>Ga0208828_1000935_pt1 | contig 12038 bp, 9 predicted proteins | sample Kivu_160m_FD_185487 | JGI IMG/M metagenome (GOLD analysis project Ga0208828, IMG submission 185487) | Freshwater microbial communities from Lake Kivu, Western Province, Rwanda to study Microbial Dark Matter (Phase II) - Kivu_160m (SPAdes)... | ecosystem: Environmental > Aquatic > Freshwater >... | reverse complement strand
CCTTAAGGCAAACCCTGTGCTAACTTCAAAGCCGTGAAGATCTCGGCGGTCGTCATCACCCGCAACGAGGAGGCGAACATCGAGGCCGCCCTTCTCAGCCTGGAGGGGATCGCCTCCGAAATCGTCGTCGTCGACAGCCACAGCACGGACCGGACGGTCAAGCTCGCCCGGAAGCACACCGACAAGGTCACCGAGCGGACTTGGACGAATTTCGCCGACCAAAAGAACTTCGGCAACGACCAGGCCTCCCACCCGTGGATCCTGTCGCTCGACGCCGACGAACGGCTCTCTCCCGAGCTCCGCGACGAGATGAAGGCGATGCTCGAGGACGAGCCCGATTGCGCCGCTTTTTCCATGCCCCGCCGCGTCTTCTACCTCGGCCGTTGGATCAGGCACTCGGGTTGGTATCCGGACCGGAAGGTCCGTCTGTTCCGCAAGGAGCGGGCCCGTTGGGAGGGGGCCTACGTCCACGAATCCCTCGTCGTCGCCGGCGAGGTCCGGAAGCTCAAGGGGGACATCCACCATTACACCTACCGGAGCATCGCCGACCACCTGGCCCGGATCAACCGTTTTTCCGACCTGGGGGCCCAGAAGCTCTACGCCGAAAAGAAGAAGTGCCGCTGGTATCATCTCCTCTGCCAGCCCTTCGGCCGGTTCGTGAAATCCTACGTGTTCAAGCGGGGCTTCCAGGACGGTTTCGCCGGCCTCGTCGTCTCCGTCCTGAACGGCTACAGCATCTTCGTCCGGTACGCCAAGCTCCGGGAAATCTGGAAAAAGGGAGAGCGGATTGAGCCTTTTCCAGATTGACGTCGGACGGGATTGGCGGGGGGGGCAGCGCCAGGCTCTCCTCCTGGCCCGGGAAATTCGGAAGCGGGGCTATCCCCTGAGGTTCGTCGTCCAGGCGGAATCCCCGCTCCACGAGAAAGCGGCCGCTGAAAACCTCCCCGTCCTGCCGGTCCGGGTCAAGGGGGAAGCCGACTTCGGGGCCTCCTTCCGCATCGCCCGGGCGATGCGGCGGGAAGGCTGCGCCCTCGCCCATTTCCACGACGCCCATGCCGTCGCCGTCGGCGGCCGGGCGGCGCGGCGGGCCCGGGTTCCCATCCGGATCATTTCCCGCCGGGTTGATTTCGCCCTGAAGAAGAATCCTTTCTCCCGCCGGAAATACGGCCGGGATGTCGACCTCATCGTCGCCATCTCCGAAGGAGTCCGGGATGTCCTTCTCCAGGGCGGGATTTCTTCCGAAAAAATCGCCGTCGTCCCCTCGGGGATCGATTTCGCCCCTTTCGAGGAAGTCACCGACCGCGGCTTCCTCCGGCGCGAATTCGGCTTCGCCCCGGACGATTATCTCGTCGGGATCGTCGCCCACCTCGAAGGGCATAAGGGCCACACTTATTTGATCGACGCCGCCCGTCTCCTGAAATCCCGGGCCCCCAAGATGAGGTTCATCATCGTCGGCAAGGGCTCCCTCGAGCTGTCGCTCGAGGAGCAGGCCCGGGGGCTGGGCGTGGACGACATCGTCTATTTCCTCGGCTTCCGCGAGGACGTCCCCAGAATCCTCGCCTCCCTCGACCTCTTCGTCCTGTCAAGCTACCTCGAAGGGCTCGGCAGCTCGATCCTGGACGCCATGGCCAGCCGCCTCCCCGTCGTGGCGACGATGGTCGGGGGGATCCCGGAGGTCGTCCGGGACGGCGAGACCGGCATCCTCGTCCTGCCGCGCGACCCGAAATCGCTGGCCGACGGGATCGAGCGGCTTTACCGCGACCGGACCCTTGCCCGGCGGCTGGGAGAGCGCGGCTTCGAGGTCGTCCACCGCGAGTTTTCGGCCGAGGCCATGGCCGGCCGGGTCATCGACCTCTACGAGAAGATCGCGGCCCGCAAAGGGGTGAATCTGTATGCCTAGCCTCCGCATCCGGCCGCTCACGAAAACGGCCGAGTTCGCCGCCTGCGTCGAGATCCAGCGGGACGTCTGGGGCCATGACGACCTCGACATCACTCCCATCCACCAGTTCTGCGTCGCCGTCCAGACGGGGGCGATCCTCCTCGGGGGCTTCATCGGCCGGGACCTCGTCGGCTATGTCTATTCCTTCCCGGCCGTCTTCAACGGCCGGAGGAGCCAGCATTCCCACCATCTCGCCGTGCGGCGCGACCTCCAGGGGGCCGGGTTCGGGAAGAGGCTCAAATGGGCCCAACGGAAGGAGGCTCTCCGCCGGGGCTGCGGCCTCATCACCTGGACCTACGACCCGATGAAGGCCCGCAACGCCAACCTCAACCTCCATGCCCTGGGAGCGGAAGGGAGGACCTATCTCCGGAATTTCTACGGGGACACTCCCGCCCTGACCCTCGACGACGGCGTGCCGACGGACCGGTTGCTCCTCGAATGGCGAATCCACTCGGCCCGGGTGGAAAGCCGGAAGGCGGGGAAGGTTCCGGCCGTCGACCCGGCGGCGATTCCCAAGGCCGTCGAACGGAAGGCCGGCGGCGTCTTTCCCGACATCGACCCCCGCCGGCCCCGCCTGTCGCTCGAGGCGCCGGCCGTCCTCGTCGAGGTCCCGCGGAGCATCGCTCCCCTTTCGTCGAAAAAAGGCCGGATCGCCGCCTGGCAGGCCTCCGTCCGGACGGCCTTCGAGGCTTATTTCCGCCGCGGCTTCGGCCTCGATGATTTTCTCTTCGGCGACCCGAGCTTCTATGTCCTGAAAAAAGGGAAGAAGTGGCCATGACGATCGAACGGATCGACCTCGAGATTCTCCGCCTGCCCTATGTCCATTTTTTCGAGACGAGCTTCGGCCGGTCCTACGACCGGACGTTCATCCTCGTCCGCGTCCAGGCCGGTGGGGCCTGCGGCCTCGGGGAGGTCGTGGCCGAGGAGGCTCCGCTCTATAGCTCCGAGACGACCCAGACGGCCTGGCACATCCTCAAGGATTTTCTCGTCCCGGCCCTCTTGAAATCCCGCGACCCGGACCCGTTGGCCTTTGCCGCGGCCGCCCGAAAATTCCGCGGACACCCCATGGCCAAGGCCGGGCTCGAACTCGCCCTGTGGGACCTCAAGGCCAAGGCCGAGGGTGTTCCCTTGAGCGTCCTCTGGGGAGGGACGAAGACCGAGATCGAAGCCGGGGTGAGCTGCGGGATCGAGGATACCCTCGACGACCTCGTCACCCGGATCGGCGGCTATCTCTCCGAGGGCTATCAGCGGATCAAGATCAAGGTCAAGCCGGGCTGGGACGTCGAAGCCTGCGTGGCGGTTCGCCGGATTTTCCCCCACATTGCCCTCCAGGTCGACGCCAACGGCGCCTACATCCCGGCCGACATCCCCCATCTCAAGGCCCTTGACGCCTTCCATCTCGTCATGGTCGAACAGCCCTTCCCTCCCTATGATCTCTGGGACCACGCCAAGCTCCAGAAGGAGATGAAGACGCCGCTCTGCCTCGACGAAAGCATCGTCTCGGAGACGTCCGCGCGGCAGGCCCTCGAGATGGGGAGCTGCCGGATCGTCAACATCAAGGTCGGCCGGGTCGGCGGCCCCGCGGAGGCGAAGAAAATCCACGATTTCTGCCTGGCCCGGGGCGTGCCGGTCTGGTGCGGCGGGATGCTCGAGTCGGGGATCGGCCGGGCGGCGAACCTCCACCTCGCTTCCCTCCCGAATTTCAAGCTTCCCAACGACCTCTCGGCCTCGAACCGCTACTGGAAAGAGGACCTCATCGACCCGGAAATCGTCCTTGAGAAGGGGGGCGTCATCAAGGTCCCGGCGGGGCCGGGGATTGGCGTCCATCCGGTCGAAGAGCGGATCCGCAGGGCGACGCTCCGGAAGGAAACGTTAAGGCCCTGAAGGGCGCTGACCGTATTTCAGTTTTAACGCGCTCGATTGTCCTTCGCAGCCGCATCCAAGAACGGCTTTCACTCCGGCTCTCGAAGACGCTGACGATTTCCGGGGCGTGTGGCGGCGACATGACCATCCTCTAACCCCGGCCCCGGGGAACCAGTCCCGTCGGTTCCCCCCCTCGGCAGAGCCATGGGGGCCCCCCTCCGCTACGGGGTCACGAGGACGATCCTGCCGCCGCCTGACACGCCGAGCCCTTCGAAGAACGCCTGCGGGGAGGGTAAACCCTCATGACGTTCCGGCCGTTCCCGTCTGCGGTATGCGATCGGGGACAGGGGGGATAAAATCTTTAGACGGTCAGCCGAGGGGGGCCTTGATTTCGCCCCGGCGTTCTATTAGAATGACCCCAACATGACGTACGGTCAGGGAAGCCGAAGGCTCGCCTTTGGGGTCGCGGCCCTCCTCTTCGCCGTTTCTTTCGTCAACTTTTTTCACACCGAGACGACCGCCTTCGAAAGCCGGAATTGCCCGGCCTGCCAGGCCAATCAGGCCGGCGTCGGCGTCCTCTCGTCTCACCCCGTCATCGTCTTCCAGGGTCTCCTCCTCGAGGTGATGACTTCCGTCGACACGCCGCTTCTCATCGCGGAGCGGGTCGACGGCCTCGGTTCCCGTTCCCCCCCGCTTTCCTAAGCCCCCTCTTTTTACTTTCCCGGACCGGATTTTCCGCCCGGCCGCAGGCTTTGCGAGGAGGCTTAGGATCCATGACAAAAAAAATCGTTTTTATCCTTTTCATGGGCGGAATGCCGCTTCTCGCCGGACCGGCGTTCTCCCAAGACGCAACGCCGTCCATGACGCTGGACCAATGCCTGGCCGAAGCCTTCGCTTCGCATCCCCTCCTCCGGGCCGCCGCTCTCGACGTGACGGCGGCCGAGGCCCGCGTCCGTCAGGCCAAGGCTCTGGCCCAGCCTTCGTTCGACCTCGACATGGACCTTCAGCCGAAATTCATGGATTTCCGCGGCTCGGGAGAATCCTATGCCGGACTGAGCTGGACTTTCGATTTTCCCGGAAAGCGCGGCTTGAGGGGAAAAATCGCCGGCCGGGAGGCGGACGCCGTCCGGGACGACCTGGACCTCCTCCGCCTCGAGATCGGCTTTCAAGTCAGGGAGGCTTTCTACCGCATCCTCCTCGCCCAGGAGATCCTCCGCTATGCCGAGCAGGACCGGGACTTGTCCAAAGATTTCCTGGACCGGGCGACGGTCAAATACGAAGCCGGTGACGTCGCTGAGATGGAGGTCGTCCGCGCCCGGGTCGAAGCGGCCAAGGCGGTGAACATCGTCCGCGTCGCCGAGAACGACCTCCGGCTTTCCCGGGCCCGGCTGAACACGGCCCTTTCCCGCCCTCCGGCCGGAGTCCTCGCGGTTCAAGGGGACTTCCGAAAGGATGGGCCGTCCGTCCCGGCCTCGAAATTGACGACCCGGGCGCTCGAAGCCCGCCCCGAGCTCCGGCGCCTGAGCCGCGAGATCGACGGCGAGAGGCTGCGGGAAAGGCTCGGCCTTCTCGCCTACCTTCCCGACCCGACGGTCGGCCTGGCGAAGCATCGGCTGGCGGGGGAGCCGACGACGTGGGATTTCACCCTTTCCCTGCCCCTTCCACTTTTTTTCTGGCAGCCGAAGTCCGGTGAAATCGCCGAGGCGAGGGCGATCCGCAAGGCGCTCGAAGAACGCGGGCAGGCCCTGGCCCGGGCCGTCGGTCTCGAAGTCGAGGAGGCCTACGCCGAAGCCCAGATCGCCGCCGGCCAGATCGCCCTGTTCGAGGGCGAGATTCTCTCTCAGGCGGAGGATGCCTACGAAAAATTCCTCTTCAGCTACCAACAGGGTGAAATCGGGGGGATCGAGCTCATCGAGGCGCGCCGGACGCTTCTCGACGTCCGGCGGTCCTATGCCGAGGTTCTTTACACGTTCAATGTCGCTCTGGCGGCTCTTGAAAAATCCGTCGGGGCACCCTTGGAGGGCATCTCTCATGAACAATAAACGTCGGTTTGCCGTTTTGGGATTGGTGGCGGCCTTGATCATCTCCTCCGGCTGCTCGAGACATTCCCGGCATAACGCCGGGGACGACGAACGGCAGGCCCGTCCGTCCTCGCCGTCGGAAATCCAGAGCGGGGGCGGAGCGGGACGCGGCGGCGCCGGCTTGGGCCTCGGCCGCGGACTGGGCCGGGGTCTTGGGCGCCGCCGGTGGACCCCCGGCCAAACGGTCGCCCTTTCGGAGACCCAGCAAGGGGCGGTCGAGATCCAGACTTCGGACGTCGTCCGGAAACCCATGCGCTCCCGGCTCAGGGTCATGGGCAAGCTGTTCGTTCCCCAGCCGCGCAAGGCGATCGTCAGCTATCCTTTTCCGGCCCGGATCGCCGAAATCCACGCCGTCGCGGGGGAGTGGGTCAAGGCCGGCCAGAAGCTGGTCACTCTCCAAAGCGAGGAAGTCGGAAACGCAAGGGCCGAATACGCCAAGGCCCAGGCGGACCATGAGCTCGCCCGGCAAAACCTCGAGCGCGAAAGGGCCCTCTTCGAGCGGGGCGCCGGAGCTCAGAAAAACGTCCTCACCGCGGAGGCCCAATTCAAGGTCGCGGGCGCCATGCTCGACGCCGCCGAAAAGAAACTCCACATCCTCGGCTTCACCGAAGCCCAGCTCGGGGAGATGCGGGAGCGCCACGACGTCATGCCCCTGATCTCCCTATTTTCTCCGATCGGCGGGAAAATCGTCGAAAGCAAGGCCGTCCTCGGGGCCATGGTCGACCAGAGCGTCGAGATCATGACCCTCATGGATCCCAGCCTCCTCTGGGTCGAGGCCGAGGTCTATGAGCGAGATATCGCCCGGGTCAAGGTCGGGCAGGAGGCCGAAGTGATCGTGCCCGCCTATCCGGGCGAGGTCTTCAAAGGACGCATCTCCTACGTCGGGGATGTTCTCCGAGAAGAGACGCGGACGATCACCGTCCGGACGGATGTCCGGAACGCCGACTCCAGGCTCAAGCCGGGCATGTTCGCCGACGTCGCTTTGGCCGTGGCCGAGGACCTCGAGGCCCTCGTCGTTCCGCAAGAAGCGATCCTCGACGACGGCGGGGATTCCATCGTCTTCGTGCCGACGTCGGGCGGTTTCACGCCTCGGGTCGTCAAGGTCGGCATGCGGGAGGACGGCTGGATCCAGATCCTCGAGGGGTTGAAGGAGGGCGAGAAGGTCGTCACGTCCGGCGGCTTCCAGCTCAAGTCCAAGCTGTATCAGGAAATCCTGCAAACCCACATCCACTGAGCTGACCATGGCGATGACGGCCGCGGGCTTGAAATTCGAGTGAGGAGCAACCCATGATCGAGAAACTCATCGATTTCGCTCTCGACCATAAATGGCTCGTGATCTTTCTCGTCGCCCTCGCCGCGATCTGGGGGGTTGTCTCGTATATCCGGATGCCCAAGGATATCTATCCCGACCTGAATGCCCCTCTGGTGAAAATCATCACCGAAAATCCCGGGATGGCCTCCGAGGACGTCGAACGACTGATCTCTTTTCCGCTCGAAAGCTTGATGTCGGGCGCGCCCGGCGTGACCCGAGTTCGGTCCGAATCGACGACGGGGGATTCCGTCGTCACGGTCGAGTTCGATTGGGGAATGGACATCTATAAAGCCCGCCAGATCGTCTCCAGCAAGCTGGAGCTCGTCGCCGGGCGCCTTCCTCAAGGGACGAGCCCGCCGATCCTGGGACCGGTTTCCTCGCGGATGGGGGAGGTCTTCGAATTCGCCGTCGTGGGGGAGAGCGATGAGGTCGATCCGATGGAGCTCCGCTCGATCGCCGATTGGACCATCCGCTATCGGCTGCAAGGCGTGCCGGGCGTGGCGTTCATCATCAACCTCGGCGGTTTCGTGAAACAGTTCCAGGTCTTCTTGAAGCCGGAGATGCTCAGGAATTACGACATCACGATCCGCGACATCAAGGAGGCCATCGAGAACAGCAACCGGAATTTTTCCGGCGGCGTCATCCTCCAGGGGACCCAGGAAGCGCTGATCAAGGGGCAGGGACGCTTGGAGACGGTCGAACACATCGAGAACACGGTCATCACCTCGCGCAACAACATCCCGGTCTTCGTCAAGGATGTGGCCGAGGTCAAGATCGGAGCGAAATTCCGGAGAGAATCCGGCGGCCACAACGGCCAGGAAGCCGTCTATGTCACCCTCGAAAAGCAGTACGGCGGCGACACCTTGGCGACGATCGACAGGGTCAAGGAGACGCTCGCCGGCATCGCGAAAGACATCCCTCCCGATATCCAGATCACGCCGTTTTATGACCAGTCGACGCTCATCAAGAAATCGCTTCATCATGTCGAGATCTCCATCCTCGAGGGAGCGTTCCTCATCGTCCTGGTGATGATTTTATTCATGTGGAACTTGAACGCCGCCCTCAATGCCTCCCTGACCATCCCTTTCTCGATCCTGATCGCCCTCATCCTCATGCATTTCTTCGGAATCCCCTTGACCGTCATGTCCATCGGCGGCTTGGCCATCGGGATCGGCAAGATGGCCAACGGATCCATCATCATGGTCGAGAACATCGACCGGGTGATCCGCGAAAAAAAGAGATCGGCCTCCATCCGCGCCCTCACGGCGGAGGCCGCCAAGGACGTCGGGCGATTTCTTTTCTCGGCCAACCTCATCATCATCCTCGTCTTCCTGCCGCTCATGACCCTGAGCGGCATCGAAGGCGCGATGTTCATTCCGACGGCGTTCGCCGTCGTCGCCGCCCTCTTCGGGGCGATGCTCCTCAACCTGACCCTCCATCCCGTTTTGGGGATGATGCTGACGACGCCGAAACAGCTCGAGGAACGCCGGAACCCCGTCAACGATTTCTTGAGTCGGATCTACCGGACCCTGCTGGCCCGGGCGCTCGGCCACAAGGGGAAAGTCCTGGCCTTTTTCATCATCCTGATCGCCGCGAGCGCCGTCTGTTTCACGTTTCTGGGCAAAGAATTCGTTCCGCCCCTTGACGAGGGCGCGATCATGCTGTCCACGGTCATGCTCCCCGAAACGTCTCTTGAAGAATCGGTCCGCGTCGGCAAGGGCATCGAAGAGATGTTCCTGTCCTATCCCGAGGTTATCTCCCTCTCCAGGACGACGGGGACGGCCGAGGCGTCGGAACACCTTCATCCGGTCAATCACAGCCACTACCTGATCGCGCTCAATCCTCTCGAGGAGCGGAGCCGGGGGTTCAAGGAGATCACCGCGGCGATGCGGGAGGATCTGGAAAGAATCCCGGGCATCGCCTATATCTTCGAGCAGCCGATCGCCAACAAGCTCGCCGAAATGATGACCGGCACGGAAGGGCAGCTCTCGGTCAAACTCTTCGGCCCCGATCTGGATGTCCTCAATGAGAAGATCAATGAAGTCCGGAACGTTCTGGCGGACATTCGGGGCGCCGCCGACCTGCAGATCGAGCAGACGACCGGCATCCCCCAATTGGTCATCAAGCCCCGGCGGGACAAGCTGGCCCGCTTCGGCCTCCAGGTGTCCGAGGTCGCGGACATCATCGAGACCGCCCTGATGGGGCTCGAGGTGACCGACGTTTACGAAAAAGACCGAGTGACGTCCATCCTCATTCGGCTTCCCGAGGAATACCGCAGCCATGAAGACAACATCCGGAATCTCCTCGTGGACCTCCACGACGGGGGCCGGATCCCCCTCTCCGAGCTGGCGGACATCTCCCGAGATGAAGGCCCCCAGACCATCTTCCGGGAAAATCTTTCCCGGCGGAAAATCGTCCTGGGCAACGTGACCAAGCGCGACATCGGCGGATTCGTCGCCGAGGCGCAGAGGAAGATCGCCGAAAACGTCTCGCTTCCGCCGGGGTATTACGTGACGTTCGGGGGGCAATTCGAGAGCCAACAGAGAGCGTTGAAACATCTCACCCAGCTCATGATCCTCGTCATCCTGATGATTTTCGTCATCCTCTTCTCCTCCTTCGGATCGATCCGGCAGGCCCTGCTCGTCATCCTCAACATCCCGACGACCCTCGCCGGCGGGATTCTTGCGCTCCTGATCGCCGGGCAATCGCTCAACGTTTCCTCGACCATCGGGTTGATCGCCCTTTTCGGCATCTGCGCCCAGAACGACATCATCCTCGTGGCGAAGATCAACGACCTCCGGCGCAAGGGGGCGTCCGTGCGGGAGGCGGTCATCCAGGGCGCCTTGACGAAATTGCGGCCGATCATCATGACCGATCTGGTCATGATCGCGGCCGTTCTTCCGCTGGCCTTGATCGTGACGACGGGGGCGGAACTCCATCGTCCGCTGGCCGTCGTTTATGTCGGGGGATTCTTTTTCGCCATTATTCTCCGCCTCATCGTCGTGCCCGTCCTTTATGAGACCCTCGCCCTCGTGGGGGGGAAAAAGGGCCGCCGGGCGGACGCTCCGGCCGTCTGATCCGGACTCGGAGAGGAGCGGACCCCCGGATTCTTGACAGACGTGGAGGGGATTTCTATAATCGGCCGGACTTTGACTTTCGCCGGACCCGCTTCCATCCCGATCAGCAGCCGACGCTCCGGAGTCCTCGAAAGGAGACGATATGATTTTTCTCGACAACGCGGCGACATCCTTCCCCAAGCCAGAGTCCGTTTACACGTTCATGGACGGCTTCTACCGCCGTGCGGGCGTCAACCCGGGCCGGTCCGGCTACGACCTGTGCATGGAGGCCGGCGAGCTTCTCGACGGGACGCGCAAGCTGCTGGCCCGCTTCTTCAATGGGACCGACCCCAACCGCCTCTGCTTCGCCTACAATTCCACGGACGCCCTGAATCTGGCCATCAACGGCCTTCTTCAGGCTGGCGATCACGCGATCTCGACGACGATCGAGCACAATTCCGTCCTCCGGCCGCTCCATCATCTGAAGACCTACGGCGGCGTGGAGGTGGACCTCGTCCCCTTCGACGAACGGGGTTTCATCGACCCGGCCGAAATCCGGCGCCGCTTCAAGCCGAACACCCGGCTGGTCGTCGTCAATCACGGTTCGAACGTCGTCGGGACCGTCCAGCCCATCCGGGAGATCGGCCGTCTCTGCCGCGAAGCGGGGATCGTCTTCCTCGTGGATACGTCCCAAACGGCGGGCAAGGTTCCGATCGATGTCCGGGCCGACTTCATCGACGTCCTGGCCTTCACCGGCCACAAATCCCTTCTCGGCCCGACCGGGATCGGCGGGCTCTATGTCGCCGATGATGTCGTCGTCCGCCAGACCCGGGCCGGTGGCACGGGCGTCCGCTCGGCCGAGAAGCTCCATCTCGAGGAGTACCCGTACCGGTTGGAATACGGCACGCCGAATATCCTCGGCGCGGCGGGCCTCTATGCCGGCGTCACCTGGGTGACGGAGAGAGGCGTCGAGACGATCGCCGCCCACGAAACGAAGCTCCTGACGATGTTGTGGACCGGCCTGAACGAGATCGACGGCGTGCGGATGTACTGCCAGGACGCTTTGACCAACCATCTTTCCGTCCTGAGCTTCAACGTCGAGGGGATGGAGGCGGGGGACACGGGGACGATGCTCGACGTCGATCACGGGATCGCCTGCCGGACGGGCCTCCACTGCGCCCCCCTCGTCCACGAGCAGCTCGGGACGGACAAGATCAAGGGCGCGGTCCGCTTTGGAATCGGGCCGTTCAACACGGAAGACGACATCCGGCAGGCCGTCCACGGCGTCCGGGAGATCGCCGCCCTCCAGGCCTCCCGTCAAAGGCCGCGTGCCGTCCCGGCGGGAAAGCCGAAAGCTTAAAAGGAGCCGCCGCCGGCCGCGGATCGTTCAGCGTCCCGGCAGGACGAGGGACTCGGCCGCCAGCTCGAGGACGCTCTTGATTTCGACCCCGAGCTTATGGTGTTTGTTGAGCTCGGCGAGCTGGTCCAAGCAGTTGTGGCAGGGCGTGGCCACGACCCCGGCCTTGGTCCGCCGGATCTGTTCGGATTTGATCCGTCCGGCGCTCCGCCGGCGGGAGGCGAAGGCGGTCATCGCGAGCTGGCCTCCGCCCCCCCCGCAGCAGTAATTTTGCTCCCGGTTGGGGGTCATTTCGACGAAATGCGAGACGGCTTGGCGAAGGATGAAGCGCTGCTCCTCGACGATGCCTCCCAACCGGACGAGATTGCAGGGATCGTGGAGGGTCACGGGCTTGGGATTCCGGGCGGGGTCGAAGCGGAGCCGGCCCTCG
>Ga0208828_1000933_pt1 | contig 12045 bp, 10 predicted proteins | sample Kivu_160m_FD_185487 | JGI IMG/M metagenome (GOLD analysis project Ga0208828, IMG submission 185487) | Freshwater microbial communities from Lake Kivu, Western Province, Rwanda to study Microbial Dark Matter (Phase II) - Kivu_160m (SPAdes)... | ecosystem: Environmental > Aquatic > Freshwater >... | reverse complement strand
AAAGAAAATTAACAAATGTTGAATATTACCTTTGCGATGGGACAAGTTTTAATTTTGACGATAACACCTTCGATAGAATTTTTATGGTAACCGTAATAGGCGAAGTTGAAAACAAAGATGAGTATCTAAATGAATTTTACAGGATACTTAAAGAAGGCGGATTACTTTCTGTCTCCGAACTTGCAGGCGACTCGGATAAGCTCACCATAGAAGAGGTAAAGTACCTGGCTGAAAAGCATAAATTCAAATTTTATAAACTATTCGGAAACAAAAGAAATTACACAATCAATTTTATCAAGTAATTTCAAAAATTGAAAATCATTGCTTGTAAAAAGTAACGAAATCATAACCTTTAACCCCGCACAAAAATATCTCCTCATCACTCAAATTTCTTCATATAACGCTTTTCCTCTCGTTCCCAAAGTCCTCTTCGGGAACGAAGATGAAATAACATCTTCCGCGTTTTAATTAGATAAAACATTTTAAATAGAATAAATTTTTGGGAATGAGTATATTAACATATTGACAGCAAAACGAAAGGGATTTATTAATAATGCAAGCACAAAAAATTTACGAAATAAAAAATCCCCCTTTGATGATTTATAAAATTAATAAACAATTTTCTAAAGAAATAAAGAGTGACAAAGTAAAACCTATACGCCCAAATTAATGTGTGTTTGTCTTATTTTGTCAGACCTATAAACAAGTTACCGGCAATGCTTGAAAAACCGATATGAAAAAACTTGAACAGATATATTTTGACAGTCGAGAATCTTTTCGAGATTGGTTAGAAATTAATCATAATAAGAGTTTGGGCATTTGGATGATTTTTTATAAAAAGCGTCTAAATATTAAATGCATAGAATATAATGAGGCGTTGGAAGAAGCTCTTTGTTTTGGATGGATTGATAGTATTATAAAAAAAGTGAACGATGACCAATATGTAAGAAAATTTACACCAAGAACTAATAATTCTAATTGGTCTGATTTAAACAAAAAAATAGTACTTTCATTGATTGATAAAGGCAAAATGACTGAAGATGGATTAAGAAAAATTGATATATACATAAAAACCGGTAAAGTAGATTGGGAGAACGAAAGTTCAAAAAAGGATAAAGAGAAGAAAGGATTTCAGATTCCAGATTTTATCATAAACGAATTTGCAAAAAATGAACCAGCATTGACAAATTTCAATAATCTTGCTCGGACTTATAAACGACAATATGTACTTTGGATTACAAATGCCAAAAGAGAAGAAACAATTTTAAGAAGATTGAGCGAATCAATAGAATTATTGAAGAAAAACAGGAAATTAGGATTAAAATAAACAAGATTAAAAGCACATGCCGGAAACAAGGTATATAGTTCATTGGCGGAACGGTAGTATGCGAAAGTTTTGTACTTTTATTAAACTTAGCTTATAACTTGATACAGCAGAGCTTTAAAACCGCCAACGAACTATATACCCTGCCGTAATGAGCAATTCAAAAACCCGCCCATTTGTTGATGAGAACATTTATATACTTTAACGTGGGGATGTATAATATGAAAAAAGAAGTTAATATTAAACCAGTTCAGTTGTATAAGTTCAATGAACTTCTTTTTGTAATATGTTCAATTATTTTCAATTTAACGGTTAGGGGTGCATACATCTCTTCGATATTGGTAGGATATTTGATTTACAATCTTAGTTAAATTGCTTTATTGATTCTTCTATTGAGTTTAGTAATTGGAGCGTAGAATTCGCAAATCTGAAATTTCCCATCAGAGAATATAACAGCGTACAAACGCTAGTCGCAATTTGGAAGCGTTCTTAATCATAAATTATTTAATAAAAATATAATGGGTAAATATAAACTTTGGCCTGAGATAAAACCATTTAAAGAAGATTATATTAAAGTCAGTAAAATTCATGATATACGATATGCTTTGTATGGTAATCCGGATGGGAAGCCTGTATTTTTTCTTCACGGCGGACCAGGTTCCGGTTCAGATGACGAAGATGCCAGATGGTTTAATCCGAAAAAATATTTAGTAATTACTCATGACCAGAGAGGCAGTGGAAAAAGTACGCCACTTGGGGAAATAAAAGATAACAATCCTTTGAAATTAGTTGCAGATATTGAAAAATTGAGAAAACATCTGAATATTAATAAACCGATATCAATCTTTGCAGGTTCCTGGGGTACTACTCTTGCACTCATGTATGCGGAAGCATTTCCTCAAAATGTTTCAAGAATGATATTAAGAGGAATTTATACTTGCGAATGGGAAGAACAGGATTTCTTTTATTCTGAAAACGGTGCTGCTCGCTTTTCGCCTGATGCGTGGGATAGATTCATTAAAAAAATTCCCGAAGGTTCTGAAAGAATTCAGGAACGTATTCATAAATTTATCGAACAATCAAATGATATTGATAGAAAAAAATGGTGTACAATATTAGCCGAATATGAATATAGTTTCTTTAATATTTCAGCTGAAAAATTAAAAAAATCCTTGTCAAACTTTGAATCCTTTTTCCCTGAAATGCGCATAAATATATTTTATCAGGCAAATCATTTCTTTCTTGAAGACAAACAAATAATAAATAATATAGATAAAATAAAAAATATCCCGGTTACAATTATACAAGGAAACCGTGATGTTATTTGTCCCCCTGTATCTGCATGGAAACTTTATAAACGATTACCAAAATCAACCCTGAAATTAGTAGCGGGCGCAGGTCATCTTTCAAGTGACCCGAAAATCCAATCTGCATTACTTGAAGCCGTAAATAACTGGAGTTAGAAGATGGTTGTATAAGAATTATTATAATTATTTTTATCTGTAGAAGGCTTGGTTTCGTTTTTCCGACACGACCATGTGACCGTAAAAAGACAATTTTCAGGTTGTTATGATTTCCGGACATTTATGAGATTTTTTCTTTGGTTTTGTAACTGTTGACAAATAAAAAATATTTAGATTTAGATAAGGATAAGTTTAAACGAACCAAATTAGTGAAAAATATCTTTTTTTGAAAAAATAAAAGACACATAATCACTGAATTTTTCAGGGTTGGTGTAACCTCTTATAGAAGAATTCGTATAAAAAGTAAGAATTCAAAATACTATCGATTATTAATATTAGAAAAAAAATCAAAATGAAAAAACTAATTATTCTGTTTTGCATAATGGCAGCTGCATCGTTAACAATTTATGCGCAGCAGGATGGGGAAGAGATTTCTTTCGGCAAATACCGGATCTTCCATTCAGAGATACTTAACGAAGACAGAACCCTCCTTGTTTCTCTCCCCGACAATTACTTAAATTCCAACTTATCCTATCCGGTACTTTACCTGTTGTACGGTGATCAGGTGAAAGGATATTATGCGGAAGCAGTCAATGTTGTTCATCGCCTCAGCAATAGCGGAGAAATCCCGCCTTTTGTTATCGTCGGGATTGCAAATACCGATCGCTACCGGGATTGTCTTCCTTTAAAACCGGATGGAAAACCGGGCGGCGCTGATAAATTCCTCGGATTTTTAAAAGAAGAATTAAACCCTTTCCTGAAAACCAATTACCGGATAAAGGAATTCAGCATCCTAGCCGGTCCGCAGGCGGGAGCTGCGTTCTGTTTGTACTCGAATCTGGAAAAATCAGATATTTTCAATGCGTACATTCTTACAAATCCGTTCTGGACTGAATATACGAGATCCTATTTCCTCGAGCGGACAAAAAATCTTCTTGCATCGGATTCCTACCCGAATAAGTTCATGTTTATCACGTACTGGGACTACGAAGGATGGCAGGATCACCGGGATGCGGTCAACGCTTTACAAAAGTTCTTTAGTTTATTTGATAATCAAGGCACCTCAATTATTCCAATCTGTCTCAATTATCTCCCGGATAATAAAGACTTTATTCCTCCTATTGGTCTGAAAGAAGGTCTTAGGAAGTATTTTTTGAATTATATACCGGTAAATTATTCCGAACTTAATACACTTTCAGATATTAAAAAATACTACAGTGCGCTCTCCCGGGAGTATGGTTATAGCGTTGATGAACCTGAGATGTTGCTTGTTCGTAAAAGCGATGACCTGCAGGACAAGGGAGATTTCGTCGAAGCAAGAGAAATTCTTAATTATATGCTTTTGAAGAATCCAAATTCTTTAGATGCACTTTTCAGAATGGCTAATTTACACAGGATGCTCGGGGAATATGATGAAGCGATAACTTACTATGATAAATTCCTCCGGATAAGAAAAGAGCCGTTTCTGGAACAACAGCTTCAGGCATTGCTGAATTTCAAAAAGGTATCTGCGGTTTATGTCTTGGAACCAATCCTGAACACCATGGGTATTGAAGCGATGTTAGTAAAATTTCGTGAACTTAAAATCGATCCGGAGCATACGAGAGTATTCAGTGAAGCAGAATTTAATTTCTGGGGATATCGGTTATTGCAAAGGGGTGAAATTGAAAAAGCGTTGGAAGTATTTAAATTGAATGCAGATCTCTATCCGGAATCCGCTAACGCGTACGATAGTCTGGGGGAAGCTTATATGAAAAGCGGAGACACATTGAACGCGATTAGGAATTATGAAAAATCGTTGGAGTTGAATCCAAATAATGAGAATGCTAAAAAGATGCTTGAACAACTGAAAGAGCAACAAATATGAATTAGATTAGCAAAAATTATTAATGAATTTGGGCAGAAGAAAAAAATTATCAAAGAAAAAATCAAAACGAAAAAAATAATTCTTATCGGCTGATTGCTGCTGATAGGTACTTTATGTGCTCAGGATAAGAAAACTGATACATGGAGAGATGATTTGGACTATGTTGTCCAAAGAATTGAGATTATGCATCCTGATCCTTATGCCTTTTGTCCCAGGGAAGAATTTTATAAATCAAAAGAAGAACTGTATAATAAAATCCCTGACCTGAGCGAGGTGGAAATAGTAATATCTATCTCAGAACTATTGGCACTTCTAAATGACGGTCATACACGCTGGGCTTTTGAAAAATCTGATCCCCGATGGCTGAATCAGACATTCCACTTACTGCCAATCATCTTATACCCGTTTGAAGACGGAACTTTTATTATGGCAAGTATTCCACAGTACAAAGAATTAGTCGGCAGCAAGGTAATACAGATTGGTAAGATGCCCATAGCCGAAGTTCAGACGAAACTCGGAAAAATCTGGAGTCACGACAATAAATATGGAGAGAAGAAATTTCTTTATTATACATTAGGTATAGCGGAGATGTTGAAAAAAATAGGCGCCATACCTGACTTTAGTCCCGACTTTAGTGAGAACATCGGCAATATCGAATTAATATTGCAAAATGAAAAACACGAGGATGTTATAACTCAGGTAGCAACTGTTCCTTTTATGAGTATGGCTAAGTTTTTTGCCGGAGCCTGGTATCCGCTGGGAGACAGCGGACTCATCACAATCAATGAAACAGCCAAAAATCCTTTACCGTTATGGTTGAAAAATACAGATAAAAGCTTTTGGTTTGAATATGTTCCTGAAGAAAAAATGATGTTTCTGCAAATTAACTCGCTGAATTTTCCTCATAGCAAGACAGAAGAAAGTCCTTTCAATCTGTTATGTGCTCAATTTTTTGAAGCCCTCGATCAAAGTGCTGCCGAAAAACTTGTTATTGATATTCGAGCTAATAATGGCGGAAACCATGTGGAATTGCCTCTTTTGAAAGGAATTATTGCAAGACCTCATATCGACCGACAGGACAAATTATTCCTTATAACCGGTCGGGTGACATACTCAGCCGCAGTGCATTTTGCAACAGTCTTCAGAAGATACACTAATATTACTATCATCGGCGAACCGGCATCGGGTCGCCCAAATCACTACGGAGCTGTTAGAAGTTTTCAATTACCCAACCACCCTTATGTCCAATTCAATTGTTCAATAGATTACTATCAGGATTCGGAACCCTGTGATTTTAATATCATTAATGTTCCAGACATTGAGAAAAAAATGACAGTAGCTGACTATCAGAATAATATTGACCCGGTAATTGAATCTGTTAAAGATTACAACAAGATTATAAATTTTGTAAAATACATTAGCAGAGGAACTTAAAAATGAATATCTGATTGATGGACTGACAGGGTTTAAAAAAGTATACTATGATAAAAAGCAAACATTATTGAACAGTGGCTACAATCGGGAAAAATTCTTGATTGGATTATATGTTAAATTTTTCTATCCAAATAAAAAACTCGAGCGACCTCTCAGACTATCTGGCTTTTGCCGCTGATGAGTGCCCCGAATCTGTAGATCTATGCTACTCCTTAGCAGTTCAACTTGAATCACAGGGATTATATGATAAAGCCGAAATGGAATACGCTCGTTGCCTTCTGCTTAATCCCGCTCACCATTATGCAAAGATGAAGTTGGGGTTGTTAAAGTTAAAAGGCGAATATAATAAATAAACGTATAACTGGTATAGTGTAACAGCAAATTTACAAAAGTAAAAATTATTTGAACGAATATCTCACATCCCATATCACGCATTCCACATCACTCATCTCTCTTTTCCCCTCGTTCCCGAAGTCCCCTTCCTGACTTTAGTTGCGAACAAAGATGAAATCACATCTCCCGCGTTTTAATGAGATAAATATTTTAAATAGAATAAATTTTTTGGAATGAGTATTTTAACATATTGACAGCAAAACGACAGAAAATATATTTTAAAAAACAACCGCCAAATAGCGTAAATACAAACATTACCCCCTATTTTGAAAGAAAGAACCGGATACAATATTGATAATGGAACCATTAATAAAACAAGAATTCATATTTCCAGTTGGATACGAAAAATTTCACAAAAAACAACTCTTTAATTTCCAGCTGAATCGACCTTTTTCTTTTGGATACGCCAGATTTGAAGACCTAAAAGAAGTTGGTTCAAGAATTAAATCCTTTAAAGACTGGAAAAGAGAAATGCTTAAACTGGCAGAAAAGGCAGTTTCTGAAGAAAGATATATAAATGCAATATTCTATTACAGAGCGGCAGAATTTTACACAAAATCAAACGACCCGGAAAAAAGTATTCTTTATAATAAATTTTCAGAATTATTTTACAAAACCTTTGAAAATGATGGAATTGAAAGACATCAAATTCCCTATGATAATTCATTTTTATCCGCAATTAGATTACCTTCTTCAAATGTAAATAAAAGAACAGTTGTTATACATGGTGGTTTTGACTCATTTATTGAAGAATTCTACTCCATGATGAAATATTTCTCAAATTTCGGATTTGAAGTAATTGGATTTGAAGGTCCTGGACAAGGAGCTGCATTAAGAAAATATGACCTTCCTATAACGATTGAATGGGAAAAACCAACAAAGGCAATTTTAGACCATTTCCAACTCGAAAATGTAACAATGATAGGTATTTCAATGGGTGGTTGGTTTTGTTTAAGAGCCGCAGCATTTGAAAACAGAATAAAACGAGTAATTGTAACAGGCCATGCAATAGACTACATGAAATGTATGCCTGTGATAATGCGTAAAATTCACATATGGTGCATGGAGCATTTGCCAAATTTTATGAACCGTATGGCAATGTTGAAGTTTGAGAACAAAAATAATATGGCATCATGGGTTGTTGACCATTTAAAGTATATCACAAAGAAAAGTAAACCTATAGAAGCATTGGATTTGTACTTGCAGTTGAACGAAAAGAATATCCATTCTGAACTTGTGAAGCAAGACGTTTTAATTTTAACCGGCAAGAATGACCATTTTATTCCCTTTAAAATGCATGAAATGCAATTAAAAGCTTTGGTTAATGCAGAATCCGTTACTGGAAGAATATTCACAAAAGTTGAACACGCAGAGAATCATTGCCTGACAGGAAATTTTGAATTGGCTCTCAAAACAATGCATGAATGGATAGAAAGCAAATAAAAAACTGGTGGTAACAAAATATAACAGCAATAAGGATTTCAGTGGTAAATCAAGCGTTCTACCACGCTCAAACTTCGGTGTCGGCAGACAGGGAAGTAGCCCGCGCTCCCATAATAGCCACACCTCCAACCATTATTTTAATTGTCTCCCCCTCTGAAACAACCCTCCCTGATTATTATATGGCCTCGGCATTTCGTCGTAGATTTTACCCTCCGGTAATCTGCGTTTAGAATTTTTACTTACCCCTCCCAAATAATTTCTGTACTTTCCAAATCTTCCGGAGGTCTTTTTATTTTAAAATATTGTATTCAAAAATGTGCTTATTAATTTGTGTGGCTTTAACCTTTATGTTTTAATAGTGTTTGAGGTGTAATATTTTAGTTCAGGATTATTTTCAGAATTAAACTTATACTTTTCGGAATGATTTTTTCATTGATTTATTCTCAACAACAATAAATCTTATATTAGTATATGCCAAATATTTGATAATAAATTTACCCAATGCATATATTTGTTCGTTGTGTACTACCCTGATTGACAAGATTGCAATCGGGGGGATTAATAAACTTAAGGAGTAATAAATGATTTATTTAGTATTAGTAATTCTTATTAGTATGTCAATATCTGCATTATGTTCTCTTCTTGAGGCATGTCTGTTAAGCATGTCCCATAGTGATATTGCCAATATTTCATCTAATAAACCAAAATTGGGAATTGTATGGAATAACTTTAAAAATAATATCCAAAAACCAATTGCTGTAATTTTAATTGTTAATACAATTTCTCATACAATAGGTGCTTCTCTATCGGGGGCACAGTTTGATGAACTGTATGGACCCAAATGGATTATTATTTTTTCTTTCATATTTTCGTTTGCAATGATACAATGGACTGAAATATTACCAAAAACTATAGGTGTTAGGTATAATAAAAAAATTGCTCTAGTCGGTACCGTTCCGTTAATATTTTTAATTAGATTATTTACACCCCTGGTTAAATTAATCGAATTGTTAAATAAACCGTTTGTCGGTAAAATTAGAGAAACAACTTACTTTGATGCGATAAAAGAAATATCTATCTTATCACATTATGCATTTCTAAATAATCTTATTAGTAAAGACCAGGAACAAATTATCTCCCGTACAATTGGATTAACAAAGAAGAAAGCAAAAGATATTATGATTCCAAAAAGTGAAATTAAAACACTGAATGATCGGATGTCAATGATGGAAGCTCTTATTGAAGCTCGAATTCATAATCACACGAGATATCCATTGGTAAATCATTTGAATACTAATGAAATTATCGGGTATATCAATGTTAAAGATATTGTAAGTGCTTTACAGCTCAATCCCGATAATCCTTCACTAAGAGGTATATCTAGACCTTTAATGTCGTTTTATGAAGATGATAATTTTTCATTGTTATTCAAAAAATTGACTCAGAATCATCAACATATTGCTGTTGTTAAAAATGAGATTCATGAAATTACGGGATTGGTAACCCTTGAGGATATTATAGAAGAAATTATTGGAGAAATAGAAGATGAATATGATAAACTTCCGTTATATTTTTACCCTATAACAAAAACTCGATACATAATCAGCGGTGGTGTTACAATTAAACAACTCAACGAAAAGCTTTCTTTAAACTTTACTTATTCTGATTTATCAATAAATGATTGGATTAAGAAACAATATGGTCCGAATCAAAAATCAGGAAATAAATACTATAATAGTGGTATTACTTTTATAATAAAAAAAATTACCAGAACAAAAATAAGCGAATTAATAATCGAAAAGAATAATTCTTTTTCTTAAAACAGGTACTGTATATCTGTGTACCCGCCTGTTTTCTCTGTAATGCTGTTCTCTTCTCCCCCTGTGTTATGTTTTTTATGACCTCTGAACACCGCTGTTACTTCGTATAAGTACAGAAAAAATTAGAACAACCTTTGTGAAAAAACACATAGCAAAATACTAGTGCATTGTGTATATTTGTTCGTTATGCAATATGTTAACCTGTTTAGTTAAATTTATTTACCGATGGTTAATGAAATTAATTATTTTGGTGATTAAATATGAAAAGAAAAATACTAACATTTATTCTTGCAGGTTTATGGATAAGTTTATCGGAATTTGTTAGAAATGAATTGCTTTTTAAAACTTATTGGATAGAAAAACATGAAAGCCTTGGTATACAATTCCCGTCTTCAACATTAAATAATATAGCTTGGGGTGTCTGGAGTTTTTTAGTTGCAGCGTTAATAGTTTATCTGTCCGCAAAATTAAAAAAACCGGAAAATATTATTGTTTCTTGGCTGTTTGCATTTGTTTTAATGTGGTTTGTAATTGGAAATATGAATGTCTTACCGTTTAAATTACTTATTTTTGCCATACCACTAATCCTGATTGAAGTAGTTGTTGCAGTACTGATATGCCAAAAATTTTCGAAAATAAAAGCAACAGTCATTTCAAATGTTTTTAAAAACACACAGCATATCGTACTTAATCACTAAAAGTAACCGCTGTTTCCACTGCCTGTTCTTTTGTTATGCCCAAAAAGGAGAAAATAATATGTATAAAATAAAAAAGTTGTTTTTGCCTATCTTTGTTTCAATTATTATTATTTCACATTGTCTTTATGGACAATCACAAGAAGATACATTGCAAAAAGTATATAGGTACTGCTATGTAATCAAATCTAAAGTTTGGTATAAGAATCAGGAGAAATTATGGGGATTTGAAATAGTAAAAAATCCGCATAATGAAGATGCATGGTACAACTACTTTTTTGCAGCCAGATACGGATGGGTAAATGTTGAAGGACAAACGAATACCAGGGAAGCACTAATGGATTCAATCTATAATGAAATGGGAAAGGCTATCCCGAATTCCTGGGTATATCATTATATACATTACTATAACTATGCTACTGATTTTTCCCATCTCGAAAAAGCTTATCAAATTAACCCCGGTAAACCCGATTTATATTGGGAATTCATAAAAGAATATACACTGACGGGAGAAAAACAAAAGTGCAACGGGTTTTGCAAAAAACTGTATGAAAGTAAAGATATCTCCACCGGAATCTATAATTTGAATTATAATATGTTGAATTCCGCATCACAAAATTCGATTTTATTTACCAGTGGAGATAATGACACATATCCCGCCTGGGTATTGCAGGAAGCAAAGGGTATAAGAAAAGATGTATTAATCCTTACAATGCATGGAACATTTTATAATCGTGATTACCTGAAATCAATTTTATTGGATAAAGGTATTGATATAGACGTTGAAAAATTGTCAAAAACAGACATTACCTCATATTTTAAGGAATTGGTGAATCTATTGAGAACTAACTATCCAGATATAACAATACATATTGCTCAAACAGTCGATAAGTCCTATTATGAAAACTTTAAGGATAAATTGTACCTGACTGGACTTGTCTTTACCTGCAGTGAAACTCCTTTTAACAGTGATGTTCACAACAAGGAAATAATTGAAAATGAACTTAAATTAGACTATTTGGAATATGACTGGTATGCCGATTTACATGTCTCAGAACCGTTGGTAAATCAATTAAATCTGATGTATATAGATCCTTTTCTGAAATTAGCTGAATATTATAAATTAAAAGGAAATAACGATTCGGCAATAAAATGGAAAGACAAAGCGTTATACCTCTCAAAAAGAGCTAATAATGAAAGAATAATAAAAATGATAGAAGATATGAATTGGTGAAGAGGTTAATATAGCCCTGTATTTGACAGTCTGCCGCTTGAATTTTTAATCAATATACCCGTTTCTCAAAAATAATTTTAAGTCGGAATTTCTATAATCCCTCTATATATAAAATAATTATATACCAAAATAAAACCCGAAAGTATGTAAAAATTATAATTTTATCGCTTTAATATTCCTGACCCAAACCGTTTGCGGACAGGAATTTTTACCCTCTGAAGAATCTGACCCAAAGAATTTTAACTGGATGAAGGGCTTCCTGCCTGCCCAAACTGAATTTGTGCAAGGAATATCAAAATTTACTTTTTTATCTCGAATTCCTCTCTTGACGGATGGAATTGTCCTGGGATGGAAATAATTTCCTTACACCCT
>Ga0208828_1000932_pt1 | contig 12049 bp, 7 predicted proteins | sample Kivu_160m_FD_185487 | JGI IMG/M metagenome (GOLD analysis project Ga0208828, IMG submission 185487) | Freshwater microbial communities from Lake Kivu, Western Province, Rwanda to study Microbial Dark Matter (Phase II) - Kivu_160m (SPAdes)... | ecosystem: Environmental > Aquatic > Freshwater >... | reverse complement strand
GGGGAGGGGTTGCCCACTTGCATATTTCTTTTTACTTTTGGACAATCAACCAAAATCCTCCCTTATGAAAAAGATGCTTATTGTGTTAACGCTGGTTTCGGCCGGACTGTTGTTTCCCGGAAAATCCACCGGGCAAAACCTGGTGAGCCTGGGCGTTAAGGTGGGCTACAACGCCTCCAAACTTTCTACCGACCTCGACTTGGTGAAGTCCAGCTTCAAGTCGGGCTTCCAGTTCGGCGCCTATGTCAGGATCGGTAAAAAACTTTATGTCCAGCCCGAATTGTACTACACGACCCAGGGGGGCGTGTTCACCAGCAATACGCAAAACTGGAAACAAAACGTAAAGATCGGCTCCCTGGACGTCCCGGTACTGATAGGCTATAAGCTGATCAACACCGATCTCCTCAACCTGCGTATCCTTGCCGGGCCGGTCGCTTCGTTCGTCGTCAATAAATCCATTGCAGATGACGGAACGAGCCTGGGGCCGATCACCGGCGGCGACCTGAAATCCGTCAACTGGGCCATCGACGTGGGAGCGGGCATGGACATCTGGCGGTTCACCTTCGACCTGCGTTACCAGATCGGTCTCAACGACCTGGTGAAGGAGGTCACCGATGTACAGAACAACGACTGGAGCTTTGATTCAAAGAACAACGTCTGGGTGGTGAGCCTGGGGTTCAGGATCTTTTAATTCATTGCCTGCAGGCGGGCTGATTGGGGGTGGAGATGCGGGATGCGGGATGCGGGATGCGGGATGCGGGGTAATGGGTTATCGCTCACCTGTTTACCAGTTTACCGGTTCACCAGTTTTATAAACACAACGGCAACCTTTATTAACTCAGGAATTGTTTCCAAACCATCTTGAAAGTCAATGGCGTTGATTACCGGACCGTATGGATGGAGGGCAGCACGGTGTTCTTCATCGACCAGGAGTTGCTGCCGTTCCGGTTCTCCATTGGAAACGCTGAAACATTTTCGGAAAGCTGTGAGGTGATCCGGACAATGCGTGTGCGCGGCGCAGGCGCCATCGGGGCGATGGCCGGGTTTGCCATGGCACAGGCGGCCCTTGCGGCAATGCCGCAAGGCTACCTTACATTCCTGGAAAAAGCGAAACTGGCCATTGAATCAACCCGCCCCACGGCACGCAACCTTTTTCATGCAACGGAAACCGTATATGGTGCGGCGCTGGAATCGCCCTCATCGGCCGTCCTGGCCGCCAACCGGCTGGCCGACAAGGATGCGGATGATTCACAGAAGATAGGCGAGCTTGGTAATGTGCTTATCCCCGACGGATCCCGCATCGAAACGCATTGCAATGACGGATGGCTGGCCTTTGTGGATTACGGCACGGCGCTGTCGCCGGTTTATGTTGCCCATCAACAGGGGAAAAACGTCTTCGTCTATGCCGATGAAACCCGCCCCCGGAGCCAGGGCGCCCGCCTTACCGCCTGGGAGCTGGGCCAGGCAGGGATCCCGCATGCCATCATCCCCGACAATGCCGGGGCCTGGCTGATGTCGCTCGGAAAAATCGACCTTGTGATCGTCGGGGCCGACCGCATCGCCGCCAACGGCGATACGGCCAACAAGATCGGCACACTGGAAAAGGCCATCGCTGCAAAGGAGTATGGGATCCCGTTCTATGTGGCAGCGCCGACTTCAACCATTGATCATGCCTGCCCCGACGGAAAAAGCATCCCTATCGAAGAGCGCCCGGAAGAGGAAGTGCTCTGGATGGACGGGCTGACTGCTGACGGCCGCCATGAGCGGGTGCTGGTGTGCTCGCCGGGATCACATGCCCTGAACCCGGCGTTCGACGTCACACCAGCAGAATACATTACGGGGATCATTACGGAGAAGGGGATCATCAGGCCGTGCAGGGAGGAGATATGGAAGGTGTGATAAGGTGACAAGGTGACAAGATGACTGGGTGACTGGGAATTAGCAAAAACCTTTGAAATATGAGAAATGATCGCTTATCAGGGAAGATAATAATGGGTGTCGTCATGCTCGGCATGGCGGTGACGGCTTATCCCGGGAGCATGCCCGGGGAAGGCAAAGATTCTTTGTACAACTCCGGGCTGGTGGCCGGGCTGAAGTTCCGGAGCATCGGACCGGCCTTTTGCTCCGGACGTATCGCCGATTTCGCCGTGAACCCGCAAAACCACAGCGAATGGTATGTGGCTGCCGCTTCGGGACATCTGTGGAAGACCATGAACAACGGCACCACGTTCGAACCCATGCTGGAGGACAGCGGGTTCTATTCCATCGGTTGCGTGACGCTCGACCCGAACAATAGCAACGTGGTATGGGTCGGCACCGGCGAGAACAACCACCAGCGTTCGCTGGGATACGGCAATGGCGTATACCGGAGTTGCGACGGGGGCAAAAGCTGGAAGAACATGGGCCTGCGGAATTCCCGGCAGATCGGGAAGATCCTGGTTGATCCGCGAAATTCGGATGCAGTCTATGTTGCCGCCGAGGGTTCCGTCTGGGGGCCGGGTGGCGAACGCGGGCTTTACAAGACCACCGATGGCGGAAAGAACTGGCAACAAATCCTGGCGATCAGTGAAAACACCGGCGTGAACAACGTGGTCATGGACCCGCGCAATCCCGACGTGCTGTATGCCACCTCGGAGCAGCGGCGGCGGCATGTCTTCACCAAGATCGGCGGCGGCCCCGAAACGGCGATCTACAAATCGGCCGATGCCGGCAAGACCTGGGAAAAACTGAAAAACGGACTACCCGGAGCCGACATGGGCGGCATCGGCCTGGCGATCTCCCCGGTGAATCCCGACATCGTATATGCCATCATCGAATCGACACCGAAGGAGAAAGGCCTCTACCGCAGCGCCGACCGTGGCGCCTCCTGGCAAAAGATGAGCGACCATTCCGCCCAGGGACAGTATTACAACGAAATTTACTGTGATCCTAAAAACGAAGACAAGATCTATTCGGTTGAAACGATATCCAAAGTTTCCGAAGACGGAGGTAAGACCTGGAGGCCGCTCGGCAATAAACACCGTCATGTGGATGACCATGCGCTATGGATCGATCCAGGAAATCCTGACCATTTCCTTATCGGGAGCGACGGAGGCGTGTATGAGTCGTTCGATGGCGGCAGGGAGTTCCTCTTTAAGCCGAACCTGCCGATCGTGCAGTTCTACCGCCTGCAGGTGGACAACTCATTGCCCTTCTACAATGTTTATGGCGGAACCCAGGACAACAACAGCATGGGCGGCCCTTCACGCAGCATCGCATCGACCGGGGTACTCAGCGACGACTGGTTCCTGACCAATGGCGGCGACGGATTCTGGTCGCAGGCCGATCCCCTCAATCCCGATATCGTTTACGCCGAATCGCAATACGGCGGAATGGTACGCTATGATCGTAAAAGCAGCGAGGCCGTCGACATCAGGCCGGAGCCACGAAAGGGGGAGGACAGCTACAAGTGGAACTGGAACACCCCGCTGATGATCAGCCCTCACTCGCCCACCCGGCTCTATTGCGCCGCCAACAAGGTGTTCCGGAGCGACGACCGGGGAAACAGTTGGCAGGTGATCAGCGATGACCTCACGGCGAAGATCGACCGCAATACCTGGCAGGTGATGGGCAAATACTGGCCCATCGACGCCGTCCAGAAGGATGTTTCGACGTCGCTTTACGGGACCATCGTGTCATTCGACGAATCCCCGGTGAAAGAGAACCTGCTTTATGCAGGGACCGACGACGGCCTGATCCGGGTGTCGGAAGATGCAAAGACCTGGACCAGCGCCGGTAAGTTCCCCGGCGTGCCGGAAAATACTTACGTAAGCGACATCTTCACGTCCCGGTTTGACGAAAACGTGGTCTTTGCCGCTTTTGACAATATTTTGCGCGACGATTTCAAACCTTACCTGCTGAAGAGCAGCGACAAAGGAAAGACCTGGAACTCCATTGCAGGGAACCTGCCGGAAAACGGCACGGTTCACGCCATCCTGCAGGATCATATCAATCCCGACCTGCTCTTTGCCGGCACGGAGTTCGGCTGCTTTTTCACGTTGGATGACGGAAAAAACTGGATCCGGCTCAAGTCGGGGCTGCCTTCCATAAGCGTCAGGGACATGGTGATCCAGCAACGCGAGAATGACCTTGTTCTGGCGACTTTTGGCCGGGGCTTTTACATCCTCGACGACTTCACCCCGCTGCGCCACCTGAAACGGGAAAACCTGGAGGCGGAAGGTTACCTTTTTCCCGTCAAGGATGCCCTGATGTACCTCCCGACCGACACCAAATACGGGCAGGGTTCGACGGTGTATGCGGCCAAAAATCCCGATTTCGGGGCGGTTATCACCTATTATTTCAAAGAGGTCCCCAAAACAAAAAAGGAGACCCGTAAGCAGAAAGAAACCGACCTCTTTAAAAAGGGAGAGCCCATCCCGCAGCCTTCCGAGACAGAACTGAGGTCGGAGGAACAGGAAATCGCGCCGTTTCTTACCTTTACGATCACCGACCAGACAGGCGCCCCCGTGCGGATCATCCGCAAAGAGGCTGCTAAAGGCATCAGCCGCCTCAATTGGGACCTGAGGTACCAGGCGACCCGGATCGTCGAAACCGGAAAATTCAACCCCGTTGGCGACAATGGCAGCGGCATTCTGGCAATGCCCGGCAGATACAGGGTCAGCCTTTCGATGACGGCCGGCGGAGAAACAAAACAGCTTGCCGGTCCCGTGGAGTTCAATGCCCTGGCGCTCGACAACGCGACGCTCCCTGCCGCAGACCGTGCCGCCATGGTTAAATTTCATGACAAGGTGGCCGAAATCACCCGCGTGATGCAGGGTACCGAAGCCTATGCAGAAGGGCTTAACCGCAGGATTGCCAGCATCCTGCAGGCGCTGAACAGCACCCCCGGGGCCTCCCGGGAACTGATAGAGAGGGCACGCGCCATCCAGCTTCAGCTTGACGACATCCTGAACGTGAAATTCAACCGCCAAAGCGACAAGCCAAGCGACGAGGAGAACCCTCCGGCGCCGGTCCCGCTGAACGCCCGTCTCGGGAAGCTGAGCTGGATCAGCTGGTCGACCACGGGCGATCCTTCGCAGACCCAGCAGGACGCCTATGCCATCCTCGAGGAGGAATTCCCGCCGGTGTATGATCAGGTCAAACAACTGGGCGAGGTTGAGATCCCCGGGCTGGAAAAAGAGCTTGAATCGCTGGGTGCGCCCGTTACGCCGGGGAGGTTGCCGGAGTGGAAGAAATAATCGAATGGCAAAGAGGACATATCTGCGCGACATCATGAGCCTTATGGGCAGCAATGTCACGGTGACCGTGTGCAGCATGGCGATTTGGGTCATCCTGACGCGGTTCCTGGGCGTTGCGGGGTTTGGTCTCTACTCGGCCATCATCGTCGTGCCGGTCATGGTGATCGGGTTCACCCAGCTCGGCATCCGCCGCAGCGCGATCTACCACATCGGGAACAAACTGCTGCCGGAAGACCACATTGTTTCGGCGCTCTTCCTCCTGTTGCTCTGGACCAGCATGCTGAGCATCATCATTTGTGGCTTTGTTTACTTCTTTTCCGAAAGCCAACCCTTCGACCCGCTCATCATCGTCCTGGTCCTGCTCACCATCCCGCTGCTCCTCACGAACGTGTACGCCGGAGGGGTTTTTCTCGGCAAAGAGGACATCCGGAGCGCAAGCATCGTCAACGCCGGCCCTACCCTGCTCACCCTCCTGCTCACGGTGGTATTCGTGTGGTGGATGAATATGTCGGCGCTGGGAGCGTTCATCGCCATCTTTCTGGCCAACCTTGTCATGTTTTTCGTCACCTACCGCATTATTATTGTGCAGTTCAGGTACAGTATCACCTGGAAATACCACGAGGGGATCATGAAAAGCATGATCAAGCTGGGTGTGGTGAATGCCATTGCCATCTTCATCATGCAGCTTAACTACCGGCTCGATATCCTCATGCTGAAGAAGCTCTCCACGCTTGAAGAGGTGGGCTACTATTCGCTGGCCATGCAAATCGCGGAGCAGCTCTGGCATATCCCTTATGCCATCGAATCGATCGTCCTGAGCCGCAGCGCCAATACCACCGACGACAAGTTCGTCCACCGCACGGTCGCTTCCATCTTCAGGGTCTCCCTGCTGATCGGTCTTGCCGGCGGGGTGATCATTTTTCTCATTGCACCGTGGCTGGTGCCGGCCGTTTTCGGGCAGGAGTTCGCAAAAAGCGTTATCATGATCCAGCTCGTGCTGCCCGGGGTGCTCATACTCCTCGGATTCCGCATCCTGAACAGCCGCCTGACCGGGATGGGCAAGCCTCAGATCGCCATCTATACCTTTCTGCCGGCACTGCTTATCAATTTCATACTCAATCTGTTCCTGATCCCCCGGTACGGCGGCATCGGGGCGGCATGGTCAACCAACGTCAGCTATGCGCTCGGTTCGGTGATCTTCGTGATCATCTATTCCCGTATGGTGGGCATGCCATTGAAGGATATCTTTGCATACCGGGCCAGCGATTTTATCTTTTTCAGGGATATTAAAAAGATTTTCGGATGGAAACCGTTAACATGAACAAGATCCCCTTCTTTTTCATTCTGGGGCGGCCAAGGTCGGGCACGACCCTGCTGAAAATGCTTTTCGACGCCCATCCCAATGTGAAGATACCTCCCGAGCTTCCGGTTTTCCTGCCGTTGTATCAGAAATTCAGGAGGGTTAAACACTGGGACCGGGAGCATCTTCTGGCTTTCATCGACCATGTTTTTTGCCCCGGTATCTTCCGGAACCGCATCAGCGAAACGCTGAAGATCAACCGGGAGAAGTTCACGGAAGATCTGTTGAAGATGGCGAACGATTGCACCATCCAGGACCTCCTGGTAAAACTCAATGAACATTCCCACTCCATTTTTCCGAAAGATCGGATCCTCATTGCCGGGGATAAGAACCCTGTTTATTCCGTATACATGAAGCGGCTGATCCAGATCTTCCCGAAGGCATGGTTCATCTGCATTATCCGCGATTACAGGGACAATTATATCTCCCTGAAAAACCTCGGAGAGGTTATCCTCGAGGCGCCGGTGCTTACGTTGCAGATCGCACGGTGGGTTTATGTCACCAAGCTTTTTCTCTCCTGCCAGGACCGGTATCCCGACCGGTTTTACATTATCCGTTACGAGGACCTGGTCACCAATCCCGGGGAGACGGTAAGGGAGTTGTGCGCATTCCTCGGCATTCCTTTTAATCCTGTTGTTTTCGATTTTTACCTGCGCCGGGAGGAATTGATGGCCACATTCCCCTCTCCGGAGATCCGTCGGATCCACCGCAGTCTGATGGAACCGGTCAACACCGGCCGGATGGATCTGTGGAAAAGCCGGCTCACCCCCCTCGAAGTGAGGATCGCCGACCAGATCGCCGGCAAGACGGCCGATGCCATGGGCTACAAACGGGAGACAACGAAATTCAGCCTGAGCCTCTACTTCAGGTCACTGCCCATGGTCCTGTACGGCAGGATCCTTTTCCGCCTGATGCAATGGGGTTCCCTGATGCCCTACCGTTGCAGCCGCTGGCTTTCGATGAATATCCCAAGACTTCTGTCGGTTTACCGCCGGTTTTCGGAAAAGAGCGCCGTTTCGGACATATCGGAGATCTCCTCAAAGGATAAACAAGATGAAAGATAAGCGTCGGGATTCGTTGACGACTGCATACGGATCCTGCTGAAGAAAAATTCTATAAATGTTACGGTGATCTGTCAATACGCCCTATCGTTATCCATGTTCGGCATTGAATCGAACCTGAAGTCCCACCTTGTAATCAGGAAATTGTGACCAAATTTAGTCATTAACGACTTCATCCTGTCCCTTCTATGGGCGTGGATCCTTCCCGATTGCGAGGGATTTGCTCTTTCGTTTCCCTTTACAGGAATATTTCTCTTTCAGTTCATTAACGACTGACTGATACTCTTGCTGAGGGTTAAAAAACGTCACATGATTATAAAGATCGGAAACCTCCTTTTCCAATCGTTCATGGGCCAACTGGCAGTAAGCTATATTATTATCAACCAATAAACAATTACGGTTGTTCTTCAATGCAGCAATTCCAGTCGAACCGCTTCCCCCGAAAGGATCAATTATCAATCCTGTTTCCCTCGACAACAATTTAATAAAAAAAGTGGGCAATTCTATCGGGAATACAGCCGGGTGTCCCATATTTTTTCCTACTAAAGGAACCGAGATAACATTGGTCGGGAGGACAGTCTCTTTTCCGACCCATTTGGAAATGTCTCTGCCAAAACCACTTTCATTAATTGAATTGTGCCTTGATAAATCGTTATTACCCAATTTAGTAAGACGTTTATTTACCCAATCGCCCACCGGAACAGCCACCGCTTTTTGATTGATAAACGGATTTTTAGTTTTTGCCAGGTGAAAACAATATTCCCAGCCGTCTCTCAAGCGTGTCGGCCAATACCCAGGCATCGGATTGGGTTTATGCCAGATATAATCCTCAATGCAATTCCAACCTTCATTGATTAGCTTATCAATGGTTCTCCAAACATACCGGTGCCTGACCCCATCAACCACTTTATCCTTTATATTGATTACGAGACTGCCGTCGTCCTTCAGTGAATCCCAAAATGATTCATGAAAAGTAATGAACCAATCAGCAAATTTCTCGGGCGCTATACTGTCATAATGCTTTTTCCGGGCATCTGCATAGGGCGGAGAGGTCACAATAAGGTCTGCGGAATTGTTAAATTCCAATAGTACACTTCTACTGTCACCACAAAGAATAAGACATTTATTTATGTGGTCTGTAATCATCGTTGCCTGCTTATTTCCCAATGATATACCTTAGAAAACTGGTCACATCTATTTTTTCAGCTTTATTAATCAGGTTCAAGCGTCTAAGTTCGATTTGCAACAGGCTTGAACATTCCTTTTTAAACGAAAGAGTCATGAAGGGAAGGTATTCCGAAACTCGGCTGATCGAAAGGGAATATATTGTAATGGCATCATGACCTGTGATATATGGGAAGATAAACCCAGGTCCCCAGAATTCGCAGTTTAGGGAGTAAGCTTTCCCCCCTTTATCCATTTTAATTGACCTGTCATCGTACCCTTTGAGCTTCCCTTTTGAGGGTGTTGCAATGCCCACCACACACAGATAAGGCCGGGTAAGATTTTTTTCCGATTTCGCTTCGTTTTCTAATCTTCTGATAACTCCGCTTATATCCTGACCACCGACGGTGTCTTTTGATTTTTTAATTGACATATACAGTCTCAACCCCGATGGTAACCCGGGTGTCGTAATGTCGGCAACAACATCTCCTTCCCTTGACCCGTCAAAAACGGGCCAGGAATTTCTCATAAGCTCAAGGATTAGATATTGATAAAAAATTCCGATCGACATTCTGTGCCGCTGCATTTCATAACTGACAGCATCAAATTCAAAAACATCCTCAATATCCAGCAGACTCAGAAAATATGGATTTAAAATCGGATCGCTCCTTTCCCTTAAATGGTCTATTGTCGATTTGACAAGTGTTTTCGGATCCGGATTATACGGTTTGAATACTCCTTTTTTGTTTTTCAGACATCTTTGGAAAGCCTGATCAATTGCATTGTTCAATTCTTGAACAGGTAATTGTGGAAACCTTGGAGGGAAATAGGCAGACTTTGACAATAAGGAGTTTCCTTCCCTTTCATAGGGTTGCAATAAAAGCCTATTATTCATAGCCTTGACTATCGAGATACGTAATTAAAGCAAAAGTATAAAATAATCCCGGCCTATATACATTTGTTTATAAGTCCACCATAATCCCGATCGCCGGCAGGATCGTCCCTGCCTTGTTAGGGATGGTGCGGAGCTGATACCGTTCATTGCCCTGGTCGTCGATGTATTTCACGACCGAACCGTCTTCCTGGGTATTGACCAGCAAATCTGGCTGCTGTGCTTTGAAATTCAACACGTTCTGGATGTCGAGGTAGAACATCAGCGACCATTTCTTAAAATAGAATCCTTTATCGATCCTGAGGTCAAGCTGGTTGAACGACCTTAGCCGCAGGGTATTGAAAGCTGAATAGTTGAGGTATCCCCTTCCCTGTGCATCCCAGGCCTCCACCAGGCTTGACTTGTCCATATCCCACGGGGTATAGGGCTGACCGCCCGCAAACCGCCACCGGGCGCCGATCTCCCAGTTGCGTTTGAATTTCCTCCCGACCGTCACATTGACCAGGTTCCGGTTGTCCCAGGCCGAAGGGATATAGTTCCCGTAATATCCGGTGAATTCGCTTCGGACGAAGGTGTAAGTCAGGATCACGTTGAATTTGAAAAGATCGGCATTTCTTAACAGCACCTCAAATCCGTAAGCGCGCCCTTTGGAGATGGGCAGCAGCGGCTCGTCGCCCACCGCGCCGAATTCGGTCCCCTTGCTGGCCAGCGCCACCGAATCGCGGATCGAGAAGGGATAGTCGCGGTAATGCTTGTAGAAGCCTTCGAGGGAGATCTTGGCATTCGTTTTCGGGAGCCACTCAAGTCCGAGGACCACATGGTCGGCCGGGATGTACCTGATCCCCAGGGAATCATTGACCAGGGTCCCGTTGTTCGAACGGAACCCGAGCGATGTATAAGCGGGGAGCTGGTAATAGCGACCCGTGTTGAAACTCAGGAAAAATTTATCTGGAACGAACGCATAGGAGGCGGAGAACCTGGGCGAGAACTGCCGCAGGAGGTTGTTCATCTGGTCGGAATAGTTGTTCGCATCCATCCTGATCCCCAGATTGAACACAAGGCGGTCGTTGAGGAAGGCACGGTTCACCTGAGCGAAAAGGTTCCATTTCCACATCGTGATCTTCGAGTCGTAATCAATCGTCCTGAGCTGGTTCCCGACAAATACCTTCTGGTAGGTCTTATTGGTGTACCAGGCATATTCGATACCTGCCCCGTAGGTGAATTTCCATTTTACCAGGTCGGTAAACCCCTCGTACCGCAACTTGTTCTCGGTTTCCTGGGAGGTGTAATCAAAGATCAGGCTGTCGGGCACCTCCACGTTGTTGGTGTACTTGATCTGGTCGTTGTTGAGCATGTTGCGGCTCAGCACGAAAGTGTCATAGCCTTTCGGGCGGAAGTGGCGGTAAACGATCCCGAACGTGTAGCTCCACTGGTTGTTCACAGGCAAGGCCTGCAGGACGTAACGCTGGAATTCGTCAGGGTTTTTGATCCCGGTGTTGAGTTTGTTTTTATCGAGCGCCCCGATGGAGATCACCGACAATTGGTTCCTCTTGTTCAGGTCGATCTTGTACTTCACCTGGTAATCGTTGTAGGTGGGCAGGAATGGCAGCTTGAGGGCGCTGAAGAGTAACTGCAGGTATGAACGCCTGACCGACAGGATCAGCGAGGAGTTCTTCGTGATCGGGCCATTCAGGGTCAGCGCCAGGTCGCTGGAACCCAGGGTGAGGCGCCCGCCGAACTTTTCCCGGTTCCCGTCCACCTGACGGAGATCCATCACAGAGCTGAGCGCATTTCCCCGTGTGGTGGGAAAAGCGCTGGTGTAAAGCTGCACCTCGCGTATGAGATCAACGTTGATGATGCCGACCGGCCCGCCCGAAGAGCCCTGCGTGGAAAAATGGTTCAGATAGGGGATCTCGACGCCGTCGAGGTAGAAGCGGTTCTCGCTGGGACCGCCGCCGCGGACGATGACGTCGTTGCGGAAACTCGGAAAGGAGGCCACCCCCGGCAGGGTCTGGATCACCTTGGAGATATCCCGGTTGGCGCCGGGGCTCCGCTCGATCTCCTGGATAGTCAGCTTCTGGAGGGAGACGGGGGTCTCTTCGTCGCGCTCCACGACCGAAGGCCTGATGGTCACCTGCTCGAGGGTGACCACCAGCTCGTCGAGACCGATGTCAAGATCGGAAGTCTTGTTGTTGGTAACGAGAAAATCAACGGAGGTGAATCTCTTGAATCCAACGGAAGTGGCCACCAGCCTGGCATAACCGGGGGTGACATTCTTTATAAGGTAGATCCCGTCCATATCGCTGGTCGCGCCCTGTCCGGGACGGCCATCGAT
>Ga0208828_1000931_pt1 | contig 12058 bp, 8 predicted proteins | sample Kivu_160m_FD_185487 | JGI IMG/M metagenome (GOLD analysis project Ga0208828, IMG submission 185487) | Freshwater microbial communities from Lake Kivu, Western Province, Rwanda to study Microbial Dark Matter (Phase II) - Kivu_160m (SPAdes)... | ecosystem: Environmental > Aquatic > Freshwater >... | reverse complement strand
ATTTTGGCTTCAGGATTGATGGATCAGCCCGTCGCCGTCCCCTGGTGGGACGGATTTTCGCTCAGATTATCGGCCGTTCAAACCGCCCCGGCTTAACAGAATAGTTGTCCGTGGAAATCCGGGCTAGCCCTAATGCGTGATCTGCTTAGTCCCAATGGCTCGATCTATGTACATCTCGACGCAACAGTTGGCCACTATGTAAAGGCGTTACTGGACGAGATCTTTGGGGTTGAGTTTTTTCAGCGCCAGATTATCTGGCGAATCGGATGGATTTCTGGATACAAGAGCGCAGCAAAGAACTGGATCCGCAACCACGACATGATTCTGTTCTACGTGAAGTCTCCCGGAGACTTCACCTTCAACAAGGAATACGTTCCCTACCCGCCAGGCTACGAGCGACGCGGGGGCCAGGAGGCCGTCGGGAAGGGCTACCCCATCGAAGATGTGTGGAATGCCAACCCCTTCGAATTCGAGCTCAAAGGGGAGGAGTCGCTTGATTCGATCCAAATAAAGAGCTTCTCGCAGGAGAAGACGGGCTACGCCACCCAAAAGAACGAAAGCGTGCTTAGCAGGATCATGCGTGCTTCGTCGAACCAGGGCGATCTTGTCGCTGATTTCTTCTGCGGTTCCGGTACAACACTCGCCGTCGCCGAGAAGCTCGACCGCCGCTGGATCGGCTGCGACCTCGGGCGCTGGGCCATCCACGTCACCCGCAAGCGCCTCCTCGGAATCGAGAACTGCAAGCCTTTCGAAATGCTTAACCTCGGCAAGTACGAGCGGCAGTACTGGCAGGGCGTGACCTTCCTGCCTGCGCCAAGCGAAGCGCGGCAGGTAGGCAAGTCGCTCACCGAGCAAGCGCTCTACGAATACCTCGCCTTCATCCTCAAGCTCTACGGCGCGCAGCCGGTGGCGGGCATGGCGCACCTGCACGGCAAGAAAGGCAGGGCGATGGTCCACATCGGCGCGGTGGATGCGCCGGTCACGATCGACGAAATCGCGCAGGCGCTGAACGAATGCGTGGCGCTGAAGCAGTCGGAACTGCATGTCCTCGGCTGGGAGTGGGAGATGGGGCTGGCGGGCCCCAACAACGACGTGCGACAGGGCGGCATTATGCACGGTGTGGCAAAGCAGAAGGGTGTCAAACTGGTGATGCTTCAGATCCCGCGCGAAGTGATGGAACGGCAGACCGCGGCGAAAGGAAATGTCAAGTTCTTTGAGCTGGCCTACTTTGCCGTGAACATCGTCAAGCCGAAGCCGCGCACTGTTCAAATCAAACTCACCGACTTCGCCTCACCCAACATGGCCGAGTTGGTCCCCGAGGACGTTCGTTCCAAGATCAAGAAGTGGTCCGACTACATCGACTACTGGGCGGTGGACTGGGACTTCCAGAACGACACCTTTATGCAGGGCTGGGTCGCCTACCGCACTCGCAAGGAGCGAAAGCTCCCGCTCGTCTCCGACCCGCATATCTACGACCTATCTGCCGCGCAGCGCGGCAGCGCGGCGCAGGCAGGGAAGCCGGGCAAGTACCGCGTGCTCGTCAAGGTGATCGACATCTTCGGCAACGACACCTCGCAGGCCTTCGATGTGGACCTGTCTGCGCAGAGCGATGCGAGGCAGGCAGGGGTGAAGTAGACATGCCGAAGCCGGTCATCGCTTACGACAAGGACCTGCCGGAGATCCCCGGCCGCCGGCCGTGGGAGAAACCGACCTCGTACCTGGTGAAGGACGACTCGGCGGCGACCGGCTGGAGGGAGGAGACGAGCGGTCGCAGGCCGAGCGCGCTGCTGCTCGTCCCGAAGATCCGCGCCGCGGTGGATGCGTGGCGCGAAGGCGGATACGAGGGGGCCTCCGAAGTAACGCGGCGGCTCTTCGAGTACTGGTTCGAGGAAGACCACGAAGTCCCAGGCTTCGGTGTGCCCTTCCGGTACTATTTCTGCCAGCGCGAGGCGATCGAGACGCTGGCGTGGCTTGTGGAGATCGCCGGCCAGCGCGACGCGCAGAAGCTGATCCAGGCATATGCGACCAAGTTTAAGAAGGACCTGTTCTCAGACAATATCGTCTTCCAGACCACGATGGACGGGCGGCGGCAGCTTCGGCGCTACGTGCCGGAGCTCGAAGCCGAAGGGGTGCAGGACTTGCCCCCCGAGGACTTGCGCCGCTTCGCCTTCAAGATGGCAACCGGCTCGGGAAAGACCTGGGTGATGGCTATGGCCATCGTCTGGTCCCGCTTCCACAAACAGCGCGTGCCGGGCTCGGACCTCTCGACCAACTTCCTGATCGTCGCGCCCAACGTGATCGTCTATCAGCGGCTGGAGAAGGACTTCGCCGCCAACCGCATCTTTTACGAGCTGCCGCTGATCCCGCCCGAATGGCGCGGCGCGTTCAGCCAGAAGGTGATCCTGCGCGGCGAGGCGGCCGAGCCCGATCCATCGGGCAACCTATTTCTCACCAACATCCAGCAGCTCTACGAGTCACGTGACGAGGAGTGGACGCCCGCGAACGCCGTCGAGGCGTTGTTGGGCAAGAAGCCCACGAAGGATCTCGCCGCTTCCGGCCAGCGTTCGATGCTGGAACGGGTGAAGTCGCTGAAGGACCTGGTGGCCATCAACGACGAGGCCCACCACGTCCATGACCAGGAATTGGAGTGGAGCAAGTCGCTTTTGTCGCTCCACCAGGTGCTGCCCCAAGGGCTCGCGCTCTGGCTCGACTTCTCGGCCACTCCTAAGGACCAGAACGGGATGTACTTCCCGTGGACCGTTTGCGACTACCCGCTCGCCCAAGCGGTCGAGGACCGCATCGTCAAGGCGCCGCTCATCGTCACCAAGGAGGACGACCGCAAGCAGCCCAAGGACGACCCTGACGGTGTCACCAAGGACAACATCGGCGAGAAATACGGCTACTGGCTGCGCGCGGCGGTGCAACGCTGGAAAGAGCACCACAAAGTCTATAAGCAGCTCGGGACAAGGCCGGTTCTCTTCATCATGGCGGAGAAGAACGTCTACGCCGACGCGATCGGCGAGTACCTGTGGAAGACCAAGGAGTTCGGCCTCAAGGAGTCCGAGGTGCTGGTCATCCACACCGACGCGGCCGGTGAGATCACCAAGAAAGACCTTGAAATGGCGCGGAAGGCTGCCCGTGACATCGACAAGGCCGAGAGCAAGGTCAAGGCGATCGTCAGCGTCATGATGCTGCGCGAGGGCTGGGACGTGCGGAATGTGAGCGTGGTGCTCGGCCTCCGCCCCTTCACCGCTAGGGCCGAGATCCTGCCAGAGCAGGTGATCGGCCGCGGGCTGCGGCTGATGACGCAGGTCAGCCCCGACCGCACCCAGACACTGGAGGTGCTCGGCACGCGCAATCTGCTCAACGTCCTCCGCACCCAGCTCGAAGCCGAGGGCGTGGGCGTGGCCAGCACCAAGACTGACCCGCCTCCGCCCGTCATCATCGTGCCGCTACAGGAGCGGCTGAAATACGACATCGCGATCCCGATCACCAAGCCGAGCCTCGAGCACGACATTCGGAAGCTGGCCGACCTCGACGTGGCAGCGCTGGACGCCATCTACGATCAGGAGGAGCTGGCCGAGGTTTACCGAATCAAGCTCAAGCAGGAGTTTGCGATCACCGAGAGCGAAGTCGGGCAAGTCGACATTACTGCGGGCGAACTTCCGCATGCGCAGGAGTTGCTCGCCAGTATTGCCAATAAAGTCATCGACCGCGCCAAACTGCCGAACCGCTTCGCCGAGCTGTACCCCGCGGTTCGCGACTATGTAGCTACACGTTGCTTCGGTAAGACGGTCAACCTCGATGACGAGGCGCTGCGCTCACACTTGGCGCGGCTGGAGCTGCAGGAGGGCATCGCGAAATACCTTGCCCGCAAGATTGCCGAATTGACCGTCGAGCGCCGCGCGATCGAGTTCGAGAAGGCGGACTTCCGGCTCTCGGAGACCAGGCCGTTCAGTTGGCGACGAAACCTTCCGCCGTTGGAGGCGGCTAAGACCGTCTTCAACTACGTGGCCACCTACAACGACTTCGAGCGCCGATTCGCCGAGTTCCTCGACAAGAAGGCGAAGGACGTCGTCCGCTTCGCCTCGCTGGGAACGACCGAGCAGGGGGAGTCCGGCACCCAGTTCCGCGTCGATTACCTCAAGACCAGCGGAGCGATCGGTTTCTACCACCCGGACTGGGTGGTCGTGCAGAAGACAGAAGCGGGCGAGGTCAACTGGATCATCGAGACGAAGGGCCGTGTCTGGGAAGGCACTGAAGCGAAGGACGAGGCCCTCAAGACCTGGTGTGAACGCGTGACCGCTGCCTCGGGTGGCACGTGGCGCTACGCCAGGATCAACCAGCCGGAGTTTGAGGCCCGCGAGGGCGATAGTCTCGCCGAACTCATCAATAATAAGAAGACATAGGGAATGGGCGTTAGGCGCACACCACACTCAAGAAGGAGCAACGAATTAGCACGGTACCAGCTTTATTCTTCTAATCAGATGATAAGCAGGCTGAACAAAATAGATTGACAAAGGCTATTTATGGAGCTAGAATATAGCCAGGAATATAGCTATGACATTTATCAACACGGTTACTTTAAAAAACGATACGAACAAAGTTATTCGTATGGTCGTTTCCTCGAGGGAAGCGGCCATCGTCACTCAGCATGGCAGGCCCGCAGTAGCCATTGTGCCCATCGATGAAACCGATCTCATCCTCAAGCACGAGAAAGCTTACGCCAAAGCCATTCGCCAAGGGCTACGTGACATTCAAAGAAAGCGCACGATCTCTCTGAAATCCTTTGCCAAAAAGAACCTTAGCTGAAATTCCGGATAATGTCGAGCTGTCCGCCCGAGCAGCCCGCGATCTAAAAAGCATTATCAAGAAAAACCGGCAGGAAGCTTTTCGTGTCGTTGATGATCTGATACGACTGGCGCAACGGACTCTTCCCGCCAGTCAATCCAAGAAGCTTTCAGGAATGGATGAGCTCTGGGAGCTCGATTCAGGTCGCTACCGAATCGCCTATATATGGAAGGGCCGAACTCTCTACATCGTCACGGTCTTCCCAAAGGCAGACCAACGAAAAGTCTTTCAACATTTTGTTGTTTAGCACGATTTCAGGATTATAATCCGGCCTCGCGGTTGAAGGCGGCGATCAGGCGGTCGAAGACGGCGGCCTCTTGGGTGAAGATTTCCTCCCAGTATTCCGGCCGCCACTGGGCATTCAGCTCCTCCACGGTCTTCCCCTGCTGCTCGACCCAGGTGAAATACTTCAAGTTGTGGACGGCTTTCCTGTCGGCGTAGCCCAGCTCCTTGAACCAGTCGATTCCCTGGCGTTCGATGACGGCGGCGTGGTCCCGGGCGGCGTCGACCTCACGGTAAGGGCCCCGGTCTCGCCGCATTTCCTCGATCCGGGAGCGGTAGAAGTCGAGCGAATCCGTGAAGATCGTGAGAATGATATCCTCCCGCCCCAGTTCGAAATAGCGCGCCGCCTTGACCGCGGCCAGCAGGTTGCAGAGGCTGGAGATGCCGAGAAGCGAGAGGCTCCGGCGCTCGGCCTCCGACACCCCCAGGACTTCGAGATAGCGGTGTCCAGCCTCCTCGTTGAAGAGCCTCAGGAGGCGAAGGCAGTCCTCGTCGTCGATCGCGGCCAAGGCGTCGGTCGCGCGGACGTTATGGATCCAAGGGACGTGCTTATCTCCGATGCCCTCGATGCGGTGGCCGCCGAAGCCGTTGAGAAAGAGGGTCGGGCATTGCCGGGCCTCGGCGGCGACGATGCGCAGTAGGGGGTGAAGGGTTTTGAGATAATCGCCGGCGGCGATCGTCCCGGCCGAGCCGGTGGCGGAGACGAAGGCGGCCAGCCGGCCGCGCTCCGGCCGAAGGGCACCGAAGGCTTCCTCCGCCGCCGGGCCGGTGACTTCGTAGTGATAGACGGCATTGCCGAATTCGGAGAACTGATTGAAGATCATGTACAGCGGATCGGCGCTGAGCTCGCGGCACTTGTCGTAGATCTCCTTGACGTTGGACTCGCAGCCTGGCGTGGCGATGACCTCGGCCCCGATCGCCCGGAGCCATTCGAAGCGCTCGCGGGACATCTCCTCGGGGAGGACGGCCACGGCGTGGCAGCCGAGCAGGGCGCAGTCGAAGGCGCCTCCCCGGCAGTAGTTGCCCGTCGACGGCCAGACGGCCTTGTGGACCCTGGGGTCGAACTCGCCCGAGACGAGTCTCGGCACGAGGCACCCGAAGGCGGCGCCGACCTTGTGCGAGCCGGTCGGAAAATGCTTCCCGACGAGACCGACAATCGAGGCCTCGATTCCGGTGACCGCGGGCGGAAGGCGGAGGGCGTTGACCGGCCCGTATAGGCCCGTGCGGACGTCGTTTTTCCAGGTGATCCGGTAGAGGGTGAGGGGATGGACGTCATCCATACCCACGCCGGCGAGCCTTTCCCGGATGCCGGCGGGGATCTTCGCCGGGTCGCGGAGCCCGGCGAAGGTCGGAATGATGATGCCCCGCTCCCGGCAGCGCGCCGCCGTCTCACGGATCACCGTTTCGTTCATGTCCTTGATGATTTTCGACATTATTTGACCTCAGAGGATTCGCGGACGTCCGGCCTCGACGAGCCGCCGAAGCGAGGCTCCGGGATCCGGGACACGCGTCAGGAAGATCAGGGCGGCGATGACATAGGGCTTCCAGGAAGCCTGGCGGTAGGTCTCGAGGCGGCAGCGCTCGAAGACTTCCCGGCTGACTTCCCCCCGCGGGCAGGAGACGCCGCTGATGTCCGCCGGGAGGCAGTGCATGTAGAGGGCCGAGCCGGCGGCGGTCCGCTTCATCAGGGCCTCGTCGCAGTGCCAGGACTTGAAGCGGGCATTCTCCTCCAGGCCTTCCTTTTCCAGATCGGCCAAGGCCGTCCTATCCGCTTTCCGCTGGAGTTCGGTCCGCCGCCGCATGACCGCTATCGGCGCCCAGGACTTGGGATAGACGACCTCGGAGCCGTCGAAGGCTTCGGCCATGTCGTGCGTGACGCGGAAGGCGCCGCCCGCCGCGCCGGCCTGTTTGGCCGCCAATTCGACGACTTCGGGCAGGAGGTCATAGCCTTTGGGATGGGCCAGGGTGACGTCCATTCCGAAACGGGTCAGGAGGCCGATCAAACCCTGGGGCACGGAGAGCGGCTTTCCGTAGCTCGGGGAGTAGGCCCAGGAGATGACGAACTTGCGGCCGCGAAGCTCGTCGATCCCGCCGCAATGCCGCTCGAGATGGAGGAGGTCGGCCAGCGTCTGGGTGGGGTGGTCGAGGTCGCATTGGAGGTTGACGACCGCCGGCCGCCGGGCGAGGACGCCCCGCTCGTATCCCTCCTGGAGGGCGGCCGCCACGGCTTGCATGTAGCGATGGCCCTCCCCGAGGAAAATGTCGTCGCGGATGCCGACCGCCTCGGCCAGGAAGGAGATCATGACGGCCGTTTCGCGGACCGTCTCGCCGTGGGCGATCTGCGACCTGGCCTCGTCGAGGTCGGTCGGAGTCAGGCCGAGGGCGGCCGCGGCCGAGGCGAAGCTGAAGCGGGTCCGCGTCGACTGGTCGCGGAAGATCGAGACGGCGAGTCCCGTGTCGAAGACGCGAATCGACCGCCCGGCCTCGTCAAGCTCGCGCAGGCATTGGGCGGTGAGAAGGACCGAGCGGATCTCCTCGAGGGAATGCTCCCAGGTCAGCAGGAAATCGCGGTTTCGGAGGTCGGCCCCCAAGCCGGCCAAAATCCTCAGCTTCTCGTCCAACAAAACGTCCTTCACGCGGTCACTCCTTCTTCTTGTAAGCGGGGGCGGCGGCCAGGATGGCGTCGATGATCTGCTGGTAGCCTGTGCAGCGGCAGAGGTTGGCCGAGATGGCCTTGCGGGCCTCTTGCCGCGTCGGTTCCGGGTGCTTCAACAGGAAAGCGTGGGCCGTCAAGACCATTCCCGGCGTGCAGTAGCCGCACTGGATGGCGCCGTGATCGATGAAGGCCTGCTGGAGCGGATGGAGACTCCCATCCGGCGCGGCGAGTCCCTCGATGGTCGTCAGGCGGCGGCCGACGACATCGGCCACGCGGGTCCGGCAGGCGCGCAGGGGCCGATTGTCGGCCAAGACGGTGCAGGCCCCGCAGACGCCGATCCCGCAGCCGCGCTTGGCGCCTGTCAAATCCAAGTCTTCGCGGAGGAAGACGAGGAGGTTCTTTTGCCGGTCGGCGGCCGTGAGACGGACGCTCCTGCCGTTGACGGTGAGGGTTTTCGGAGCGGCGGGTCTCATTTCCCACCCCCGATGGGCAGGCGGAAACAACGCCGTCCGGTGGCGTGATAGTAGGCGTTGGCGATGGCCGGGGCCATGATCTCGTTGGCCGGCTCGCCGATGCTTTTCGCGCCAGAAGGCGAGAGAGGATCGCGGTTCTCGAGGACGATGGCGGTCATTTCCGGCAGGTCGGTTGAGCGCGGGATGCGGTAGGTGTCATAGTTGAGGGAACGGAGCCGGCCTCTCTCCATGGCCGCCTGCTCGAAAAGGCCGTAGCCGGCGCCCATGGCCATGCCTCCGTAGAACTGGCCGAGGAGGGAGGCTTGGTTGACCGCCCGGCCGACATCGTGGGCCGCCCAGGCGTTGAGAAGGCGGATCTTGCCGGTGCGGCGGCCGACCGTGAGCTCCACGGCTTGGCAGCCGTAGACCCAGGTGAAGTAGGCGCGGCCCTGTCCGCGGGACTCGTCCCAATCGACGTGGGGCGCGGGAAAGACTCCGAGGGCATAGGGGTACTTCTGGTCACGATAGAGGCGTTGGGCCGCTTCGGCGAAGCCGACGCTCCGCCCGCCGGGAGCCGTCAGGCGGCCGCCGGCGAAGCGGATTTCTTCCGGCCGGCATCCGAGGTCGTCCGCGACCGCCCCGGCCATCTGCAATCGAACCTCCGCCGCGGCCCGGCTGACGGCCCCGCCGCCCATGATCGTCGCCCGGGAGGCGACCGTCGTTCCGCTATCGGGGACGGACGAGGTCGACGGCCTTCGATAGACGATGGCGCCGCGGTCGACGCCGAGCTCCTCGGCCAGGAGGAGGATCATGACGCTCTCGGCGCCCTGCCCGTTCTCGTGGACGCCCGTCTCGAGGAGGACCGAGCCGTCGAATTGGACGCTGACCACGGCGGCGCAGACATCCGTGCCCTCCGCCCCGAGGCTGACGCCGCGGTAGCTCATCGCCAGGCCGAGGCCGTAAAAGTCGCCTTCACCCCGGCCTCGGGACGAGCGGGCGAGCTTTTCCTCGTATCCGCTCGCGGCCAGGACGCGGTCGAGGACCTCGGACATGCTGACGGCGTGGCCTTCGAGCACTTGTCCGGTCACGGTCGTACTCCCCTGGCGGACCATGTTCCGCCGTCGGAATTCGACCCCGGACAGGCCGGCCTTTTCGGCCGCTATCTCGACGAGCTGCTCGACGGCGAAGTTGACCTGGGGCGAGCCGAAGCCCCGCATGGCGCCGGTGAAGACGTGGTTGGTGTAGACGCTCGAGACCTCGCCGTCGACATGGGGGACGACATAGGGGCCGCAGCACTGAACCGTCGAACGCCAGGTCACCCAGGGAGAAACGGAACAATAGGCCCCGCCGTCGGCGACGATGCGGCACCGGACCGCCCGAATGAGCCCGTCGGCCCCGACGCCCATGCGGTAGCGCATCCGGTAGGGATGGCGCTTGTAGCTTTCGCGCATCGACCATTCGCGGTCGTAAGTCATCTTTACCGGACGCCCCGTCAGCCAGGCGCCCAGGGCCGTCCGGGCGCAGACCAAGGCGGCCGTGTCGTCTTTGCCGCCGAAGCCGCCGCCCATGGGTGTTCCCACGATTTCGACCCGGGCCAGGGGCAGGCCGAGGAACTCGGCGACGAAGCGGCGGGTGGAATAAGGGTGCTGCATGCTGCCGCGCACTTCGACGACACCGTCTTCTCGCACATGGCAAAGCGCCGCTTCCGGTTCGAGGTAGGCGTGCTCGACGAAGGGCGTCCGGAACTCCTCGTCCACGACGAACGCCGATTCGGAGAAACCGCGGGCGACATCCCCCCGCCGGATGACATGGCGGTGGATGAGGTTCGTGCCGTGCTCTTCATGGACTAGGGGCGCTCCCGGGGCCAGGGCCTCGTCGGGGTCGAGGATTTTCGGGAGCGGCTCGGTCCGGACGCGCACCCGCCGGGCGGCGGCGACAGCTTGGGGCCTGGTTTCGGCCACGACGACGGCCGCGACGTCTCCGTGATAGCGGATTTTATCGTCGGCCAGGATAGGAACGTCCTTCAGGATCTGCCCTCCCCGGTTGCTGCCGGGCACATCCCGGGCGGTGACGACCCGGACGACACCCCGTGATTTCGCCGCGGCCTCCGTGTCGACGGCGATGATCTTGGCGTGGACATCGTCGCCATAGACCGGGACGGCGTGGAGCATTCCCGCGAGCTTGAGATCGTCCGTGTAGCGGGCGCGGCCCGTCACCTTGGCTTCGGCGTCGTTTCTCCAGGCTTTTTCCTTCATCTCAATCCTCCTCCGTCTCCGGGGGAAGAGCCTCGATATCGGCTGGAATCGGCTCGGGAATCGTCAGCCTCGAAAGGGGGGTCCGAACATCTTTCAGGCCGTGGCCGGTGACCAGGAGGACGACCTGTCCGCCGCGGTCCAGCCGCTCTCGGGCTTCGTCGGTCAGCAGGGCCGCTGCGGCGGCCGCCGCGGCCGGCTCGGCGAAAATCCCCGCCTCGCGGGCGAGGAGAGATTGGGCCTCGAGGATCCTTTCGTCGCCGACCGTGAGCGAGAATCCTCCGCTCTCCAGGACGGCGCGGCGCGCCAGGTCGGGATTGCTCGGCACGGAGACGGAGATCGAGTCGGCCACGGTCGCGGGTGAGGGGGCCGGGCGAAAAACCCCGCCGACAACATAATTGTGGATCGCGGCCGAGGACTCGGCCTGGACGGCCACGAGCCGCGGCAGGCGTTCGCAGAGGCCCGCCGCCCGGAGGTCGTGAAAGGCCTTGAAGACGCCGCTGATGATGACGCCGTCCCCGACGGGCACGAGAATGGCTTCAGGAACGCGCATCCCGTTCTGGGCGAAGATCTCCAGTCCGACGGTCTTCTTGCCCTCGATCGTCAATGGGTGGTAGGCGGTGTTGCGGTTCAAGCCGCCGCGCCGCCGGGTATACTCCAGGGACAGCCGGAAGGCGTCGTCGTAGCTCCCTCGGACGCGGACGACGCGGGCGCCGCAGACAAGCATCTGGACGAGCTTGGCTTGGGGCGCCGATTGGGGGACGAAGATGACGGCCCGCCGGCCGGCGGAAGCGCAAACCGCGGCCAAAGAGCTCGCGGCATTGCCGGTCGAGGCGGCGGCGACCGTCTTTTCGCCGAGGCGCGCGGCCTCGGCGACGACAAGAAAGGAGGCCCGGTCCTTGAGGGAGCCGCTGGGATTCTGGCCGTCGTTCTTGACCCAGAGATTCGGCCAGCCCAGCCGCTCGCCCAAGCGAGGCGCCGGAGCGAACGGCGTTCCGCCAACCGGAAAAGCGGGGTAATACTTGCGCTCGACCGCCGAAAATAAATCCCAATCGGGACGGGAACGGTCGAAGCTCCGGGCGATGAGCCGGTAGTCGAACTCCGCCTCGAGCACGCCGCGGAGGGGCATCCCCGGGGCATAATCGCGGCCGCATTCGGGGCAGAGATAGCGGACCTCATCCCGACCGTAGGTCCGGCCGCAGCGGCTGCAGCGGTATTGAAATTCGGTCATGGCCGGGATCAGCCGTTTTCCGAAAGCTTCGCGATGAGGGCGGCGTAAAAGGCCGCGGCGAGGGGGAGGTCCTGAACGGGGCAATACTCGTCGGCGGCGTGGGCCTGCGGTTCGTTGCCGGGACCGAAACCCAGGCAGGGGATCCCGTAGACGGGCATGATGCCGACGCCGTTGGTGCTGAAGGTCCATTTATCGACCTTCGGCTCCCGGCCGAAGAGTCCCTTGTAGGCGGAAACCGCCTTCCTCAGCCAGGGCGAGCCTTCCTCGAGGACCCAGGTGGGGAAATATTTTTCGTAGGGAACGACCTTCCCCGTATGCGAAGGCGCAACGGACT
>Ga0208828_1000929_pt1 | contig 12089 bp, 14 predicted proteins | sample Kivu_160m_FD_185487 | JGI IMG/M metagenome (GOLD analysis project Ga0208828, IMG submission 185487) | Freshwater microbial communities from Lake Kivu, Western Province, Rwanda to study Microbial Dark Matter (Phase II) - Kivu_160m (SPAdes)... | ecosystem: Environmental > Aquatic > Freshwater >... | reverse complement strand
GCTTTGGAGGCGGGGGCGGGAGGCTGGCCGTCCCATCCATGGATTTTCAGCCAGTCGATCCAACGCAGGAGCGTGCGGGCGACGCCGATTTCGTCCTGGGCGGCTGATTTGCTCCAAAAGCCTTTTTGGTCACGGACGATTTTGGAGAATGCAAAGGTCCGTTCGGATTCGGAGGGAAATAGCCCGCCCAGTCCAAGGGCGGTTTCGATGATGCCGCGAAGGCCAAGGGGGCCGACCCAGGCTTCGCCGACTACCGCGGGGCGGGGAGGCGTTCCGTTGAGCGGTCCCGGCCAACATCCGCCGTCGAAATCAGGGTCGAAGAAGATTTTCATGAATCCCATTGATTCGGAGAGGGCGTGGTTCCAGGAAAGAACTTATCATCGGAGGAGGGAGCGAGTCAACCTGACACGGTTCAGGTCAGTTCTTTTTTAATCGATCAACGTATCTACTCGAGGATGAGAGACCTTGCCCTTGCTCTTATTGTCCTAAATTTCACTCGAGGACAAACTTGTTATCAAAGAGGATAGCAGATATGATATGGATAGTGAGCGGAGGGAGGTTATGTTATGGAGAAACACCCATTTCATAAGGCGATTGGCAACCTTCTCAGACTTCCCGATTCTTGGACAATTGAGATATTGAAGGATCCCGCCTGCGATACAAATGGCAGACGGATTCCGCTATATCTTGGTACCCTATCGATGTCAGTTCACTTGTGCGACGTGGATATGCTTATCGAATCAGAAGGTGTGGGGCGCGTAATTATCGAGATTGAGGAATCGAATGTTAAGCCAATAAATATTTTAGGCAAATTCTTTGCATCTGCCTACTCCGACTCATATAAAGATAAGGGAGGCAAAATCAAACCCTTGGATGAATATATATTATTTATACAAGTCTTGGATTCATCGAAGCTTAAAAGCAAATCAAAAAAGCGCGAACAATGGGAAATCATTGCCCAACATATTTGCCAGGCAATTAGAGAACCGCTTTTCAATAGAAAATGGCAGTACGAATTGTGTATCGGGGATTTACGAGAATACATGCCAAAAAACCGAGAAGGAAAAGGACTTCTGCCTATTATTAAAGAATTCTTAGGAGTCGTCTAAAAAAGATTAATCATGGGTTCTGAGGTCAGTACTACTTGAGTATGTGGCTGTAGAATTACCTGCCCAATTTATTTACCGATAAACTGGGAGATGAAAAAGAAAATGGGGTGGGTCCATGAGCTATCTGAATGAGGCGCGACAATTACTTCATTCGGTTATGTCAAATCGATATGGTGAGAACATATGGAAAATCGAGATATTAGAGGCCGAATTTAAAAAGGCCGCGCGTTCTGCAGATGGTTGGACCTTTGAAAAGTTGTATCAATTAGGCCAATATGACCGTATCTTTCTTAATAATCTAATTCAATATTTGTATCTTCCTCTCGCTGGGGGAAATCCTTATTGGGATGGTTCGCTTTTTGGTTTCCCAGATAATATCTTATGGAAAGAGATTAAGGAAGATTTGCAGAACTTGAGTGCGATCCCGCTTATAAGTTTTAGTTCAAATCAGACGCTCAAAGTTATCCGAGTACTAAAAAAGCATCTGACTACAACCTCAAATGCCGCGCACCTATTGAGGTTTCTTTGTCCCGAGAAATTCGCGATGATTGCGGGCTATTTCCCCACGGGTTTTTTCCCCTTCGATTTTGATCCGGAAAAGAAGATAGATTTTGTAGAAAGAGCTTATCTTAAATTTTGTGAGATTCTCGCGAAACTTGGAGGCAAAGCCGATCCTCCTCTTTCTGTCGCGGATACGGAACACGCAATATGGGTGATATGGAGGATATCGCGGTGGGCGAGTCGGAATGAAGCGTTGCCTTCCGGGATCGATACTCATTACGCAAACGAGCTTTATCTGCAATACCTCAACGATATTACGGTGCAACAAGAATATCTATCAGCTCGACCGCTGGATATTTATTTCCGGCGCGCTCAGCAAGAAAATGAAATCTGCTTATTAGGCTTGGCTGATGTATATTTCCAAACGTCGGAAATCGTCGCGGGCAAATTTGCGCGTTCGGCATTAGAAGCGAGGATTAGAAAAATCGCGATGAAGAATTTCCCGAGGGAGTCGGTTATTAAAGAGATCGATTTCAATGAGAACAAGGGGCTAATAAATCCCGCTGCTAAGGTTAATAATCCTTATAGAGATCCCGAAAAGCAGATAGAGTTTTATCGAATTGATTTTGCTTCCCATCTAAGACTCGCATCGGCGAATCCGAAAAATTACCAGAAGGAATATCTAATCTCCCCACCTTCAGAACAGAGCCCAGCTTCTGTCAAAATCAAAATAAATTGGAAGAAAATTAACGAAGCTTATTCTGTCCTAAGTGCGTGTGCTCACGTGCCCAATGATCAAGAAGACTTGGCGACACGGGACAGGATTCGAGAGGCAATTAAGACGACCCAAGAAGTCTGTTTATTGAAGTATTAAGAACGGTTTTTAACGTAAGGATTAACCTGCCTGCAAAGCGCAGACCACAAACGTAGGTTTTCAATAAACAGCGGCTTCATTTCAACGAGATCTACCAAAGCGGCTTTATACATCCCTCTATCAAGTTTGCGAATAATGTGATCAATAATCTCGAATTTTTCCGACTTATCTTTTTCTTCCCACATCCCCTCATTTAGCTCTCTTGCGAGTTTCAATCCGGACCGTTCTATACGGATGTGCCTACCATATAGATTAAGCCGAAACGGTAAAATATATTTCCCCGAGTGGTTTCTCAAGCCCGGGTCGTCCATTCCGTATACAATCCTAGGAATACGGCTGATAAGAGCGGTATTAAAACACATCGGGCAAGGGTCAAGGGTAGTATATAGGGTCGAGTTCGTTAGAAGCGCAGAATAGTATTTCCGTCGTACTTTTAACGACTTCAAGCTTTGAAAATACTCCTTATTTCGACAATAAACCTTATGATACGCTTTCCTGATCACTTCGGTCTCGGCATGAAAAACCTCTCCCATCTTCTCCATATTGCGGCTTCTTTCGATGACAAAATCCGGCGTCTTTGCTGTTTCATGAACATTCCATGCGAGCAGAGCTCCAATTACCGCATATCGAGATTTCGATCTTTCGACGTGCATATATGCCATTAGAGCCAACATGAAAAGTTCATCGCGCTCTTTGACTATGGCCATATTTCGCTTGGGGCTGTTCCTGCTCATGTGATTATCGCACTAAATCAAACCGATAGGACAAGCTCTTCGAACCTTTCAAGCTCATGTTGAGTCATCGGATCAGGTATCTCCACATGTTCTGAGTTCCAGAGCCCAAAATCTCGGACCGTTGGATTATACGCGAATTTTCCGAGCCAATTCGAAGACGAAAGGCAGTCTGGGCATTGGGCTAAGATGTTGATTATTCCTTTTTCCATCCTATTTCTTTCTTATTGGCTATCAATTTTTACACAGCAAAAACGGAACTTCTTCAGGAGAAGGCGAGTAACTTCCATCTCAAACGGCTTACATTCTGGACAAGCCTTGGTATCTTGCTTTTCCCAATGTCCTTTGCCCGGCGCGGGTCGAAGGCAAGGATTGTTTGGATCCAGCCGCCTCATCAACGCCCCTCCCAAATATTTTCTGAATACGCTTCCGTTCTTGTTGTGTCGATAGTGTTGCTTAAGCCGATTGACTAAATTGTTCTGCGACCGGGGGTGATTTCCGACTCGTACGATGCGCGGGCTTCCGTCATGACCGTTCGTTTCACCTTCTTCGTAAAAAAAGTAAAGTCCGTTATCCGGGAGCGTATTATCAGGAATGGAATATTTGGGTTTATCCTGCAGCAAGCGGTGAATTATTGCACATCGAGAGCTTGCGTCGTTTATCATACGCCTATAACCTTCAGAGATTTTGCAGCTCACAACCAAATGGTCTGATGATTCTCGCGACGGCTTCGGGGTTCGAAGCTCCGACTTCCAGACATGATTTTAATGTTTTGCCCCAGGTCCCAGGAGAGTGGTACATATTTCCATTTTGCACATGAACCACAAACATGTCATAGCGGTCTCCAAGATCTTCAACGGCATCGACATATCCGGTAAACATGCTCATAAAACAGTAAATATTTTTCAATCCGGGGTATAACGCGCCAACCATTTCGACGATGTGGTAGCGCTTAAATTCTTCCCTCCACCATTCATGCATTCTATTTCCTGAAGGGCTTTTGTCCTTCATCATAAGCTCATAATCCGGAATCATGTCGTTTGGGTGTAAGATCCCGAATAGTGAGGAGACAATCAATACGGAATTTATTGAGCTCGAATCGATGTTTTTACTAATGGAATCTCCCGCCATCTCATATACTTTTCCTCGATATCTTTCAATTGCCGCCATTGTCGGGCAAGTACGTAGGATACTATTCTTGTCCCTTGGGCGATCGTTTGATAAATCGATCAAGAAGTCTATTAACTTGATCCTGCTGTCGTCAAACAAGCTAAATGAATTCCATTCAGCGCGAGTTCTCGCTATTTCCCAAACCGGCCCTCGTCCATTTTCAGCTTTATACCCACTGCAAGCAATAAGAAATAGACTGGATACCGACATTGTTTTTCTTTTATGAAATATGTATGTCGTTTTTCCCTTGTAAGCCGGATCGATTTCTAGTTAACGCAAATTTCGGACGAGATGATTTCAGGAATTCCCCTCTTTCCAGAAATTATGCTATTCCTGGCCGCGAGTCGATGTCAAGCAAGTCTATAAGGAAGGAGGAATTTGTTATTCTGCTTTTTTTGAATCATGGTTCCATAGCTTTTTTGACGTAAATTGCCTTGCGTGTTACCATCTAGGCGCAGCAAGAAGAACCTTCTCGGGCGAGATCGCTATGATCTTAATCGCAATTCGGTCAATAATGCCGTGGCACGGGGGATCGATTGCTCTATAGGCAGTATGACTCCTCCGTAAGGGCTGCGGCTTTCAATTGGCTTGCCGAACAAACGACAAGATACGGCGATGTCCTACCCAGGTCCTTACTCGCACAAGGATTTATTTTCAATAACGTCCGGGTTCCGCTCGTCGGGCCGCAAGGTATTTTCAAGCCGCGAATTCTCGAAATTCCCCTTTCTATCTCTACGACTCCTGAAAGCCCTTATGACGACGCTTTCGGCAGTGATGGTCTGCTTCGATATCGTTATCGTGGAATAGATCCGAACCATAGGGACAATATCGGGCTTCGGAATGCCATGAAGTTCCATCTGCCGTTAGTCTATCTGCACGGGATTATTCCCGGCCGCTATGTCACGGCCTGGCCGGTTTTTGTGGTTGGAGATGATCCGAGGCCTCCGACTCCTTCTTTTTCGATCGCCATAGATGATAAACAACATTTGGGGCTGGATGCTTTGCTTGGCGCTTCCCAAACAGCGGTCGCTGAAGAAGCCGCTAAAGGCCGCCGAGCTTATATCACCTCGACGGTGCGCGTGCGTTTGCATCAACAAGAGTTTCGAGAGCGGGTCCTCGAAGCATACCGGCGTCAATGTGCATTTTGCCGTTTGAGGCACGAGGAATTGCTGGATGCGGCTCATATCATTCCCGATAACGAGCCGGAGGGCGATCCGGTCGTTCGGAACGGCGTCGCTCTCTGCCATTTGCACCATACGGCGTTCGACAAGTATTTTGTCGGTCTGAGGCCCGATTTCATCATCGAGGTGCGGCCTGATATTCTGAGGGAAGGTGACGGGCCGACTTTGAAACACGCAATTCAAGGTCTTCATGGGACGAAGATCGCGTTGCCCCGTCATCATGAGCTTCACCCAGATTCGGAAAGATTAGAACGCAGATACAGGCGATTTCTGGAAGCGGCGAGCGTTCTTTAAATAAGGTGGCGAAACTGGCCTTAGACGAATATTTTATCGAGACATAAAGCGATGGACTGGAAAGAGAGATTCAACGCCATCTTCGATGACGTCGCCTTCAAGAAATACCGGGTAAAAATCGACTTCGCAACGGTCGAGAAGAAGGTGGCGCACCTAAGGCAGGGCGATGCGATCACTTATGAAGACCTTGAAGTCATTGCCCGCGAAGATTTATGGCCGTTCAACCGATATTGGATGTGGCCGGCCAAGGAGCAGATCGAGGACGCCCTCGCAAAAACGTGGGATTTGATCATCGATCCCGCGGTGAAGCCGGACCAAGAAATCGATATGCTCGACGGCCTCCTCAACATATTCCGAAACATTTCGCTCGTATCCATTTTGTTGCGGTTTGTCTGGCCGGAGCATTATGCCATTTATTCCCGGCCGAGCTTGAAAATCCTGCAGATCGAACGGGGAGAGAGCGATATCGAGGAATATATGAACTTCATCCATGAGATGAAGGGTTTGCGGATCGCGTTCGGGATGGATCGGATCGCCGATGTCGACATGATCGTCTGGGCCGTTTCGCAACGAGAGGATGAATTCGAGGAAATCAGGAATCTCATAAGCGAGAAGCTGCCCAAAGAACTGCCCTTGGCGGATCTTATGAGGCACGCGGCTACATGTCCGCTGCGCGTTGCAGACGCGTATTTCGAGGCCGGAGATTTCCAGACGGCCGGCTTCTGGACGACGAGGGCATTCGAGCGGGTTCTCCGACAAGAATGTATTCAGACGGCGGGCTATGTCCCGAAGAAGACGGAACGCGAATTAGGGGATATCGAGCATCTCATCAAGTGCGTATGCGGCGTTCCCGGGAACGCCGGACTTGAAAAGCAGTTGTACGACCTCAAGAGGCTGAGGAATGCGGCGATCCACATCGAGAGGCCGTTCAATAAGCAAATGGCCATCGAGTTCATCAAGAGCGTCAGGGAAGTCGCGGAAGCGCTGGCGCTGAGCTGCTGAAGAGGAATTCGATGAATTAAGGTTAAGTACAATGAGATTTTTAGTCTCGTGGAGCGTTTATCTATTGTTGAGTGATAAGTGGCTCTTAACATGGTGAGAAGAAACAACTTGCAAATGTGTACCCAATTTGGGTACAGTTGTACCTAAATTGGGTACAGAAGAGAAAATGACTAAATCAAGAAAAAGTCTGGAAAGTGACAAGAACGAAAAGAACTTGGAACAAAGAGACGGCCTTTTAGAAGCTCTATTTGGCAAAACTAGGCGTTCTATCCTTTCCCTGCTTTTCCGGAATACAGACGAATCGTTTTACCTTCGTAGGATCCTTCGCCTGACCGGATTGAAGCCAGGTTCCGGGCAGCGGGAATTGAACCGGCTCTCTCAAGCCGGCCTTATTCGCCGTTTCATTAAAGACCAACAAGTCTATTTTCAAGCTAATGCCGAATGCCCGATATATGCTGAAATCAAACTCCTGATTAAAAAAACAGCCGGACTGATTGACGTGTTGTCTTCTTCTTTGGCGCCGCTCGGCCAGTCCATTCGAGTCGCGGCGGTTTTTGGCTCGTTTGCGGGTGGAAGAGAAAAAAAAGAAAGCGATGTCGACTTGCTGGTAATAGGAGACGTGGGATTTTCGGATGTCGTCGAGAAGCTGAGCGCTGCCCAAGGAATTCTGGGGCGTGACGTCAATCCGGTTGTTTTTTCCTTCGATGAATTCCGGCGTCGAATGGGCATAGAGGACCATTTTTTAACATCAGTTCTAAAAACTAAAATGATGTTCGTTATCGGAGGCCAAAATGACCTTGGCCGCTTGGCTGAAAAACGAATGGATTCATGAGCACCAGACGAGTCTCCAAGAAGTCGTTCATTTATTGGCACTCATCGACCGAGATCTACGGGATTGTAAGAATACTGATCTAAGCGCGGATTGGAGATTCAATATCGCTTATAATGCGGCGCTTCAATCCGCGAACCTTGCCTTGGCGGTGTCGGGTTTCCGAGCCGGTCGGGAATCCCCGCATTATCGAGTAATCCAATCCCTTGGACTAACAGTCGAATTGGATTCGAAGTCGATAGCCAAATTCGATGCCTTTAGAAAGAAAAGAAATACAAGCGAATATGATCGAGCAGGCGCTGTTACGGAAATTGAGCTCGAGGAGCTAATCTCGTTCGCGGCGGATTTGCAAAAAAGAGTCTTTATCTGGCTGAAAAATAACCATCCGGAATTCGTACCCAATGATGAAGGATAAGATAGCGACAGCCACCGATCTGTCCATGCCCGCGGTTCTTAAACAGCTTTTTATGATAGGCATGAAACCGATTCCTGGTCGATCAGAAAGGGAAGATGGACGGCGATTATTCCCTGTCTGTTTCTCGACTTTTGAGGGATCGGCCTCTTGAGCGGAACAAATCCGGATTCTTTCAAAACCTTGTCCAGCGTTCCTCGTTCGTAGCAATCGAGGATGAAGAGTCTTGCGGCTTCTCGAATATTTTCCTTTGCTTTAGCTTTTGAATCTCCTTGGGAGAAGAGATCCAGCGGAGGGCAGCTTGATATGAAATATTTCCCTTCTTTCTTGATCCGGACAGGAAGGGAAATTTCGAAGACTGCGGTGAATTTCATCTCCCTCATTCTAGGCCCCCAGTATCGTTGAGTCAAGGACGTTTGAGTGCCGCATATTGGTTCGATAAACAAGATGACGCACGTTATGCGCGATTTTCTCAAATGCCGTGGAGAGACGAAAAGGAATTCGGTTACACGAACCGAAATCCAGAGATCTCGGATCGCGTCGCCGAATGCCCTAAGGACGGCAGAGGAGATCCTTCGCTACGCTCAGGATGACAGAGTAAGAAGTTCGGGACGACAGAAAAAAATGAGGGTGATAGAAAGAAGCGCAGGATAACAGGAATAGGATTTAATGATGGGAAAGAAATTATTTCATTTCAAAAGCCAACCGAGGCAGTTGTGATTGCCGGATAATTGATAACAGCGTTCCGATACGTATTTCATTGTGGTCCGGAACAATGACCGTAATTGTAGAGCCGGTGATTTTCTTTTGCATGACGATGTGGCTTCCGCCGGGGCGCCTGATCTGAACGAAGCCGTTTTCAGACAGAATACGACAAACATCCCGACCGGAAAGGATTTGCAGCCTAGCCAATGGGGACCACCATCTGGGTCACGATGACCTCGGAATGCATCCGGTTCGCGATCTCAGATGGTGAGGCATGTTGAAAAAACAGGGCGATGGCCTCTTTCAGGTTTTTACGGGCTTCCTTGACGGATTTTCCCTGGCTGGCGATGTCGAGTTCGGGGCAGTGGGCTACGTACCATTGCCCATCCTTCTCGATGATCGCCGTGAATCTACGCACCTTCTTCACGCTTCACTTATCGCATGGAACCGAACCGAGTGTCAAGAAGCCTTGATACCGATTCTACATTCATAAGGATGGACGGAAGAAAGGACAGATTATTCTCAAAATGAGATCCTTCGCTGCGCTCAGGATGACGGATAAAAGGCAGGATGACAGACGCGTAGGTGAGATTGCCACGCCCCTCATCGCTTCGCGAGCGGGGCTCGCAATGACAAATTATACTTGACAATTCGTGCCGGCGTGGTATAATCATACCACAGGCCAAGCAATCCAGAGGCGTCAGAGGGTGTCGGGTTGCTTTTCTGTCCCAATTTCTCGGAAATCGGAGGTATGCATGAACGAATCATGGGGCGATCAAACGACTGACGGGGCCGTATATGCCCTCGAGAAGATCTATTACAGGCTCCTGGTGCAGGGCGAACCGGAAGCGGCGGCCGCGATCGCGGACGCCCTGTTCGAAATGACCATGGAAAACGGAGAGCCGCTGCGGCTATGCGGAATATATCTGCAGCACAAGCGGACCGCCGGACCGGGCGAAACACAAACGACCGCCGCATCTGAAAGGGGCCGCATCGGCGCCGCAAACAGGGAGGCTCTCGCCCGCGTCTATCAAAAGGTCGGGGACGATTTTTTGGGGATCGATGCGCCCGCGGAGGCCATCCCTTATTTGAAGCGGGCTGTCGCCCTGGCTCCAGGCTTTGCTTTGGCTTACTATGATTTAAGCCTGGCCTATTTCTCGCTCGGGAGATATGAGGAAGGAGCGGAGGCGGCGAAGGCCGCCCTGCGCGAAGATCCGGAGATGAAGTTTCAGCGCTCGAACCTGGGTATGGGGGCAATGGGCCAGCTCGGATTGTGCCTTATGAACCAGGGGAAGCTCAGGGAAGCGCTGGAATGCTTCAGGAAAAACATCGCCCTGATGGGAAACACCTACTTCAATCTGGGCCTGACGCTGCTGCGGATGGACAAGCCCAAAGAAGCCCTGAAGAATTTCCTGTCGGCCGTTGAGATATCGCCCGAGGATCCGGCTTACCTCAACGTGCTCGGGCAGGCCTACGGCGAGCTCGGGAAGGTCGGGAAGGCGGAGTCCTGCCTCCACAAGGCCCTCGAGATCGACCCGAAATACGCCCTGGGGTATTACGACCTCGGGGTCATCCTGGCCAAGCAGAGGACGCGCGACAAGGAGGCGAAGAGGTGCTTCAAGAAGGCGGTCGAGCTCAATCCGAACATGGGCTGGGCGCATTATTCGATCGCCTGCATCGACGCCCTCCAAGGGAAGAAGAGTGAAGCCATGAAGAACTTGGAAGTGGCGCTCGAGAAGGGGATCGACGACAAGGAGCACATCGATAATGACACTGACCTCGACTCGCTCAGGGAGGACAAAAAGTATCAGGAGATGATGAGGAGGTATTTTAGGTGAGGGGGGAGGCGGCGAAAAGGGCACAGCCATGCGAACGAGTGCCGAGAACGGCGGCTGACGAAAATCCATATTATGCCTGGGTGCGCTGCTATCATCATTCTTAATGGTGATTGATGCGCGCCATAGCAAATAGAATTTGCTTTTATGCTTTGTTATAACTATAATTTATAGTTATGAATGCACAAAATAGCAAATCCATCGAATTTTTCTCCGAGAATCCGGTTTTCACACATAAGGATTTTTTAGCTGTGCTTTCCGCCCGTGGCCGCGCCAAAGCCACCGCAAACAACCTTCTGGCTCTGCATTTAGCTTCAGGCAGGATCCTGCGGGTGAAGCGTGGATTGTATGCGGTGCGTCGTCCTGGCGGCGCAACGGCTGTTGCGGACGTCGATCCGTACCTTGTTTCCTCCAAACTCCATGAAGACGCGGTTATCGGCTATCATGCCGCCCTGCAATTCCATGAAAAAGCCTATTCTTTGTGGAGCAAGTATTATTGCCTGACAAAAAAGCGGTCGCGGCCGTTTTCATTCCAAGGCAAAGAGTATGTTTCCGTACAGATGCCCGGAACCCTCCGGAAAATACCGGACTTCGGCGGCGGGATTCTCGTGTTAAGGCATGCCGGGGGATTGGTGCGGGTAACAAGTTTGGAGCGGACGCTGGTCGACCTCTTCGCTGCGCCCGATAAGGGCGGAGGATGGGAAGAAATCTGGCGGTCGCTGGAGATGGTCGAGTTCTTTGATCTGGATGCGGTTTTTGCCTATGTTAAAAAACTGGCCTCGGCCATCGTCGCGGCGCGCGTCGGCTTTTTCCTGGACCAGCACCGCGAATCGCTGATGGTCGAAGATAAACGGCTGGACGAGCTCCGAGCTCTGGCACCGGCCCAACCGCGCTACTTCGATCCGCGCCGTGAGACGGGAAAACATATCTCAGCCTGGAACCTTGTCGTTCCGGAACGCATATTGAGCCGGACCTGGGAGGCCAAAGAATGAAGCTCTCCTGGGAGGATCTGCAGCGGGAAGCGGCCGGGGCCGGCTTTTCAGCCGAGCCAATGGAAAAAGCTCTTCGCCTGCTAGAAGTGCTTGAAGCCATGAGAAGCCATCCCTTCCTCAAGGAACGCATCGTCCTCAAGGGAGGAACGGCTCTCAATCTTTTCGTCTTCGATACGCCACGGCTTTCCGTGGATATCGATTTGAACTATATCGGTTCCTTGGATCGTGCGGTCATGCTTGAAGAGAGGCCGAAGATCGAACAATCCATCCAGGCTGTCTGCGGCCGGCTGAGAATCAGAGTCCGCCGTGTTCCCGGAGAACATGCGGGCGGCAAGTGGCGATTGGCCTATGACGGGGCGTCAGGCCGCACCGGGACTCTCGAACTCGACGTGAGCTTCATGTATCGCGTCCTTCTTTGGCCGCTCGTATCGATGGATTCTCGGCGCTTGGGTAC
>Ga0208828_1000928_pt1 | contig 12133 bp, 7 predicted proteins | sample Kivu_160m_FD_185487 | JGI IMG/M metagenome (GOLD analysis project Ga0208828, IMG submission 185487) | Freshwater microbial communities from Lake Kivu, Western Province, Rwanda to study Microbial Dark Matter (Phase II) - Kivu_160m (SPAdes)... | ecosystem: Environmental > Aquatic > Freshwater >... | reverse complement strand
CCGTGAACCAGTTTGACTGTGCCGACACGACCTACTATAAATATGAACTGCTGTTCAAGGGATTATATGTACCCAACGCTTTCTCGCCTACCGGCACCAACCTCGGCGTGAGGCTGTTCCAGCCGGTCGGGATCAACCTGAAACAGTACCACGTCTCGGTGTTCGACATCTGGGGGCACCTGATGTGGGAATCCACCAAACTTGACGATACAGGCTCGCCCACGGAGGGATGGGATGGAACATATGAAGGCAAGCTCATGCCGCAGGCTAATTACATGTGGAAGATCGATGCGCTCTTTGTGGATGATTCCCCATGGGAAGGATCCGACATCGGCGTGAGCGGATCAGGAAAGACAATGGGAACCGTAACCTTAATCCGATAACAGCTAACGACGCGCTCAATGAAAAACAGATGTAAATTTCCGCTCCTTGTGGTTCTGAGTCTTATCGGAATGGTTCCGTTTGCCCACGCTCAGGACATGAACTACTCGCAGTATTTCAGCACGCCGTTGTACTACAACCCTGCTTACACGGGCCTCAACACGGGCGTAAGGGCACGGTTCCTCTTTCGTGACCAGTGGCCGAGCCTGCCAATTGCCTTCAAATCCTACTATTTCTCTGCTGACCTGGGCGACCGCAACCTTCCCGGATCCGGCGGATTCGGCATCATGATCAACCAGGATACCCCTGGCCCGGGACTCATCAACAATTTAGGCGCATCGCTGACGATCGGCGTACGCATTCCGATCACCGCGTATATGGTAAGCCAGTTGGGCGTCAAGGCAGGCATCATGCAACGCAGGGTGAACTGGGATGACCTGGTCTTTGCCAGTCAGCTCGATCCCAAGTACGGAAATATTTACACCTCCACTTTTACGCCGCCCGATGCAAACAAGCGGGTGGTCCCCGATTTCGGAGTAGGCGGCGTGCTGCAGTTTCTCAACCCCGGCGGCAATATCAGCGGGAACATCGGGTTCGCGGTCGATCACATCTTCAAGCCCGACGTGGGCTTCCTGTCCTCCGGATCCTCGCCATATCCACGCAAATGGGTCGGACAGTTCGACCTGATCATTTCGGCAGGCCCCGGAGGGTCCTCCATGATGTCGCGCAGCTCCGATGAACCATTAAAACTGAACATTGGCGGTATTTACCAGAATCAGGCTAACCTGAATTCACTGCAGGTCGGGCTGAACCTGATGAAATACAACATTTACGTGGGGGGATGGTTCAAATCAACCCTCACCGGAGTGGTCAACAGCGCCGTAGCGCTGGTGGCCGGCTACAAATACCAGTTCTACGACGATATGAACCTCAAGTTCATGTACAGCTACGACCTGCAGATATCTCATTCACTCCAGGGAACCGGGGGAGCGCACGAGATCAGCCTGATCCTGGAATTTGACAAACTCTCGATCTTTGGCGGCGGAGGCGGTGGCGGAGGTTCAGTACCCGGCAGCCTGGGAGGCCGCCGCGGCGGCAACGCCCCGATGGAGTGCCCGACGTTCTATTGACCCCACCCTATCCCTCCCCTTCAAGGGGGGGCAGGGGGAGAGGTCCTTTACCCTTCAAGGGGAGCGGTCATAGGTTGCTGATGATCTCCGTTCCGAATTCGGAGCATTTGAGTTTCGTTGCTCCTTCCATCAGCCGTTCGAAATCGTAGGTCACCCTCTTCTTCTGAATTGCCTTTTCAAGCCCTTTGACGATCATAGCGGCGGCCTCGTTCCATCCCATGTATTCCAGCATCATCACGCCCGAAAGGATCACCGAACCGGGGTTCACCTGGTCCTTTCCTGCATATTTGGGCGCCGTGCCGTGGGTCGCTTCAAAAACGGCATGTCCGGTGATATAATTAATGTTGGCGCCGGGGGCGATGCCGATGCCGCCCACGATGGCCGCCAGCGCATCCGAGATGTAGTCGCCGTTGAGGTTCAGCGTGGCGATCACGGAATATTCGGCGGGGCGGGTGAGGATCTGCTGCAGGAATGCATCCGCGATAACATCCTTGATGATGATCCTGCCGTTCCGGATGGCCTCGTTCTGCGCCTGATCAGCCGCCGCTTCCCCTTCTCCGGCTTTGATACGGTCGTAAGTCATCCAGGTGAAGACCTTGTCGCCGAATTCCCGTTCTGCCAGTTCGTAACCCCACTGCTTGAACTGCCCTTCGGTGAACTTCATGATGTTGCCCTTATGGACCAGGGTCACCGAGGACTTATGATGGGTGACGGCATACAGGATCGCTGCCCTGACCAGCCGTTCGGTTCCCTCTTTTGATACCGGTTTGATCCCGATGGAGGAAGTCTGCGGGAAACGGATCTTCTTCACGCCCATCTCCGCGGTCAGGAACCGGATCACTTTTTCAACTTCTGGTGTGCCTTGCATCCATTCGATCCCCGCATAAATGTCCTCGGAGTTTTCCCTGAAGATCACCATGTCGGTGGTCTCCGGCCGTTTCACGGGGGAAGGAACGCCGGCAAAGTATCGCACCGGCCTGACGCAGGCGTACAGGTCCAGTATCTGGCGCAAGGCGACATTGAGCGATCGGATCCCGCCGCCGACAGGGGTCGTGAGCGGACCCTTGATCGCCACCAGGCATTCATGAATGATGTCGAGCGTCGCCTGCGGCAGCCATTCGCCCGTCTGTTGAAATGCCTTCTCGCCTGCAAGGACCTCCTTCCAGACGATCTTTCTTTTGCCTTCGTAAGCTTTTTCCACCGCTGTATCGAACACGCGTACACTGGCACGCCATATATCAGGCCCCGTCCCGTCGCCTTCGATGAAAGGGATCACGGGATTATCGGGCACATCGATCTTTCCGGCTTCTATGGTGATCATTTCTTCTTTCATCAACATCTGTTTTTATTGTTTCATTGTTTCATTGCTCATTGCTCATTGCTCATCGCCTGAGCCGCATTAAAATTACAACTATTTCAGCTTCTTGATCAAAGCCCCCCACTGCCTGTCCACTTCGAAAAAGCGCTTCATGTAATAGTTGCCGAAGAGGAAATGGGCCTTGACGACTTCGACCCCGCGGGCCGCCATACTGGCGAAAAACTTCCCGATCATGGCGGAGGCGATCCCCTTGCCCTGGAGCGTGGAAGTGACCACCAGTCCGTCGAGTAAAACGTTGTGATCTTCGATGTGCCTGAAGGTGATGCCACCCACGATTTTCTCGTTTTCGTCGGTAAGCACATACTGGTGGTCGTGGTCAGTGATCTCCTTGGGATAATTTTCACGGAAGAATAGCTGGTAAAGTTGTCCGGTCTCGCGAGCCGCCACAGGTTCCCTCAGGATATACTTCTTCCCGGCGTTGTCTTCGAAAGAGAATCGCACCACCAGGTGTTTCTGCAGGCTTTCGCCGACCTTCAGGAAGTCAAATCCTTCATCTCCCTGAAGCCGCGGGAACACCATCCGGCTGAAGATGTTCTTTTCATCGGGGTCGTGAAGTTCCGACTGGAGTTCAGAAAGTTCCACGAGCTGGATGGCCAGGCCGTCGGGCTTCCCGGCCATCTTCGCCAGCAACCTGTCGAACGAGGCCCTGGTCTGATCAGAAGCATCCGAAAAGCAGGTGTGACGGTAAAGGTAATACCGGATAAGTTCGGGATACTGCTGGAGTTTGTACAGTTCCAGAAGCTCAAGGCAGGTCTGCTCCCTGGCGGCGGCAGTCGTCAGCGGGTTCATCCGGAACCAGTCCTGATATTGGTTGATGGCGCTGAAAAGCGCCAGTGGCAGGTAATAATTCTTCATGGAAACGTTCAGATACCGGTCGACATGTACCAGCATCTCTGAAGCGTCGAAGCAGGTCAGTGGCCGAGAGGCCAGGTCGTTCCGGAGCTTTTCCATGAAGGCCGCCGTCTCTTCCCTGCCGAGCGCCTCGATACAGGCATCAAAGATCCATGAAACCTCCAGGTGGCTCCGGCACCAGGGATAGATGGAGGCGATCTTGCAATAATAATCCTGCAGCATCGGCTCCACCAGCGAGAGGGTATTCTTGTACGGTGACCATCCTGCCAGCGAAAGGATCACGGCGCTTTCGCGGAAATCCATCTCGGGGATGGATACGTTGGAAGGTGAGATCGAACCCGGAACGATCCGGTATCCGCTGTGGTGCCAGGCCAGGAATATCACTGCGAAGGACTTGATAAAGAGCTTCTTCCATTCATTGCCCCGGATGAATCCCGAACCCCGGTGGATCTCTGACAGCTCGCGGATCTTGTCCCATGCGGTCAGCCCCCCGATGTACTGGGTGGTAAGAACACCGAGCGCCGGACGGCTGCTGCCGAGCTGAGGCGCGACGGCCGGGCCGTAAGGGAAACCGGCCAGGGAGGCAAGCCAATAAAAAGTATCCTGTTTCGGCGTGAAATTCACCCGCTCGCTCGTCACCATGTGAAGGTCGTAATGCTTCCCGCCGGTGGTGTTGATGGAAAGCCGGTAATGCTTGAACTCCTTGTATGCCAGCAGGCGAAGTATCCAGATGCCCCGTTCGGGCACGTCGTCCGGATCGAACTCGCGTTCGTTGAAGGTCAGCATGATGCTCTCTTTCAGAAAGGGAGTGGAATGAAAGATTTTTGTAATTCGCTGCTTTTCACGGTCGGAGATACCGTGTTCGAAAACAAGCTTCGATTTCCAAACCGGGATGCTTTTCCGGCGGGAGCTCCGCTCGATCTCCTGCTCAAAGAAGCCGGCCAGTGAGTTGAAATGCTTCCCGGCCAGCTTTGAAAGATGGCGGTCCTCCTTGTGGAGGATCCACCGGGCGAGTTCAGCCCTGATCGGCACATAATATTCAAGGTGAAGGATCGCGAAATCGTAGAGCATCCCGATCAGGTCGGCGAAGGCCTGCCGGTGCTTCCGCGATGCCGGCCACTTCAGGTTCGTGCGGTACCAGTAAAGCCGCTGTTTCAGGGCATCAAGGCGGTGCTTGCCGAAATTGCTCGATGCGATCTCGCGGATCGACTGCTCGTTCAGGAACGTAAGGCCCGAATCGATAAACGAAGGCATGTTCCTGATCTCTTCCGGGTTCGGCGCCTTCAGCAGGATCAGCCGGTAAGCCAGGCAACGGATCTCCTCCTCCGGGTGATAAGCAAGGGCTTCGAGCCGGTGCCGGATGACCAGGGCCACGCGCGGTTCGGAATGAAGCATCATCCGGCCCAGTTCCTCGATGGCCGGGATAGCTTCTTTCCCGTTTTGGAAATAGGCTCTGAAAACCAGGCTGTTGACGTCGAGCAACTGCTGGTCGCGAATGACCCGGATCACGGGAAATCTTTTACCGGCCGGGTACTTGAAGGTCGCGAGGTAAATGGTCGGCGAGATCTCCTTCATTGGCACATCCCATCCCTCTTTGACCGGGCAGAAGGCGATCATCCCGGGATTGCCGGTCCATATCCTGGGCTGGCGTGAAAGCTGCCCGAGATCGATGACTCCTGCGTCAATATGGTATTTGAAATGGCCGATCCGGTACCAGCCGTTCTTCAACGCCGTAATAGCCAGGCTTGACCCGTTGCGGCGGTTCAACAGGCGGCGTCCGTCGTAGTATATGTCTGTCTCCAGGATCCCCAGGTCACGGAAAAACCATTTTGGTAAGGATACCGTGAAATTACCGGCATCTATAAGAATGATATTGCTCTGGTAAAGCGATTCGATGACTTTCCTGAAATTCGCTTCGATAGCCTTCCGGTTGAAGGACCCTTTCGGGGTGATCTCACCCTTGTCTGCGCTGAATTCGCGGTCGAGGAGCGTGAAGTTGATGACTCTTTCGTATGGAGCCACATCCGCATTCGCGGCCATGACGATCTGGTGGAAATACTCTTCCAGGTTGTTTCCCTGCAGGGAGTCGAAGATGGGATCCGAACGGTCGGGGACGATCAGCAGCACATTGTAGGGACGATTGTCTCCCACGAGGAAGACATGCCGGATACCGGGTACCTTGTAGAATTTCTTCTCGATGATCTGCGGCGCCACCGTTTGCCCCCGGTTGTTCTTGTAAATATCCTTGACCCGGTCAACAATGGCGTAATACCCATCGTCGGAAACGGTAAAAACGTCGCCGGTGGAGAGCCACCAATCCTCCTGTTCCGAAACCGGCCATGGGATGTCGTTGCCGGGTCCCGCCAGTTCCAGATAACGGCCGATGTAATGGCCGCTCAGCTCCAGTTCGGATCCGTTCCCCAACCGGGTCCTCACTCCCGGCAGCGGTATCCCGACCGAGCTATTCCGGTATTGTCCAGGCGGGGTCATGGTAATCCCGCCCGTGGCTTCGGTCATGCCGAACCCGCTACTAAGGTTGATGCCGTAGCTATTGAAAAACCTGAAGACAGTTGGATCAAGGTATCCTGCGGCTGACAGTCCCCAATGAAGCCTGGAGCCGACAACGTCCCGCACTGCCTCCTCTCTGAGTTCGCGGCTTTCGACGCTTGCGATCTGCTCCTGGCAACGCTCATAGAGCTCCTGCCAGCGGAGGGGGATGCTGATGAAGCCTGTCGGATTCACTTTCGGGAAAAGAGAGAGCAGGGTCTCCGCCGATGTGTTGCCGGCAAAAATATAGGTGCCGTTCCAGAAAATGGCGCCGGTCATCTCCAGGTACCTGCCGAAGGTGTGATACAGGGGCAGGTAACACAGAAAGACTTCGTTGCCGACCTCCGGCAGGGCGGCCGCCCGTGCAAACCGCTTGGAAACGATGTTGTATAGTGAGAACGACACCCCTTTAGGCACCCCGGTGCTGCCCGAGGTGAACATGGTGGTAGCCACGCGGGTGTTCCTGGCCGGGGGCAGTTGTGAAAGGATCGGATCAATATCGGGAGGCGACAGCTTTTTGCACTCCTCGGTGATAAAGGGGGTTTGGCGGGTTTTTGGCGTCGGGGGCAGCAGCGAAAAGAGGGTGAATTTCACCTCTGCCGACTCGCGGAGCTTCTGCATGACCTGGAGCCGCTCCTCGGTATCGGCCAGGACGATATTGATCTTCAGTTCGTTAAAGATCGGGAGCAGCACATCGGCTTTGAAATGCGGGCTGAGCGGCGTGTCGAAAATCCCGAATGACAGGCACGCGAGGTCGGCGCAGGCTCCTTCCAGGCAATTCTCAGTATAGATGGCTACCCTGGGTTCTGCGCCGGCGGTGTGGTAAAACAGTCCGGCCATCTCCCGCAGGTGGCGGTAGATCTGCTCATAGGTCCAGTCAACCGGCGCCACCTGCGACATGTCCCTGAAGAGGATGTGGTGCGGATGTTCCGCCACCCGCTGCTCCATCATGTCGCGAAGACCATAATTGGTATGCTGGATGATCCTGAATACAACTTCAGCCCATCGCTTCCGGTTGGTGTCGGTTCCCAGCGCCTGGAGGAAGGCAGGGTTTTTGGTGATGTTAAGGAAATGGAACCAGAAATCACGGGTAAATAAATCCTGATTGTTTTGGTTTACAATTCTTTCTGATTCCTGCAGGATTTTGAAAACCGCATTATGTTCCTTCGGATCCGATTTATACCATTCATCCAGGAACCATTCTAAAGATGACTTATCAGGCACTATAAATCCTCCTCCCGGATATCAGCTAGTTTCATAAAGAATTTCTGCAGCCCTGGTTTCAGATCCTGGTTGCCATGAACAGGAACCGTGATCCTGATATTGCTGCCTTCAGTGATATAAATATGGTGACTGCCTGTAATCCGGGCAAGCTTCCACCCTTTGGCATCCAGGAGTTTGCACATCGTTTTTCCGCTGATGATTCTCATGTCACACGGCGAGTTCCATCACTGTATCTTTGTTTTCCAGGCGGATGTTTTCCATATCAATGGATAGACAACCTTCGACAGCATCATACAGATTGTTAATCAGTTCAACCATTGTCTCGCCTTGTGATGCACAGCCGGGAAGCGATGGAACTTCAGCCCAGTATCCGCCCTCTTCGGCTTCATGAATTATTATCTTTATTTTCATTGTTATGCCTGTTAAAATGATGATTACTACACTTGAGGGGTTTTTACAAAAGTACTGATTTCTCAAAAAACAATTCAACTCCAAGTAATTCTCAAGGCTCGAATTTCATAATTTTACCGTAGAAGGTTTTTGTGATTCGCATACCGCCATCAGGGTGGGCAGTAAAAATTTGGTAATGATTTCAAGAATCTCCCTGGCAATCCTGTTATTCCTCTGTGTAGCAAACATATTGCATGCCCAGGGTGATCCCCGCGATTTTTACACACGAAATTTCAGCCTGTCCGAAGGATTGACCAGTGATGCTGTTTTCGGGATCACCAAGGATAAGTTTGGTTTTCTGTGGATCATGACCTGGGACGGATTGAGCCGGTTCGACGGATACACCTTCAGGAACTATTTCCACGACCCCAATGATTCCACTTCACTGCCCTATTTCATGCTGCATGCCATGTGCATCGACAGGGATAATACGTTATGGGTACTGGGCGAAGGGAAACTGTCGCAATACGACAGAACAACAGACAAGTTCCTTGGCAGTTCCTGGCTGCCTTCTGACGATAAGTCAAGCAGGTATATTATCTCTCTGGCGACCGATACTTCCGGGATTGTATATGCGATGGCGAGTGACGGGATATTCCGGTACAGCAAGGCATCATCGCAGTATGAACAACTTAAGCTGACTCCCCGGCATGGAATCAATCTGGCCTGTAAAGGCAACTACATTCTGTTTGATGAAAACAATGGGCTATGGATTCTTGATATGGACAATTGCAGGTTGGTACAGGCAATAACGAGCCCAACGGATAAACCAGGTCAGAACATCCGGATTGTCCGATCGGTCCCAATTGTTAAACACATACCGGATGTTGGGAATTTTGTTGAACAAATGGAAGTCAGAACCCTGAGTAACGGAAACTTTCTTATTACAGGGAACATGGGGTTGTACCTGATAGACCTTGCGATAAACAATACCGTTCCGCTGAAAGAGCCTCCCCCGGAGCTGCTCAAAGATTCCCGGAGCGACCTTTTATGGTCCGAAGTAGGTCGCGGACTTTTTCACTATCGCCGGAAGGATGGATCGGTGTTCCATTATCCTTTGAGGGAGACAGGCCGTGTAGTCACTCACTTCCTTGACAGGAACGGGGTTATCTGGTTCAGCAGCGAAGCAGTAAACGGGCATGGGACCGGACTCACCCAACTGTTCCAAGGAAAAAATCCCTGGCAGAACCTGCCGGGTATGGGCGCTGCTGATCTTAAAAACCTTGCGGTTTATGCCATTTGTGAGGATATGGACGGTGCCATCTGGATTGCTACGAAGAACGATAAACGCTTGTTAAAACTGGATACCAGGGGTATCGTTGATAAAATATTGGTCCTTCCTGCCGGGTTTCGTGATCCGGAAATCACCCCGCGGACCATTGCCGAAGATGCACAGGGTTGCCTGTGGGTCGGTTACCTGGAAGGGTGCCTTTTCAAATCAGGGATGCAGAAGAAAAACTTTTTACAGGTCTGGCCCAGAGAGGGAAGAGATCCTGACGGAATGTCCCTTCATTCATTTAAAATCCTGAAATCTATTGCCGGAGATACGGTGATCGCTGCCGGGCACAGCGGCATTGGGCAATTTGATCCGATCGGCCACAACCTGATGAATTCGATGGTTATCGAATCAGGGGATTTTTATTGCCTGTACCAAGATGACACACACGATCTCTGGCTTGGCAGTTGCGGTCTCCTTTACCTGTTAGGTCCTGATCTTGCTTTGAAGAAAAGGATCACGATAGCCGGAGGCCGGTACAATATTGAGGATATCATCCCGGCTGATTCTTCCCGTTTATGGCTCGCCTTGCTTGGAGGAGGGCTTTGCCTTTTCGATATAAAAACGGGTCGTGAACGGATCTATACGACCAGAGACGGACTGGTGAACAACGTGGTTTACAGCATCCTGGAGGATACGAAGAAAAACCTCTGGATCAGCACCGATAAAGGGATCTCCATGTTCAATTCCTCCACAGGGCAGTTCGTGAATTACAACGAAAAGGACGGTTTGCCCATCCGTGAATTCAATTCGGATGCCTCCCTGTTGCGATCGGACGGGACGATGCTTTTCGGCGGAATGGGAGGGATCGTCACCTTTGACCCCGACAGCGTGAATTTTTCAGGGAAACGGGAAAGCCGGCTGATGATAACCGGTGTACAATATTTCAGCGAGGGTGGTCAGACTTACCTGCCGGTGTATGATGTCCGGGAACTTCATCTCGAAAAAGGAGTAAAAAACCTGAGAATCCAATTTTCGGAGATCAACTTCATATCACAGAAAAAAACCAGTTTCAGATACCGGATCGGTGGATTGAAGGAAGAATGGGATAATATTGAACCCGGTAACCGGTTTATCGAAATCAACGGACTCCGTCCGGGTAGTTTTACGGTGGAGATCGCCGGTTCGGATCTCGGCGGGATGTGGACAAAAGAGGCCTCTCTGATCATTGAAATCCCGCCCTTTTACTATGAAACCTGGTGGTTCAAGTTGCTCTTCGAATTGGTCGCTGTCGCACTGGTCGTTATTTTTATCATCTTTCGATTACGGCACCTGTCTCTGCTCCACCGGAACAGGACTGCGAACCTGAAACTGCTGGCACTGCAGGAACAGCTCAATCCCCATTTCATCTCCAACTCACTGATGGCCGTGGAGGCCTTCACAACGGAACACGATGAACGGAGCGTGAATGAATACATCTCCAGGCTCTATTCGCTGATGCGAAGAATGATGGAGTACGGAGGAAAGGAATTTGTGCCGGTTTCCGAGGAAGTGGAATTACTCGATGATTATTTGAAAGCTGAGCAGATGAGGGTGGGATTTGAGTTTAAGATCATCCATCCCCCTTTTCCAGAGAAGTTGTATCTTGCCCCGTCGTTCATCCAGCCGATCCTTGAAAATGCCATCAAGCACGGGATTTCACGCAGAGCTGCCGGGGAAGGACGGATCATGCTCACCCTTGAGCAAATGAATCCCTTCATGGTGAAGTGCGAAGTGAAAGATAACGGGCCGGGGATGGATCAGGGGTCACGGAGTGAACATCCGGTGTGGAGACAGTCGAAGGGTTTATCGATCATCAAGGAAAGGCTGAAGTTATATAATGCTCTATATAAGCATAAATATCGTCTTGATATCTCACCGGGCGATCAGGGTTACAGCGATTATCCGGGGTTGAGGGTGGTAATCGGGATCCCGGCCAGGATCATGGAGTAATGGAGAAGATAAAAACGGTCATCGTTGAAGATAACCCGCTGAACCGGGAGAGGCTTCTGCAGCTTATCAAGGGGTATTGCCCGTCGCTGGAAGTCGCCTCCGTTGCCGGAACGGTTGCTGAAGCCATCGCATGCATCCGGTCGGATCATCCTGCCCTCCTTTTCCTGGATGTCGAGTTGCCCGACGGCACCGGCTTTGACGTGCTCGAATTCTTCAAACCCATTGATTTTAGGGTCGTTTTCTGTACCGGACACATGAAGTACGCCTACCAGGCCATCAAGTTCAACGCCGTGGATTACCTGGTGAAACCGGTCAGCATCAGGGAACTGGTTGATGCCGTATCGAAATTCACTTCCGACTGTCCGGACCAGGAATACACAGGCAAGATCGAAGCGGCCCGCAGGCAGGTTGCCGATCCTTCAAAGATCGTTTTGCATGACTCCTCGGGTTTTTCTGTCCTGGAAATCGGCGAGATCATTATGCTGGAGGCAGATGGAAATTACACCAACCTTTTCCTGACAGGCCAACGCAAACTGACCTATTACCGGATTCTCAAGGAGTTCGAAGGAATCCTCGGCGTCCATGCCAATTTCATGCGGGTCCATCGCTCGTACATGGTCAGCCTCGACCATGTCCGCTCCTATTCCGCACAGGGTGTGATCCGGCTTTCCGACAACCTCACCGCCTCCCTTGGGGATTCGTTCAGGGAACAGTTTCTATCCCGTTTTGAATAGGTTTTTTCTTAAGCCGTAGCCTGACGCCATTCATCTTCGTTTTGAATCTTTCCCGATTCGTTTATCCGTGAAGACTGTTCATCCTGTTTTTTGTTTCCACAATCCTCTTTCGTATATTTTTACTTCATCATTCATGGCGGTACACTTTTTATTTAAAGTATGAACATTAAAAACCTTGGAACGATGAAAAAAATCTTTACTATCTTCATTGTACTTGCCACTTTAAGTG
>Ga0208828_1000925_pt1 | contig 12145 bp, 9 predicted proteins | sample Kivu_160m_FD_185487 | JGI IMG/M metagenome (GOLD analysis project Ga0208828, IMG submission 185487) | Freshwater microbial communities from Lake Kivu, Western Province, Rwanda to study Microbial Dark Matter (Phase II) - Kivu_160m (SPAdes)... | ecosystem: Environmental > Aquatic > Freshwater >... | reverse complement strand
TTCGTTCGTGTTGACATTAATTGTCCGCTCGATCCTTCGAGCAACAAGATCCTCGACGACACGAGAATTCGAATGTGCAAGGACACAGTGGAGTCGCTTAGGGACGCGAAGGTCGTGGTTGGCTCTCACCAGGGACGGCCAGGTGACGATGACTTCACAACACTCGAAGCCCACGCGAAACTCCTTGGCAAGTACGTGAGCCGGCAAGTCGAGTTCGTGGAAGACACGATAGGGCCTGAGGCCCTGAGCAGGATCAGAGCATTGAAGGCAGGAGAAGTGCTTGTTCTCGACAATCTCCGTCTGTGCGCCGAGGAGAGCATCTCCGGCGCCCCAGAGGTTCTAGCAAACACGATAATGGTTCAGCGGCTCGCCAAAGTCCTTGATGTGTATGTGAATGATGCGTTTGCCACCGCGCACCGTGCCCAGACATCCATCGTGGGTCTACCGCAAGTTGTCCCGGCGGTTGCGGGGAGACTAATGGCAAGGGAACTGGAGGCGCTAAGACAGGCCTACCATGCGCCCGAACATCCGAGCACATATGTGATCGGCGGAGCCAAAGCCGATGACAAGCTCCCGATAATCGAGAACATTCTTCGAACAGGCAAAGCCGACAGGGTCCTCGTCGGCGGCGTCGTCGCGAATGTTCTGCTTCGCGCCTCAGGAACTGACTTCGGTGACGTGGAGAACCGTAGTCTGGAGAAATCCGCAGTCGTCTTCGAGAAAGCCCATTCGATATTGGCAAAGTACGGGGACAGGGTGGTGCTTCCACGGGATCTTGCGGTCGAGCAGGGAGGGAACCGTGTAGATCAACCCATTGCCAAAGGATTGACCGCCGGGGTCGTGAAGGATATCGGGAGAGACACAGCCGAGGAGTACGCACGGATCATTGGCGAATCGAAGACTATTGTGTCGAGCGGCCCTCTTGGCATGTTTGAAGAGAAAGGCTTCGATCTGGGAAGCAGAACTGTGCTCGAAGCCATGGCGGGTCAGAGGACATTCACGGTCGTGGGCGGTGGGCACATGGCAAGCTACGCAAACATGCTCGGAGTCGCCGGCCGTATCTCCCACGTTAGCACGGCAGGCGGGGCGATGCTCGCATTCCTAGCAGGAGAGGAAATGCCGGGCGTCAAAGCCCTGATCGATTCTGCCCGCCGACAGCTCGCAAGACAGCACAACAAGTGATATCCTAGAGAGGCCGGTCGATCAGCAAACAGCTGCTGAGTCGAGCCGCGACTGCAAGCAAGGCGGCTGAGTTCCTCCCGGCCGAGAGCGAGGTCTCTCGGCTGAGATCCCATCCAAGAAAGTCTATTAGTCGTGCGGGGAATGCTTGAGGAGTGCATTCGCCTATGTGTGGCATCTTCGGTTGTGCCCTGAAGAAGGGAAATGCCGCGCCCGTAGTACATGCGGCCCTGAAGAGATTGGAATACCGAGGATATGACTCCGTCGGCGTCGCGACTGTATGTGACGGCAAGCTCCGCATCAAGAAGGACCGCGGCAAGATCGACGAAGTCCACCGGATCCTCGACTTGGATGACTTGCCGGGAAGCATCGGCGTCGGGCATACGAGATGGGCCACCCACGGAGCTCCAACACAAGTCAACGCGCATCCACACCTTGACTGCAGCGGACAGATTGCGGTGATCCACAACGGCATCATAGAGAATTTCGGAGAGTTGAGGCGGGAACTGCAGGCACGAGGCCACGTTCTCAAGTCCAAGACTGACACCGAAGTGATAGCTCATCTGATCGAAGAGGCTCTGAAAGGTAGCAGTTCCAAGAACCTCACAAATGCCGTATTGGAAGCCGTGAAGGGGCTTGAGGGTTCATACTCGGTTGCCGTGATATCGACGAGGGAACCCGACAAGATAGTGTGCGCCAGGAACGAAAGCCCGCTCGTAATCGGAGTCGCGCCCGAGGGATTCTACTGTGCCTCCGACATCCCGGCACTACTGCCCCTGACCAACAAGATAGTAGTGGTCGAGGATGGGGAACTCGTCACGCTCACACCAGAAAGCGTCGAGATCAGGAAGATCCATGATTCAAGTATTGTCGCGCGGCAGCCGAAAGTGACTGACTGGTCCCCAGAGATGGCGGTCAAGGGCGGCTTCCCGCATTTCATGCTGAAAGAGATTCACGAGCAGCCGACCACGTTGAGAAACACCCTGAGATTGCAGGAGCACTATCTCGATCTGATGGCGACTTTTCTCGACCGAGCGCGGGAACTCCACCTTGTGGCCTGCGGGACATCATATCTCGCGTGCCTCGCGGGTTCATACATGTTCTCCAAGCTCGCGTTCTTGGCGGCCCATCCCGTCATAGCTTCGGAATGTGTCCAGCAGCAGGGCAAGTCGATGGGCATTGACAGTACGATTCTGGCGGTGAGCCAGTCCGGAGAGACCACTGACACATTGGGCGCTGTCATGTTCGCGAGGGACAGGGCAGCCACAGTCTTGGGGCTGACCAATGTTCTCAACTCGACATTGACGCGGATCTCACGAGTGTATGTTGTTCAACAGTCAGGTCCGGAGATCGGGGTCGCCGCAACAAAGACCTTCACGTCTCAGCTGTCAGTGCTGGCTCAGCTGGCACTGAGAGTGGCCAAGAAGAGAGGGAAAGTCTCACAGGATGAAATGGACAATCTGAGTGAGAAGCTAACAGAGTTGCCCGACGCAGTCGAAGCAGTCATTAGGACACAGAGCGAGAAAGTGAGGCAGATCGCGACAAAATACAGAGATGCGGAGGCCTTTCTCTTCCTAGGACGTGGAATAAGCACCGCCACCGCCTACGAAGGCAGGCTCAAACTGATGGAGATAGCCTACTTGCCAGCCATAGCGTTTCCTGCGGGCGAGAGCAAGCATGGCCCCATAGGGCTCGTAGAACCTGGTTTCCCCGTCGTGTTCGTCTGCCCGAATGATGAGACCCACAAGACGGTGATTGGAAACATAATGGAGATGAAAGCCAGAGGGGCTTCCGTAATTGCGGTCACGGAGGAAGGAGACGAGGAAGTCCAAAGGATGGCTGATGACTACGTTGAAGTTCCCAAGGGGATTGCTGGCGTCTTATCCCCCATACTCTTCGTCATTCCCCTGCAGCTTCTAGCCTACTACATGGCTGTGGAAAAGGGACACGACCCGGACATGCCTAGAAACCTCGCCAAGTCCGTCACAGTGCGATGACCGGGCCACTTCTGCCTGCTGGGGAAGGCGAGAGAGCTGCCGGTTCAGGGCTGCTGTCTGCCATTCGGTGGACCGGCAGGTCGACCCGTAGATGAATCGTGAGCAGAACTACTCTCACGGCATGTAGCGAGTAACGCACCGATCACACTTGCCGTTCCAGACGATCATCGTTCGTGGCCAGTATCTCTCCCTCTCACGCTGTGATCAGTTTGCTCACTTGGGAAATCGGAAGTTCAAGTCTCCAGTCACATTCATCTTGCGGCCTTTCCATTCAGAGCCGTGAGCATGTGCACCATCCTCCACCAGGCGGATCTTGCGTTGATGCGTCATGTCCGCGAGTGGGGCCCCCGCGTCAATGTTGACGGAAGGCAGGGTGATCGTCGTCACCACTAAATAGACGTGGTATGTTACGATCGGCGCATGAGCGCCCGCGTCGCCAAGAAGCTGACGACCTTCGATGCCGCTCGGCCTACTGCTGCGATCATCATGGTAAACTTGACTGACCCGCAGCTTGGCACTGTGGCAGCCTTTCGTCGCGCAGCAGAGGAACGCAACCTTCGGTTCTTCTACGTGCTCAACAAGTCGGACCTCGTGAGTGCCCATCGCATCGATAAGACCGTGAAGACCTTGGGCGGAGAGATAATCGTCGCCTCGATGCGTACGGGTCGTGGCCTGCCTGCAATTGGACGAAGGCTGAAGGTGTTCCCGCAGGGCGCACGTGTCGTCGTGTTGGGGATCTTCAATAGCGGCAAGTCGAGCCTCATCAAGGCCCTGACGCGGCGCACTGATATTCGCGTGAGCGACATGCCAGGAACGACGCTCGAGTTCCTCGAGTATAACTACGGACGCTTGAAACTTGTCGACAGTGTCGGACAGATAATCGATGTAAGCAAGCCGATGATGACGAGCATTGATTTCGATGGATGCAAGAGCCTACGCGAGAAGGTGAATCGGGTCTTCCAAGAAGAGCTGGCCGGCCTCGAAGCGACGACGAAGACTGCGCCCAACGGCATCATGAAAGCTGTCCGTGCCATCCACAAGCGCTTGATTCGAGGTGGGAAGCTCATCCTCACAGGCGCAGGGGCCAGTGCACTGGTTGCGGCAGAGGGAGCGGGACAAGCCTACGAGACAGGAATTCCTGCCTTGTGTTTCACGAACAACTACGCGGACTCAAACCCGGTTGCTTTCGCGAAGGGAATAGGAGAGAACGAGGGCGGATTGGCACGCTACATGGCCATGGCTGTGCAACCTTGCGACGTGGCAGTAGCTATCAGCGCTTCAGGCGGAACAGGCTTTGTGTACGATTTTCTCCGGCGAGCCAGGGAGAAAGGTGCGCTGACAGTTGCCATCACTGAGAACCCAGACACGCCGCTCGGGAAGAATGCGAAGATAGTGATCAAGAGCGATGCTAAGCCGGAGGGGCCGTCAAGCAGCAAGATCCAACTGGCTCATCTGGCCATCATCCATGCGCTCATTCTGTGTCTCGCAAGTGACCGGGGAGTCTCGGCAGAGCAATCGATTGATCTCATGCTGCCGGAACCTGTGCTGACCAAGAAGATGGGCATCAAGTGATAAGCCTGCGAGCAGCCGAAGAACTGTCTAGGGAAGAGCCCTCACGCGGACTCTTACGCAGACTCGGAAACCGTCAAAGGCAGCGATGACCCGTTTGGTTTTAAGCCTGGATCGTGAGATGTGTGAAAGCCTCGGTGGCTCAGCCTGGTAGACTCAGCGTACTGAGCCGGAAAGCATCCGCCTTGTAAAATCCTTCAGGCAAGCGGAAGGTCGCGGGTTCGAACCCCGCCCGAGGCTCCAACAAAACTCAACGAACCCTTGTGCCTCTGGCTTCGTCGGCCTAGTTCTTTCGCGTTGCCTGAATGACATGAGTGCCAGATTCCTAGAATCCCTTCTCCGAGAGTTCCCTGGCGGATAGAACTCCGTGGCCGAACAAGGATGTCCATCGCCGGGTCTCATGACGCCCGCACACGCAAGAGTGACTCATCGCATGAGGGTTTGTTCCAGCATCAGCCCCTTGAGAACTGCGCCGAGACTCCGAGGGCACTAGGCAAGGTTGATCTCAGAGCTCCGTCCCCATTCTTCGGAGGGGGTTCGAGATGAATCACATTCATCATGTTCACATCTTTGCCTCCGACTTGGCAAAGAGCATGGAATTCTACCAGAAGGCCTTCGGCGGGGAGACAGTCCTAGATGTCACCGTTGCCGGGGCGCGGAACGTCTTCATGAAGATCGGCAAGGGGAGGCTTCACTTCTATGATCAGCCGCCGAAGTATTCAGGGAGGGGAAGCATTCACCACTTCGGTATCCAGACTGACAACCTAGATGAAGGTCATGCGAGGCTACAGGCCATGGGTGTGTCCTTCACGAAGGGGATAACGGATCTTGGGTACATGAAGTACGTAATGGTGCCCGCACCAGACAACATCCTCATCGAGTATTTCCAAGTCGACAAAGAGAGCATTCCCCCGGAACTGTCCGACTACTTCGAATGGTAGTTGATTTGCCGCTCTAGTCCTAAACGTCGCCAGTCGTGTGCGTGCGCGCCAAAGAGACCCACGCTCGCAGAACGCCATCTTCGCTTGAATCGCCCACCATTCCAACGCAGGCCGGCACGTTTTCAGAAGTCCGGTCTTGATCATCGGGGATTCCTCAGAGGTGCTTGTCTCGCGGGCGAGCGCAAGAGGTGAGGGTACCCCCCCTATAGGGGGGTCCATCAATACTATCCCTATTCTCGAATCCCGACCTAGATCCAGCAACACTGGAACCGATTCACGAGGTCGCGGGAACCAGTCCGATCGTACATATGATCCGTTTGGATTGTTATACAATGGACTCTGACTGTTATACAATGCGCGCACATGCTCTCCTCCACGCTATCCGGTCCACCTACTCGGAGGAACTCTTCCGATCAGTCGTAGGGGGCACCAGGAGTGCTGTATCGCTCTTGGGCAGTTTCTGCCCTCGAACGACCTACGCCGCTGAATTCAGGCTTGTGTGTGCGTGCCACTTGAACTTCATAGGCATGCTCGGTCTTGAGAGGCTGCCGTGTCCGAGTTCTAGCATCTGATGATAGCGTTTGAGACGATTGTTCTCTTCAAGCGCACTCATCGTGGTATCTCGTTCTTGATTTCTCCGTTGTCGAGATCAAAGGCGTAAGCTTCCCATTGGTAGAGTGGTCGCCCTTCGGGGCCGGTCTCCTTCCCATAGACTCTACCCGCCGACAACCACTTGCCGTCAGTTCTAATGTTGATCATCCCATGCATTGTTTTCTCGTAGAGGTGAACGCGTGCGTCCGTTTTGCTGATGCTCTCGAGTTTCTCTTTCGGCTTGTCGAGTTCGCTGATGCGGCTGGCGGATAGAGGCTTGAACGTCGCCGCGAGTTCGGTCGAGAAGAGTAGAGGCTGGTTGACATCGGAAGGCGCGTAGCGACCCAGGCAGCCCAGGAGCACCGCACGGGGGTGACCGTAGTCGGGGAAATCACCCGATGAGACCACACTGACCCACGGCTTCACAGCGTCTAGGAAATCCGTGGCGAAGTCCTGACTTCCGTGGTGGTTCGCTTTGAAGACGTTCGCTCGCAGAGCCTCTCCTCCGTGCCTCTCAAGGAACGGCCTCGTGGAATCTGCGTTCATGTCGCCGCAGAGCAGCACCTTTGCTTTCTTGTATTGCAGTAGGACGGCGACTGAGTTGCCGTTTACGGTCTTGCCCACGTCTCCTGAGAAGACCCTGAGTTTGGGTGAGTTCTTGCTTCCGTGGTTTATCGGCCCGATGAAATTCACCTGAACGCCGTCGGGGCCTCCGATTGACAACCTTTCGGTGTCTTGGTCGGCTCTGCGGCACTTGAAGTCGATTGTTTCGTCTCTTTTGCTCTCAGGTTGTTGATTGTATTTCTCGACTCTTCTTCTTGTGTTGTTGACTGCGTCGACCCAGTTCTTGTAGAGTGGGCTGAGTTGATTGTATTTGGCTCTCAGGTCCTCAATGTCATCGTACAGCTCAACCAGGTACTCTCCGTCTTCGGTCACATTGCCGAGGCTTCGGCCGGAACGTAGCGCGATTCCGTTGTGGTAGATCGACTTGACGAGAACCTTCTCGTCATTCAGTATCTCTATGAGCCCTTTCAGGTGATCCTCATCGCCATGAGTGAGTATCACGGCCTCGAAGATCTTGGAGTACTTCTTCAGGTGGTATTTCCATTTCAGGAAGCTGTGAGCGCCCTCGTTCTTGCCGCCGTCGATGAGGATACGCTTGTCGTCCGGCGTCTGGACCAGAATGGCGTCTCCTTGGCCTACGTCTATGAAGTATAGCTCAAGGGTTCGATCGTTGCCGAAGTTCTCTTTCGGAGCGTAGCCGGTGCCACCTCTGAAACGTATCTTCAGTTCGTCCCCGACTTCTTCAAGCTTCTCGGCCCACTCTCCCATCAGCAGACGGGCAACAATCTTCCTGTGCTCAGCCGTTTTGGGGTCGCTGTGCACGACTGTCTTCAGTCGAGTCGTGAAGCGATATTTCCTCTGCCGCTCTTCCGATTCCCTTGCAGACATATATCTCATCCTTTCTTGGAGCTTCGGTACTTCTTCTCATGGCGCCCCTCGGCGCTCTCGTGCGCGCAGAAAGCAGCGAACTACGCCCAGGCAATCGTCGAATCTCGGCGTCGGCTATACTGTGCGACTTGTCCGTATTTCAGGTTTCGTATCCTCGTAGACGAGCCATGTTCAGCGTCTCCCACGCGGATACCGACTTGAGGGGCGTGCGGTTTCTCTGGACTTTCGGTTTGAGTGTGGTCTTGCCTGAGTGAGCGCATCGTTTCGAACAGGCTCTTTTCGCCTTTCGAGTAGATGATGATTCCGCACTCCAGAAACATAGACAGCATATTGTTCGGCGACGAGCCGCATGTCTGTGCATATGCCGCCATGATTTTCGAGACGCCCTGCGGCAGGCGAAGCGTGATCAGTTCGCTCCCACCCACTCGGGGAAGCGCGTGTGGCCGCCGGCTCCTCTCGCCCAGAATAGGGTTCAGTTGGCCAAGCATTCTGCTCAGCATGACGCGTCGTCTGTGCCGCTTCTGAAACTCCGCCTTCCTGAGTCTCAGGAACACGAACGCCGCAACCATACAGACCAGCGTCCGCACGAGATCCGCGGTTTCCCATCCCTCAAGCGCAGCAATCTGCCTGCAGCGTTCCGCGGCAAGCCGTGAGACGCGTACCGAACGCCGTACGTACGCAGGTCTGTATTCCTCTGACATGACAGAAGCGACCTCTCTTCGTCTCAGAAGTATGTTCTAGAGCACACATCTCGAAGCGTGCGGCCTTCAACACGGGTCGGCGATCATCTCCATATAGCGGGCGTGGGGCGACACGTGCCAAGACCCGGGCGATTCCAGTGAGGATATCATGAGTGTTGAGACCGTCGAGGATCCAGGACAGGTCGTGTGCTGTAGAGCACACATCCGAGTGTCTGCAAATCTCGCTTGAGCGGTCCGAGGCTCATCTATTTGAGATGATCAAGAATTGGCCAATGCCACGGTTGTCCGGTTCTAGACTCGCAGTACTCTCTTTCCGCTGGAGTAGACTGTGATCGGCCCATCATCCGAGACAACTACTGCGACGCTGTCGGTCGATGCGGACATTTCGGCCGCGCTCCTGTGTCTTCCTCCGTCCGCGACTCCGACCTCAGGTTTGACCGTGTCGGGTACTCTGGCCAGCAGTCTGACAGACGAGGCCTTCGGTTCTCCGTCTCGGCTCATTATCAAGGCGAATTCCTGTGTGGCTAGGTTGAAGAGATGCTTCTCTTGGCGTCCCTTCAGCTTCAAGATGTTGATCTCGTGGAGTTTCTGTCTGGGTGCCTCGGATTGCCTTAGGACTTGCTCATGGTCTCCGACGATCATCGTTCCTCCCTTGCGGTGATTTGACATTGAGATGGCCGTTGTGAAGACCTTGTAGAGGACTTCCTGGGGGATTCCTTTCTCTGATGCTATCTGATTGAGTGTGTCTCTCACTTCGTCTAGGGATCTGTGGACCCAGTCGCCCACTTTTCCTGAGAAATAGACTTCCGCTCGGAGCCGTCCGTCATGGAATAGTTTCGCCGTCTTCATCGGACCTAAGGCGACGAGTCCATATCCCGGAGTATCTGCCGACGCGTTGCAGTACCCGTGGAACTCGACGTACGTGAGGCTGCTCTCCTTGGGTTCTGATGGTGCTGCAGGCATGAGCCTAGCGTCTTCGAGCGTGCCGTCTTTTCCAACTATGAATGCGGATGTGTAGCCGTCTATGAGACCGAAGAGGGACCTGACGGTCTTCGTCAGGTCGAACAGGCTACGCTTCTGCAGGTCCATCCCTACAAAGTCCGGAAGCCGTTGCCTGAGCTTTTCTGAATCTCCTATGAGGAAACCTGTCGATAGAGGTCTTCCCTCTTCCTGTTTCGAAACACATTCGTACACCAGCTTGAATGCCTCAAGCGCGGTGTTCACATCGATTCCGAAGCTGCGAGACAGCGAGTAGATCGGTTCCCACAGCTCCTGCCAGGCCTTGGGGTAGCCTTTGACGAGTACGAAACTCAAAGACGGGAGGCCTTGGTCCTTGCGACTTGCCAATGCGATCTATTCGAGAACATACAAAATGGGACAAGCTATTACTCTTGTGATTTCCTGATCAATCAGCATCGGAGTATTGAACCACTTGTGTGCATGACCAGGGACATCGGTGAATGAATTCTGAATGTGTGGAGAATTCGGTAAATTCTTATATCGTGCGCCGGGCTCAACCGGAATCAATCCGACTTGATTCTGAAAAGAGAGGCAGCGATTTGGCCCTTCGATGGAGATCAGTTAGGACAACAATCGCGCTTTCGCTGTTATTGGCAGCACTGCTGTCATCTTCTGCTGTCGCTGTGAATGCGCTGAGTCGACCTTCCGTCACTGGAGAATTCTCGCTGTCGATACAGCCCACAGTGCAATACATAGCGTCCGGCGCGGAGACCACCTTTCTGATCCTGGTCGGATCGAAGGGAGGGTTCAACTCGCCTGTGGATCTGAGCACGAGGAACGTCCCATCCGGACTTGAAGCCACCCTGCAACCGCGAACCGTAACCCCGCCGGTCGGCGGACAAGCCTATTCTGTGCTCAGATTGGTTTCGAGTTCATCCGCACGGACCGACACGTACACTATTGAGGTGAGAGGCGCCAGCGGAACCCTGTCAAAGAGCGTGCTAGCCACCCTCATAGTAACAAGAATATCGCAGTTTGAGGTGCTGGTCTCGCCCTCTTCGGAGATCGTCGCGCCGGGAGGATCCACCAGGTATGAAGTCACAGTGACCTCCATAGGGACGTTCTCCTCGAGTGTCGACCTGGATCTAAGCGCTGCCCCGGGGATAACCTTCAGTTTCAATCCCTCGTCACTCAGGCCTACGGCCGGGAAATCCACCACGTCGGTACTCACAGTTGTGGCAGAGAAGAACGCTGCCGAAGGTACTTACACTCTCATAGTGGAGGCTATCAGCAAGACCCCTGATGTGACACAGTTCGCGTCTGCAACACTGCTTGTGTCCAAGGTCTCGGACTTCTCGATCGCGGTGTACCCGCCAGTGAGTGGCGTGGTCGTCGGTGAAAGCGCGGCATTCTCTGTGGCGGTTAGCTCGTTGGGCGGATTCTCTTCCGATGTAACTCTCACGCTGGCCTCAGCACCTGAGGGAGTGGGATTCAGCTTCGACCCGTTTACTGTCAGACCCAACGCTGTAACTCCTGTCACATCGGTCCTCAAACTGACTACCACCATCGAGGCGAAAGTCGGGACACACGCCCTGTTGATAGTAGGAACGAGCGATGGAAATGTTCACTCGGCTTCCGTTGTGCTCACTATCGATCCCATCACGACTCGCCTAACGATCTCACTGTCCCCCTCCAGTGTTAAGCAAGAGGACACTGTGACAGTTACTGGGACGATTGTGCCCGGGATTGCCGGAGCAGTAGTCACTCTCACATATACGAAACCTGGCGGAGCAATTCTCACTAGGGCAGTGAGAACCGATCAGGACGGGAGTTACTCAGACTCGCTAGTACCAGAGGATGTCGGGACTTGGCAGGTCACCGCGAGCTGGCAAGGTGACGCAACCCATGCGGCCGCGGAGACCGACATTGTGATGTTTCAGGTGTTGGAGCTGTCGTTCATTGAGCGGTATGGCGTGCTACTGGGCGCAGTCGCGGTGATAGCACTGTCAATAGCCGGCATCGTCTACTACACGCGAGGGAAGCCCAGACAGCCAGCTGAGGAAGTCTCACAGCCTCCTCCGGCCGGACCGGTGAGGCGTGAAGCGCCACCCCTGATACTGGCAAGGAAGCGTTGCTTCAACTGTGAGGCAGCGATATCTGCTCAGGCAAAGTTCTGTGACAAGTGCAGAGCTCCTCAACCTGAGACAGTCGAGAAGAAGTACGAAATGCCACCATTGATCATACCGCGGATACATTGCTTCAATTGCGGTGAAGTCATATCGGCTCAAGCAAGATTCTGCGACAAATGCAGAGCCCCTCAGCCGTAGGACCTGCGATCGAAGCCTCGAATCAGCAAGCCCGTCTCTCCCGCCCACCGGAAGGCAGGCTTGAGCCGATTGTGGGCTTTCCTATTTCGCGTTCTTGAGTATGTACTCGGCGGCATTCCTCGTGGCTACTGAGAAGGGGTCTCTCGGAGAGGTGAAGCAGTATATCTCCTTGCTCTGGGCCATCATGAGGCCGTATGAGAAGGGAAGTATCCCAATGATCGGAACCTTGTATGTTTCCTCGAGCTTTGTCTTGAGGTCGCCCGGATCCAGCTCTTGGGGCACTCTGTTGGCAACAAGGAATACCTTGGGAACTTCCATTCGCTTGGCGATCTCAAACGTCACTGCCGTGCCGAGGTAGTCCTGCTCGTCAGGGCGAAGTATCACGACTAGAGCATCACTCATGGCGATCGAGAGAAGCGTATCCTCTT
>Ga0208828_1000924_pt1 | contig 12159 bp, 8 predicted proteins | sample Kivu_160m_FD_185487 | JGI IMG/M metagenome (GOLD analysis project Ga0208828, IMG submission 185487) | Freshwater microbial communities from Lake Kivu, Western Province, Rwanda to study Microbial Dark Matter (Phase II) - Kivu_160m (SPAdes)... | ecosystem: Environmental > Aquatic > Freshwater >... | reverse complement strand
CGAATACATCGTCATGCCCGAGAAATGCTGCTTTCCGATTCCTCCGGACATGATGATGACCGAGGCGATGCTCGCCGAGCCGCTGTCGATCGCCGTCCACGCCCTCCAAGTCACGAGCGGGAATCCGGGTCGGTCGATCGCCGTCCTGGGCAGCGGCCCGATCGGCCTCAGCGTCATCTTGGCCGCCAAGGCCGCGGGCGTGGCCGAAGTCCTCGCCACGGACAAGGTCGACGCCCGTGTCGACGCCGCCCGTCGGGCGGGAGCCGGCTGGTCGGGAAACGCCTCGAAGATGGACGTCGTTAGGTCGATCCTGGACCTCCAGCCTCTCGGCCTGGACTCCGTCTTCGAATGCAGCGGGGACCCGGAGGCGATCGCCCAGACCGTGGAGATCGTGAAACCGGGAGGACGGATCTACCAGATCGGGATCCCGATGGCCGAGACCATCGCCTATCCGGCGGCCAAGCTGCGGCGGCGGGAGATCGCCATCCAGCATGTCCGCCGGCAGAACCGCTGCCTCGAGCGGGCGATCGCTCTCATCGGGATGAAGGTCGTCCGGAACGCCTGGCTGGCCAGCCACACCTTCCAGCTCGCCGACACCGGAAAAGCCTTCGCCATGGCCTCCGGGCGAACGGACGGCATCCTCAAAGCCGCGATCACGTTCGATTGACGAACGGCTTAACGATCGAGGCGGCTCCTACTTCGGCAGTCGGGCGATGAAGTCCAACAAGTATTCCGACGTCGGCCGGTCGAGCGTGTTCTGGCTGATATATTTAAGCTGGACGACGCCCTGGGGGTCGATCACAAAGACCGTCGGAACGTTCTGGTCGATTTTCGACCCGCTCCATTCCGTGGTGAAGACGCCCAGGCCTTTGCTCACCTTCCGGTCGGCGTCGATGAGGACCGGAAACGGCAGAGGGACCTTGCCTTTCTCATAGAGATACCGCTGGGGCAGCGCCTGGCGCAAACGCTCCATCCGCGCCTTTCCCTTCTCGTCGAGCTTTTCGCCTTCGGCCGGATTCTTCCAGTTCTCGATGTCCTGCATCTGGGCGGGGAAGGCGTCGGCCCATTGCTGGACCATCTCGCGGCCGTAGGGCATCACGAAGAGAATTTCGAGGTTGTGCGATTTGCGGATCCCCCGTGCCTTTTCGAGCTCTGCCAGGTCGGCGTACTGGTAGTTGCAGACGTGGCACCAGTGGTTCTCTCCGGCCAGCCCCCGGGGAAAGATGAGGAGGATGTTTTTGCCCCGGAGCGCCGAGATCGCCGCCTCTCCGCCCTGCAAAGCGGGGAGGGTGAAATCGGGCATCGGTTGCCAGACCGAGATCGGCCTCAAAGCCTGCGCGCGGCCGAATAGAGGGACGATGAAGAGTGCGGAAATCAAAACGCAGAGCAGAATCTGGTGTTTAGAGGCCATGTGGCTTCTCCTTCGTGAGACGAATTTAGAGAGAATTTTTTCTCAGAATCCCAGGTGCTCCGTCCGGCGGATGATCTCGTTCTGGAGCTCGATCCCGCAATCCAGGAAATAATCACTGTATCCGGCCACCCGGACGATGAGGTCGCGGTATTTCTCCGGATGCTTCTGGGCGTCGCGGAGGGTGTCGGCCGTGACGACGTTGAACTGGACGTGGTGGCCGTCCATTTTAAAATACGACCGGACGATGTGGCCGAGGTTGTGGATGCCCTCCTCGTCGGCCAGGAGCTGGGGGGTGAATTTCTGGTTGAGGAGCGTGCCGCCCGTCCGGACGTGGTCCATCTTGGCCACGGACTTGATGACCGCCGTCGGGCCTTTGCGGTCCGCGCCCTGGACGGGCGAGACGCCCTCGCTGAGGGGTTCGCCCGCTTTCCGGCCGTCGGCCGTCGCCCCCGTGACCTTGCCGAAGTAGACGTGGACGGTCGTCGGGAGGAGGTTGATCCGGTAGCGGCCGCCCTTAGCGTTCGGACGGTTGTCGACGGCCTCGAAGTAAGTTTCGAAAATCCGCTTCATGAGGTCGTCGGCGTAATCGTCGTCGTTGCCGTATTTGGGCGTCTTGTTGACGAAGCGGAGGCGCAAGTCCTCGGCGCCCTCGAAATTCGACATCAGCGCCGCGAGAAGCTTCTTCATCGAGACCGTCTTCTTGTCGTAGACGTTGAACTTGATCGAGGCCAGGATGTCGGTCAGCGAGCCGACGCCGACGCCCTGGATGTAATTCGTGTTGTAGCGGGCTCCGCCGGCATGGTAGTCCTTGCCCTTGGCGATGCAGTCGTCAATCAGGATCGAGAGGAAAGGCGCCGGGAGGACCGTGGCGTAGAGCCGTTCGATGATCGCGTTGCCGCGGATCTTGATGTCGGCGAAATGGCGGACCTGGGCTTGGAACGCGGCAAAGAGCTCGTCGAAGGTCTTGAACTTCGCCGGGTCGCCCGTCCGCAAACCGATTCTCTTTCCCGTCCGCGGATCGAGGCCGTCGTGGAGGGCGACCTCGAAGACCTTGGGGAGGTTGAAGTAGCCGGTCAGGGTGTAGTTTTCCTTGCCGAAGGCCCCGGCCTCGACGCAACCGCTGGCCCCGCCGTTCCGGGCATCCTCGACGGCCTTGCCCTGCCGGACGAGCTCCTTGACGATGGCGTCGGTGTTGAAAATCGAGGGCTGGCCGAAGCCGGTCTTGACGATCCGCAGGGCCCGCCAGAGGAACGCGTCCGGCCCCTTGCTCGAAATCTGGACCATCGAGCTCGGCTGGAGGATCCGCATCTCCTCGACGACGTCGAGGAGGAGGAACGACAGCTCGTTGACACCGTCGCTCCCGTCGGCCTTGAGGCCGCCGACGTTGATCAGGGCGAAATCGGTGTACGTTCCACTCTCCTCGGCCGTGACGCCGACCTTGGGCGGAGCGGGCTGGTTGTTGAACTTCACCCAGAAGCCCTCGAGCAGCTCGCGGGCGAAGTCCTTGGTCAGGGTGCCGTCTTGAAGGCCCTTCTGGTAAAACGGCCAGAGGTGCTGGTCGAGCCGGCCGGGGTTGAAGGAGTCCCAGGTGTTGTATTCGATGATGACCCCGAGGTGGACGAACCAGTAAGCCTGGAGGGCTTCCCAAAAATTCCGGGGGGCATGGGCCGGCACCCAGTCGCAGACCTCGGCGATCTTCAGGAGCTCGGCCTTGCGGGCTTTGCCCTTCTCCGCGCGGGCCAGCTCGCGGGCCTTCTCGGCATGGCGGCGGGCGTAGAGGATCAGGGCCTCGGCGACAACCCGCATGGCCCGCAGCTCCTCCCGCTTGTCATAGGCCTCGGCGTCGGCCAGGAAATCGAGTTTGGCGATCGCGGCATCGATGTCGGCGATGAAGTCGAGCATCCCCTTCCGGTAGATCTTGTCGTCGAGGACGGTGTGGCCCGGGGCGCGCTGCTCCATGAACTCGGTGAAGATGCCGGACTCATAGGCGTCCTTCCACTCCTGGGAGAGCTCCTCCATCATCCGGTCCCGGATCGACCGGCCGCGCCAGAAGGGGATGATCTCCTTCTCGTACATCCGGATCGTCCTCGGGTCGGATTTGAAGGAGGTTTTCGGGCGGGAGTCGAGAATCCGGAGGTCCTCGGCGCTGTGGCAGTTGACCTCGGGATAGGTCGGCGTGGCCTTCGGGGCGGGGCCGCGCTCGCCGACGATGAGCTCGTCGTCGTTGAAACAAATGGCCTTGTTCTCGAGGATATGCTTGAAGGCCAGGGCCCGCAGCATGGCCGGGCCGTGCCGGCCGGCTTCGGCCGACTTGTAGAATTCGGTGATGAGCTTGGCCCGCTCGCCGGTGACGCTCGGCACGGCGGCCAGGCTTTGTTCGCGCAGCTTTTTAACGCGGGGAGTCATGTTCAACCTCCGATCCTGACGTTGAAGCCGGCGTCGGCGAAGGCCCGCCGGATCTCCTCCATCCGCGCGGCGGAAGGAGGCTCGAAGATATCGAAGCTCGATTCTTTGCCGAGGTTGCGGTATTTTTCCTGGCCGCCCTTGTGGTAGGCGAGAAGGTCGACTCTGCGGACGGCCGGAAGAGGCCTGAGAAAATCGATCGTCGCCCGGATATTCGTTTCGTCGTCGTTGACCCCGGCCTCGAGGGGGATGCGGACGAAAACGGGCGTGCCATTGGCCGCGAGACGGCGGAAATTTTCGAGGATGAGGTCGTTCGACGCGCCGGCGTATTTCCGGTGGCGAGTGTCGTCCATGAGCTTGAGGTCGTAGAGGACGAGATCAGACCGGGCCGCCAGCCGTTCGAGCGCCGGCCAGGAGGCCAATCCCGAAGTGTCGATGGCGGTATGGATCCCGCGGGCTTGGAGCTCGCCGAGGAGGGCTTCGCTGAAGTCCGCCTGCTGGGCCGGTTCGCCGCCGGAGAGCGTCGCCCCGCCGTCGGATTGCTCGTAGAAGATGCGATCGCGTTCAACCTCGGCGACGACTTCGTCGACCGAGAGGCGGCGGCCGACGATGGAGACGGCTTCGGACATGCAGACTTCGGCGCACCGCCCGCAGAAATCGCATTTCGCCCGGTCGACGACGACGGGGCCGTTGTCCGGTCCGGGAGAGAGGGCGTGTCGCGGGCAAACCGATACACAGGCGTAGCAGCGGCGGCATCGGGAGGAACGGGTGATGATTTCCAATCGGCCGTCGATCCCCTCGGGATTGTGGCACCATAAGCAGTGGAGAGGGCAGCCCTTGAGAAAAACGGTCGTCCGGATGCCTGGCCCGTCGTGAATGGCAAAGCGCTTGATGTCGAAGACAACGCCTTTCGGCGAGGCCTGCTTTGCAGCTTTCCCGGCGAACTTCATAACGAGCATTCTCTCATATATTCGATCCCTTGCGCATCTAATATATCACATATCAGTTTCGATTTTCAAGGAGTTTTTAAAGCCTTGGCGCGGATGTGTTATAAACGGAATCGCCGTCCATGAAAAAGAGCCTTCCCCGCCGGAAAGCCCTGACTTCGCTCCTCGTCAAGCCCGCCGGTCCGGACTGCAACCTCGCCTGCGCCTATTGCTTCTACCGCGAAAAAAGCGCCGTGTTTTCCGAAACGCCCGTCCACCGGATGAGCGACGAAGTCCTTGAGGAGACGATGCGCCAGGCCTTCGACCAAACCGGAGCCGGCGTCTCGATCGGCTGGCAGGGCGGCGAGCCGACTCTCATGGGACTCCCCTTCTTCGAGAAGGCCGTCAAGTTTCAAATCCGCTTCGGGAAGGGCAAGTCCGTCGGCAACGGCCTCCAGACGAACGGGCTTCTTCTCGACCGGAAGTGGGCGAAATTCCTCCGGGATTATCAATTTCTCGTCGGGCTGTCGCTCGACGGGCCCGGGCATGTCCACGACCGCTATCGCTTCAAAGCCGGCGGACAATCGACTTGGCGGGAGGTCGTCGACCGGGCCGAGATGCTCCTCGATGAGGGAGTCGAGACGAACGCCCTCATCGTCGTCAACGATTTTTCGGTCAAATTCCCCGAGGAAATCTACGAATTCCACAAGACTCTCGGCCTTGTTCATATGCAATTCATTCCCTGCGTCGAGACCGATCCCGCCGACCCGTCGCGCGCGGCCCCTTTCTCCGCCCCGGCCGACGCCGTCGGCGATTTTTGGGTCAAGCTTTTCGACCTCTGGCTGGACGACTTCCGGGACGGAGAGCCGACGACCTTCGTCCGCTGGTTCGACTCGCTCTTTTTTCTCTACGTCGACCGAGAGCCTCCCGAGTGCACCCTCCTTCCCGAGTGCGGTAATTACCTCGTCGTCGAGCACAACGGCGACGTCTATGCCTGCGATTTCTTCGTCGAGCCGGCCTGGAAACTGGGCAACGTTCTCGAGGGCAGGCTCGTCCACATGCTCAACTCGGCCCGCCAGAACGATTTCGGCCGGGCGAAGTCGCGCCTTCCCTCACCTTGCCGGGCCTGCCCCTGGCTGAGGTTCTGCCGCGGCGGCTGCCCCAAGGACCGGATCCGCGACCCCCGCGACGGCGGCCTGAGCCATTTCTGCGCCGCTTACAAAAAATTCTTCGCCCACGCGGACCCGCATTTCCGGGCCCTCGCCGCCGCTTGGAAAACCGGCCGCGGATGACCTAACGATCGATATCTTGAGGCCGCCCTTACTTGGGAGATGGCACGGCGCCCATCTGTTGCATCAAGCCGAGCCTGTCCATCTCGACCCATTCCTCAACGATCTTCCCGTTTTCCAAGCGGCGGATGGCGATCCCCGTCACGCGGATGTCCTTGCCCGTCGCCGCAACCCCCATGTATTCGCCGCTATGGGTGCCGCGGATCGTCCAGCGGATGACGACTTTGTCTCCTTCGGCGATCATGTCTTCAACGGTGAAGCTGAAGCCGGAGAGGGCGTTGTGGTACATGGAGAGGGCCTGTTTGTACCCATCGAGATCCATCCTTGCGCCCGGGGTATTAATGTGGAGTACGTAATTCGGGGAAAGGATCTCATCCACGACGGCAAGGTTCCCCTTGTTCCAGGCCTCATCGATGAGGCGCTGGACTTGGGCTTTATTCTCCTCGGTCGAAACCGGGAGATTTTCCTTTTGTCGACAATTGACGGCGATCGCCAGGATGATGATCGCCCCGGCAAGGGAAGCGACTTGATTCATTCTCATGATGAGCCTCCTTGGCTGTGTTTGATCCCCGTCGTTCGGCTTTGGCCGCTACAGCGACCGGCCGCGGAATTCCTCTTTTCTCCTAATCTCGTGAGGCAGGATACATCATCAATTCGGAAGATGTAAAGTCTTTGCCTAAACGAGATATCGAAGCCGGCGGGGAGTGCCTCAGGAAGCGTGAGGGCGCGGGGTGAAAAACACGGCCGCCAGGGGCGGCAGGGTCAGGGCGAGCGAGAACTTTTGGCCGTGGAAAGGCCGGACGTCGGCCTCGACTTCGCCCAAATTCCCCAGCCCGCTTCCCCCGTAGTGGAGGCTGTCGCCGTTCAGCCGCTCAACCCAGGATCCCCCCTCCGGGACGCCGACCCGGTAGCCGAACCGGGGGACCGGAGTGAAGTTAAAAACGGCCAGGACGGGCCGAGTCCGGGCGGCGTCCCAGCGGAGAAAGGCGAAAATGCTGTGGTCGACGTCGCGGCAGTCGATCCACTCGAAGCCGTCCGCCTCGGAATCCCGCTCGTGGAGCGCCGGCTCGGTCCGGAGAAGATGATTGAGGTCAGCGACCCAGCGCCGGATCCCCTCGTGGGCGGGGACGCCGAGGAGGTCCCAGTCGAGACTCCCGTCGTGGTTCCACTCCCTCCCCTGTCCGAACTCTCCGCCCATGAAGACGAGCTTCTTCCCCGGATGGGCGAACTGGATGCCGAAGAGGAGCCGGAGGTTGGCCCGCTTCCGCCAATCGTCGCCCGGCATCTTGCCGAGGAGCGAGCCCTTCCCGTGGACGGCCTCGTCGTGGGACAGGGGGAGGACGAAATTCTCGTTGAAGGCGTAAAGGAAGCGGAAGGTCATCAGGTCGTGGTGGTACTTCCGGTGGACGGGATCCTTGGAGAGATAGGCCAAGGTGTCGTGCATCCAGCCCATGTCCCACTTGAAGCCGAAGCCCAGCCCTCCGACCGACGTCGGGCGGGAGACGAGAGGCCAGGCCGTCGACTCCTCGGCGAACATCTGGACGTCGGGGTATTCCCCGTAGACGTCCTCATTGAGCCGGCGGAGAAAATCGATCGCCTCGAGGTTCTCCCGCCCGCCGTGGACGTTGGGGATCCACTCCCCCCGCCGGCGCGAGTAATCCCGGTAGAGCATCGAGGCCACGGCGTCGACCCGGAGGCCGTCGGCGTGGTAGACGTCCAGCCAGAACATCGCGTTCGAGAGGAGGAAGCTCCGGACTTCGTTCCGGCCGAAGTTGAAGATGGCGCTGTTCCAGTCCGGGTGGAATCCCAGGCGCGGGTCGGCGTGCTCGTAGAGGTGCGATCCGTCGAAAAAGGCCAGGCCGTGCTCGTCCCGCGGAAAGTGGGAGGGAACCCAGTCGAGGATGACCCCGATGCCGTTTTGATGGAGATAATCGACGAGGAACATGAAATCCTGCGGCGCCCCGTAGCGGCTCGAGGGGGCGAAGTAGCTCGTCGTCAGGTATCCCCAGGAGCCGAAGAAAGGATGCTCCATGACCGGGAGGAATTCGACGTGGGTGAAGCCCGCCTCCTTGATGTAGGCCGCGAGGAGGGGGGCCATCTCCCGGTAGCTCAGCGACCGGCCTCCCTCCTCCGGGATGCGCCGCCAGGATCCGAGATGGACCTCGTAGATCGAGATCGGAGCCTCCCGGGCGTTGGCCCGGCCGCGGCCGGCCATCCAGACGCCGTCGCCCCAATCGTAGGCCAGATCCCAGACGACCGAGGCCGTCTTCGGGGGCGTCTCGGCCAGGACGGCGAAAGGGTCCGCCTTGGACACCCGGTAGCCGCCGAGGCGGGAGGCGATCCGGAATTTGTAGTTCATCCCCTTTTCAACCCCGGAAACGAAGCCTTCCCAAATGCCCGACGACGCCCGGGTATGGAGAGTGTGGCGATACTCGTCCCAACGGTTGAAATCGCCCACGACGGAGACGCGCTCGGCGTCGGGCGCCCAGACGCCGAAAAACGCGCCGGCCTTTCCGCCGGAGACGCCGGCGTGGGCGCCGAGCTTGCGGTAGAGACGGCGGTGGCGGCCCTCGTTGAAGAGGTGGAGGTCGTCGTCCGAAAGCAGCGAATATCGGGCGTTCATGGCGCACCAAAGGTCAAGCGCAAGAGGACGATCTCCGGGACGCTCCCGACCCGAACCGCGGGCCCCCAGGTCCCGGCGCCGCTCGTGACACAGTACCAAGTTTTCCCCCTGCGCTTCGCCCCCCAATTCAGTTCGTAGACGAGCTTGTTGATCAGGTTGAGGGGGAAGATCTGGCCGTTATGGGTATGGCCGGAGACCTGGAGGTCCACGCCCTGGACCTCCGCTTCAGCGAGGTTCACCGGCTGATGATCCATGAGGATGAGGGGCAGTCTCTTGTCGACGCCCGCCAGGATCTCCTCGAGCGATTTCCGCGGTTCGCGGGAACGGTACTGGGTCCGGTCCTTCCGGCCGATGAGATAGAACGAGTCCTCGACCCGGACGGCCTCGTCCTCGAGGACCCGGACATTTCCCCGGCGGAGGTGGGACAGGCTTTCCTCCAGGCCGGCGTAATATTCGTGATTTCCGGTCACGCCGTAAACCCCCAAGGGAGCCTGGAGGGTCCGGAGGATCGCGGTCATCCGCTCTTCCTCTTCCTTCGAGACGTCCTCGTCGACGACGTCGCCGGGCAGGAGGACGAGGTCCGCGCCCAGGCCGTTGATCATCGAGACGATTCGCTCGAGCCGCTTGGGTCCAACGCTGATCCCGAGATGGATGTCCGAGGCCACGGCGATCTTGAGTGTTTGATACATTCCGCCCGGCTTGTCGATGTCGAAGTCCACGGTCCTGAAGCGGATGCGCCGTGCATTCCAATAGCCCCCGACGACGAGGCCGACGGCCAGGACGAGGACGGCGACGAAAGCGAAGGAGGCCGCCTTCTGGGGCGAATCCCGGACGGCCTTCGGGAAGAAGCCGAGAAAGGCGTTGCCGAGCCGGAGGAGGTCGACGGCGGCCACGAGGACGAGGAGAAAGGCCATCAAGGCCAGGTAATAAGAGCCGACGGCGACGAACACTTTCGACCCGCCGAAGCCGAGGCGGCCGAGAATCCTCCCCAGGAAGAAAGAGGAGGCGAGAAAGATGAAGAAGATGAGGAGGGCGACCCGGATCCCGCCCCACCCGCGCGCGGCCTGCCAGCCTCGGCGGAAAATATAGTAATTGATCCCGCTATATAGGGAAAGTCCGAGCACGGCGGCGAAAACGATCATTTTCGCCCGTCATAGTATGGGGCGGGAAAGGCGATGTCAAATCAGAACTTTTCCCCGCAGGAAGGGCAGGCCTTCCAGCCGGCTTGTATTTCCGTCCCGCATTTGGGGCAGGTCGGGCGCAGCTTTTCTCCGCAGAAGGGGCAGAAGGCATGGTCCTTGGAGGTCGGCTTTCCGCACTTCGGACAGGCGGCCGGCTGGGGAACGGCGGGGGGCGCGGCAAACGGAGGAATCGGCGGCGAGCCCGCGGGCGCTCCGGCCGCCGGAGAGGAAGAGGCGGGCGGGACGACGGCGGGATGTCCCGAGCGGACGAGGAGATAGACGATCAGGCCGACGAAATGGCCGAAAAAGACGACGAGGGCCCAGATCGCCCCGCTCATCTTTCGGTTCTCGGCGTCGCGGTAGACCCAGACGACGACGGCGATCCAGATGAAAAGCATGGCCACGCCGGCCAGGCCGACGAACCCGAACCAGGGCCAGGACCAGTCGCCGAAGCGGAAAATCCGATGTCCGTCGAAACCGTCGAAAATCCCGTGAAAAATCCCCTCGGGGACGAAGAAGAGGGCCCGGACGGCCCCGACCATCAAGAAAACGAGAAAAACGAGAAGGATGATGCCGATGATTTTGCCGGTCGAAGCGTTCATGTCCGCCCTCCTCCCCTATTCATACGAAGGCGGGCGGAAAAAGTTGCCCCTCACTCGTACCTGAGGGCGGAAACGGGACTGGCCGAAGCGGCCTTGAGAGAATGGTAGCCGACGGTCAAGACCGCGACCGCCAGGGTCAGAAATGCGGTCCCGGCGAAGATGTCCCAGCCGATTCCGGTCCGGTAGGCGAAGCCGCCGAGCCATCTGGACATGACCCAATACCCGACCGGTCCGGCGATGATGTTCGCCAGAACGACCAAGACGATATACTCCTGGACGAGCTTCCGGACGATCGTCGGAATCGTCGCCCCCAGGATGCGGTGAATTCCGATCTCCTTGGTCCGTTTCGCCGCCGTGAAGGAGGCCAGGCCGAAGAGCCCAAGACAGCCGATGAAGACGGCCAGTCCCGAGAAGACGCCGAAGACCCGGCCGATCCGGAACTCCGCCTTGTAGATATCATCCAAACGGTCGTCCAGGAAGGAGAAGACGAACGGCTCGCCGGGAAGGAGCGTCCGCCATCGGGTTCGCAGGTCGTCGAGGACGGCCGCGACGCCGCCCGCCCTGATCCTGAGGATCAGGCTGCCGGGATCGTCCCCCAGCCTGATGACGAGCGGCGAGATCGCCGCCCGGAGCGATTCGAAATGGAAGTCCTCAACGACGCCGATGATGGTGAAGGTCGTGAGCCGGGCTTTCATCCCCTCGGCCCCCTCATCCATATCGACCGTCGTCAGGCGTCGGCCGAGGGGGGCGTCGTAGCCGAAATGCTTGGCCGCGGCCTGATTGACGAGGACGGCGCCCTCGTCCGTGGGGAACGACGGCGAGAAATTCCGGCCCAAGACGACCTTCATCTCAAGGGTGTCGAGGTAATCGTGGTCCACGGTCCAGAGATTCAGGGGATTGGCCTTGCCCGGTTCGGGATCTCCCTCGGCCGCCACGGGAAGTCTCGTCCGGCGGCTGGACGGCACCGGCAGATACCCGGACAACGAAGCCCGGAGGACCTGGGGGTGACGGAGCATCTCCTCTTTCAGGACGGCCGCCCGGTCCTGGAGAAGTCCGGCCTGGTTGAGGATGAGGACTTGGTCCTTGTTGAAACCCAGCCGGGTCGTTTGGATGAAGCGAAGCTGGCGAAAAACGACGACCGTCCCGAGGATCAAGAGGACCGACACGGTGAATTGAAAGACGACCAGGGTCCGGCGCAGCCCCCCGCCCCTCACACCGGAAGCCGGCCGGCCGCGGAGGACCGGCGAAGGCCGGAAGGCCGAGAGAACGAAGGCCGGATAGGCGCCCGCCAGGAGGCCGATGGCCAAGGTCAGGCCCAGGGCCATCGCGGCCGTGAGAGGCTGACCCAACGCGGCCAATCCGAGCTCCTTGCCGGCCATCCGATTGAAGAACGGAAGGGCGAGGGCGACCGTCCCGAGGGCCAAGACAAAGGCGGCGAGGCTCAGGACAACAGCCTCGACGAGAAACTGCCGGATGAGGGAGCCGCGGAACGATCCCAGGACTTTCCGGAGGCCGACCTCCTTGGCTCTCCCGGCGGAACGAGCCGTGGCCAGGTTGACGAAGTTCACGGCCGCCAGGATCAGGATGAACAAAGCGACGAGGCCGAAAAGAGCGACGTACTTGATGTCGCTTCCCGGCTCGAACTCGTTCATCACGCCGGTCGAAAACAGGTGAATCTTCGTCAGGGGTTGGAGCCGATAGGTCAATGTCGTCTCGGTTTTGGT
>Ga0208828_1000921_pt1 | contig 12207 bp, 14 predicted proteins | sample Kivu_160m_FD_185487 | JGI IMG/M metagenome (GOLD analysis project Ga0208828, IMG submission 185487) | Freshwater microbial communities from Lake Kivu, Western Province, Rwanda to study Microbial Dark Matter (Phase II) - Kivu_160m (SPAdes)... | ecosystem: Environmental > Aquatic > Freshwater >... | reverse complement strand
ATCAGGAGTAATCCCTTTATGTTTACGCTTCTCGTAATAGGAGGCGACGAAAGAATCCCGATATTCTGAAGTTTCAGGTTGGACGATTGTGATACCATCCAGCGCAATTTTAAGTTGATTGGCATGCTGTCGGATAACCGCTTCCGATCCGATCAAAATCACCTTGGCAATTTTTTCGGCAGTTAACTGGGCTGCCGCTTGAAGAATGCGCTCATCATGAGCCTCGGGTAGAACAATCCGCATAGCTGCACTCCGGGCTTGAATGCGTATCTGCTCGAGTAGTTGCATAGTCATTTCCTCAGCTTTTTAATCAATTCTTTTTCGACAATTTCCGGTACGAATTCAGTAACATTGCCGCCAAAGCGTACCAATTCCCGAACTGTACTGGAACTCAGGTAGGTATAATTTTCATGCGGCATAAAAAAAACCGTATCAATGTTATCATCCATGTGACGATTCATTAAAGCCATCTGAAATTCATAGTCGAAGTCGGATATCGCCCGCAGTCCCCGGATGATCACCAAAGCCCCAACCTTCCGCGCAAAATCCACTGCCAAACCTTCGAATTGCTCGATTTTCACATTTGCATAATCTTTGATGCAGGCTTGGATCATCCGGATGCGCTCTTCGATCGTAAAGAGCGGATTCTTATGAAGGTTATGAGCAACCGCAATATAGACCAGCTCAAAAACCGATGCTGCTCGAGCTAATATGTCGAGATGACCATTGGTCACCGGATCGAAGGTTCCCGGGTAAATCGCAATCTTCACTCAACTCTCCCAAAAATATAAAACTGTTTCACCAATTTTCTTTTGAGCCATCGTCCGGTGCTTCAGAATATCAGGCAGCTCCAAATCGCGGCTGGCTTCCAAAGTAATTCGAATACCACCCGGAAGCTTCTGCAATGCTTGAAATAACTGCTCAAAATAGTGATAATTATAAGGCGGATCGGCTAAAATTAAATCTAATTCCGGAGCCGAACTCAGAAATCGCAGGACATTGGTACGTTTAATATCCACCATCTCTACGACGTCCAGAGCCTTAACATTTGCCCGAATCAATGCCACCTGTCGTAAATCTTTCTCAACCATAATACAGTGCTGGGCTCCCCGCGAAAGTGCTTCCAAGCCCAAATTACCCGACCCGGCATACAGATCTGCGACCCGGTAATCCTCAATATTACCCAGCACCGCAAACATAGTCTCTTTGACTCGATCCTGAGTTGGTCTTAAAGCAGGATTTCGGTTTGTTTTTAAAATGCGACCCTTGTAGTAGCCCGAAATAATTCGCACCATTATTACATTTTAGCAGGGTATAAAATCGTATTTAGGTTATAATTCAACTGCGTTGCGAGGACATTTTGATTAAGGGAATTAGTAATGGAAATAACACTGATTTCCATATTATCCCGAATAGTGCCTAATTCACTCAGAAATTGGATAACATTATTGGTTGAGCCGGTGCCAGTGAGACCGGCTTGGCGAACAACTGTATTATCGCGACTGGAAATTTGGAGGGGCTCCATGCTGACACTGGAATTCAAACCGGCCTGCCAGATATATTGTGACAGTTGCAGATCGTCAAAATAATTATATTCCTTTTGATCCTCGCATGGTGAGATTCCAAATTTCACAATCGCCATAATTTCTACAGGATTGTTGGCAACTTTATTAGAACGCTCAACAAAATAGACTTCCGGAGGTAAGAAGCGCCGATTACCTAAAATAGAAGATTTAATCTGCTGTGCCTGGGTTTCACTGGCTACATAGAGAATAAAACTGACTTTATCATCTTTTACCCTAATATACTGCAGTTGTGAGTTACTCGGGAAACTGGCTAAGACTTCGGCGCAAACCTGCAACCGTTGTTGCCCCTGATAAACGCGACTGATAAAATCAGCACTAATTTGACTCGCTCCATAATAGCGCTCAGGGGGTTGGATTGGCTCCTGTCCAACTGGCGGCTGCGCTGTTGGTGGTTGAACCGCTTCCAATACCAAGGAATCCTCTTTTTCAGCTAGATCATCTACGATATCAACTGTCTGATCCGGGATTTTATCAGTTTCAGCGGTAATAGATTGCTCGGTCCTTGATGCCACTTGTTTCATATCTTTTTTAGAAAACATCCCCTGCCGATAAGCCCAGACACCATAAACTATCGCAGCTACGAGGATTAGATACAAAGCATAACGCAATACGGGACGAATACTTCGCCGCTGAACAGCCTCACCTTTTTCGAGTTTTTTAGCCTGTTCCTTATCAATTGGTCCAAATTCTTCCTTTTCTGCCTGCTCAATCAAATCAAGATTTGCCTCGGCTAACTTGAATAAATCTTCATCAACCTTAGGAGTTGGCGGCGAAGTCTCAGACGGCTGAGATTTGCCAGCTACGACCGCTTCTACAGCCGGAGTCTCAGCCGCCTCCTGAACCAGCTGGTCCAAGACCAATCCCTCAAGATCAAACTGGGGAGCAATTTCTACTTCCTGTAAACCAGGGATGTTGGTTAGGTTTAAACGGATCATTCCATACTCTCAGGTATCTTCCGGTACATCAATCCCATCAAATCAATAAACTGGCACATGGCGCCGATGCCATCTCCATCGGCTTGGTACAAGTCCTTTGGTTTAAATTTTTCAAATGGATCAATTATTTTCATATTATCAATATCGTGGGTAAGCAACATATTAAAAAATTCGGAATCAACATTATGTGAATAATAATATAGTCGGTCAATACCGCTTAAGGAATCGGAGGCAAACGTACGGATATTGTTGATTGCAGCCACAATCTTCTCGCCAACCTCATCGGGCGAAGACGCCGAGATGATTGAATAATTTTCCGCATCCCTAAATTCGAAATGAACCAACTGGCAATACTCACCGTTATCAATTACGATCAGCGAATGTCTCGGCTCGTCTACCAGCCAAACCGCCCACTTTTCTTTTTTACCAACCGCTTCAAGTCTTTCCAAGGCATAGGCAGCACTGAACAAATTAATATCCATGATTTGGACCTCAAAACCGGCTGCCTGGCTGGCATTTAGCAATAATTTACCTAATTGCTTAAAATAAGATACCGTAAGATATTCTTGATTAACAGGACTCTTCTTATTTAATAGATAATACTGAATGAACTTCTCATTGGCAGTCTCACCCAGTCGTTTTGTGGCACCCCAATCGAGAGCAGTGTTAATATCGCCGCGATCCAATCCGGTTTCAAGAGCTTGATGATTCAAATCAAACCATTCGGCAGGCAAGGTCAATGCCGCATAGCGATCAGGTAGCGGTAAATCTGCTCTGATCTGCTGAAAAATATTTTTGAGATCGGCTGCCAACTGTGGATTTGTGAGATTTTCAGGAATAAAAGGTGACGTCAGTACCTTTTTCTGAACGGTTTCGATCGAATATTCAGCAGCTATTTTAGCTAACTGGCTAAAGCGCACATAATCGGCAGATAGACTGATACATATCATGGTGGATCCGGATTAATTTACCTTTCCCAACTTATCCTATCATTCTCGATCCATCCAAAACAGGTATCCTTAAAAGTAAAGAAAAAATACCGATTTTCTTTGTATTCACCTTGGAGCGGATCCTTGATTTTGTAACCTTGGGAATCAGTTATGATAATAAATTGCTCATTAGTCAACGGATTGTAAGCAAACTTTTCAGTTAAATAATAAGGTAAATAATAGGTATTTTCCATGACTCTTTCTGAGGTTTCGACTTCTAGTGGTCCCCGATAGGATGAATCCGATTCGAGTTCCCTCCAGCGTTCCGCTAAGATGTAAACTGTATCCCAGGAAAAGAGTTCATTATTCCACTTGGTAACTTTGTAGGTTGTATCAATCGCTGTATCTTTCTTGACGTAGGAAAAGGCAAAAGTTGTATCAAAATTGGAGTAAAAGTTTTTCGGGACATTTATCTTGAATTTTTTACTATTCAACCTGATTATCTGTTCGCCAAAGAAATTCGAATCCGCCCGTGTGCTGTCCCGAACTGCACTGATCACTTTCATGGCCGTAAGCGGATCAGATTCATATTTTCCTGTCATTTGATGATAGTACTTTTGAACAGAGTTAAGAATTAACATTCGCCGCCGACCTTCGTTCCGGATCTGGTCTTCTTCCCGCCAAATTATCGTCGGGACATAAATGACAATGATTAAAACCAAAGCCAGAAAAAGAGCGACAAAATTCAGAGTCTTAATCAGGGCTGGTTTGTATTCGGTAATCTCCTCAACCTTTTCGATATCTTTCTTACTACTCAACCGTCACTTCTCCCTTGATAATTTCCAGTGTTTTTTTCCCTATTCCCTTAACGTTCAGTAATTCATCAACACTTGTAAAATGCCCGTGTTCATTGCGATAATCTATGATTCTCTGAGCACTCACCTTCCCGATTTTAGGTAACTTTAATAAATCCTCAAGGGCTGCTGCATTCAAATTGATTCTAACTTTCTTATCTTGACGAGCAGCTGGCTCTTTGGTCCAGTAAACTGAATCAACCTGAACTGCTTCATTCCTGAATTCAGTGGCTTCCTTACTAATTTCAGGAAATTCAACTGCGTCCTTGGCGGTTACCCAGTCACGGTAGAAGCGAATTCCCAAACCGATGACAAAGAACAACACTAAAAATTGAATTACAACCCTTTCTTGGCGCGTTAAATTTAGCATTTCCGGATATAAAACAAAATCAATTTCAAGGTCCTGTCAGATTTCCTGATGGAGCTATTCAATTTTACTGAAGCGGACATTGCGATAACGGTGCTTTTGTTCCAGATCAAGGATTTCCTGATAGAGTTTTTTCTCCTGACTGCTGGGATTCGCTGGGATATCAACCTGAATTCGCACAATTTGATCGCCGCGTCCTGAATGATGCAAATGCGGAATACCTTTATTTTTCAATCTTAACATCTTGCCCGGTTGAGTTCCCGATGGAACCACTAATCGCACCTTGCCATTCAAAGTGGGAATTTCTAACTCGGTACCCAAGACTGCCTCAGCTGAAGAGACATGCAAATTGACCACGACGTCATCATTATGGCGCACGAAAAACTCGTGCGGCTTCTCCTCCAAAATAACGATTAAATCGCCCCGTGGTCCTTGACGAATGCCGATGTTCCCCTCTCCCCGCAAAGTCAAATAATTCCCGGTACTGACTCCGGCAGGAACCTGGATTGGGATTTCCTTTTCACCGCGAACGCGACCCTCTCCCCCACAATTCGCACATCGCTGCTCGGCAACCGTGCCCTCTCCCTGACAGTTTTGACAGGGTCGCACATTAATCATCTGACCAAACAGCGAACGGGAAACCTCCCGGACTTCTCCGCTACCCTGGCAAACAGGGCAGGTTACCCGGGAAGTGCCCGGTTTAGTGCCACTCCCAGCACAGGTAGGGCAGACATCCATGCGCTTAATCTTAATCTTTTTGGTTATCCCGGTATTAATTTCCTCCAGCGTTAAAGTCAGTCTGATTTTAAGATCGCTGCCGGATTGGGATGTACTTCGTGAGCGGCGACCCGTTCCCATGCCAAAGAAATCGTCAAATCCACCAAATCCGCCAAAGCCCTCCATAAAGGTTCGTAAAGCATCGGACAGATCAAAGCCGAAACCACTGAATCCACTACCGCCAAATCCACCGCCTTTTAAGCCCTCATGACCATATTGATCGTAGACTTGTTTCTTTTGGGGGTCGGTCAGCACCGAATAGGCTTCGGCGGCTTCTTTGAATTTCTCCTCCGCATCCTTATTTCCCGGGTTACGGTCAGGATGATATTTCATCGCAATTTTCCGATAAGCCTTTTTAATCTCCTCAGCCGAAGAATTACGATCAACACCCAGAATATCGTAGTAATCACGAGCCATGATTATTTGCTCACTATCACTTTCGCATGCCGCAGGACATGATCCTTGAAAACATACCCTTTTTCAAATTCTTCAACAACGATATTAGGCTCCACACCTTCGACCTCCTTGACCATTATGGCATGATGATAGTGTGGATCGAACGGGGCATTAAGCGATTCAATTGCGCTGACCTGCAAATCTTTCAGGGTCTTGACAAATTTCTTATAAATCAATTCAAGCCCTTGAGCGAGGGGATTTTCCTCGTTTGCGGATTTATGGTTGACCAGAGCTCGCTCAAGATCATCTAAAATAGGTAGAAAATTACGCAGGATATTTTCGCCGGCATATTCGATTATCACACTAATTTCCTTCTGGGTTCGTTTGCGATAATTATCGTAATCGGCAGCCAGCCGCAAATATTTTTCATTCCAATCTAAAAGTTGTTTTTCAGATTGCTCAATTTTCTCATGCAGCTGCTTGATCTCTTTGGAATGATCAACCTTGCGGTGAGTTTTCGGGCTTGCCGGATTTGGCTCCGCTTCATTTTTTTGATCTATATCCAACTCAGTCTTTGCTCCTGTTAGTTTCAAAAATCTGGGTCACTGCCTCGGCTATGTTGTTTAGAACTGAAATGGATTTTTGATAATCCATCCGTTTCGGACCAACAACCGCCAAGGTTCCATTATTTTTACCAATCCAATAGCCTTTGGTGATGACACTGAACTCCTGCAATTCCTCCTCCGGATTTTCCGAACCAATCGAAATTGTCACCCCGCAGTCCGCGTGATGATGTTCGACGATCTTTGCAATTATAGTACCATCTTCCAGCTGCGATACAAATTGACTCAAGCGGCTCAGGTCGGAGAAATCCGGCTTTTGCATTAGAAAAGAGGTGCCCGACAATTTGACATTGATCGGATGGGTAAGATCAAAAATGACCGGGGCTTTATGGATCAGAACATTGATAATGGCATACTCATTTAAATCCTGAAAACGGACGGCGATCGAGTCAATGATCTCCTTTAAAGCGATTCCACATAGGCGTTCGTTCAATAAAGACTGAATCAAAGGTAAGCGACTCTCCCTGATCTCCGTTTCAACTTCTAACATAACCGTTTTAACAACCTTAGAGCTGGTCTCCAGGATTATCAGGATGCGGTTCGATCCAATTTGCACCAGCTCAATCTTCTGCAGGATTTCCTGACCAAACGAAGGCACAATAAAAATCCCGATCTGTTCAGTCAATTTGCTGAGCAGCAAAGCCGTTTTATCCATGATCTGATTTAGATCAAAAGTGACCGCCTTGAGCTCCTTGCGGAAAAGATTCAGCCAGCGCTGCTGAATAATTGCACTACCGATCAGGTTGTCCACATAATAGCGATAGCCGCTATCCGCGGGTATCCGACCAGCCGAGGTATGCGGCTGAACTAAATAACCCATTTCTTCCAGGCGGTGGAGTGTATTCCGGATTGTTGCACTGCTAACCTGCGGTATGTTGTACTGTTGAATATACCGCGAGCTAACCGGTTTAGCCGCCCGAACATAGTCCAAGATCACGGCTCTGAGAACCTTCTGTTCCCGCTGAGTAAGTGTCGAACCTGCCTGATAAATTTTTTTCATCCTGGCAAAATTTAATTTTTGCCCTCTGCTTATCCAAGCAAAAAGGTCGGGTAAAGAAAGCTGCAAAATTCAGCTAAGCTAAAAACTTCTTAATTGCCCGCCAGCTGCCTACCAGTCCTAATGCCGTACCAAAAATTAACAGGGCAAGATAAAATCGGATACTAACAAAGACTTGATATTCAAAGAAAGATTGCAGATGCGTATTGAGGAGATAGAAGCAGCCGAAAATAAAACCGCCAGCGAGAATGGCGCCAAGCAAGCCCTCCAGCGTGCCCTCGATAATGAAAGGAGTTTTAACAAAACGATCGGTCGCGCCAATCAATTTCATCGAAGAAATAATATCACAACGGGCAAAGATCGTCATTTTAATCGAATTAGAAGTCAGGATAATCGAAACCAGTGTCAAGGCGGCAAATACCCCCAAGATCGAAAAAAGCAGAATCCGCTGATACTTTTCCAGAATTATCAGAAAATTCTTACGGTACTTTACCTCATCTACAATCGGATCGGCTTGCAGAAAATTGGCGATTGCTTCGACACTGATCAGGTTGCGGTAGATGGGCTTTAAACTAATCGTAAAAGAGGGTGGCAAGGGATTATAATCGAGAATATCGAAAATGTCCTCACCGAACTCCTTTTTAAATTTTTCGGCGGCATCCTCGGGTGAAATGTACAGCAAATGTTCGACCTCATCCATCTGGGATAGCTTCTGATTAAAAAGGGCAATCTCATCCGTTCCGGCAGTCGGCTTGATGAAAATATCCACATCAAACTGAGAGCGGATATTATCAACTAAAAATAACGTGTCCCGGGCAGCCACATAACCAAATCCAACCAGGATGATCGCAATCGCAATGATGATGATCGAGAAAGCCCCCGCATATTTAGAACGGATTAATCCTCTGAAACCCTCTTTGAGTAGAAACCACAGGATAGTCATGTGATACTCGTGATTTGACCCTCGTTCACCTGGATCAGACGCGCTCCAGGGACACGCGGGATCAAACTGTAGTTATGGGTAGCAACGATAACCGCGGTTCCCCCTTGATTAATTTTACTTAATAAATTTATCAGTTCGACACTGACCCGGGGGTCCAGATTGCCGGTCGGTTCATCAGCCAGGAGTACAATCGGTTCCTTCACCAGTGCCCGGGCAATCGCCACGCGCTGCTGCTCGCCTCCGGACAATTCGCTGGGTCGGTGGTGCACCCGGTGACCCAATCCAACCTGATTCAGAATGTCATAAACCCGACTCTTAATCTCCCGCATTTTGTAATGGGAAACATATAGCGCCAGGGCGACATTTTGATAGACATTGCGATCCTTCAAGAGCTGAAAATCCTGAAAAATCATGCCCACCTTCCGCCGTAGATAAGGAATTTCCCGATCCTTAATCCGGCTGCTGTCATAATCGCGGATCAATACCTTGCCCTTTTCCGGAAACAGATCCATGTAAATCAGTCTCAGCAGGGTTGATTTGCCGGCTCCGGATGGCCCGGTTACAAATACAAATTCGCCATCATCAATCGAGAAATTCAGATTTTTAACTCCGGCATCTGCTCCAAAGGTACAATAGGCGTTGATAAATGATATCATAATTCGTTTCCCGCCTCCGAATTTAATGCGAGGAACCTATCCATACAAGAATTTGCTTACCCTTTTCCGAATACTTCCTTGATTATCGCGACCCACTTCCCTAATTTTGACCAAATTCATGGAGAGGTATCATGTTACATCGGCTAATGTTATGGTTAATTGTTCCTCTGACACTGCTAAGTAGAACCGGACCGGAATTCAACCAATATTTTGTTGACAAGACCATGCGGGTGGACTTTTACTTTACCGGTACCCATGACAGCTGCACGATAATGTTAGATCGGGTCATCGAAGAACCAATTTGGGCTGGTAGTCTCAGTAACATGATAGATACACTCAATCTTGGCGCCCACCTGATAAAAATCCTTGATGCACAGACCAAAACTCTGCTTTATTCACGGGGATTCTGCAGTCTTTTCCAGGAATGGCAGACGACTGCGGAAGCACTCAGCGGGATGAACCGGGCGATACCGACATCGGTCCTATTTCCCTACCCATTAAATCCTATCATTATGGAACTCTACTCCCGCGATAAAACGAATACTTTTATTAAACAATTCGCAACGACGATTGAGCCTGCCTCACAATTAATCAGACGGGATAAACCGCGTGGTGATTTTAAAGTCAAATCCTACCTCCAAAATGGTTCACCGCACAATAAGGTAGACCTTCTAATCTTACCGGAGGGCTATACCAGGCGCGAAATGCGCCAATTCCGTAAAGATGTCAACCATTTTATGCAAGTCCTTTTTAATGCCCCACCTTTCTCCGAACTCCAAACGCAATTTAACGTCTGGTATCTGGAAGTTCCCTCAGAAGAGTCCGGAATTGACGATCCGCAGAAAGGTGTTTTTGTCAAATCTGCTTTTGAATTTTCGTATAATTCATTTGAGACCGACCGCTACATTTTAGGGTTTGAAAATCAACAAATTCGGGATATTGCCGCCAATGCACCCTACGACCAGCTCTACTTTTTAATCAACAGTCCAAAGTACGGCGGCGGTGGAATTTTTAACCTCTACTCAACCTGCTACAACCACTCAGAAAATAAGGAGAGCTTCTGGTGGCCCGACTATGTCTTCGTCCATGAATTCGGTCACGCCTGCGGCGGATTGGCGGATGAATATTACACCTCGGAAGTAGCCTATAATGAATTTTATCCCCTAGGTATCGAACCCTGGGAACCGAATATCACCGTCTGCACCGATAAAAATCGGTTGAAATGGCGTGAACTGGTGGACGACAGCACCCCGATTCCTACCCCCTGGGAAAAGGCGCTATACGATAAAATTCCATACAAAGACACTAAGTCGCGGGAGGACTTACTGCGAAGTCAAGAGTATTGGAGAAAAGTTGGCACTTTCGAAGGAGCCGGCTACGCCTCGGAGAAACTGTACCGACCTTTCCTCGATTGCCGCATGTTCTCTAAAAGCCTGACCGGTTTTTGCCCGGTCTGCAGCACGGCAATTGTCAGAGTAATTAAATTCTACTCGGAATAGATATTATCTGATATATTTTAGATTTCTAAATTCGTCAATCAATCACAGTCTAAATCATTTTACTAAATTGATCTGAGAAATTTTTATTCAATGATTGATCAAATTCTTTTAACCAATAATTGATATATTTGATATCATAGTCAGGATTTCTTAGTAACATGGAGGTAACATCTTCGAGGTCTCTGGCTCTGCCGGCAATAACTTTGTGAATAACTAAATCTTCAAGCGAGGCAAATTTGGCCAATGTCTTACCCAATTTTACATTTTTTGCCCTTCGGATGGCTTGCTTTTCATATAAAGAAAAAGAGAAAATAAAATCAACCCGGATGCCGGTTTTATCATCTATTACCGGAAAAACCATAGTCTTTTGGACAAACTCTTTAGGGTTACCAACCAGAATTCTCAAGCCCAAATCTTGAGCGACTTCCTTTACCTGTCCAAAACCATCAATTCCCAGACCCAGGGTAATGTCAATATCCTTCGTCAATCTCGGTTCTCCGTAGAGCAGTACTGCCTGCCCCCCAATTACCATGTAAGGAATTCGATGCTTATTTAGTGCTGTTGCGATTTTTACCAGAAGTTCCCGGAACATGATTCACTACCTCAGCAATTTTTATGTCAATTTCTATTCCATCGAGTGGATTCTTCAATGGAAAAATCCCTAATTCGACCGCTTCACGATACATCGCATCAACTAATCGAAAATTCTGCATCAAGTCGGTCGTTTGATTTTTGATTAACTCTCTTTCCAGCGCCTGAATTTGATCATAATTCTTGATCATTGTTTCATCACCTAAAGCTTCGTTCTGGTATCTTTTTCGATTAATGACATTTTCAATTTTTTGTCATTCTTCTTTCAGGCTAAATGTCCAACAATTTTCATAACAATGCAAGCTCTCACTTAGTCTTTACCTGACGCAAAGCCTTTTGCCAGCCTTTCAGATACCTTTCCCTGACAGCGGCGGTCATCGAAGGTTCGAACGTCCGGTCAACTTTTTTGAGTTTGAGGATCTCTTTAATACTAGTCCAAAATCCAGTCTTCAGTCCTGCTAAGTAAGCGACTCCCAGAGAGGTAGATTCGATGATTGCCGGTCGCATAACCGGTCTGTTCAAAATATCCGCCTGGAACTGCATCAAAAAATTATTGGCAACGGCGCCGCCGTCAACCACCAGCTGCTCGATTGCAATTCCCGTTTCACGCTCCATCAAAGTCAGCACATCATAGCTCTGGAAAGCGATAGATTCCAGGGCGGCTCGAATCAGATGATTGCGATTGGCGCCACGGGTCAGCCCGGTGATAATCCCACGGGCATCCATGTCCCAGTGCGGCGCGCCTAATCCGACAAACGCCGGCACGATGTAAACTCCATCATTATCCGATACCTCACGGGCAGCGGCTTCGCTGTCGGCTGCCTTGGCAATTAATTTCAGCTCATCCCGCAGCCACTGAATCACTGCTCCGCCAATGAAAATCGAACCTTCAAGGGCATAGCAGGGCTTGCCTTCCCGATTGATCGCCAGGGTCGTTAGCAGACCCTGCTGCGACAGCTGAAAGGAATCCCCAAGATTCAGGATCGCAAAGCAGCCGGTGCCGTAAGTATTCTTGACGGTTCCGCGCTCCACACAGCCCTGTCCGAATAACGCC
>Ga0208828_1000917_pt1 | contig 12265 bp, 7 predicted proteins | sample Kivu_160m_FD_185487 | JGI IMG/M metagenome (GOLD analysis project Ga0208828, IMG submission 185487) | Freshwater microbial communities from Lake Kivu, Western Province, Rwanda to study Microbial Dark Matter (Phase II) - Kivu_160m (SPAdes)... | ecosystem: Environmental > Aquatic > Freshwater >... | reverse complement strand
CTTGGCAAAACAACCAACGAAGACATTTTAAACAACATATTCGGGCGCTTTTGTATAGGGAAATGAACAAAACGTTTCACGGGAAACCTGACGAGTTCGATATTATAGTTGTTGGCGGCGGACATGCGGGCGTAGAGGCCGCGCTAGCGGCGGCGCGCCTTGATTGTCGGGTGATGCTGATAACAATCGATTCCAACGCTATTGCGCGTATGTCCTGTAATCCAGCTATCGGTGGGCTCGCTAAAGGACACTTGGTGGCCGAAATTGATGCGCTCGGTGGCGAAATGGGCAAAATAATAGACACCACCGGCATCCAATTCAGGATATTGAATCGGTCTAAGGGCCAAGCGGTCTGGTCGCCTAGGGCACAGGCTGATAAAATTCACTACTCCTCAGAAGCGCGGCGTAGGTTGGCTAACCAGAAAAACGTAGAAATTTTAAATGATCTGGTCATCGGTATCAAGGTTTTACACAAAAACGTGCGCGGCGTAGCAACCAGGCGGCACGGCACCATATCCGCTCGAGCAGTAATACTAACATGCGGAACTTTTCTGAATGGCCTGATCCATATCGGCTTAGACCAGATGCCGGGAGGCAGGATGGGTGAAGAACGCGCCACCGGATTAACAGAATCACTTGCTGAACTGGGCATTGTCTCCGGTAGACTAAAAACTGGCACCCCGCCCAGAATATTAAAAGAATCCATAGATTTTGACCGAACTCTGCCGCAGTACGGTGACGAGGCCCCCGTTCCATTCTCATTTCAAACAGAAAATTTCGACCCGCCAAATGTTCCCTGCTATTTAACTAGCACCAATCCTGCCACCCATCGCGAACTTGCGGCTGGTTTTGAGCGTTCTCCTCTTTATACGGGAATTATCAAGGGTGTTGGGCCTCGCTATTGCCCAAGCATAGAAGACAAAATTGTCCGTTTCAAAGACCGCGATGCTCATCAAATCTTTTTAGAGCCTGAATGGTTAGATGCTGATGAGTATTACGTAAATGGCTTTTCAACAAGTTTACCTCTCGATATCCAGGTCCGTGCCCTGCACACCATCCCTGGACTTGAGCGGGCTGAAATTATCCATCCGGGTTATGCAATCGAATACGATTATTTTCCCTCCTTTCAAATCTGCTCTACCCTCGAGACAAAGAGTATCGGCGGATTGTATCTTGCGGGACAAATCAATGGGACGTCCGGCTACGAAGAAGCTGCCGCACTCGGCCTGATTGCTGGTATAAATGCCGCATCCAAGCTACGGGGCCTTCCGCCGTTTGTTCTTGGTCGCGCAGAGGCGTATATAGGTGTTCTGGTTGACGACCTGATTACCAAGAATCCCACAGAACCGTACAGGATGTTTACTTCCTCCGCCGAACATCGCTTATTATTACGCTTTGACACTGCCGACCGCCGTCTACTTAAAAAGGGCTTTGATATAGGATTACAGTCGCAAGCAACACTAAACAAATTATCCGACAAGATTGAGTTAATTGGCTCTACCATTAGTCTTTTGAAGAGTCGCCACCTAACCATTGAAGAGTGTGATAAACACTTTTCCTCTTCTCTTTACCGTCCACGTCCGGGAACGAGCTTGTATAAGGTTCTTTGCCGGCCAGAAATTTCTTTTCAGCATATTATGCCTTTCTTGCCCGAAATGCTTAAACTAAGGCTCAATCAACTTGCGGGTTTATCGGGTCAAATCGAGACCGATGTAAAATATGCCGGTTATATTAAACGTAGCATGCGGATGATAGAATCTATGCGACAACATGAAGATATGCGCATTCCTGCGGGTTTTGACTATTCTGCGGTCAGAGCGCTAACCAATGAAGCTCGCGACAAGTTGACTAAAATTAATCCGACCACAATTGGTCAGGCATCGCGTATACCGGGTGTGTCTCCCGCCGATATCACAACCCTTTTCATCCTATTAACCCATAAATAGCCGTTCCACGTGAAACCAATTTCTGATGTAAACAAGCAACTTTTTAGTGCTTTCCAGCAGATTGAACACTTTGGTCGTATCCTCGAGCGTCTCGATAGCAGTCTTCATCACGTAACCACTTCAGGTTTGTGCGGAGCTTCTATTGGACTCTTCATTGCCTGCCTGCGCCAGTCCCTCGGGCGTACCGTCCTGGTTCTTACCGACGATGCCACAGAGGCTGAAAATATTCGTGACGATCTCGACTTCCTTATGTCATCGAAAAACATTTGCTTTCTTCCCGAGCCGGCAAGCCAGACGCATCTTTTTTCGGACATAGAAACAATCCATAGCTTTTTCATTAATGATACTCTCCGGCATCTCGTTGATAAAAAAAATCCGGTAATTGTTGCTTCGTTCAGTGCGCTCCACGCAAAGTTTCCCCGGCCGGAAATTGGAATACAGTCCAATCAAGTCATTTTTGTTGGTGGCTTTTTAGATCGTGATACGTTCATTGACCGCCTTTTCTCTTTTGGCTACGAGTCTGTGGCTGAAGTAGAAAACCCTCTCGAATTCTGCCCCAAGGGCGGAATCATTGACTTCTTCCCGCCTGATTCTCTTAATCCCTATCGCATTGAGCTCTATGAAAACACGGTAGAGTCTATCCGTGTTTTCAATCCCGAAACCCAGCTATCGATTAACAAGGTTACTTCTGTCACACTCTCTCTGCCGGCCCATCATGCTCTGGCGCCAGAAAATGTATCTGATATATTTGCCTACATGGGAGACGATACCGTCGCCATATTACTGCATGGTGAGCGGATTCCCGACCGTCTGCCGGCTGACATTGTCCCAAAAATCAACCGCCTTAACAACGTAATTGTTCACAATGATGGCCTGCATTCAGATTATCCATTCCCCATAAAACCCTCGCCACAGTGTCACCATACAACCGAAGATCTGGGAATGTGTCTGAAGTCGATTCTACAGAAACCGACTGGCTCGCGGTGTTTTTTATTTTGCTCTAATCCGGCCCAGATTGACCGTCTTCATACTTTGCTGGGCCTCAACTCGATCCTCTATGTCGTTGGCGCTCTGTCGGCTGGTTTTGAAATACCTGATCAGAATTTTTTCCTCTACACCGAGCATGAGCTCTTTGGAAGACGTAGACAGACCAGTGTGTTCCGTAATCTGTCACGCGATTTTCAAATCGAGCGGATCAACCCCGATGATGTATCATATGGTGACTTTATGGTACATGCTAATTACGGCATTGGACGCTTTGGGGGATTGACTAAAATCAAAGCTTTTGGTGCAATTCGCGAATGCCTCACGCTTGAATATCTTGGCGGGGACAAGGTTTTTGTTCCTCTCGATAATTTGCGTTTGGTCACCAAGTACCGCGCATCTGAGGGCTATCAACCGCATCTGTATAAGTTGGGTACAACTGAGTGGGAAAAAACCAAACAGCGCACCCGCAAAGCACTCGAAGATGTTTCGAAAAGCCTGATTTCTCTGTATGCGAGGAGGATTAGCTCCAATCGTTCGCCCTTTCCCCCGGATGGCGCTCTTCAAATGGCCGTCGAGGCGGAGTTCGTTTATGATGAGACACCCGATCAGATTACGGCTACCGATGAAATCAAGCGTGATTTAGAAAGCTCCCGTCCGATGGACCGATTGCTCTGCGGGGATGTTGGTTTTGGAAAAACTGAAGTAGCGATCCGAGCCGCCTTCAAGGTCGCCTCAGCATCCAAACAAGTAGCGGTTCTGGTTCCCACGACAATTCTTGCCGACCAACACTTTGCCACTTTCACTTCCAGGTTAAAAAACTATCCTGTCCGCGTGGCCATGTTATCGCGCTTTGTTCCCGCCAAAGAACAGCGCCGCATAAAAGACGAACTGGCCACCGGCGATATTGATATTATTATCGGCACCCACCGCATATTGTCAGGCGATATAACCTTCAAAGATCTTGGGCTCCTGATTATTGACGAAGAGCATCGTTTTGGTGTTAAAGCGAAGGAACGTCTAAAAGATCTTCGTCATAATATTGATGTCCTTGCACTTTCGGCGACCCCCATTCCCAGATCTCTGCATTTTTCGCTTATCGGGGCGCGGGATTTCTCCGTCGTAAACACTCCTCCCAAATCAAGACTACCTATTTTTACCGAAGTAATCCTATTCGATAAAAATTTAATCCGCAACGCTATTCAGAGGGAAATTGACCGCGGGGGGCAGGTTTATTTTGTGCACAATGACATCCAGTCCATTGCGGCTATGGCCGCCAAGATTCACGAGATGCTGCCGGCTATTTCCGTGGCTTTTGCGCATGGCCAGATGAAGGAAGAAGAGCTCGAGTCCATCATGCGCTCTTTCATTAATGGTGAAATTGATCTTTTGGTTACGACTACAATCATCGAATCTGGTATAGATATTGCCAACGTCAATACGATTTTTATCAACAATGCTCATCACTATGGATTATCGCAGTTGTATCAGTTGCGTGGTCGGGTTGGCCGCGGTGGGCGGCGGGCGTATGCCTATCTAATTGTCTCCAACCCATCTAAGGTCAAGCCAGAGGCTTTGCGCAAACTCCAGACCATAAAAAGGTATACTGCTCTTGGTTCTGGTTATAATATTGCCATGAAAGATTTAGAAATCCGTGGTGTCGGCAATATTTTTGGCACCGAACAGAGTGGCAACGTACAGGCTGTCGGTTACGATATGTATGTTAAAATCCTCCAGGAGGCTTTAGAAAAAACACGGGTGGAGGTCGGCGGAATGGAGGTCGAGCCCACCAAGGTCGTTGTGGAAACCGAGGTTGTTTGCCCGTTTCCGTCTTTCCTGCCCGATAACTATGTCCCATCGCCTTCCATACGATTAGACTACTATCGTCGTGTTTCTGCCGTCACCGACCTCGATGACATTGCCCGTATTGAAAAGGAGCTTGTGGACATTTTCGGCCGTTTGCCAGATGAGGCCAGTGCGTTGCTTGAAATTGCGGCGGTCAGGGTCCTGGGAACGCGTTTGGGCGTTTCCCGTCTAAGCATCGAGTCCAATCAGGCGACCTTTACCTGGAGCGAGGATGTGCCCCAGAACAATCCCGATCTTTTAGTAATGAACCTTCGCCAAACCGCCAGCCGTTTCGGTCACGCGATTAAGTTCAAACAGCACGAGCATCTTAAAGCAATCCTGATTGCGCGCCGGGATTTCAAGCTTGATGACCTAATCAGGTTCATCAATCAGTTGATTCAATCTCTAAATGATCAATAAAATCTTATACAAAATCAATTTGACAAGGACCCGGGCGTCAATAGTCTTTTTGTTCATGTTACTGTTGATTGGTGGCCTGATTTGGGTGGGGTGGGTGCGAGTTACTGATCGGGTTCCTCTTGTGAGAATCGGTCGTCGCCTTATTTATGCCGACACTTTCTACCGCACGCTTTCGCCGGAAGAAATTGCCACCCTGTCCGCAACAGAGATGAGCGCCCGTTTAGAGGATTTTGCCCAAGACCAGTTATTCCTCTATTCGGCATACCGCCAGAGATTGCATAAGACTAAATATATCCGCGAACAGGTCAATGCCTTTAAAACGAACGCAATGATCGAACGCTTTCTCCACAAAATGATAATCGACTCTATAATAACCGAGAATTATTTGCGAGAGCGCTACCGATCGCTGAACCAGGAATACCGACTGTCACACCCGTATTCCAAGGAACGTCCACGGTTGTATCAGAAAGCCCTTGCTGAAAATCTCCATCTTTTTGCGGTCCGTTTTGATTCTCTTATGCGCTCGGCCGCCAACCAAAACAAACTCGCCCTTGACCGTCAGGCAATCGATAGTCTCACCACAATTTATAATGATAACTATTTTCGGCGGGTTCGTGATACTGGCGGAAGTGAACCGGTAGCAATCCTAAGGTCGTTCGACTTTGCTCCCGCTCTGGCTAAGACCAGATCTACCAAGTATGACAAGGCGTGGTTAATTGGCGTCTTGGAGTCCCGGCGCATTGACCTGCCCGCTGGAAGAATTGGTCCCCCAATGATGGCGAATATCGTTAATACTTTGATAATCGAAGACCTTTTTTCCCGACAGGCGCGGCGCATGGGTCTGCTTCGTGATCGCCAGCTAAAGGATGATTTGCGTTCATATACCGAAAACCTGGTATTAAATCATTTCAAACAGAACGAGTTTATGGGAAAGATCTCTTTAAATGACGACTCCCTGAAAGCCTTTTATGACAAAAACGTTTTTAGCCGTTATGCTTCGCCAGGACGAGCCGAGGTGCAGGAGATTTTTATCTCTGACAGCAATACAGCCGCATTGGTTTTAAACCAGCTTCTGCATGGGGCAAATTTTTCTGACTTGGCAAAAAAGCACACCGAGCGCAATCGCGATAAGTCTCCGGCCGGTTATATTGGCTACCTTGCTCCTGATCAGTACGGTGAAATTGGGAAAGTGGCCCAGCTAATCGAACCTGGTAATATATACCCCAGGTTGATTCGATCGGGTAATGGTTACTCGATCATCAAGGTATTTCGCAAACAACTTCCTGAACCAAAACCTTTCGTCTCCGTTAAAACAGAGGTGATCAGCGATTATTCTGAAAGGCAGTTAAACTTTTTACAGGATTCTTTGGAAAAATCGCTATCGAATCGTTATACTTCCATAATTTATTATCAAAATCTCTCGAAACTCATTAAATAAAAAGAGTCGTTCGATGAAAAGGCTGTACTTCGTACTAATAATTTCATTCGTCCTGAGTTGGTGCTCCAAAGACAAGGATCAGTATGTTGCCCGTGTTGGCCCTGTATATCTGACCAAGGAAAAACTCTCGCAAATGCTTCCTGATGAGGGGCTAAGCAATAAACTTTCTAAAAATTATATCAATTCAGTTGTTTCAGCCTGGGTGACTCGTGAAATTCTTTTTCAGAAAGCCAAACAGTACCATTTTGAACGAGAAGAAAACATCAAGGCCAAGGTCGCAGACTTTTATCGCGATCTGACAATCGATGCCTTTACTCGCTATTACCTGCAAACCAATGTCACGATCAGCGAAAGTGAAATCCGCGACTACTATTTGAAAAATAAAAACAGTTTCATCCGCGACCGTGATGAGGCGAAAATTACTCATGTGCTGGTTCAGGATTTCAACGACGCGATGGCGGTTAAAACCGCCCTCCAAAATCGGAAAAAGGGCGAACTCGATGCATTAATAAAAAAGTACAATTTCGAGTCCAAAATCATCCGGCGGGGGGAGTCTCTTGGTGAAATAGATCAAAATGTTTTCGAGGCCGGTCTGCGGGTATTGATCGGTCCGATTGCCTCTTCTTACGGATACCACATAATCGAAGTTCTTGAACGTTACCAAGCTGGCTCATTGCGTTCCATTGACATGGTCAGGGATGAAATCATGCAAACATTGACCCAGGTAAAAATTCAGAAAAACTACAACCAGCTCGTTGACAGTCTGGTAAATAACGCCGATTTTGAAATCCGTGATGAAAATATTGCCAATTTTTTGAGTAGCCGATGAGAAAAATCACTGTTTTGCTTTTGACGTTTTGCTCTTCATTTTTACCCGCTCAGAGTATCATTGACGGAGTCGCCGCAATTGTCGGTAACAACATCGTTTTATTTAGCGAGGTTGAACAGGTTGCCAGAATGACGGCTTCGCAAATGGGCCTCAATCCTAACCGTGACACTGCCAATTACAACGCTCTTAAACGGTCCGTGCTCAATTCGTTGGTGGATGAAAATATCCTGCTTGAACAAGCCATGATAGAAACTGTCACCGTGAAGGATCGCGATGTCGAGAACGCTCTTAACCAACGTATTGATGCACTGATCCAGCAGGCTGGTTCTCAGGAAACCGCCGAAGCCTATTTAGGTGGTCCGATCAGTAAAATTAAAAAGGATTACCGCCCCATTATGAAGAACAGTATGACTGTCGAAAAACTGCGGTCGGAAAAATTTGCTAAGACATCTGTTTCGCGCAAGGAAGTCGAACAGTTTTACAACAACTATAAAGATAGTCTGCCTCCTATTCCGCCATCACTCGATTTCAGCAGTATCTTTGTTAAAATTTTGCCCGGCGAGGCTGAAATAAACAATGTCAGAAACCTTGCTGATTCACTGTTATCTCTGATTAAAAACGGTGCAGACTTTGCTAGTTTGGCCCGTGAATACTCCGAAGACAGATCAAGTGCCGAGTTCGGCGGGGATCTCGGTTATATAAAAAGAGGTGCATTTATCAAGAGCTTTGAAGAGGCCGCTTTTGCCCTCCAGACAGGAGAAATCAGTGATATTGTCCAGACTGAGTTCGGACTGCATATCATACAATTAATAGATAGAAAAGGTGAAAGTATCAATGTCCGCCATATTCTGCTGATGATAAAGACTTCAGAAACCAACATTGATGATGCCCGTCAGCGCATCGAAAAGGTTCGGTCTTTACTAGCCAACAACGAAATTACATTCGACAGTGCGGTTGTAAAATACAGTGATGAGCAGGATGTCAAAGTCAGCCTTGGACGCATCCGGCGTATTCCAAAAAACCAAATCCAAAATGAAATTTTTGCATCGGTTCTGGATACACTGAAAGTTGGAAATTTGAGTGATATTATTAATACTGAAACCGGTTTTTATATCCTTAAGTTGAATAATGTATATGATGACACCTGGCCAACACTGGAAAAATATGCTCTTGAGTTTAAAAAGAATTTGCTTTACCAAGACTGGCTGACCGAACTGAAAAAAAATATTTACGTTGAGTTAAAGCCTGTTAATTAATCTGTTGATAAGTATATTCTTTCTGTGTACTAATAGACACCGTATTTAAACCTAACCCAATTTACTACTGTTAACTAATTACTATTTCTATTTATTAACAATTTGTAAACATATTATAGGTGATTTTATCTTTTATATGTCTCGTCATTATTTCTCCATATATTAACAAAATAACAACTGTAATATTATCTATTACACTTTCTATTTATAACAATGATTTTATCATCAATTTTTACCATATTTTTCTATATGATTTTGCTTGGATTAATTCCAATATTTTGATAAAATTCCAGATATGAAAACCAAAAATAAAAGGAGTTAGAATATGCAGTTTTCGGTCAGTAAAAATCTGCTTCTTTCACACCTTCATAAAGTATCACGGGTAGCTCCTCTGCGAAATACCATGCCGATTTTAAGCAGTATTCTGTTTGAATTGAAAGATAACAAATTAACTCTTCGTGCATCAGATATAGAACTGACAATGAGTTCAGTTTTTGAAGTGAACGGTGTTAAAAATGGTTCAGTTGCTATTCCCTCCAGATTAATTCATGAAATCGTAAGTGAAGTTGAAGATGGCGATATAGAAATTAGCCTAAAATCAAAAGAAGTAGTGGAAATAAAGGCGGGAAGGGGTAAATATGAAATTTTAGGGAGACCGGGAGAGGATTTTCCAGCTTTGCCGAGTATTACCGGGATTAATACTATAACCCTGGAAAATAAGGTGCTGCAACGCATGATTCAGAAAACCATAATTGCTGTCAGTCACGATGAACTAAAACCGGCTCTTACCGGAGTTTTATTCCAGGTAAAGAAAGATGAAATCAGGTCGGTGGCCACCGATTCACATCGTTTAGTGTGTATAATTAATAAAGATTTTACCTCGCCGGAATATGAGCGCGAGATAATAATTCCCATAAAATTTCTGAGTCTGGTCAATTCGTACCTTTCCAACGAGGGAAAAACAGTTCTCAGTATCGGTGAAAACCATGTCATGGTTGAAGTTGACTCCACAGTGATTTATTCCCGGATTATTGATGAAAAATTTCCCGATTATCAGAGTGTAATACCGAACGACAATGATAAGATATTAGTGGCAGACGTCGCAAAGATAGCTGCGGTACTAAAAAGAGCCTCAATTTTTTCCAATAAAATGACCCATCAGATTTCCCTGATACTGAACAAGGAAATGCCCAAAGTAAAAACAGACGATCAGGAAGGGCATTCTTCAGCTGATGAATCACTGGATGTTGAGTACACGGGAGAAGAACTTACAATTGGCTTCAATGCCGATTACCTAAGGGAAATAATTCGAAACGTCGATACTCAGAAGGTAGTAATAAAGGTGAAGACGCCAATCAGCGCCTGCCTGATTCTGCCGGAAAACCAGATCGATAAAGAAGAAATGATCATGTTACTGATGCCGATACGGCTGAGCGAGTAAAATAGACCAAACTCACTATTGTCTCGGTATATGTGCTTGAATGTTCATAGAAAACTTAAGATTGATCAACTTTAGACGATATACTGCCAGTAGTTTCAAATTTCATCCAGGCACAAATTTCATCAATGGAAACAATGGTAGCGGAAAAACGACAATCCTTGAGGCCATTCATTACTTGACCTTGACCAAGAGTTTCCGCACCAATACAGATACGGATTCCATCAATACCAATAGCCAATATTTCCAGTTATTTGGCAGATTCAACAATCATAAATCGGAACAGCGTACCATAAATTTGAATTTTACACGCCAAGAAGGCAAGCGAGTATTTCTGAATCAAACTCAGGTTACCAGATATTCTGATATAGTTGGCTTGTTTCCGGTGGTCATTCTTTCACCGGGGTTGCAGAAAATAACAGAGGGCGGATACAGCGAAAGACGCAACTGGCTGAACAAGATAATTGCCCAAATTCATCACAGTTATCTGACCGATCTCATTGAGTATAAACAGCGACTGGCGGCGCGCAACGTAAGTCTGTCGCAATACTACGATTCCGATGTAAAAAAATATGACGAGTATTTCGACGCGCAGGACGAAATACTGGCCAAGACAGCCACCCGATTGGTTAACACGCGGCAAGACTTTATTATTAAGTTCAATCCACTGTGGCAGGCAACATTTCAGCACATTATCCGCGTTAAAGTCGCGGTGGAGATTTTGTATAAGCCAAGCCCATGCGGCAAACCGGAAGAATATGAAAAAAACTTCCGCAAACATCTAAGGGGAAAATTCATTAGCGATCTGAAGGCAGGTCGAACAGGCTACGGCCCCCACCTTGATGAAATCGTCTTTAAATTTGGAAACGGTGACATAAGGGACGTCGGTAGCCAGGGAGAACATAAAATCTTTTTGGTTGCATTGAAAATTGCCGAAGGAAGGAATCTGACCCAGTACAAATCCGAGCCGGCAATCATTCTGCTGGACGACCTGTTTGCCTTTCTGGACCGGGGACACTGTCAGAAAATCGTTGCCGAGCTCTACAGCGAGAACCAGGTACTGATCACCACGACGGATTTGAAAGAGATGCAAAAATTCGGTTTTGGTAGAAGATCGAGTAACATCAATGTCATTAATCTATCAGCAGGAGAAGCTTAACGGTGTCGGTTAGCCTGGGCGAAGCAATCGAGAAACTGCTGAAAGTTTACAAAATCGAAAAGCCGGTGCGCCAAAATGAAGCATTATACTACTGGAGCGAAATTGTGGGCGAGAATATTGCCCGGCATACGACCGCGGAAAAGGTTGATTACGGCAAGCTATATGTCAGAGTAGATTCACCTGTCTGGCGGAACGAATTGTCATTTCAAAAGGAAGAAATTTTAAAAAAAATAAATGAGCGTCTGAAAAACGCCCATTTAAAGGAGATTGTTTTACGGTAAGCGAAATAAAATTTGCCGAGGCCTCATCCGAGTACAAGGCTGATAAAATTACGGTGCTGAAAGGGCTGGAAGCTGTCCGCAAACGCCCGGCCATGTACATCGGCGACACTAGTAAAAGAGGGTTGCACCACCTGGTGTTCGAAGTCATTGATAACTCAATTGACGAAGCTCTCGCCGGTTATTGCAATATAATCGAGGTTACTATTCATAATGACGGCTTTATCAGTGTGCTCGATAATGGGCGCGGCATCCCGGTTGATATCCATAAGGATGAAAAAAAATCGGCCCTTGAAGTTGTAATGACCATATTGCATGCCGGTGGAAAATTCGATAAGGGTACCTATAAAGTTTCCGGAGGATTGCACGGTGTTGGTGTATCCGTGGTCAACGCGCTCTCGGAAACACTCATTGCCGAGGTCTACCGCGACAACCAGATTTATACCCAGACTTACGAACGCGGCATACCGACCACGAAAGTTACCGTCAAGGGCAAAACCCGCAAGCGAGGTACATTGATAAAATTTAAGGCCGACGCCGAGGTTTTCAAGCGCATCGAATATGATTATGAAGTACTGGAACAGCGCTGTCGCGAGCTGGCTTTCTTGAACCGCAATTTAGAAATAACCCTGACCGATGAACGCGACGGTACCACAAATGCCTTTCATTACA
>Ga0208828_1000916_pt1 | contig 12273 bp, 14 predicted proteins | sample Kivu_160m_FD_185487 | JGI IMG/M metagenome (GOLD analysis project Ga0208828, IMG submission 185487) | Freshwater microbial communities from Lake Kivu, Western Province, Rwanda to study Microbial Dark Matter (Phase II) - Kivu_160m (SPAdes)... | ecosystem: Environmental > Aquatic > Freshwater >... | reverse complement strand
ATGCAATATAAGATAAAGACTGTAGAAGGCAAGCACTGTGCCTATGCCAAATCCAATAAGTGTATACATGGGATGGGTATTGAACTTCTCAGGGCGGTCAAGCCAGTAACCTATACTGGTTGGCACAACCAGACTCAAGGCGAAAGACCAACCAATATTAAAGACAAGAGATAGTGGTCTAGCCCATTCCTTGGGTGTTGGTCTATTGTACTTAGGCTTCTCTGCCATGTAATAGGTGTTCTCTTGAACTGAAGTCATAATGCTATTTCTGTGGCCTGCTTTCTAGCTACAATTACGATAATTAAGAAAACACGTGATACTTCTTCTTGCTCGGGCACATTTCGTCCATGCACTTACTCTAGCAGGTTGAGAAATAGCTGTCATCGACCTTAGGACTAATTTTCATATGTACTAAAAGACGATGCTATAAATTGCCGATGGGCTACTCTAGTTTGGCTTTATCTGTTAGGTATTTACCCCTCGCAGCTCTTATACGCGCCACAGTGTCTGTTAGATACAAAGCTATGCTATTGTGAGAAGCACTAATAAATCCCAACATAGCTATTAAACAGGCTTTTTAAATGTAGCGCATCTGTGAGTCTGTTTATGATTTATGCTTCCCTATGTCATCCAGATCAAGCGTATTTATAAAAGGTAAGAAAGCTGACAATTTCTTTAGTTCCTGCTCATCAGGCTTACCTTTACCGCCTGGCTTATCTGTACCTTTATCTATGGGGATGGGCTTGCCTGTTTCTCTGTCAAGTATGATGCCGGCTTTGTCCAGAACTGCTTCCTCAACATATATAGGTACCGTTGCTCTTACTGCCAGAGCGATTGCGTCGCTGGGACGTGAATCAAGCTTTATCTTGGTTAGTAGCCACTGTTCGTGGTCCTTGTCAAAGCGGAGTACAAACATCAGTCCATCATCATTCGCTGCCTCGATGAATCTGCCATCTGTGTCTTGCCATTCATTTGCTATTTTAAGTTTATGCTCTTTTCCCTGCCAGGTGAGAGATATCCATGAACCGTTGTCGTATCCTCGGCGCGTACTATTTTCAGGCGGGAATTTTATGCTTACCTGTTTAGGTCCATTAGTGGATTCGAGAATAATTTGGGCATAGAATGTGTCGGAGCGGAGATCATTTACAACAATTTTGCTTATCACGGTTCCTGATGTGGATTCTAGCGCGAAAATTGCACTTTTCAGCAGATCGTGGGTCATCGGTCGTGCTAAGTCAACATTCTGCAATTTTATCGATATGGCGTCTGCTTCTGCTGGTCCGATCCAGATGGGCAGGTAGCGGTCTGATGCTTTCTCTCTTAGGATTACCACGTGCTGATAATTCATCATACTTACCCGAATGCTGTCAATGGTCATCTCGATCATGAGCGGTCCTCCGTATACTACGCAAAAACCATTGTACTCCATCAAATTTTAGCTGTCAATTTGTATTAGGTAGAATGCTTTCATAAAATATCAAAGGGGGCTTGTAGCGGTTAGATTAATAGATTGGAGGTGTTTTGAAGGTATTAGTACAACGGGTCGCTAAAGCATCGGTGAGTGTGAATGACAAGGTGGTGGGAGATATAGGGTTGGGTTTAGTTATCCTTGTTGGTGTAGCTCGGGGCGATATGGAGAGAGATGCTATCTATCTGGCCAATAAGATAGTCCATCTCCGTATCTTTGCTGATGAAGATGGTAAGTTCAATCTTTCGGTGCTGGAGATTGGGGGTGAGATTTTGATAATAAGTCAGTTTACCCTTTTGGCTGACACCCGGAAAGGGAGGAGACCCAGCTTCGAGGAGGCAGCACCGCTAGATCAGGCTGAGGCATTGGTTGACTTTTTTGTTAGCCGGGTGTGTGCTACTGGTTTGAAAGTGAAGACGGGGCAGTTTCGGCAGCACATGTTGGTGGAGATACATAACGATGGGCCGGTTACTATAGAGTTGGATAGTAGGGATAAATTTTCTTGAGTTCAATTCGTTGTTGATGCAATCGTTTGCAAATTCCTCCAGTTTATGCTAAATTTTTGATATGAGTTGTAGTCAAGTACTCAGGGGTAGGGGCTATCGGTTGACGCCGCAGCGGATGATGGTAGTCGAGGCGTTGCATGGCGCTGATAAGCATGTTAGCGCTGAGGAGATTTATGCCCAAGTCAAAGCCAGGTATCCTTATGCCAACATTTCTACGGTTTACCGGACATTGGATTTGTTGAAGGAACTCGGGCTGGTTACAGAGATAGCCCTGGGAGACGGGTGTGTTCGTTTTCATCCTGCGGAGAAGGGTCATCATCATCATCTTGTGTGCCAGAAGTGCGGTAAAATGATTGATTTGCCTGAGTCGGCACTGGCTCAGCTGGAAGCAGCTTTATATAGTATGTATCAATTTAAGGCTGATTTGAAGCATATGGCTGTTTTCGGTCTTTGTTCTCAATGTCAGGCTGAGTAGGAGTTTTTATTTTGAGGCTTAGTGCAATTAGTCGCAGTTGCTTTTAATTGAATTGTTTTGTTAAGGAGGCGTTTCGATGCATATTCCAGATGGCTTTATCAGTGCGCCGGTAGCAGCGGTTGGAATTGCGGTGGCTGCTGGCGGTGTAGCCTATGCAGTTAAAGCGACGAATAAAAAGATGGGTGAGAAGCAGGTACCGCTGATGGGGGTGCTGGCAGCTTTTATTTTTGCCGCCCAAATGTTGAATTTTCCCGTGGTTGGGGGTACTTCAGGGCATCTTATAGGGGCCGCTTTAGCTGCTATCCTCTTAGGTCCCTGGGCGGGGGTGCTTATAATGACCTGTGTGCTCATTGTGCAAAGCTTGATTTTCCAGGACGGGGGGCTACTTGCCCTGGGGGTTAATATCTTCAATATGGGTATTGTCCCTTGCTTTATAGGGTATTATCTCTATAGAGGCATCGCGCCGCTTTTCCGTAAGCGTAAGTTAGGAATAATGGTCGGCAGCGGTGTGGCTGCCTGGCTTTCAGTAGTAATAGCATCGGTTGCCTGCGCGGTTGAGCTGGCGATATCTGGCATTGTGCCCCTGGGTATAGCCCTGCCGGCAATGGCAGGTGTTCATGCTATCATCGGTATAGGTGAAGGCTTGATAACTGCGGCGGTGCTCGCCCTCGTGTTAGCTACCAGGGCTGACCTGTTGGAATTACAGAAGGCTTGATGGAGGTAGAATCAAAGATGAAATTCAAATGGTGGCACGGAGCTCTGCTTTTAGCTTTGTTATTGGCGATATTGTCTCCCCTGGCTTCTTCGTCGCCGGACGGTTTAGAGAGGGTGGCTGAGGACAAAGGTTTTACTGGTGCAGCTCTTGAGCCTTTCTTTGAAATTGTGCCTGACTATGTGGTACCCGGTGTAACGAATGAAGCTGTAGCTACAATTATAGCCGGAATAGTGGGGACTCTTGTTCTTTTCGGCATAGGTTACGGACTAGCCAAGTTATTGAGAGCAAAAGGTGAAGCATAGCTTTATCGACGAATATAGTGGCCTAGACAGCTTTATCCACAGGCTTGACCCGAGGACCAAGCTGGTCGCGGGCTTGGCCTTTATCGTAGCGGTGGTATTGACGCCGGCTAGCAACTGGCGAGTTTTTGCCTGCTATTTCCTTATAATTGCCGTGTTGCTAATCCTTTCCAAGTTACCGCCGCTTTATGTTCTGAAGAGGTCTCTGGTCATTTTCCCATTTGTTTTTCTGGTCGCTGTCTTTATCCCTTTTTTCAAAGAAGGGGAGATAGCCGGCAGCTATAATATCTGGCTGTGGCAAGTATCGATAACTTACAGCGGTCTGTTTATTCTGGCGAATGTGATGGTAAAAGCCTGGCTCTGTATTTTAGCTCTGATTTTGCTGTCATCGACAACCAAGCTTGCCGAATTACTAAAAGGCTTGAGGCAATTAGGCGTACCTCGGGTGATGATATTAATACTTTCTTTTATGTATCGTTACATTTTTGTCCTGGCGGATGAGGCAATGCGTATGCAGCAGGCACGCGATAGCAGAAACTTCGGCGGCAAGCGGCTGCATCAACTTAAGACCATTGGCAATATGGTTGGCACCTTGTTTATCAGGAGCTATGAGCGAGGTGAAAGGATTTACGCCGCTATGTTAGCCAGAGGTTTTGATGGCCAAATTAGAACGTTGAAAGATTTAAGTTTTAGACGGGCTGATGCTTACTTCAGTGCCGTCTTTTGTGTTATGCTCATTTTTCCATGTGTTGTCTGGTGGTAGAGTCGGCAAGCTATGGATAAAGTTATAGAAATCAAAAAACTTTCCTTTAGTTATCCTGACGGACATCAGGGGCTGAAAAACGTTGACTTGATTATCCATACAGGCGAGAATGTGGCGGTGATTGGCCCCAATGGTGCCGGGAAGTCAACGCTTTTGCTTCATCTCAATGGTATACTCCGTGGCAATAGCACTGTGGAGATTTGCGGCTTGGCGATGGAGGAGAAGAACCTTAAGGAGATACGGAAAAGGGTTGGGTTGGTATTTCAGGACCCTGAAGACCAGCTTTTCTCGCTGAGCGTCTTTGATGATGTCGCTTTTGGTCCTGTAAGTATGGGATACCCAGAGCCTGAAGTGAGACAGCGTGTGACTCGAGCTCTGGAGTGGGTTGGAATGGGTGGCTATGAGCAGCGTTCACCACATCATCTTAGCTTTGGCGAGAAAAAACGTATTGCTATTGCCACTGTTATGTCTTTAGACCCTGAGGTTCTGGTTATTGATGAGCCTACCAGCAATCTTGACCCGAGAAGCAAATGGGCTTTGATTGAGCTACTTGAACAGCTTCAGATGACAAAAATAATTGCTACTCATGACCTGGAATTGGTAAGAGTTCTGTGTCAGCGGACTGTAGTGATGGATGAAGGAAAAGTGGTTGCTGATGGTGACACAGAAACCATTTTGGGCGATACTCTTTTGCTCAAGGGTCATGGTCTGGCGTCAGCTAATCTTTAATCTAATTCCAGGCTGATATCTAAGGCTTTGGGAGAGTGGGTGAGGGCTCCTACCGATATAAAGTCAACGCCGGTTTCAGCGACAGCCTTAACCCTTCTCAGATTAATACCTCCGGAGGCTTCGATTAAGGCGCGGCCTTTAATTAGCCGGACAGCCTGACGCATATCTTTAAGGTTCATATTATCAAGCATTATAACATTGGCTCCGGCTTCAGCAGCTTCGGTAGCTTCCTTTGTGGTCTTAACTTCAATCTCTATTTTCATCTCCGGAGTAGCCTTTTGGCGGGCTCTGACTACGGCTTCTTTTATGCTAATTCCCTGGTTACGGAGTGCTGCCAGATGGTTGTCCTTAATGAGAATATCGTCTCCTAGGTGCATGCGGTGGTTTTTGCCGCCGCCAATCCGCACAGCGTATTTTTCTAATGTTCTTAATCCAGGTGTAGTCTTTCTGGTATCAGTTATTTGGACAGGCAAGCCTTTGACAGCTCGGACGTAACGAGATGTCTCGGAAGCGATGCCGCTGAGGCGTTGCAGGAAATTTAAGGCTACCCGCTCTGCCTTTAGTATACTTGAGGTCTTACCTTCTATTCTGGATATTACATCTCCAGGATTAACTTCGGCGCCGTCCCTGATGAGAATATCCATCTTTAATTCAGGGTCGATTTTAAGAAAGACCTTTTTGGCTATCTCGGCTCCAGCCAGAATTCCTCTTTCTTTAGCTATGATTAATGCCTTACTCCGCTGTGTCACGGGCACCAGTGTCTCTGTAGTCATATCTCCCCAGCCGAGGTCTTCGGCTAGAGACTGGTCTATGAGTTGCTGGACTTGATGAGTTTCAGGTAATCCCATTTTCGTAATACTGATTTTATGATAATTTAAGCTTAGCGTCCGGAATACAGCAGGATGAGTCTCTGTGCCAGATTAGATAGGTGCGCTGGCCAGCACGGTTGTACCTTTACCGGGCTCTGATTTTATCTTTAAGTCACCTCCGATAAGACGTGCCCGTTCTTCCATTCCCAAAACGCCGAGCTTTCCTTCTCTTGCCAGGTCCCCGGTCAATCTGGACGTCGAGAAGCCCTTGCCGTTGTCTGTGATAGTCATCTTTATGTTATTCGAGTCAAGTTTCACTGAAATGTTGACTTGAGAAGCTCGAGCATGTTTACGGACGTTATTCAGTGTCTCCTGAGCAATGCGGAACATGGCTAGCTCTGTTTCTGGGGGGAGTGGGGGTAATTTATTCGCTTTTACTCTAGTTTTGATTCCCATGTCTTTGTTAAGTTCCTCAGCCAGCCAGTTTAGTGCTGCTACCAGTCCCATCTGGTCTAAAATGCTTGGCCTCAGGTCACGTGCATAGCGCTGCAGACTTTTGTATGTCTCGTTGGCTATATCTTCTATATGCTCCAGTTCGCTTATCGAATTTTTCGGTATCTTATGGGCGCCTCCGGATATCAGGTTGTCCACCTGGCGTGATAATAACAATATAGACTGAGCAACATCATCATGTAGTTCCCGGGCGATACGCTTTCGTTCCTCTTCCTGCGCCATTAGAGTTTTATGAATTTGAAGTCGGAGATTATCCCGCAGTCTTCTTTCCTCAGTCACATCTCGAGCGATATTCTGATAGGCGATGGGCTTGCCATCATCGTCTCTGATAAGGCGGGTAAATAATTCCAGCATGGCTTCGGAGCCATCTTTTTTAATCAATTTCTGGTCGTAGCGCTGGTCTATGGCCTGTCCTTTCATAAACCTGTTTTTGATTTCTCTTGCTATGCTCAGCGCGTCGGGGGACATAAATTCGGAGACGCTTTTACCTATTCCTTCTGCTAGCGGGTAGCCGCTGAGCTTCTCGCAAGCCTTGTTGGCTATTATTATATTTCCGTTGAGGTCATGAACCCAGATGGCGTCACTGGCATTGGTAAAAAGCTCCTCGTAGTTTTCCTGGGATGTTTTCAGGGCTACTTTAATTCCACGCAGCTTTTTCTGTTGTCTACGCCACCCCCGACGCATTTGAATTAGCGCAAGGCTTAAGCCGCTGATAGTAAGCGCAGAGATACTCTCGGTCAGGGCGTCCATGGGGGTGGTAGATATAAACAGTGCACGAGGCAACATAGTTAGTGCAGATACCAGCCATGCGGCGATGCCGGCCTTTATTCCCAGTGACCAGCCAGCATAGATTACCAGAAAGATGTAAATGAATCGCTCGAAGGTAAGCCTTGATAAACCAAGCAACGAACTAATAGATATATTGCCTATTACAGGTATTCCAGCCAGAAGCTCGTGGTAGTGGGATATAGTTAGAACCGAGAAGAGCAAAGTTAGAAGACATATGTGGAATATACGCCATCTTTTTGACATTGCTGCGAAAGTTTCTCCCGGTCTATTTATTTGTCAGACGTACTTGTTAAATTATAGGTAGATTCTACTCTTCTGAAGAATTCTCTTGCTTGATGTCTTGTAATGTAAGCAGTCCCGTTCTAAGGGCTTCGACCAGGGCTTCGCTTCGCGAAGCGACATTCATCTTGGTGAAAATATTTGACATATGAGCCTTGACAGTGCGCAGGCTGAGACACAGTTTTTCGGCTATTTCTTTGTTGCTCATTCCGGTAGCCAGCAGCTTCATCATTTCCGTCTCCCGGTCGCTGAGAATGTCCTTTATCTTGCGGTCTACGCCTTCTGCTGGTTTAGCCATGGCTTGTTTAAGCAGCCTCTCGATGATTTTAGGATGGAGTACTGATTCGCCGGCTCGTATAGCTCTCACGGCTTCCACCAGGTCCTGCCCTCGAGCGCTCTTCAGCAGGTAACCAGTGGCTCCTGCTTCTAGTAATCCGAGAACATAATTATCGTCATCATAGGCAGTGAGAATCAATATAGCTGTGTTAGGGGCAATTTTCTTAATTTGTCGACTAGCCTCAAGTCCGTCGAATTTCGGCATCATGATGTCCATAACCAGAATATCTGGTTTCAGTTGGGAAGTCAGGTTGATAGCTTCCTCGCCGTTGTTTGCCTGACCAACTACCTCCATGTCTTTTTGATTGGAGAACACCTGGCACAGCGCTTCACGCAACAGCGGATGGTCATCGGCAATTAAAATTCTGATTTTCGTCTTCATTATGTATAACCCCCAGCCGGCTTGATATCAATTATAAGATATATCGCCTAAAAGAAACAATAATCATATGGTCAAGGCTCTCCTAATGCGTCGTGTTGAGATATAGTCCAAAGTACTATTGAAGATTAGAGCTAAAGACCGATGAGGTTCCATCCGGTAATTGATAAATTAGACCTGAGGATTGAGTCAAAATCCGAAGGGGGCGCTGTAATGGACAAGCGTGTTCGTGAAAAGCCTGAAGAAACTGCCGAAGCGATAGAAGAGCTGATAAAAGCGCCTACTGTTGTTCCCAAGGATGGGTTAGTTGGCAGGTGGGCGATATTGTCTGTGCTGGCCCGGGCAGCCGATGAACCCGAGTTCATGTCCCGCCTAGCTGATGACCCTCATGTAGCGCTTAAGGAATACTACACATTGACCAGTGAAGAGAAGGCGGCACTAGCCAGCGGCGATATCCAGAAGATTGAGAGTTGGGTGGGGAAGCTGGACAAGCGTTTGTCAACGTGGCTGTTGTACAGACTATCACAGGAGAAATGGTAATTGAGATGGAAACAGCAAGTGCTCAGTTTATTCCACTCTTAGGTCTGGTGATTTATATTGTCCTATGTGTCGCAGCATATTTCCTGTTTTGGGGTTTGCGTGTCATTTTCGTTGCTGCTCAAAGGGTGTTAAGTCTACGGTTTGCTCATAGGGGTTACAGGTCTATGGATGGGGCAGACTGTAGTGGTTGAGGGTAATGAAATGCGGCTGCGTAGCAGCTGAGTATAGATTGGTTATTACGTCAGAGGCGAAAAATAAAGGAGGTCAGAAAAAATGAAGAAATTTGACGTATTGAGAAAGTGTGAAGTGTTCAGGTCTCTGGATGACAAGCAGCTTCGTGAAGTAGAGAAGATGTGCGAGTCTACAGAATTTGAGGCGGGAGCGATTATCTGTAAGCAGGGCTGTAAGGAGGAAAAACTGTACGTGATTGAGAACGGCACGGTGGGGATTATTCTGGAAGTCGGGCCGCTTGCCCAACGCCAGGTTCAAGCCGTGGCTGACTTTGAGGCATTCGGTTGGTCATCTATGCTTGACCCATATGTTTGCACGGCTACAGTGAAAGCTCTAGAGAAGACGAAGGCGCTGGCGTTTGATGGGAAAGAATTGTCCTCTTTGTGCGTTAGCAAGCCTGAGATAGGCTGCAGAACCTCCAGGGGAATAGCGCGTGTGGTAGCGACCAGGCTGCGCCAGGCATATGCCCAGTTACTGGGTGTTACTTCTCAGGTATAAATCGGGTAAGTGAAAATACCCAAGCTTAGAAAGGAGTTTTAGTAATGGCAGATGTTAAGACAATCACCTCAATGATGGGTGAAAAAAGAGTTTTCAATCCTCCAGAGGAACTGAGTGACGGTGCATATGTCAGGAATCTGGTCGAGTATAAGGCAGTATATCAGTGGTCCATTAGCGACCCTGAGGGATTCTGGGGTGAGATGGCGGAGCAGCTAGACTGGTACAAAAAATGGGACAAGGTGCTTGTTGATGATTTCAAGGAGGGAAAGCATGAATGGTTTGTGGGGGGTAAACTCAATGTTTGTCACAATTGTTTGGATAGACACGTCAGGACATGGAGAAGAAATAAAGCGGCATTGATCTGGGAGGGTGATATTGGTGATACCAAGATACTGACCTACCAACAGCTTTACCGAGAGGTGAACAAGTTTGCTAATGTGCTAAAGAGGCATGGTGTTAGAAAAGGAGATAGAGTATCTATCTATTTGCCTATGATTGTGGAGCTTCCGATTGCAATGCTGGCCTGTGCCAGGATAGGTGCTATTCACAGTGTTGTTTTCGGCGGTTTCAGTGCCGATGCTTTGAGGGATAGGATGCTGGACTGCGAGTCGACAGTGCTTATTTGTGTAGATGGCTACTATCGTGGAGGGAAGATTATCCGGAGTAAGGACAACGCAGATGAAGCCCTTGCAGCCTGTCCTGCAGTAAAAGATGTGATAGTGGTCAAGAGGGCTAATATCGAGGTAGCCATGAAGCCAGGACGAGACTATTCTTGGGATGATGAGATGGCTGCGGATGGCGTTAAAGCACATTGTGAGCCTGAGGTCATGGACGCTGAGGACCCTCTTTTTATACTGTATACCAGTGGGAGCACCGGGAAACCAAAGGGAGTTCTCCACACTCAAGCAGGTTATCTCCTGTACTGCTACCAAACCTTTAAGTGGATTTTTGACATGAAAGAAGAAGACACTTTCTGGTGCACAGCGGACATTGGCTGGGTGACCGGGCACTCATACATCGTTTATGGCCCCTTATCTTATGGAGCAGCGGTTCTTATGTTTGAGGGGGTGCCAAATTATCCCCATCCGGACAGGTTCTGGGATATTGTCGAAAAGTACCAGGTCAGCATTTTCTACACTGCCCCAACTGCCCTTCGGGCGATAATGAGAGAGGGAGATGATTGGCCTAATAAGCATGATTTGAGCTCCTTACGCATTCTGGGTACGGTAGGGGAGCCCATAAATCCTGAAGCCTGGATCTGGTATTACAATGTAATAGGTAAAGGTAAACGTCCGATTGTAGATACCTGGTGGCAAACCGAAACGGGCGGAGTGTTAATCACTCCTTTACCTGGTGCTACTCCGCTTAAACCAGGTTCAGCCACATTGCCATTTCCGGGAATCGAACCAGCAGTACTAAGAGAAGATGGTTCTGTTGCTGATGTGAATGAAGGTGGTTACCTGGTAATCAAAAAACCCTGGCCGGGCCTTATGCGGCGAGTCTATGGTGACCCGGAGAGATTCAAGAACACTTATTTTGTTCGGTTTCCTGGCGTGTATACAACAGGAGACGGGGCCAGGGTAGATGAGGATGGGTTCTACTGGCTAATGGGTCGTATAGATGACGTCATTAATGTGTCAGGACATCGCATAGGCACAGCCGAGGTCGAAAGTGCTCTGGTATCTCACGAGAAGGTGGCAGAAGCCGCGGTTGTAGGTATGCCCCATGAGATAAAAGGGCAGGGTATTTATGCTTATGTTACTCTTAAGGCTGGTGTCGAGAAGTCTGAGGAACTCAAAAAAACGCTGGTAACTCATGTTCGCAAAGAGATTGGACCTATAGCCACACCGGACAAGATTCAGTTTGCTGATGCTTTGCCCAAGACCAGGAGTGGCAAGATTATGAGGAGGATATTGACCAGGATTGCTGCTGGTGATGTGGAACAGCTGGGTGATACCAGTACTCTGGCTGACCCCTCCGTGGTCGGCGTGCTGGTGGAGGAGAGGGTTTAAGATTTTTATTGCAGTTCCGGCTTGCCTTTGGTCGGGACCAGCAAAAGAAAGTTACAAAATATAAAGAAGGAGGCAATTCTATATGGCAAAGGTGATGGTTCAAAACGATGTTCAGTGGGCTAATCCAGGCGCTTTGGGATTAGCCGGCTTCGGACTGAACACTATTTTGCTACAGATACACAATCTCGGTTTGATTCAGGGCACACTGCCGCTGGTATACGGCTTTTTCTGGGGCGGTGTGGCTCAGGTTATTGCCGGCATAATAGATGCCCGCCGTGGTGATACCTTCGGTCTGACCGCGTTCACCTCATATGGCTTGTTCTGGCTAGGGTTGAGTTTCTATTTTCTACTCCAGTGGACTGGTGTAGTAGAGTTGGAGAACTCCGGGCTGGCATGGCTGTTCATATGCTGGGGTATATTTACAGGCTATATGACTATAGGTACCTTTAAAATGTCCGTTATGCACATATTCGTGTTCTCAACTTTGACGATACTGTTCTTCCTGCTTGCGGCCGTGTTTTTTGGTGCGCTGCCAGCAGTGGTAGCAGGCGTGGAAGGAATGTTCTGTGGCGCTGCAGCAGCCTATGGCTCAGCAGCCGTGGTATTGCACGATAAGTTTGGAAGGTGGGTGTTCCCTATCGGCTTGATTTCCTGATAAATGGTTAGAGGCATAGTTTAGCGTTTGGCTAGCTTTAAATATCAGGGAGAGCCAGGAATTGAATTAACAAATAAATAGGAGCAAGGTAATCTGGAATTAACTGTTAAACTCGGTGGCATTAACTTAACTAATTCGTAGGTGCGATGCCTTAATAGAGGAGGGTACCGAGTGGGCGGTGACAATCTTTTAAGCAGTTGACCCCGAGCCTCTGCCTTGCCCCCTTGACGTAATAGCCGAACATACCATATTTGTCACCGCCCACTCGGTACCCTCC
>Ga0208828_1000913_pt1 | contig 12313 bp, 12 predicted proteins | sample Kivu_160m_FD_185487 | JGI IMG/M metagenome (GOLD analysis project Ga0208828, IMG submission 185487) | Freshwater microbial communities from Lake Kivu, Western Province, Rwanda to study Microbial Dark Matter (Phase II) - Kivu_160m (SPAdes)... | ecosystem: Environmental > Aquatic > Freshwater >... | reverse complement strand
GCCCATCCGTCCTCCCATCCGTCGCGCGGGCCTTCGGCCCCCCCTCCGCCCAAGAAGTCGCACCCCCCGACGGATACGTCGGCCGAGACGTACTACTATCTCAAGCAGATGAGCAAGAAAACGCCCATGGCCGTCGTTTTTCAGGACGGTGAGCGGATCGAGGGCTACATCGAGTGGTACGACCGCAATTGCATCAAGCTCAACCGCGACGACGCGCCGAATCTGCTCGTCTACAAGAGCGCGATCAAATACCTCTACAAGCTGTCCGAAGGGAAGGAAACGGCCGGAGGCGGCTCCGAAAACGACCGGAAATGACCCTCCCCCGGATCGGGATCTCGCTCGGCGATCCCGGCGGGATCGGGCCGGAAATCATCCTCAAATCGTTCAGGCGGGGGGACGCCCTTCCGGTTGCGAAGTATGTCCTCTTCGGCTCCGTCTCGGTTCTGGAGAGGGAGGCCCGAGAGATCGGTCTGCGCCCTTTCTGGAAGGCCGAAGACGGGGGGGAGTCGGACGGTGTGAGGCTGAGGGAATGCCGCCTGGATGAGGAGCCGGCTGTCCGGCGCGGCCCGTCGGCCGAAAACGGACGGGCCTCGTTCCGCTACTTCGAAGAGGCCGTCGCCGCGGCAGGGCGGGATGAGGTCGACGCCATCGTCACGGCCCCGGTTTCCAAGGCGTCCTGGAGCCTGGCCGGCCTTCCCTACCGCGGCCACACGGAATACCTGGAGGGCCTCTTTCCGGGGGCGATCATGTCTTTCTGGTCAAGCCGCTTGACCGTCGCCCTCTTGAGCCATCACCGGCCCCTCGTCGAGGCCGTTCGCTTTGTCAGACGGGACAACATCGTTCGTTTTCTCGAGATTCTTGGGACGAGCCTGAGTCGGGTCCGGGCCGGCAGCCGCGAGTTTCTCATCGCCGGCCTCAATCCCCATGCCGGCGAGGCTGGTCTCCTGGGGACGGAGGAGGCGACCGAGGTCGGGCCGGCTGTCGAGGAAGCCCGCCGGAGGGGAATGAATATCCGGGGGCCTCTCCCCCCGGACGTCGTTTTCCGGGAAGCCCTGGACCGGCCCGAACGGGTCGTCGTCGCCCTTCATCACGACCAGGGCTTGATCCCCTTCAAGCTGGTCTCGTTCGAGACGGGGGTCAACGTCACTCTCGGCCTGCCCTTCGTCCGGACGTCTCCGGACCACGGCACGGCCTTCGACATCGCCGGGCGAAACGCAGCCGACTCCCGGAGCCTGGAAGAGGCCATCCGGCTCGCCGCCGGCCTCGTTGTGCGTCCCGCAAATGCCGCGCTCGACGGAAAAGCAAGACAGACGCACAACCGCCGGGGAGTTTGAGGGGGGCGGCGTGGCCCCCTCAGGGGGTCAGCGAAGCGCCGAGGGGGGGCTTGACTCCCCCCTGGAAGTGTCCCGTCTTCGAAGGGAATAATGCAAGCGAACGCTGAGACGGGGCACTAACGACGGGCGTACTTTAAGGCCGCCCTGGCCTCCCGCTCCCGGTCCCTCTCCTTGAGGGCCTCTTTTTTCTCGTAGACTTTCTTCCCTTTGGCCAGGGCGAGCTCGACTTTGACGAAGCCCTTGTCGTTGAGGACGACCTTCATCGGAACGAGGGTCAGGCCGCGCTCTTGGATTTTCCCCGTGAGGCGCTTGATCTCGCGGCGGTGGAGGAGAAGCTTGCGCGGGCGCTCGGGCTCGTGGTTGAAGCGGTTGGCGGCCTCGTAGGGGCTGATGTGGCAGTTGAGGAGGACGACCTCGCTCTGCTTGACGTCGGCGTAGGCGTCCTTGAGGCTGATCCGGCCTTCCCGGATCGACTTGACCTCGCTCCCTTGGAGGACGATCCCCGCTTCGAGAGTCTCGAGGATCTCGTAGTGGTAGCGGGCGGGCTTGTTGACGGCGACGGTCTTCATGGCCTTCCGCCGATCCCGGAGGCGGCGGGATCGACCCGGATGAGGCTGATGTGCCGTTTGGACATCTTCTCCACGACGAAGCGATAGCCGCCGTGGAGGAGAACGTCCTTCTCCTGGGGGAGACGGCCGAACTCGTAGAGGAAAAAACCGGCCAGGGTCGTGTAATCGGGGCTCTCGGGGAGGCGGAAGGGGAGCCTTTTGTTGATCTCCTTGACGCCCGCCGATCCCTTGAGGACAAAAGCGCCCTCGCCCGAGGGAAAACACCAATCCTCCTCCTTGTCGTCGTATTCGTCCCGGATGTCGCCGACGATCTCCTCGAGGACGTCTTCGAGAGTGACGATGCCCTCCACGCTGCCGAACTCGTCGGCGACGAAGGCCATGTGGACGGCCCTGTCCTGCATCTGGAGGAGGGCCTTCTCCACGGAGGCCGACTCGGGGAGGAAGAGAGGCTTGCGGAGGAGATCCGCAAGTTCGAACGGCCGGCCGGCGGCCAGATAAGGGATGAGATCCTTGGTGTGGACGAGGCCTTCGATGTGGTCCATCCGGCCCCGATAGACGGGGAATCGGGAGAAGCCCTCCTGGAGGACGGTTTCCAGGATCTGGTCCCGGGTCGCGCCGATTTCGATGGCCTTGATCCGGGTCCTCGGGACCATGATTTCCTTGACGGGCCGGGAGGCCAGGTCGAAGATCTCGGAGATCATGTTCTTGCGATGGGCGGGCAGGCCCTTGATTCCCGCCGACAGGAGGAACTTCGTCTCCTCCTCGGTCATCGTCCCGGAGACGCCCGATCCGGGCCCGCCCTCCTTGCCGGGGAAGAGGAGGCTCGTGAAGAAGGTAAAGGCCTTGACGAGGGGCCAGAGGAGGACCATGAAACCCCGGATGAGCGGAGCGACGAAGAACGAGAGCTTGATCGGGTTGTAGGCGGCGTAGACCTTGGGGTTGATTTCCGAGAAAAACAGGATGAGGAGGGTCGTCGCCGCCGTCGCCAGGAGGACGGCCCCCCGGCTGTCGGGGAGAAGGGCGACGAAGACATAAGTCGCCAGCGAGGCCGCGGCGACGTTGACCAGCGTGTTCCCGATGAGGATCGTCGCCAGGAGATTGTCCACCCGGCCGAGGATCCGTTTGACCTGGCCGGCGCGGCGCGACCCTTTCTTCTCGAGGTAATCGATGGTGTGCCGGTTCGAGCCGATAAACGCCGTTTCGGAGGAGGAAAAAAAGGCGCTCAGGACGAGACAGAGAACGAAGAGAAGAATGGGGCCGAGCATCGGGGCCGAGGGGGTCAGATATCCAGGCCGGCCTTGGCGGTCTTGAAACAGGAGGAGAGGGTCGTCGTGATCTTCCTCTCGATCTGGGTGACGGTCATCGAGGAGGCTTCCGAGATCTCCGTGACGATCAGCTCCTTGGCCTTCTCCATCATCTTTTTTTCGCGGAAGGAGAGAGGCTTGAGGAGGCTGAGATAGTACAGGCTCTTCAGGACGGCGACCATGTCGAAGATCGTCCCCGACTTCATGAGGGTGACGTGCTCCTTGTACCGGCCCTTCCAGTTCATCGTCACCTCGACGGCGCCGTTTCTCATGAAGTCGAAGATTTCCTTGACGGCCCGCCCGGGAATGAGCTTCCGGATTCCGATCTCCTCGCAGGAGGGGGCCGGGACGAGGACGAGGGTGTTGTTGGCCAGGATGCGGAGGTGGAAAAGGGTGAACCGTTCGCCGTTGAAGGCCTGTTCTTGGACGTCTTCGATGACGCCGAGGCCTTGATTGGGATATATGACTCTATCGCCAATCTTGAACGCGTCCATGAAGCCTAAATTATAGCAAAAAAGGCCTTTGGCGTCAACATCGAAGAGGCGAAAAAGAAGAGGTCAGGCGCGGCCGCGCTGGATCCGGCTATAAAGGGTCGTCCGGGAGACGCGGAGGATGCGGGCGGACTGGCTGACGTTGTGATGGGTCAAGGCGAGGACGTAGCGGATGTATTCGTGGACGAGGTCGTTCAGGGTCGGGAGGGATCGACGCCCAGGCGGCTCCGCGAGCCGCCTGGATTTGAGATAGGACAGGAGAAACCGGTCGGTCATGACACCCGGGCTTTGGCCTGCTGGAGGAGACGGAAATTGTTGGAGACGACGTAGGACAGGGCGAGGTTGGAGGCGATCGAGACGACCCAGGCCATGGGCTTGTTCCTCTTGTACATCTTCTTCATCGAGACGTAGGTCACGGCGCTCAAGCCCGCCTTGACGGCGGCGAAGGCGTAGGGGTTCTTGACGAAGGGCTTCATGAGCGGGTTGCCTTCGGACAGGCCGGGATATTTCAAACATTCATGGGTGCTGATGAAATCGGCGACGTTGAGGGCCAGATAGGAGACGAGGGAGAGGTCGTACACCGTGTCGCTGAGGCCGGAGAGGCGGACCCTCGGCCGGAACGAAGGGGTGGCCATGACGGCCGCCTTGGGGTTGAAGTTCATCGCCGAGTAATCGCGGACGGATTGGGCTTTTCCCGGCGCCGGATAGAGGTCCATCGACATGAGGGGCAGCAGATTGGCTACGGGGAGAAGGGTTTCGGCCAGAGCGGCCGGCTCGGGGGTCGCAGCGGCGGAACTCAGTATGGCCATGACGGGGCTGACGGCGGGAAGGGACGTTTCATAAAGGACGGCCGCCGAGGGGTCGGCTTCTCCGGCAAAAGCGAAGCCGAGGGCGAGGAATATCGTTGCCACTGCGGTCGCGACTTTTTTCATCTTTATGTCTCCTTTTCAACCTTGGCAACGTTATATATAGCAATATATGTGCCATAAAAGAAATAATTGTTTATCTAATTGATATTAAATAAATAATCAATATTTCGTCTTTAATTATCCGACCATTAAAATGTTCTATTAGTATACATTATTTTATAATAATTCGTATCTAATTAATAATAAATAATATATGACAGCGTTAGAATATGCATAAAAACAGTACATAATTAGAAAAGATAGGCATGCTCCGGTTTCGTTTTCGACAATCCCTGAGAGGACCGCGTCATGGGGAGTCCAAGCCGGAATGGAAAAATGTCAGCCGGCGGCCGAACGGCCGCTTGACAGATTGGGGCGGGTTCGCTAACATAGCCTCTTCATTCCACGCTCAGGTGAAGGATCATGAAGCCCACGTTCCGACCGAATAACCGCAAGCGCAAGAAAACCCATGGCTTTCTCGTCCGGATGAGCGATGCCGGCGGGCAAAAAGTCATCAAGAGACGCAGACAAAAAGGCCGCAAGCGCCTCGCTGTTGGATGATAGAATCGTACGGACCTCGCGAGAGGATCCGCCGAAAATCGGATTTTTCCGAGATCTATGCCAGGGGCCGCAGCCATAGGGGTCGATATTTCACCCTGGTTTTCCTTCCGGGCCGGGAGGGGCATTCGCGAATGGCGGCCGTGGCGAGCCGGAAGGTCGGCGGCGCGGTCGAGAGGAACAAGGCCCGACGGCGGGCGAAGGAGCTCTTTCGAAGGAACAAAGCTTTGATCTCCGGTGCCGCCGATATCCTGTTCATCACCCGAAAATCGATGGTCGACGCCCCGTGGCAGGCCCTGAGGGACGATTATGTGAAGGCCCTCGAGGCCGTGGCCAAAGCTTTAGGTCAAAAATGAAGCGCTTGGCCCTCGTCCTCATCCGGGTCTATCAGGCGACTTTATCGCCCCTGCTGGGGAATCATTGCCGGTTCCACCCGACCTGCTCCGACTACGCCTTCCAGGCCATATCGAAACACGGCCTCGCCCGAGGAATTTTTTTGGGCTTGAGAAGAATCCTCCGCTGCCACCCTTTCCACGAGGGCGGCTTCGACCCCGTTCCTTGAAAGGCATGAGATGGAAACCAAAAGGCTCATTTTAGCCATCGTCCTTTCCTTCGCCGTTCTTTTCCTCTACCAGCTTCTTTTCGTCAAGAAGGCTCCCCAGCCACAGGGGCCGGAGGCGGGCCCGGCGGCCGCGGCGACCGTGCCGGCGGACAAACCGCCGACGCCCCCCGGAGTGGCCGAAGCGAAGCCGCAGCCGCCCAAGGTTCAACCGTCCGAGGCCGTCTCGGTCCCCGTCTCGGCCCCGTCCGAGGAGAAAATCACGATTGCAACCTCGCTCTACCGGGCCGTCTGGACGAATAAGGGCGCGGTCCTCGAGAGCTTCCGCCTCTTCCGTCACAAGAACGACAAGAAAGAGGACCTCGAGCTCGTCCCGCTCCATGCCTCCGAAGTCGGCCTCTATCCTTTCGCCCTGCTCGAAGAGGTCGACCCGGCGAAGGCGAGTCTCGAGGCCATCAAGGCCGGCCCGGCCAACGTCGCTCTTTACAAGGTCGAGGGCGCGAATCTCGACCTCAAGGATGGAAAGACGGGGAATCTGAAATTCCTCTTCGCCGACGGCCAGGGATTGGAGGTCGAGAAAGCCTTCTCCTTCCACGGCGGCCGGTACGATTTCGAGGTTTCGATCGCCGTCCGCCGGAACGGCCAAGCCGTCGAGCCGCGGGTTCTTTGGGGGCCGGGGATCGGCAATCCAACGTCGGCCGACCGGGCCAAGCGATTCGGAGCCGGCGGCGGGGTCAGCGTCCTCTCCGGGACGAACTTCTACCGGGTCGACGAGAGGAAATACAAGCCGGAGGCGAGCGCTTTCAGCTTCCTGACCTGGGCGGCCTACGACGACAATTATTTCACCGCCCTGTTCGTTCCGGCCTCGGGCGCCGGGGCGGCGGCCTTCCTCCGTCTTCCGGGGCCGAACAACCTTCCCTTCTTCTACCTGGCCTCCTCGAACCCGGGGAAGGCCTATCTCGGTCCCAAGGAGATCGAAACCCTCTCCGCTTTCGGCCACGAGGCGAAGAAGATCGTCCGCTTCGGCATGTTCGGCTTCATCACCGAGATTCTCTACGCCTCGATCAAGTTCATCCATCGGGCCATTCCCAACTGGGGTTTCGCCATCATCGTCCTGACGATCATCATCAAGATCATTTTCTTCCCCCTGACCTACAGCAGCACGAAGTCGATGGCCAAGATGGCGGAGCTGCAGCCCAAGATCAAAGCCCTTCGAGCGAAATACAAGAAATCCAAGACGGACATCCAGCAGCGGCGCCAGATGAACGAGGAGATGATGAAGCTCTACAAGGAGCACGGGGTCAATCCGGCCGGAGGCTGCCTGCCGCTCCTCATCCAGCTCCCCGTCTTCTGGGGCTTCTTCCGTCTTCTAACCGTGGCCATCGAGTTCCGGCAAAGCCCCTGGATGCTCTGGGTCAAGGACCTCTCGGTCAAGGACCCCCTGTATATCACCCCCATTCTCATGGGGATCACCCAGTTCATCAGCCAGAAGATGACCCCGACTTCGGCCGATCCGTCCCAGGCCCGGATGATGCTCATCATGCCCGCCGTCATGACCCTCTTCTTCCTGAACTTCCAGAGCGGGCTGGTCCTTTACTGGCTGACCCAAAACGTCCTTCAGATCGGGCAGCAGGCCCTGATGAACAAACTCATGAAAAAGAAGAAGAGCGAAGCCGATGGAAAACGAAGAAAAGGTTGAGAACGAAACCCCCGAGTTCAAGGGCAAGAACCTCGAGGACGCGATCCTCCACGCCGAGCACAAGCTCAAGCTCGCCAGGACCGAGTTTAACTACGAGGTCGTCACCGAGAAGACGCGCCTCTTCGGCCTCGGCAAGGAAGTCGTCATCCGGGCTTGGCCGAAGAGCACGGCCGACGAGAACGCCGTGGCCCGCTTTCTGGACGGTCTCCTCGAAGTCCTTCCCCTCGAGGTCTCCTACCAAATCCGCCGCCGCAACGACGTCGTTTTCGTCATTTTCGACGGCGCCGATAAGCAGCTCCTTCTCTGGAAGGACGGCCAGCTTCTCTTGGCCCTCCAGCATGTCCTGAACAAGATTTCGAGCCAGAAGGTCCAGGTCGACTGCGAGTTTTTCCGCAAGCGCAAGGAGAGAAGGCTCCGTGACTTCGCCCAGCAGGTGGCCCGCCAAGTTTCCGCCTCGGGCCGGCCCGAACTCCTCGACCCCCTGAATCCCTATGAGCGGAGAATCGTCCACATCGCCGTGAACCAGGTCCCCGGGATCACGAGCGAAAGCCAGGGCGACGGTTTTCTGAAGCGGGTCAAGGTTTTCCCGACGGACAGGCGTCCCCGCTGACGTCCTTTACTCGAAGAAACGGCTTCGGTAGAATCCGAGGCGTGACTCTCCTTTCGCCGGCCGAGACGATCGTCGCCGTCTCGACGCCGCCCGGCCCGGCGGGGATCGGGATCGTCCGGCTGAGCGGCGACCGGGCCCTCGAGATCGTCCGGACATTCTTTCGGCCGCTCCGGCCCGTCCGGAAGCTCCCCTCCCGCCGGGCGATTTTCGGACACCTCTTCGAGCCGGACCGGAAAGAACCGTTCGACGAGGCGATCTTGACGTATTTCCGCGCCCCGTTCTCGTACACCCGGGAGGATGTCGTCGAGGTCAGCTGCCACGGAAGTCCGGCAGTCCTCGAAGAGGTCGTCAGGCTGGCCGTCCGCCGGGGCGCGCGTCTGGCCCATCCGGGCGAATTTACCCGCCGGGCCTACCTTCGGGGAAGGATCGATATCCTCCAGGCCGAGGCGGTCAACGACCTCGTCCGGGCCGAATCCTTCGAGACCGCCCGGCTCGCCTTCCGGACGGTCGAAGGTCGGCTCTCGAAAAGACTCGGCGGGCTGAGAGACGGCGCGGTCCGTCTCATCTCCGGCATCGAAGCGGCGATCGAATTTCCCGAGGAAGGCTTTCGGCCGAATCGCCGGCGGCTGTCGGCGGAAATGGAGAAAATCGGAGCCGTCCTCGAAAAGCTCATCGCCGGCTATGAGACCGCCCGGTCGCTGACCCACGGCCCGACCTTGGCCATCCTCGGCCGGACGAACGTCGGGAAATCGACTCTCTTCAACGCCCTCCTCGGCGAACCGCGGGCGATTGTGACCTCTCAGCCTGGGACGACGCGCGATTATCTTCGCGAGAAATTGAAAATCGGCGAGGCCGTGTTCAACCTCATCGATATGGCCGGCCTTGGAAAAGCGGGTTCGGAGGTCGAACGCGAGGGCATGCGGCGGTGCCGAAGGCTGGCTTCGCAGGCCGACGGGATTCTCTATGTCCTCGACGGCTCAAATGAGAATAAGGACGAGGACGAAGATTTTGCCCTCGTCGACAAATATCGGAATAAGCGCATATTATTTATTATCAATAAAATAGATAGAATCAAGGGAAAGCGCGGGCCTTGTTTGAAAGGCCGTTTTACGGACGCGCCGAGGCTCGAGGTCTCGGCTTTGAAGGGAACGAATATCGGCCGGCTAAGGACCCTCATTCAGGAGACGTTCGCCCCGAAAATCGGCTCGGGCGACGACGTTATCTTCCATCTCCGGGATAAGCTCCTTCTCGAGGAGGCCTTGAGACATCTCCGGCTCGGCCGCCGGAAGCTCGACGAAGGCCATTCCGAGGAAGTCGTCGCCGAAGAGATCCGGGAGATGATTGCGGCGGTCGGACGCTTGACGGGAGAAATCCGGGCGGACGAGGTCATGGACCATATTTTCAGCCGCTTCTGCGTCGGGAAATAAAAATGGTTCTCTTCCATTCGGCACGGGTTTATGAAGCCGGGGCAACGGCCTCGCTCCCAGGTCCGGTTCTTCACGCCCTCCTGAGGCCAGGCAGCTCGGCGGCGAAGAACTCGCGTCCGGGCATTTCTTTTACGGGTGTTCGCCGGGACACTCAGACAGCTTCGCCGGCCGGATTCTTCCGATCCGGCTTTCCTCGCTGCCGGGATCTTGGAGCCGTTTCGCAAGACTTTTCTCATATTGATATTCACCCCACCTTCCGCCCCTCGAAAAAGGGGCGGCCCCGAAACAGGTCAACGGCTCCGGGATCGGACATGTCCGCTCGGTCCGTCACCCCGGCTTCTCGATATTCACCCATGCCAAACGAAAGAGAACCATACATCTCGAAACAGGCATGAGCATGATAAATACGGCCGACGTCGTCGTGGTCGGGGCGGGACATGCGGGATGCGAAGCGGCTTCGGCCGTGGCCCGGATGGGGCTCGAAGCCTGCCTGGTGACCATTCATCTCGACACGATCGCCCAGATGTCCTGCAATCCGGCGATCGGCGGTCTGGCCAAGGGCCATCTCGTCCGCGAGATCGACGCCCTCGGGGGCTTGATGGGCGAGCTGGCCGACGAAACCGGAATCCAATTCCGCCTCCTCAACAGGAGCCGGGGCGGCGCCGTCCAGGCTCCGCGGGCGCAGTGCGACAAGGCCGGCTATCGCCTGGCCATGAAGCGGCGCCTCGAAGAGACCTCCAACCTCGATGTTTTTCAAGCGATCGTGACGGATATCCTCGTCGAGAAAGGCAGGGCCGTTGGCGTCGTATGCCTGGGAGGCATGAAAATACGTGCCAAGGCGGTCATCCTCTCTCCCGGGACTTTTCTGAACGGCGTCATTCACCTCGGCCTTGCGAGCTATCCCGCGGGCCGGGCGAACGAACCGCCGTCCCGAGAGCTCGGCGATTCTCTGCGGAAGGCCGGATTCAGGATGTTCAGGTTGAAGACCGGCACCCCGATGAGGCTCGACGGCCGGACGATCGAGTGGAGCCGCTTCGAGCCGCAGCCGGGGGACGATAATCCGGTCGCGTTCTCCTTCAGGACGGAGAAAAAGCTCGAGAACAAAATCATCTGCTTCTCGGGCTATACGACATCGAAGACGAAAGACGCCATCCGGAGAAACCTCGACAAATCGCCTCTCTTCAGCGGGAAAATCAAGGGAGTCGGCCCGCGCTATTGCCCTTCGATCGAGGACAAGGTCGTCAAATTCCCCCACCACGACAAGCATCAATTCTTCCTCGAGCCCGAGGGTTTGGCCACCCAGGAGGTCTACGCCAACGGGCTTTCTTCGAGCCTTCCGTTCGAAACTCAGGTCGAAATCTTGGAGAGCATTCCCGGACTCGCCGGGGCGAAAATCTTGAGACCGGCTTATGGAATCGAATACGACGCCGTCGTCCCGACGGAGTTGCAGCCGACGCTGGAGACGAGGTCGATCGAGGGTCTCTACCTGGCCGGCCAAATCAACGGGACTTCCGGATACGAAGAAGCCGCGGCTCAGGGCCTGATCGCGGGGATCAACGCCGTCCTCAATATCCGCCGCAAACCTTCCTTCATCCTGGGGCGAGACGAGGCCTACATCGGCGTCCTTATCGACGACCTGACATCCAAGGGAGTGGAGGAGCCTTACCGCCTTTTCACCTCGCGGGCCGAACATCGTCTGCGTCTGAGGATTGACAATGCCGACGCGCGCCTTACCCCATACGGCCGGCGGTTCGGGCTCATTTCCGAAGAGGCTTTTTCGGCGTTCGCGCGAAAAGCTCGTAAGCTGGCAGGAGTTTTCTCTTCGATGAAGAAAGAGAAAATCCGCCTGGAAAGCGGCGACAGGATCACTGTTTGGGACCATCTCCGCAGACCCGATATCACGATCGAAGATGTGATAAAATACTTTCAGGTTCCGGAAGGATTGACGGATGAGGAGAAAAGGCATATCGAATCCGAGGTCAAGTACGAGGGATATCTGCGGAAGCAGGAAAAAGAAATCGCTCGATTGATGAAAGTCGACGGTCTTAAAATTCCGAAGAGCTTGAGATTCAAGGACGTTCACGGCTTGACGAGGGAAGCGGTCGAAAAGATGGAAAAAATAAGGCCGAAGACGGTCGGAGAGGCGAAAAAGATCCCCGGGCTGACCCCGTCGGACGTCCTTAGCGTCTTTTTTCACATCGACCAAAGGCGTAAAATGGACGGGATCAGGGCTTTTGTTCCACGTGGAACATCGAGGGAAGATGAATAGGACGATCGCCGTCGCCAATCAGAAGGGAGGAGTCGGAAAGACGACCACGGCCATCAACCTTGCCGCGGCCCTGGCGGTCAAGAAAAACCGGGCCTTGATCGTCGATTTCGACCCTCAAGGGATGGCTTCGGCCGGGCTAGGCCGGGCAAAAGAGGCCGGCAAAGGCATTTACCAGGCTCTGATGAACGGTCTCGATATCATGGGCCTCATTCACGGAACTTCGCTCGATAATCTCTACTTGTGCCCTTGTTCCCCCGAGCTTTCGGGAGTCGAGGCCGAACTCTTCAACCTCGACCGTCGGGAGATGAGGCTTCGGGAAGCCCTCCAGAAGGCAAAACCCAAGTTCAATTTTATCTTCATCGATTGCCCCCCGTCATTGGGTTTCTTGACGATCAACGCCCTCACCGCGGCCGATTCCGTCCTCATCCCCGTTCAAACCGAATTTTTTTGCATGGAAGGCATTCCCGACCTGCTCAACACCCTCAATGTCGTGAGGACCTATTTCAATCCCGACCTGAAAATCGAGGGGATTCTTCTGACGATGTACGACGACCGGACGAACCTCTCCCGCCAGGTCGCCGACGA
>Ga0208828_1000910_pt1 | contig 12330 bp, 10 predicted proteins | sample Kivu_160m_FD_185487 | JGI IMG/M metagenome (GOLD analysis project Ga0208828, IMG submission 185487) | Freshwater microbial communities from Lake Kivu, Western Province, Rwanda to study Microbial Dark Matter (Phase II) - Kivu_160m (SPAdes)... | ecosystem: Environmental > Aquatic > Freshwater >... | reverse complement strand
GGGGCGAGAAAGGCCGAGGTGATCTCGATCTTCGGCAGGTTGGTGACGGACAGGAGAGGGATGACGACGAGAGCGACGACGAGGGCCCCATGAACGAGGAAGGCTACCGGAAAGGCGAAGGCTTTTCGGCCGGCGGACTTGCTGCCGACGAAAAAGGAGTCCTTGAAAATCCGCGGAATCCCCTCCTTGCGAGGGAGGCTGGTTTTGGGTTGTTCGGCCATGTCCATCCTCTTATATATACGAAGATATATAATGCCTCATTACAAGCGGAGAGTATAGACCAATCGCCCTGCGTTTGGCAAGTCGAATGTGCAATTATTTTTTCCCCGGCGACTTCTGCGTTTTGAAAAGTTTTTGCCAGAGAAGGACGACCGGACAGGAGAGATAGATCGTCGAGTAGGTCCCTTCGATCGCTCCGACGACCATCATGAAGGCGAAGTCGTTGATGACCTGGCCGCCGAAGAGGAAAAGGGCCAGGACGGTCAGGAAAACGGTCCCGTTGGTGATGACCGACCGGCCGAGCATCTGGTTGAGGCTGGCGTTGAGGATGTCGGCGAAGGGGGACCGCCGCATGACCTTGAGGTTTTCGCGGACGCGGTCGAAGATGACGATCGTGTCGTTGATCGAGTAACCGACGATCGTCAGGACCGCGGCGACGACGGGGAGGTTGAGCTCCCGGCTGGTGAAGGAATAGACCGCCAGGCAGAAGAAGACGTCGTGGGTCAGGGTCAGGATGGCCGAGACGCCGTAGGCGATCTTGAACCGGAGGGCGATGTAGACGAGCATCCCGACAAGGGCCCAGATCGTGGCCATCGTCGCCTTTTTCCGGAGGTCGGCGCCGACCTGGGGGCCGACGGTCTCGCGGCTGAGGACGGAGAGCGACCCGAGATAGGTCTTCTGCCTCAGGGTCGCCATGGCCTCGGCTTTGAGGCCGAGCTTCTCGACCTCGGCGAAGTCCCGGACGATTCCATTGTCCTTCCGGAACTGGACGATCGACGCGGCGTAGGCGGCCGCGTCCTCGGGGGCGGCCGGTTCGAGGAGGAAGGCCAGGCTGTTCTCGTCGAGGGCGTTGAGGTCCTTGAGCCCCTTCCGGAGGTCGATCTTGTTCTCCTCGCTGCTCAGGGCCTCGATGACCCGGTTGGCCATGATTTCATGGGCCTCGAGCTCCCGGTCCGCCTCGCCCTCGGCCTTGGGCAGCTGGGTCCGGATCTGGAACTCGCGTCCGCCTTTCTCGATCTCCTGGATGGAGGCGTCGCCGAGGTTGATGTCCCTGAGGGCTTGGCGGACTTCGCTGACCGAGGTCGGCTGGGCGAACACGACCCGGAGGAGCGTCCCTCCCCGGAAGTCGACGCCCATCTTCAAGCCCCGGCCGAGGGTCATGTTGAGGATCCCGGCCAGGATGACCGCGAGGGAGAAGGCCAGGGCGACGAACTTATACTTCATGAAGTCGATGTGGGGTGTCTTGAAGAGTTGCATGGTTAGATACTCATCTGCCGCGACCGGCCGCTGATGGTCAGGTCGAAGATCAGGCGCGAGACGAAGACGGCCGTGAACATGTTGGCCACGAGGCCGATGATCAGGGTCACGGCGTAGCCCTTGATCGGCCCGGTGCCGAACTGGAAGAGGAAGACGGCCGAGATGATCGTCGTCAGGTTGGAGTCGAAGATGGCGCTGAAGGCCCTTTTGAAGCCCGTGGCGATCGAGGCCAGGACGCTCTTGCCGAGGGCGAGCTCCTCCTTGATCCGCTCGAAGATTAAAACGTTGGCGTCGACAGCCATGCCGATCGTCAGGATGATGCCGGCGATGCCGGGCAGGGTCAGGTTCGCCTTGAAGTAGGCCAGGCAGGCCATGATGAGGAGGGTATTGAGGACGAGGGCGACGATGGCGTTCACCCCCGACAGCCGGTAGTAGAAGATCATGAAGACGACGATCATGGCCAGGGCCACGACCGAAGCCAGGAAACCGGCCTTGATGGAGTCGGCTCCGAGCGACGGGCCGATCGTCCTCTCCTCGAGGTACTTGATCGAGGCCGGGAGGGCGCCCGACTTCAGGATGAGGACGAGGTCCTCGGCCTCCTCGATGGTGAACGTGCCCTGGATGATGCCGTCGCCTTGGATCCGGCTATTGATGACCGGGGCGGATTGAACCTTCCCGTCGAGGATGATGGCCATTAATTTATTGATGTTCTCGCCGGTCGCGGTCTCGAACCGGCGGGCCCCGTCGGGATTGAGGGAAAAGGCCACGGCCGGGTTGTTCCATTCGTCGACCGAGCGGCGGACGACCCGAAGGTCCTTGCCCGTCACCGTCGGGACCTTCTTGACGAGGTAGTAGCCCTCGGCCCGGCGCTTGGGGTCGCCCTTGGCGACCCGGCCGTCCTCGGGGACCTGGCCCCCGTAGGGGGAGAGGAGCGTCGCCTCGTCGGGAGAGGGGCCGGCGATAACCAGGGTCCACTCGAGCAAGGCCGTCGTCTTGATGATGTTCTTGACCCGGTCGGGGTTGTCGACGCCGGGGAGCTCGACGATGATCCGTTCGCCGCCGATTCCTCCCTGGCGCTGGATTGTCGGCTCGGAGACGCCGAACTGGTCGACCCGGTTGCGGATCGTTTCGACGGCTTGGTTGACGGCTTGGTCGCGGAGGTACTGGGAGACCTGGGCCTGCATCGTCAGGGTCGCCCGCCCGGGCCCCATCGTCGCGTCCCATTCCCGGAACGAATCGTCGAGGAGGTCCTTGACCTTCCCCTCCTGGTCGGGATTGAGACCCTGGACGAGAATCTGGTCGAGCCTCGGGTTCGTGACCGAGGTGAAGGTCAGGTCCTTCTTCTTGAGCTGTTCCTGGAGGCGGAGGATCTCCTGGCTCGTCTCGATGTTCACGGCGTCGTCGGTGACGACCTGCATGACGAGGTGGATGCCGCCCTTGAGGTCGAGGCCGAGATGGATCTTGTCCTTGAGGGGGAGGGAGACGATGACCCCCAGGATGACAACGGCGGCGACCAAGACAACCTTCCAGCGCAGTCCTTTTTTCATCTTGACTCTCTCTCCGTTGCGGATTCCGGACGCCCGGACGGATCTCTCAGGACTCGGTCTTGTCGGGCGCGGTGGATTCCCCCTTGCCGAGGATGACGCCGATCGCGCCCTTCGTGACCTCGATCTTCGTGTTGGCCGCGATCTTGACCTCGATCCGGTCCTTCTGGACGCCCATGATCGTCCCGTACATGCCGCCGCTCGTGATGACCCGGTCGCCGGCCTTGAGGTTCTCGACCATCATCTGGTGCTTCTTCTGCTTCTTCCTCTGAGGGAGGATGATGAGGAGGTAGAAGATGGCGAAGACGAGGATGAACGGGACGAGGGCCGTCAGCATGCTGCCCTGGGGCGCCGGACGTCCCGTCGGGGCGGTCTGCTGGGCCGTTGATAACAAGGCGCTGAACATCATCATGTCACATCCTTTAGGGAGTCTATCAGATTCAACTTAAAGCGTTGAAACGATTGTGATTGAATAGATTGCCGTATTTTCGCGAAGATGTCAAGGTAAAAATGGAGATTATGGATCGTGTTCAGGACGGCGGACGTGATCTCGCTCCGCTCGTGAAGATGGCGGAGATACGCCCGGGAGTAACGGCGGCAGGTCGGGCATCCGCAGTCGGGGTCGAGCGGCCCCTCGTCGTCGGCGTACTTCCGGTTCTTGATGACGACGACGCCCCGGCTCGTGAAGAGCGAGCCGTTGCGGGCGTTCCGCGTCGGGAGGACGCAATCGAAGAGGTCGATCCCGCGCTCGACGGCTTCGAGAACGTCGACGATATAGCCCATCCCCATGAGATAGCGGGGCTTGTCCTTGGGGATCAGGGCGTCGCTCCTTTCCAGGATCCCGTGACGCTGGGTCCTCGACTCGCCGATGCCGAGGCCGCCGACGGCGTAGCCGTCGAAGTCCAGGGCGACGAGGTCGGCCGTGCTCCGGAGGCGGAGGTCGGCGTCGACGCTTCCCTGGGTGATGCCCCAGAGATGAGCCCGGCCGTCTTCGTCCCGGAAGCGGTCTCTCGCCCGGCGGGCCCAGCGGGTCGTCGTCTCCACGGCCTCCCGGACCTTCTCGGCGGGAGAGGGGTAAGGGACGAAATAGTCCAAGGCCATCATGATGTCCGAGCCGAGGTCGAGTTGGATTCGGAGGACATCCTCCGGGGTGAGGACGAATTTCGTCCCGTCGAGGTGCGAGGAGAAGGCGACCCCCTCGGGACGGACCTTGGCCAGGGGGGACAGGCTATAGATCTGGAAACCGCCGCTGTCGGTCAGGATCGGCTTCGTCCAGGAAATGAAGCGGTGAAGCCCTCCCAAGCCGCGGATCGCCTCGGGACCGGGACGGAGAAAGAGATGGTAGGCGTTGCAGAGGAGGAGAGGAGCGCCGAGGGATTCGACCTGATCGTGGGTCAGGCCCTTGACCGTCCCCTGGCTGGCGACCGGGGCGAAGGCGGGCGTCGGGATCGCCCCGTGGGGCGTCGTGATGACCCCGGCCCGGGCCGAGGAGAAGGGATCCGCGGCGACGACGGTGAAGGCCTTCGTCATGTCGCGAACCGGAAAAAGATCACGTCGCCGTCACGGACGACATAGTCCTTCCCCTCGAGGCGGATGTGCCCCTTCTCCTTGGCCTGATGCCAGGAGCCCTGGACGGCGAGGTCGTCGAAGCCGATGACCTCGGCCCTGATGAAGCCTCGCTCGATGTCGGTATGGATCGCGCCGGCCGCCCGGAGGGCGGTCGAGGAGCGGCGGATCGGCCAGGCCCGGACTTCGTCCTTGCCGATCGTGTAGAAAAAGATCTCGTCGAGGAGGGCCATGGCCGCCGCGAAGAACCGCGGCGGGGTGAGTTCCCGAAGTCCGTATTCGGCCTGGAAGACGGCCTTTTCCCCGGGATCCTCGATCTCCATGATTTCCGCTTCGATCTTGCCGCACGAAGCCAGGACCGCCGCCCGGGCGCCGGGGGGTCCGGCCGCCTCTTCGACCTCGCCCAGCCGGCCGGCGTCAGCCTCGTCGGCGTTGACGAGATGGAGGATGGCCTTCTGGCTCAGGAAGGCGAAAGCCCGGACGGATTTCTCCTCGTCGCCCCGAAAGGCGAAGCTCCGCAGGGGCCGGCCGGACTCGAGATGCGCCTTGGCCCGGAGGAGGATCTCGCGTTCCTTTTCGCCCTCGGGGCTTTTCATCTTCTTGAGGTCCCTGTCGAGGCGCTCGAGCCGGGCTTCGGCGGTCCCAAGGTCGGCGAGGACGAGCTCCTCCTCCATCGTCCGGATATCATCGGCCGGGGCGACGCGGTTCTTGGGATGGGGAATGTCGTCGTCGTGGAATCCCCGGACGACGTGGACGAGGAGGTCGGCCAGCCGAAGGGCGTTGAGGAAGAGGCTCGTCTTGACCTCGCCGAGGGAAATTCCGGCCAGGTCGAAGATCTCGACCGCGGCGGCGGCTTTTTTCCTATCGGGGTAGAATCCGGCCAGCCTGTCCAGGCGGGCATCGGGGACGGGAGTGACATATTCGTGGGCTTCCCGCTTTCCGGCGTCGAAGGCGCTGACGGCCGCGTGGGCGCCGGTCAGGACGTTGAACAGAGTCGATTTGCCGGCCTTGGGATAGCCGATGAGCGTGAAGTTCACGCCGCTAGTATATCCCAAAACCGGGCCGGCTTGCGATGGGTTCGGCGCCGACGCCCGCCGAGCGACCTGCCTTTCGAGAACGGCCTCCACTCCGACTCTCGAAGACGCTGGCGATTCCCGGAGCGTGTCGCGGCGACATGGACATCCTCTAACCCCGGCCCCGGGGAACCAGTCCCGTCGGTTCCCCCCCTTCGGCAGAGCCGCCGGGGCCCCCCTTCCGCTACGGGGTCACGAGGACGGCCATGCCGCCGCATGACACGCCGGGCCCTTCGAAGAGTTCCTGCGGGGCCGCAATCCATCATCACGTTCCGGCCGTTCCCGAAAAGCAGGTCATAGCCGTTTGACTTCAGGGAGAGCGCCGACCCCGAAACATCGCTGAGTTCTTCGACGAGGTTGAAGGACGGCGGGTTTTGGTCTATAGTATGGCTCTTATTAAAAGGTAGAAGATGACCGACGAGAAGCCGATCGAGAAAAAAAAGCGGGACCGGAGCGTTTTCCGGGAATACTTCGAGCTCATCGCCGAGACGGCGATCTTCGTCTTCTTCGTCATGACCTTCGTCGTCCAGGCTTTCCAGATTCCGACGGGTTCGATGGAGCCGACCCTCCTCATCGGGGACTTTCTTCTCGTCAACAAACAGATTTACGCCGCCCCGACGACCCCCTTCGACCGCTTTCTCCTCCCCCGCCGCGGTCTCCGGCGGGGCGACATCGTCGTCTTTAAGTACCCAAACGACATGTCCAAGGATTACGTCAAGAGGGTCATCGGCCTGCCCGGCGAAACGCTCGAGATCAAGGACAAGCAGGTTTTCATCGACGGCCGGCCCCTCGAGGAAAAATACAAGGTCCACGCCGACAACCAAGTTTTCGCCAAGAAGGACTATTACAATTACGAAGAGACGATCCGGGACAACTACGGCCCGGTGACGATTCCCGCCGGCCACATCTTCGCCATGGGCGACAACCGCGACAACAGCTCGGACTCCCGCTATTGGGGCTTTCTTCCCTTGACCTACGTCAAAGGCCGGCCCTGGGTCATCTACTTCTCCTACAAGGCCGAGCGGGACGCCTACCAGAAGACGAACATCAAAGACCGGCTTCGAAGGCTCGTCAGCTTCATCCCCAAGGCTCGCTGGGGACGGATGCTGAAGGTCATCCACTGAGCCCGGCGCCCCGCCCTACCGCTTCTCGATGATGACGTCCTCGTAGGAGACGATCGTCTGGACGGGGTTTTCGTCCTTGAATTCCCTGGTGAAGACCGACGTCAGGACGAGCCCGTCCATATATTGTCCGACGGGGAGGCCGGCGTAATAGAGGAGCGTCGGGGCGATGTCGGCCAGGCGGACGGGATCGACGTTCCTCCCCCGGACGACGCCTTTGTTGCCGTAGAAAAAGACGACGCCCTCGGGACCGCGCTCGTGGTAGGACGAGACCTCGGCGTTTCCGAGAAGCCATTCGACGAGACGCTTCCAGAAGGGAAGGGGCTCGACCCCGTAGGGGGAATAGAGGAGGAGGAGCTCGTCCTCCTTGAGAGAGGCCAGGACCTTGCTGAGGATCCGGTCATAGTATTGATAGTAGCGTTCGATGACCGGCCCGAATTTTTGGATCTCCTCGGGCCGGATGTCGCCGTAGAGCTCGGGAAAGCTGAATTTGTAGAAATAAGGCTGGACCTTGTCGAGGCCGGAAAGATTCAATCCGAAGAGGTGAATCGGGGCGTCGGTTTTGGTTTTCAGGGCCGGCTCCTCCGTCGCCTCGTCGCGGAGAAAAGCGGACCTCAGGCGGGCGGAGGTCGCCGAGGTCTCGTTCTTCAACGTCTCGAAGGTCGACTCGAAAAGCAGGACGGCCTCGGGTTTCGGGGCGGCGGCGGGAAACGACCTCGGCTCGGGGCCGAAGCGCCGGACCGCCGCTCCGGAGGCCTCGAAAATCTCCCAGATGTCCTTGGCGGCCGGCGGAGCATCGTGGGGGACGATCCGGATGAGGCCCGGCCGCTTGAGCTGGCGGAAGAGGATGAAGCGGGGGACGACCTCGACCTTGTCGGAAAAGCCCGGAATCCGGTATCGGACCTCCGAGATCCGGCGGTGCTTGCCGGGCAGCTTGCCCGTCATGGCCGTGGCCCGGAGGAGAAAGACGTCGCTCGGGGTGAAGCCCGTCAGGTGGCCCCAGGCCCCGTTATTCATGAGGTAGGCGAAATTCGGGAGCTTGCTTTCGCTGAGGAGGGGGAAGAGGAAATCGAAGCTCAGCCCGTCGAGTTCGAGGACGGTGATCCGGCGGGGGATGGCCTTGGGCTCGAGGCGAACGAGGCGATAAGGTTTTTCGGGGACGGGAAATTGGGCCCGGAGGAAGGCGGCGGCGAGATACGCCGCCCCGGCGAGGATGAAGAAGACGGCGAGAAGCCGGCGATCGCGGGTATGGGAATAGCGGTAGAAGAGTATCAGCCCCGCCGCGCCGGCGGCGAACCAGGCGATGAGCTGTCCGAGGATCGCGGCCCGCGCCCCCGGGACGAAGAACGAGGCGAAATGGGCCGTGTTTTCGCGGAAAACGATGAGGAAGGCGAACGTCGAAAGGGAGAAGCCCAGGGTCAGGAAGGGCGGCGAGAGAAACGACGTTTCCCCCGAACGTCCGGAAAAAAAGCGGGTGACCGCCGCGGCGAGGAGACAGAGGACGGCGACGGCGAGGCCGTAACTGGCCATGAGGAAGAGGGCGAGGCGGGGAAGGTCGAGCGGCCGGAAAACGAGATTGATGTTCAGGTCGAGGACGAGCAAAGCCAGGAGGAACGAGACGTACAGGCCGCAGAGGAGCGCATTGACGAGAAGGCGCAGGAATTTCATCTCCGCCCCCGACTATAACCAAAGAAGGGACGTTTCTCAAGGAGAAACCTCGCTTCTTGTGGTAAGATGGAGGACGTGGCCGAGACGATCGAAGGGACGATTGCCTCGATCCTTTTCTTCAATCCCGAGAACGGCTACTCCGTCTTCAAGCTGGACCTCGAGGACGGCGGCACCCAGATGATCGTCGGTCATTTTCCGCCCCTCTCGGCGGGGGAGCGGCTCCGGGTCTCCGGAAAGTGGGAACTCAGCCCCAAGTACGGCCGGCAGTTCAAGGTCGAAAGCTTCATTCCCGTCCTCCCCGCGGGCCTCAAGGGCATCGAGAGGTTTCTCTCCTCCGGGCTCATCAAAGGCATCGGGCCGGTCCTGGCGAAACGCATCCTCGAGAAATTCGGGGAGGGAACTCTCGACGTCTTGGCCCGGGCTCCCGAGAAGCTGAAAGAGGTCGAAGGCATCGGGGCGGCCAAGCTCCGGGAGGTCAAACGCTCCTGGGCCGAGCATGTCGACATCCGCGACCTCATCATTTTCCTTCAGGAACACGGCGTCTCGACGAACCTGGCCCACAAGATCCACCGCCAGTACGGAGACAAGGCCTACACGGTCCTCAAGACCAATCCCTACCAGCTCTGCCTCGACGTCCACGGGATCGGTTTCAAGACGGCCGACCAGATCGCCCTCAAGCTGGGGATGGACCCCAAGGCCGTCGCCCGGGTCAAGGCCTTCATCCTCTACCTCCTCGAGAAGGACAACGAGCGGGGCCATGTCTTTTCCCTCCAGAGCGAGCTGGCCGCGGCTTGCCTCGCCGATATCGAAGCCTCCGCAGCCCCTTTCGACCGGGCGCTCGCCATCCTCCGGGAGGCGGGGATGGTCGTGACCGAGCCCCTTTCCGGCGAGACCGCCGTTTACCTCCCGTATTTCCATCGGGCCGAGAACGAGGTCGCCGGGGCGATCCGGGCGCTCGCCCGGACTCCCGTCTTCATTCCGCCCTTCGATGTCGACGAGGCCATGGGCGAGGTCGAGCGGGAGATGGGGATCGCCTTTTCCCCTCCCCAGCGGGAGGCCATCCGGGAAAGCGTCCGGAAAAAGATCGTCGTCATCACCGGCGGGCCGGGAACCGGGAAAACGACCATCGTCCGGGCCGTCGTCGCCCTCTTCGATCGCTGGGGGAAGCGCGTCCTCCTCGCCGCCCCGACCGGAAGGGCGGCCAAGCGCCTCTCCGAAACGACCGGCCGCGAGGCCAAGACGATTCACCGGACCCTGGAGTTCAACCCCAAGCTCGGCCGCTTCCGGCGTGATGCCGGCCGGCCTCTCGAGGGCGAGGCGGTCATCGTCGACGAGTTTTCGATGGTCGACCTGGCCCTGATGCACGGCCTCGTCCGGGCCGTCCCGACGTCCATGCGTCTTATTCTCGTCGGCGATAAGGACCAGCTTCCGGCCCTCGGCCCGGGGGCCCTCCTCGGCGATCTCATCGCCTCGGGCCGGGTGACGGTCGTCCGGCTCGACGAGATTTTCCGCCAGGAGGAGGACAGCCTGATCGTCCGGAACGCCCACCGGATCAACGAGGGGCTCGGAATCCTCCATCCGAAAAAGGGCGACACCGAATCCGATTTCTACTTCATCCGCCAGGACGACGACCAGAAGGTCTTCTCGACGATCATGCAAATCGTCGGCTATCGGATCCCCCGGCGCTTCGGCCTGAGCCCCCTCTCGACCCAGGTCCAGGTCATCAGCCCCATGTACAAGGGCCTCGTCGGCGTGGACCGGCTGAACGCCGAGATGCAGGCCCGCCTGAATAAGTCGGGGGACGGCCTCCGGGTCGGGACCCGCGAGTTCCGCGTCCGGGACAAGGTCATGCAGATCCGGAACGATTACGAGAAGGATGTCTTCAACGGCGACATCGGGACGGTCGTCCGCCTCGACCGGGAGCGCTACGGGCTCGTCGTCAGCTACGACGGCCGCTCCGTTTTTTACGAAAAGGACGACCTCGACGATGTGACCTTGGCCTACGCCATCTCCGTCCACAAAGCCCAGGGCAGCGAGTACCAGGCCGTCGTCCTGCCTCTCCTGACCCAGCATTTCATCATGCTCCAAAGAAACCTCCTCTACACGGCCCTGACCCGGGCCAAGCGGCTGAGCGTCATCGTCGGCTCCTACAAGGCGCTCTATATCGCCATCAAGAACGACACGCCGGTCAAGCGCAACAGCCGGATCCGGGAGAAACTCCTGGCCGCGGCGGAGGCCCCGGACGGATTCGGCGGGGGTGGGGGACCGGAGTTTGACTTGGACGGAACCCTGCCCTAAGATGAATCCGCCACGAAGAAGGAGAAGGCCATGAAGAGAACCCGAGTCCCCGCGCCGGCCGCGGCGGCTCTCGCCGTCGTCTGCCTGCTCGCGGCGGCGGATACGCTCGTCGTCAAGGTCCAGACGACCCCGCTCCGCCAGGCTCCCCAGTTCTTCGCCCCCACGGTCGCGGCGCTCAAGGTCGGCGACAAGCTGGAGCTCATCGCCACCCAGGGCGCTTGGCGGCAGGTCAAGACCGCCGCCGGCCTGACCGGCTGGATCCACTCCTCCGCCGCCGAGGTCCCCAAGTTCACCCTCATGGCCATGTCGGGGGGGACGAAAACCGAGGCTTCGGCCAAGGAAGCGGCCCTTGCCGGGAAGGGCTTCAGCAAGGAGATCGAACGGAACTATCGGGCCAAGCACGCCGATGTCAGCTTCGTTTGGGTGGACAAGATGGCCGCTTTGGCCGTCCCGGCCGCCCAGGTCGAGGATTTCCTTAAAAAAGGAAAGCTCGGCGAGGGGAGGAGTTCCCAATGAGCGCCCGCCGCCCGTTCGCCTTTGCCGTTCTTTTCGTCGTCCTCGTCGGATTTGCCGCCTCCTCGGCCCTCGCCCAGATCAGGCTTCCCGGGAAGATCGGCGACGCGGCCCAGAAAGCCAAGGACGCGGCCAAAATCATCAAGATCGTCCGGAACGGTTTCGGGGACATCACCGAGGAGGAGGAATACTACATCGGCCGGTCCGTGGCCGCCTTAATCCTGTCCCGCTATCCCGTTTTCGACAAGCCGGCCCTAACCCAGTATCTCAACACCCTCGGCAACGCCGTGGCCCTCTTCTCCGACCGGCCCGAGATCTTCGCCGGCTGGCATTTCCTCGTCCTCGACACCGACGAGGTCAACGCCCTGGCCGCGCCGGGCGGGATGATCTTCGTGACCAGGGGGCTGCTCCTCCGCTGTCCGGACGAGGACACCTTGGGGATGATCCTGGCCCACGAGATCGGACACGTCGTCGCCAAGCACGGCCTTCAATCCATCAAGAAATCCCGCCTGACCGAGGCCTTCACCGCCCTCGGCGCCCAGGCCGCGGAGGCCTACGGGCCGGCGGAGCTCGCCCAGGTCACCTCGATTTTCGAAGGGGTCCTTTCGGACATCGTCGAGAAGCTCGTCGTCAACGGCTATGACCGGAAGTCGGAATACGAGGCCGACTCCCTGTCGGTGAAATTCGGCGCGGCCACGGGCTACGACCCCAACGGCCTTCTCCGCTTCCTCCAGACCATGGTCGGCGACTCTTCGACCGTCTCGGGGAAGGGCTGGTTCAAGACCCATCCTACCCCTGAAGACAGGCTGGCCAAGTCGAAGGCCGAGATCGGCCGGCTCAAGGTCACGCCTGCCCTCGAGGAGGTCCGGACGCCGCGCTTCAAGCAGGCCATGGCTCTCTTGAAATGAGGATGTCTCCAAGGTAGCGTGCTGAAAATCCGTTGGCGGCGGGGGCTGGTCGTGGGGGGGGCGGCCGCCCTCCTGACCCTCATCCTCGGAAGCCTGGGCCTCTTCCGCCGGCTCGAGCTCAAGTCCTGGGACGCCCGGATGCGGATCTTCGCCGCTCCGGAGA
>Ga0208828_1000907_pt1 | contig 12360 bp, 7 predicted proteins | sample Kivu_160m_FD_185487 | JGI IMG/M metagenome (GOLD analysis project Ga0208828, IMG submission 185487) | Freshwater microbial communities from Lake Kivu, Western Province, Rwanda to study Microbial Dark Matter (Phase II) - Kivu_160m (SPAdes)... | ecosystem: Environmental > Aquatic > Freshwater >... | reverse complement strand
GCACCCGGGTCTGCGTTTTGTTCAGCCACTCGAAGACCGGATCGATGAGCGCGGCGAAATCCGCCGCCGTCTCGGCCAGGGTCGCCGTCCAGAGGATCCAGTCGAGCTTTGTATAGTTCCGGCGGTTGTCCAGAGGCAGGCCATAAACCAACTGGCTTTTCTTGTAGAAAGCCATCTCCTTGCGGGCGACCTCGGGCGGAAACAGGTTGAATCCCAGGATCTTATCCCAGACCAGATTGTATTTTTGGCTCCACGTGCCGGGCTTATCGAAAGCCAGCCGGTAATGGTCTCCGTCGTCGGCCATCGCCACCCACTTTTTCGCGAATTCCTCCGCCGTTTTCTTGTAGAGCGCCGCGTCCGCCTTTTTGCCCGTCCTCTCGCAGAGGTAGGCGTATCCGCGAAGCGCCAGGATCGCCTTGACCGAGAGGTTAGCGTTGTGAGCCAAGTGGCCGGCGAAATCGTCGGTGCAGAGCTGGTTCTCGGGGTCGAGCCCCTTGTCCTTCAGGTATTCCGCCCAGCGCTTGAGGGACGGCCAATATTTCTGGGCGTAATCCGTCTTGTTCTCTATTTGGACGAGCGCCGCCGTCAGGAGGAGCATGTTGCCGCTCTCTTCGACCGGCATCTGGTTTTCCTCGCTTTTCGCCCCTCCCCCGTAGACCTGGCCGTTGGCCTTGGGGTAGGTCCCGAGGTCGTGCGGGGCGAAGGGAAATTTCCATTCCGCGCCCTGGGCGTATTCGAAGACAGGAGTCATCATGGCCCGCGCCAACGCCGTGTTCATCAGGAGATACAGGGGCGCCGCGGGATAGATGACGTCCACCGTCGAGATGCAGCCGTTGCTGAAATTTTCCTTGGCGAAGAAGAGCGGCGTCCCGTCGATGTCGGCGGCGAGCTTGTGGGCGGCGATCGATTGGCGGTAGGCAAGCGTCGCCACGGCGGCGTATTTCTCGCCGCCCGCTTTGGTCATGTCGGCGACGAGGTCGTCGTCGAAGGCGCGGCAGCGCGCCGCCAGCGACTCGTAGTCCTTGGCCGCCGCGTCGAGTAAATCAGCCGCTTCCCAGCCGCCCCTCCGCCAATACGGCCGCAGCTTCCGGTAGAAATATTCGATGGAGAATTGATCGTCGTAGGCCAGCATCAGCCACCGCGAGGCGGGCGCGCCGGCCGCGACCTGGCCGAGGTTGAAGGCGAACGCGGCCATGGGATAGCCGTCGGCGACGGCCCGAGGCATCCGGAGGTCGTCGCGCGCCGGCAAGCGGCCCTCTCGGATGAAGGCGGACCGGCTTTCGCGGTCCGTGGCGAAGGCGCTCGCCATCCCCGGCTGGCTTTTCGCCGCAAGATAAAAGAAGCCCCAATCGATGCGCAGGTCGTCGCCCTTCCGCTCGAGAACCGGCTGGTCCTTGGAGCCGAAGGCCAGGGCCTGGACATCCCCGACCTGAACGCGCGACCAGATGACTTTCTGATCTGCGCCGTTGACGCCGATCTCGCTGCAGGCGTCGTAATACAGGGAAACGGAATGCGGCTGGTTGTCCGCGGCCCGCACGTCGAAGGTCACGTAGGTCACCGGCCGGGACATGATGTCGAGATCCTTGATGAGGAGAGGCGAGAGGAACGTCAGCGTTACTTCAATGCCCGCGCCCGCGAAAGCATAGACCGTCCGCGTCGGATAGACGTGGACGGACGTCTGGGCCAGGGCCGGGACGCGCCGCCATTCGGGCCCCATGATCCGGAACGGCTTCCCGTCGACCATGACCATGGCCATCATCCCGTTGGGTTTGCCCGTCCAGTGCTTCGGCCATTCGTCGGTCAGCTTGTCGGCCATCGACCAGATGGAGAAATAAGGGTCGTGGGTGACAAGGGGCACGGCCGGCGGCCGGACGGCGGGCGCGGGCTGGGCCGATGCGAATGAGGCCGCACCAATAGCGAAGACGGAAAGGATTACGAAGATCGCAAAACGTCGAGCCATGCGGCCCTCCTTCAAAATATCAGGCTGATCGCTTCATACACCAGCCCGGCGCACAAGGCCGCGGCCGGGATCGTCAGGATCCATGCCCAGACGATCTTGATCGTGACCTGCCATTTGACGGCGGCGGCGTTCTTCGCCGTGCCTACTCCCGCCACGGCGCCGGTAATGACGTGCGTGGTCGATACGGGGACGCCCAAATGCGTCGCCGTGAAGATCGAGATGGCGCTGGCCGTCTCAGCGCAGAATCCGTCGATCGGCCGCAACTTGACGATCTTCTGGCCCATGGTTTTGACGATACGCCAGCCTCCGGAAAGGGTTCCCAAAGCGATGGCTGTATGCGCCGAGAGAACGATCCAGAGCGGGATGTGAAACGTTTTCATGTGGCCGGAAGTGAACATCAGGCTGGCGATGATGCCCATGGTCTTCTGGGCATCGTTGCCACCGTGGCCCAGGCTGTAAAGAGCCGCAGAGACGAGCTGCATCCGCCGCGACCACAGATTGATCGCTTGGACCGGCTGTTTATGGACCACCCACGTGGTCAGCACCATCAGGACAAGTCCCAGAAGCATACCAAGCATTGGGGCAAGGACGATGAAAATAAAAATCTTGATCCAGCCCGAGAGGATGACGACCTGGAAGCCATGGGCCTTGACGACTGCAGCGCCGAGATATCCGCCCATGAGCGAATGCGAAGAGCTCGAAGGCAGACCCCAGAACCAGGTCAGGATATTCCACGAGATGGCTCCGATGAGGGCGGCAAAGATAACCAGAGGGTCGACGACGGTGATGTCGATCAGGCCTTTCCCGATCGTGGAGGCGACGGCGGTCCCGAAGATGAGGAAAGCGACGAAATTGAAGAAGGCGGCCCAGATGACCGCCTGCTTCGGGCTCAGCACCCGCGTCGAGACGATGGTCGCGACCGAGTTGGCGGCGTCGTGGAGGCCGTTGGTGAAATCGAAAGCAAGAGCGATGCCGATGATGACGACGATGAAGGCAAAGCTCCAGCCGTCCATGCTCAACTGCTTTTGACGATGATGCCTTCGACCGTGTTGCTGATGTTCTGGTAGACGTCCATGATCCTCTCGAGCGTGACCAGGATGTCCTTCCACTTGATGATCATGACCGGATCTTTTTCGCTGTTGAGGAGGGCGCGGAGCTCCCTATGGTAGATGAGGTCGCCTTCGTCCTCGAGGTCGTGGATCTCGAGGATCAGCTTCCAGATCGATTCCGTGTATTTCTGTTTTTCGAAGAGCTCTTGGAGGAGCGTGACCAGGGCCTTCGAGGCCTTGCCGATGAGGACGGAGAAATCGTCGACGAACGGCCGCTTCTCCGGGACCTCGTAGAGATAGATGTTGTGGATCGTGTTCTCGAGGAGGTCGATGATGTCGTCGTACTCGTGGATGAGCTGGTAGATGTCCTCGCGGTCGAAGGGGGTGATGAAGCTCTTGTTGAGGAGGTTGATGATGTCGTGGGTGATGCCGTCCGCCTTGTGCTCGATCTCCTTGGATTTGTGCCAGTAGTGGTCGAAATCGCGGTACTTGGCCACGAACTCCTGGAAGACCGCGATGATCTCGGTCATGGCGCCCGACATTTTCTGGAAATTCTCGTAGAAAGCCGGTTCTTTAGGCAGAATGAATTTCATGTGTATCCTCTTTGGACGTTCCGAGAAGTTTTAGATTATATCGATTGAAGGGGCAATTGCAAGGTGGGGAAAGCGGAGGGGGACAGCGAAATGGGGACATGTTCCGAATTCTCTTGAATTCGGTACGTGTCCCCCTTTTTCCGTACGTGTGGCCGTTTTATTTACCCTGTCATCCTGAGCGAAGCGAAGGATCTCATCCGCCCATGGGGAGGTCTTCTTAATGAATTCGGTACGTGTCCCCGATTTTGCTCAGGCTCTGGCCCTTTGAATCGGAACACTGACCTGGCCCGGAAGAATTAGCTTTTTTACAGAAGCATTCAGGAATTCTATGCTGACGGGCTCTCCCTTTTCTCCGTAGCTGACAATGACTCCGCTTCGTTCCTCGACGGCATCGAATGGAGGATCCTCGGAGAACAGGAGAAGGAGGACATCGGCGTCGGAATCATATTTTATCTTCATCCTTCTTCTCCCGACCGTATTTTACTATTTTACTGGTCCGGTACAAAGTCAGTACTTTTCGGATACCGTTGAGCGTTTTGTATGGAATTCTTAACAAGCCATTCCCCCGCTTCGATTGAGCAATAAGGACATCATAGGCACTTAATACAACTTGATCCGGATTTGTTAAGATCTCCTCAACTTCCTGCCTGGTAATGCCCAATTTCAAATTCCACTGCCGTAAGCGCTCTTCCGCATGCCGGGTCCAAATGATTTTCATAGCGGCATCCTAAAGACGCTGCATGGGGAACTGATTCTCAGAGGGCAAAATATAAGCGGCAAAAAGTGACAATTTTTGTCACTTATTTCGGCTGCCATATCTTATAGCCTCGGGACACTTTTTGCCACACCCAAAGCCTGTGCTAAATAATTCTTGACATCCAGATGCAACCGCATCATTTTTAACATGTTAAAACGCATTAAGGAGCGGGGGTGTATTTGCTCTTGCGAGAGGGGGTTGCTTTCCTCTTTTCTCTTTTCTTTATTCTCGCTTTCGATCTTATCGCCGGCACTGCGCCTTATCGAAACGAGGGGAGCGCGTTTCTATATGAAAAGCCGGGTAAAAGTCGATATCACTGGACCGAAAAAGGAGGACTAAAATGAAGAAGCTGGTATTTTGCGCCTTTATCTTGTCTTCAGTAATGCTGATCCCATTATCAGGACAAACGACTTGGACGGTCGATGACGACCTAGTCCAATGCCCTGCAGCGAATTTCAAGCATCCTCAAGATGCCGTGAATGCCGCGAGTCCGGGGGATACGATCATTGTTTATCCTGGAACCTACGGAAGCCGCGATCGGGGTGATCCTTATACCGGAAGCGACAGATACGCACCGGCTCTAATAGTTTATAAAGTCGGATTGACCATTAAAGCAGCCAATCCCGACCGATCATTAACGATTATTCAATCGACGCATCTTTACTGGTCGAGTATCAGCGCCGTAGTCTGGTCGACAAATGGCGGAGTCGTCCCAACTGAAGGGATCTCGCCAAGCGGTATTGAAATCATCGCAAACAATGTCACGATCGAGGGCTTCACCGTTAGGGCTTATGAAGGAAATATTAACACGGCGGCCATTCTAGTGGGGGCGCTTTACGCAGGAGAAACCAGATACGGAATTTCCGGCACGATCGTCAAAAACTGCGATTTGAGCGGAAACGCCGGAATTCGGATATGGAACGCCCCCTATACGACTATCGAACACAGTTTGATCAAGAACATGTTAACCGGGACATCGCCCGCCGCCGTTGTGATTCACGATGGAGACAGTACCGCTAAACCATATCCAACATATTCGGGATCGGCTAATGTATCGATCCTCAATAACGAGATATTCGATATTCATAATTATAGTGCGATCGAACTAGGAGGAGTGCGTTCTGGTTCCTATGTTGATCACTCGGGCTTGCGTATCGAAGGAAATATCATTCATACTTCAAACGGGCATGGAGTTCGCAGTTATGGCGGCTCAAATGTCGACAATGCGAAAATAATCGGAAACATTATTAGTCCCGCAACGACAGTCACAGGGCCCGCCGCCGGAATAAATATAGGCGCTGCGCCGCCAGCGGCAAAACGCTACTCTAGTATCACAATCAAGGACAACAAAATAAGCGGGCTTATCAATGCCCTCAACCTGGGCTATATCATAAACAGTACAATCGACCATAACGAATTCCAAGACTGTCGAGACTGGGGCACAAACATCTACAATTACTCTAATGCCGTAACTGTAACGAACAACATTTTCATCAATAATGGGAAGTGGACGAAAGTGACGGTCTTAGGCGGAGGCCTTTGCGCAAATAATTCTACCGGTGTCGTCGCTCACTGCAACCAGTTCCTCGGGAATATGTGGGGAGTGTATAGCAATGGCGCTGCTTATCAGATCGACGCCACGAACAACTGGTGGGGCGACTCGACAGGTCCGTATCATGCAACGCTCAATCCCTCGGCCAAAGGCGACCCAATTACTGATTATGTCAGCTTCAATCCTTGGCTGAGCCCAAGCCTCGGATTCGATAATCTATCGCTAGCCTTTGGAGATGTTGTCCCGGGAAGCGAGAGCCTAGTCCAATATCTTAGGATTTCCAATGCCGCCGATAGCTGTGCGATTTCTAAGCTGGAAATTACGGGTATCAATATCAGCACAAGCGATTTCACAATAGTCAGTGGGGGGACTCCTCCTAACATCGTCATCGACCCCGATGGCTCTGTTCTCCTTGGCATAAAATTCAACCCCACATCCATCGGCGCAAAAACGGCTACTCTCAGCGTCGTCAGCAATGATCCCGATAATCTTCCGACCGTGACTTTGACAGGAACGGGCGTTCCGGTCATTGCCGCAAGCAGCGGCGCCAATGGATCCGTCGCGCCTACGGGAAATGTCCCTGTGGCTTTAAACGGAGATAAAAGCATAACGATCACCGCAGAAACGGGCTACCATATAGATACCGTTAAGGTAGATGCGACACAAGTCGCCACCAACCCGCCAAGTCCATACACATATACTTTCACTTCCGTCACCGCCAACCATACGATTGAAGCCACTTTTGCTGCGAACAGCTACAACGTGGCTTTCGACTCTCAGGGGGGGTCCGCTGGTACCAGCCAATCCGTGGTCTACAACACCCTTGTGACAAAGCCCACACCCGATCCTACTAAAGCCGGCTACACCTTCGCCGGCTGGTATAAAGATGCGGGCGGCACCATTGCCTGGAACTTCGCCAGCGACAAGATGGGCGCGGCCGACATGACGCTCTATGCCAAATGGACGGTCAACAAATATTCCGTAACTTTTAACCCCCAGGGCGGAAGCGCCGTTGCCAGCGAATCGGTGGCTTATGACAGCTTGGTGACAAAGCCCGCCAATCCCACTAAAATCGGCTACACCTTCGACGGCTGGTATAAAGAAGCCGCGTGTGCCAATGCTTGGAACTTCGCCACCGACAAGATGGGTGCGGCGGACATGACCCTTTATGCCAAATGGAAAATCATCACCTTTACCGTCACGGCTTCGGCCGGACCAGGTGGAAGCATCGCTCCTTTATCCAAGGTGGTCGATTACGGCAGCAGCTTGACCTTAACGATCACCCCAGCTAAGGGATACGCGGTTGATGATATTTCTGATACGACGGGCGGCGTCACTACTGTGATCACCGATCCAAAGCTCCCATTCGCTCTGACTAATATCACAGCCGATCATACGATTAAGGTTACGTTCGCCGCTCTCATGCGGAAGCTCGATATCGAGCGCGTCAAGATCGATTTCAGCAATAAACCCGTGGAAGACCGGATCTATCTTAAGGGATCGCTCGACCTCGGCAAGAGATCGAACAAGGTCAAGCCTGGGGATCCTGTGACCCTGACAATCGATGATAAATTCAGTCAAACCATCACGATGACGGCGAAATGGAACGGACGGGTCTGGGAATACCGGGCCCCCCGCGGCGCTGACGGGATCATCGAGATGACCATCGAGTGGCAAGGAACTAGAGCGAATTTTGAGATCCATATCGATGATGTCGAAATAGGAACTGCCAAGGAGTGGAGGAACCCCGTCCAGATCACCCTTCAGATCGGAGATGACATCGGAACGGATTCCGTCAGGCTGAACACGCACAAGGACTACTGGGATTGCTGGTTCGGACGCCACTGGTGATTTGAGCTCGCCGGAGCCGGGCCTCTAAAAAAAGGGCCCGGCTCCCTTTTTTCTTAAGAAAGGAGGGGTCTCGGAGGGCGAGCCTGAACTCCTTTGAAGAAGCGATCCCGCGTCGCTTCTGCTCTATTGCAGGGGGGAGGAAGCCTCCAACCTCCCCCTATTTCTCCCCCAGATGGCGGAGGGTGAAAAAGAAACCTAAAATGACGTTTTTTGTCACGTCATATTTTTTCCTAATCTAAAAGCCCAAGCATTATTTGTCATACCATAATAAAGTTCACAAATATTTCTTGACAGGAGCGTTTAACCGCATCATTTATAACGCGTTAGAGCTTCTTTAGGAGCGGGGCTGCAGTTGTTTATTGGCCAGGGATTACACTTAACCTTTTTTGATCCTCTTCCATTTTTGCCAACGCCGATATTTTTCTCTAGGCTCGTGCCTTACCAGGAAGGAGGTGGCGTTATTTATAGAAAATCATTCGGACGAGGAGACTCAGCGAATCTTATCGATAAAAGGAGAAAAGATGAAAAAAGCAGGTAGTTATCTAGGAATTGCATTATTTTTTCTACTCGTCGGTTCGATCCAGGCGGCAATCATTAACGTGCCAGGACCTTATGGCCCGACCATCCAGGCCGCTATCACTGCCGCACAGCCTGGCGATACGATCCAAGTTGCGCCGGGAACATATGTAGAGAAAGTTGTCATTAATAAATACGTGATTCTTGAGGGCGCAGGTTCCGGGAACGATCCAGGTACGAATACAATCATAGCACCCACATCAGGCACTTGCATAAATATCCTGGGGAGCGGAAATAGCGCTGCAAACCCGATCATTATTCGGAACCTCCGAACGACGGGTGGACAGGATGGCATTTACTTTGGCGGCACAACCTTGGTGACCAGTATCAACCATGTTCTTCTTGATAATGTTTATTGTATCGGAGCATCTGATTCCGGTCTTCAGATCGAACTGGGAGGATCAGCGGATGCCTACACAATTACTGTCTCTGATCTTACGATTAGGAATTCGTCATTCAACAACAACAGCTCGATGGGATTCCGTGTTTCGAAGCGTGGGATCGTAGATGGCCTAGTCGTGTACAACTGTCACTTTGATAATAACCTTGCCCGCGGTTGGTATGCCCAATTTGTTTACCCAACTTGGTCAACCAACATCACGAACGTCCATATGAGCTATACCACCTTCAATAACAATGCTAATCGCGGGTGGTTTCTCGAGAAACTCGAGAATGCAGAATTTGATCATATCATTGTGATGGATAATGGGACTGTATCTGATGCGAATGCTGCGGGATTGGATGTGAATTTAAAATATAAAGCTTACCAGAACATTTCGATTCGAAATTCCAGGATCATAAATAATGGAAGTGGCAACACTAACAATCGTGGGACCGGAATATATATTAAGGCTCGCGACGATAGCCCTAGCTATTCAACTTATCCGGCAACGCTCAAAAACGTTACGATCGAAAACACGGAGGTATCCGGAAGTCATATAGGAATAGGAATTGGTGAATTCGGCACCAATTCCATTAGTAGTCCATCAAATGTAATTGTGCAGAATTGCTGCATTCATGCTAATTCTGTCGCAGGTCTAGTTGTTTACTGTCAGCCGATCGTTAATGCCGATAATAATTGGTGGGGCGCAAGCGACGGGCCAAGCGCTATCGGACTCGGTTCTGGTGATCATATAAGCACGAACGCCACTTATGATCCTTGGCTCGTAGGCGTCAGCTATACGGGTGAGGCGGCATTTGGACCTGCTGATCACGTCATTCTCAAAGCTAAAGTTGCATCATCCTCCGGCGTGACTACGGGTGTCCTTGTCCAATTCTTTGCGGGGGGCACATTCGTCGGCAGTGGACTTGCAGACCTTAATGGAATCGCCAGCTTCGATTGGGATGTACAGCCGGTCGGCGCCTATTCCGTCTATGCAACGGCGGGCGGTGGGTGCTTATCTTCAGCGACGAAAACGATCAGTGTGGTCAATGCGTTAATGATCGCTGCTTCCGCTGGAACTAACGGGTCTATTTCTCCCGCAGGAGATGTGTCCGTTAATTACGGAGCTTCTCAGACCTTTGCTATTACTCCTAATACCGGCTATCACGTCTCCGACGTCCTGGTCGACGGATCATCGGTAGGAGCCGTGACCAGCTATACTCTAAACAACGTTACCGCTGCACATACGATCAGCGCTTCTTTCGAAAAAAATAAGTACACCATCACTCCTTCTGTCGTAGGAGGCACCATTAATCCGCCGAGCGCGGTCACGGTCGAGTACGGAGGCAGCCAGGCCTTCGCTTATGCCCCAACTACCGGTTATCACATCGTGAGCGTTTCGATCGACGGAACGGCCATCACGCCAATACCCGCAAGTCCATATCCATTCACGAACGTCACGGCTAACCATACGATCGCAGTCACCTTTGGCATCAATACCTACACCATCACGGCCACGGCCGGGGCCAACGGAAGCATCACTCCTTCCGGGTCGGTGTCCGTCAACTATAATTCAAGTCAAACTTTCAACATCACAGCGTATACGGGGTATGTGATCGATGAAGTCGTGGTGGACGGAACGGCCCTCGACGCAACTCCCTCGAGTTATCCGTTCTCGAACGTCACCGCCAATCACACCATCTCCGTCACCTTCGCGGCTAAAATGCGCAAGCTCGACATCGAGCGCTTCAAGATCGATTTCAGCAGGCGACCTACAGATGATCAGATCTACCTCAAGGGCTCGCTCGACCTCGGCAAGGGCGCGAGCAAGCTCAAGGCCGGAGTTCCCGTAACGCTCACAATCAACGACAAGTTCGATGAAACAATTACGATGACGGCGAAGTGGAACGGCAGCACCTGGGTCTACAGGGCGCCCCGGGGCAAAGACGGCATCATCGAGATGACCATCGAATGGAGAGGAACGCGAGCCAATTTCGAGGTGCGTATCGATGATGTCGAGATGGGATCCGCCAAGGAGTGGAAGAATCCGGTCGACGTGAGCCTCCAGATCGACGGCTACATCGGATTCGATTCCGTCCGTATGAACACCCACAAGGACTGGTGGGACTGCTCGTTCGGACGCTGGTGGTGATCTGAGTTCGCCGGGGCCGGGCTTCTGAACAGGGGCCCGGCTCCCCTTTTTCTTAAGAAAGGAGGGGTCTCGGAGGGCGAGCCTGAACTCCTTTGAAGAAGCGATCCCGCGTCGCTTCTGCTCTATTGTAGGGGGGAGGAAGCCTCCAACCTCCCCCTTCTATGATGGCGAAATGCAAGCCCCCCGTCTTGTTCTTTTTCTTAATGACTGCCTCGGTCTTGTGAACCACCCTTCTATCCGCGCCATAATGCGCACCGTAGCGTTCGGTCTCGGCTCCTAAACCTTTTCGGGAACGCGACTCTTTCGAGTCCGTTAAGGGGGACTCTAGGCAGCCGATTGTTTCATCTTGTCCGGATAATACTCCCTCTTCTCCGTCAGCACGCGATAGATGATCGTCAGAAGCCGGCGCGCCACGACGATCTTGGCCACGTTCGCGCCCTTCCGCTTGGCCAGCCGGTTGTAGAGGACCCGAAGGCTCAGATCCTTCTTGATCGCAGGATACGCCGCCTCCAACACCGCCCACCTCAGCCAGGCGCTCCCTTGTTTCGTGATCCGTCCGTGATGCGTCCGTTCCCCAGACGCGTACGTCGAGGGAATCACTCCCGCATACGAATGAAGATCCGAGACCGTGGGAAACCTCTTGATGTCCGCGATCTCCACCGCGACCAACACCGACAGCGTCGTGGCAAACCCCGGCACCGTATCGATCCGTGCCGCCTCTTCCATCTCCCCGTACAGAGCGCGCACTACTCCGTCCGTCCTCCGGATGTGCGTCTGCGCCTCCTCGCATCCCCGTATCAAGTCTTCCATGACCATCTTGTCGGGATCTCTCAACCGCAGGGTCCTCAAAAACTCGATCCCCTTCAGCGTGAAGAGCCCGGCCTCGTGTTTTTCCACCTCTAGCCGAATCTCTTCTCTCTGTTGCGCCAGGAGCGCGCGGATCTTGTTCTTTACCTCTGTCTGTTTCGCTACCCAATAGGCCCGCAGCCTCATCACGCGCTGCGCCCGACGGTTCCATTCCCCTCGCTGATAGACTTCCGGAATCAAGTCCGCTCGCAACAAGTGAGCCAGCACCCGCGAATCCCGCTTGTCGGTCTTGATCCGGGCATGGGCGATCGCTTTGACCTGAGCGGCGTTGGCCATCTTCACCTCGCCGCCCAGCTCCCGCAACAGGTCCGCCATGACATACGAGGATCGGCCTGCCTCCAACACCGCCGTGAACGGGTGATACTCCGCCAAGAATCGTTCGACCTTCTCCCTGAGGTTTAACACCCTCCCGTTCTTCAGCTCCCGACCATCCGCCTCCAAGATCGTCATGACCGACGCTTGCTTGTGATGGTCCACACCGATAAAATACATCCGCGCACCTCCTAGAAAGATTTACTGTCGACGAGTAATCTACCATAGCTTACCCGTCTCGGAGGTGCGTTTCGCTATCATGCTACCTTTTCTATAAGGAGGTTGGTAGGGATTATTTCTCCGAAGGGA
>Ga0208828_1000904_pt1 | contig 12372 bp, 7 predicted proteins | sample Kivu_160m_FD_185487 | JGI IMG/M metagenome (GOLD analysis project Ga0208828, IMG submission 185487) | Freshwater microbial communities from Lake Kivu, Western Province, Rwanda to study Microbial Dark Matter (Phase II) - Kivu_160m (SPAdes)... | ecosystem: Environmental > Aquatic > Freshwater >... | reverse complement strand
TGAAAATCGCGGACGGGATGACGGTACGGGAACGATTACCTATCTTTATGACGGGCATAAATACATTAATTATTTTAGTAATGATGACGCAACTAATGGTAAACAGAATTTACTATTAGACGAAAGGCGTGACGACGGCATTGATAACGATGGGGATTGGGATCCATTGTTTGACGATGTTGGCACCGACGGTCTGGCTCCCGGTTCGACGGGTTATCCCGGTCCGGATCCTGATGGCACGGAAGGAAATGGTCAGCCGGATGCCGGCGAACCGCATTTTGATCAGACCGATATCAATGAAACCGACATGTTAGGACTGACGAGCTTCGATCTCTACGATTGGAGTTCTCTGAATCAGTATGATGATGAAGCCTATTGGAATGCGATGCAGCCGGGTTTATTTATCGCAAATATGACCTCGACCAATGTCGAACTGCTATTTGGCTCCGGCTACTTTCCATTGGTTCCCGGTCAAATTGAAAGGTTTTCAATGGCGGTTATCTGCGGTGAAGACTATGATGATATTATTAATAATAAACGTAACTTTGCCGAGGCTTACACGCAAAACTATAATTTTGCCAAGGCGCCCTTGATTCCCAAGGTTCAGGCGATTGCCGGAGATAACCGGGTGCTGCTATTCTGGGATGCGGCTGCCGAAGGGTCGGTTGATCCAATCAGTACCGATCCGGAAGGCAAGGATTTTGAAGGCTACCGGATTTATCGTTCTACCGATCCTGGCTTTAATGATCCGAAGAAGATCACCGACGGTCACATTGGGACGCAGATCGGGATGAAACCGATGGCTCAATTTGACCTTGATAACAATTATGAAGGTTATGCTGCGGATCCCTATCAGGGGGTCCATTTCTGGTTAGGTGAGAATACCGGTCTGCGGCATTATTATATTGATGAAACTGCAGTTAATGGGTTTACCTATTATTATGCCGTAACTTCCTATGATCATGGCGATCCAAGCAAGGGGATTGATCCTTCAGAGTGTGCTATATATGTGGCGGTGCAGGCATCTGGCGAAGTAGAAAAAGGCGACAATATTGCGATTGTCCGACCGCAAGCACCGGCTGCCGGTTATAAACCACCCCGTCTTGATGAAAATGGGATAGCTAAAGGCGATAGTAATACGGCTACGGGAAGTGTCAGTTTTACGGTAATCAGACCCGATTTGGTTAAAGATGGTCATAAATATCAGATTACTTTCAGGGATACTCTTAATACCAGTAACTATCCCGCAACTCGTGATTTTACCCTGAAAGATATTACTGATAATGTGATCTTGCTTAAAGATACAGGTTTAGTTGGTGGCGTGGAAGGTTTGCCAATTACCGATGGTTTTCAATTGGCGTTTGAGAATAACCCGGATGCGTTAGCCCTTAATGCGGACAGTTCCGGTTGGAGTCAGTCGGGAGTCCCAGCCTTTGAGTTTGTCCGGTATTCTCCGTCGCCATCGAGTCGCCCGATTAAGTTAATTATAGGGGATTTTAAGATTAGCTTTTCTGATGTGGGGATAGATACATCCGTTAAATACTATCTGGGAACCACCGAGATACCGGTTACACCGGTTAACTTCACGATTGTCAACACCTTGACTAATGAAAGGGTACCTTTTGCCTTCCGTGAGCGGGCTGGCAGTGACGGGAAGTTTTCCTTCGATATGGCTCGGCGCCGTTCCGATGAGATTATCTTCATGGCTGACCCTGATTCGGATCCTCCGGTTGCCAGCTGGGTTGTCCGTTGTACGATTACCTCGAGCACTCAGGCAGATTCATTCCCACCTGAGCCCGGTACGACCCTGACGTTGAAGACGGATAAACCCTTCCTGGCACACGATACTTTTGAGTTTACGGTTTTAGCTGCGAATATTGACAAAGACCAGGCAAAAGTTGATTTAGATAAAATCAGGGTCGTCCCGAATCCCTATATCGTGACCAATTCCTGGGAACCGGAGAACCGGTATTCCAGTGGACGCGGGGAGCGGCAGCTGCACTTTATTCACTTACCTGCAAAATGTAAAATCCGAATTTTCAACACGCGCGGACAGTTGGTTAAAACCCTGAACCATGAAGCGGCGATTGATGATGGTACCGAGATCTGGGATATGCTGTCGAAGGATAAATTAGACATATCCTATGGCATCTACATTTACCATGTTGAAGCCGAGGGAATTGGTGAGAAAATCGGCAAATTCGCGGTGATTAAGTAGGTGATGATATGTACATGAAAAAATATTTTCAGGGAGTGATGAACATGAAGAAGATGATGATCTTTGTTCTGGGACTATTACTGGTCTTAAACCTGCCGATTTATGGAGTAACCAAAGTTGGAACGACTGCGGCACCATTCTTAGTTATTGATGTTGGTCCGCGAGCAACGGCGATGGGCAGCGCCTATGTATCTATCGTTCGGGATGCAACGGCGATGTATTGGAATCCGGCGGGGATTGCCCGGCTAAATAATAATATTGAAGCTACCTTTTGCAATACCAAGTGGATTGCCGATATTGCGCTCAATTATGCGGGGGTTGCTTTCAGATTGGGTAATTTGGGGACTCTGGGTGTCAATGCGACCCTATTAACCATGGACGAAATGGAACGCACAACCGTATCTCAGCCTGATGGAACCGGTGAGTACTTCGATGCTGGTAGTTCGGCTTTTGGCTTGAGTTATGCCCGCAATTTGACCGACAGATTCGCGCTTGGTTTAAATGCCAAGTATATCAATGAGCGGATTTATCATTGCAATGCCAATGGTTTCGCACTGGATGTTGGCGCCCTGTATGCCACCAGTTTTCATGGATTGACACTCGGGATGAACATTTCCAACTATGGAACTAAAATGCAGCTTGATGGTCGCGATTTATTAGTCCAGGTTGATGTGAATCAGCAGATCGCTGGGAATAATCCCCAAATTAATGCCAAACTGGAAACCGATCAATATGATTTACCGTTGATGTTTCGTTTTGGTCTCTCCATGGATTTAATCAAAGGGAAGTTCAATAATCTGGTCATCGCAGCTGATGCGCTGCACCCGAGCGATGATGTGGAGTATGTTAACGTCGGTGCCGAATACACTTTATTCAATATCCTGTCACTCCGCGCCGGCTACAAGCAGCTTTTCGCTCAAGATACCGAGCAGGGACTAACCTTAGGCGGCGGGATCCATTATAATGTTTTTGGAACCAGTGCCTTTTCCTTTGATTATTCCTATATCAATTTTGGTGTTTTTCAGACCGTTAGTATGTTCAGTATCGGTCTAAGTTTTTAGGCTCCATAAGCTAAACTCTCGTGGCCGCAGTTGGGATTTGTAGACACCCGTCTACAAATCCCAATTCGTTTTTACAACATTTTACAAGAAGGGTGGGATTGTCTGATTAACTGGTAAATCCAAACTGTCGTCGTAGTCAACATCATCCCGGCTGGGATCCCCGAGTTCCAGAATAGAGGTAAAGTCATAAAAATTTACGGTAACAGCCGTATTAGTTATGTTAGTATTTGAGATCTAGTTTACTAATGATTTTGTATTCGCACCTGTCAGCGCGATTTTTAGTTCTGGCTATCCTGACGTCTGGCGGTCAGATCCTCCTCGATCTGAACCATCATTTTTTTGTCGAGTGGATAAAAGAACATAAACACCATACCAACTACGGCAAAGATGGCTGGGTAAACACTCATAATCATCCGCACCCCCAAAAGTCCACTTGCGGTTTGCGGTTGGTTGGCGATATAACCATAGGCACCCAAAATCCAGGTCAAGGCGGAAACCCCTAAGGCGATCCCCAGTTTCAGTGAAAATAGCCCCGCGCTCATCACCAGCCCGGTAGCCCGCCGACCTTTTTTCCATTCTGAATAATCGGCTGTATCGGTATAGATAGCCCATTGTAATACAGATACCGGACCGACCGAGAACGATGTAATAATTTGAAGAACGAACATCATAACGACACTTGTAGGCGTTAAGAAGTAGAAAAGCGCCGTTGATATACCGGCTAAACCTAATAATCCCGCATAAGTTCTGGCTTTCCCGAAGATTCTACTAATAATCCCGCTTAAAATGACACCGGTAAGGGTCATGATCGTACCCGATGCCATAAAGATAGAGACCGTGGGGAATTTACCGATCAACGGCAGGTTCCATTCTTTTACTTCGACAAAATAGTCGAAGTAGTACATGATCGCTCCGCCGCGTATGACAATGTAAATGAGCTGGAAAACACTGGCAATGCCAATTAGTACCCAGGGCACATTAGTGAACAAATCTTTTAGATCCTGCTGCAGCGGAGTTTTCTGTCCCTTTGGAGGTTGAACGCGCTCTTTGGTTGTGAAGAAGGTAATATAAAGCAGTACAATTGCAATCGCGGAAAAGATGCCCATGGTCATTTGCCAACCAAAGGGACTGGTTCTGCTTCCACCGATCTTTTTGACAAGCAATACGAACGTTAATTGCAGGATTGTGGTGGCAATAAAAGCCGCAATAAACCGGAATTGAGAAAGAACCGTCCGTTCATCTGAATGCGGGGTCATCACGCCCATCAACGCCGAGTAAGGCACATTCACAACCGTATAAGCCATCATTAGTAAGGTATAGGTAACGTAAGCATAGATGAGTCTGCCGCCGATACTGATGTTGGGAGTTGTAAAGGTTAATACACCTAACAGCCCAAATGGTATTGTAAACCAGAGGATATACGGACGGAATTTTCCCCAGCGGGTATTGGTCCGGTCGGCAACGGCCCCCATCATTGGATCATTGACTGCGTCCCATATCTTTGTGATCAGGAACATTAGGCTTATTGCCGCCGGAGAAAGGCCAAATACATCGGTGTAAAAGATTGGCACAAATAGAATAAAACTCTGGAAAAAAATGTTCGATGCAGCATCTCCCAGACTGAATCCAATTTTTTCGCCTAATTTTAGTATCCCCTTACTCTCTTTCATAGCTACCCTCTTGATTAAGATTATTGCTTATTTTAAGATCACCTCTGGTTCTTTTCTCTTACTGATACCTATTTCATTAGGTTGGCAATAAATGGTTTCAGTCGGTCAGAATCAATCAAAGTGTGTCCCGTCTGTTCTTTGATCGCTTTAATATACTGCAGCACAATTTGAGTCAGTACCGCACCCGGTCGGGGATAAGCGGCGACGATATAGTGCGGTCCCGGGGCGGATTCGCCGGCTTCCTGTTCTAATTCAGCCCGAAGATTATCGGGCGAGATTAATGAATTTGCATGCTGAAAAATGACTTTGTCCATGGCTTGGTATACCGCTTTACTCTCTTCTATCAAACCGTAATAGTCGAGTAATTGTGCAAATACGTAATTCGAGGTAGTATAGACATCCTGTCCCTGTTCGGATTCAACCGGTCCGCCGTCTTCGGTGCGACACATCGCCCAGCCCATGAGTGTCCGGTTATTGTCATAGATGGTTTTAAGTATTTTTAGGGCGCGCTTAGCCGGAATAAATGGTTCCTCACCCATGGCAATTAGCGCCCAGAGAGCATCGAGTTGATTGGTCCAGACGTCGGTGTTGGTTTTACCGGATACCGGATCATAGCAAGTGACATAATATTGCAGTTTTTGACCGCGGCTATTGGTTGTTTCCCGCCATAATTTTTCAAAGACTGCTGCGACCGCCTTAAAATGTTCTGCGTACTGTTTTTTGGCAGGTTCATCGCCCATCATTTCCGCCATCTGTGCCATTACCTGGCAGCCCGCCATGAAAGTAGTTGCGTCATAAGCATCGGCGCCAAACAGAGTCAAGTTGTCAAAAGTATTTTTGACCTCACCCGGATTGCCCTCGGGAATGCCGTCTCCGTCAATATCCAACTCCAGTGAGTGTTCGAAACCAAATTTGAGAGTTTCCCAATTCTTTTTAAGAAAATCCAGGTTGCCGGTAAATTTGACATTGCGCAGAACTCGGGTGGCAAGCTTGGGGAAAAGGTCTACCCAGTAATTATTGTTGTACCAGGCATAATCGCTCACATTGCGCAGGGCATGACCTTTTGGTAAAGCCCCTAAATCATGATACACACTGCCCTTGACCTTGATTGCGTCTCTGATCTGAGTCAGCGAGATGCCCTCGTACTCTGCGGGATAGGTCTCAAAATGCTGTCTGGCTTCGGTAAAAGAGGCGTGAATATGATAAAATCGTTGCCGTGGATTTTCATCCAAAATCGAATCAATAAACTGCTGGCAGAGCTCCTCTTCAATATGAGGAAAGAGAATCAATAGTACCATCGAGTACCAATCAACATCAGAAGGATTGATGTAGGCATAATCGAAACATTCCAAGAATCGGGCAACCTGCTCACCTTTTCCATTCTCGATCCAGACGGCAGCGTTGGAAACCGGGCAACTGAATTCATTGAGAATCAAGCGCAGCACTCTTAAAGCGCCCTCCTCATCATCTTTGTATGAGGGATTTTGTCTGAGATAAGTATAGAGCCGATTGATGATCATCATTGCCCGATCCAGCCACCGCTGATAGCTATCCAGCGCGATTTTCACCATCTCTCTGGGTCTGGTATTTTCGTTAGCAAAATTTTTGAGGTATTGGCGCGGGAATTCTTTTCCGTCAATGTATCTTTGTTGGGGAAAATCCAGAGCGATGGCAAACGGAATACGTATTACAGCCTGGGGCTCGAGGGTAAAGGACAGACTGATTGCCGCACCGTAATCCTGATTCAGAATTGCCGATCTTTTTTCATAGAAGCTGCCATCTTCATTCAAGAGCAAGTCCTGCTTCAACCGGTTCAGACAAAAATAGGGCTGGATGTCAGTACTTACCCTTTCTATTTGTGGTACGGCGATGACCATGCGATCCTGACTGTCCTTACTTCCCATGATTACGCCGCTAATGCCGTTGAATTCGAATACCTCGTGTCGGTGACCTTTTATCGGAGCATAGCAGAGATAAACTGTATCCTGGTCGGTTGGTTTTAATTCCTTTTCCTGAAGATTGACCAGTGAGGGTCGGGGAATAACCAGAGTAATTTGCCGGGATTGATTGGTCGCGTTTGTTACTTCGAATTCCTCTACCCCAATAGGCATTAGCGCTTGGTCATCACCACTCAGAAAGGGCGAAAGCAACCTTCTTGTTACCTGAATTTTTTCCAGGTTATAGCTAATTTCAGCCAGTGGCGTAGCCAGCGAAATTGTGACTTGCTCCTCAGCAACAGCCGGGTGATAATAATTACGCAACGCCGGCACATCATCAGGTCCTTCAACTACGTGAGGATCTTTCGGTGTCAGCATTACATATTGATCTCTTTCGTCTTCGTTTTCCGAATCGGCGGAAATCCGGACAAATGGTGCCGATCCCAATTGAATCGCATTTTGGTTGAGTAAGATCAATCGGCCGGCATTATTCAGTCTGTTATACAAACCATCGGGGGAAATGCCGATCGAGCAGGTCGGGGCACCCTGCAGGGCAATCGTCTGCGGAAATTGCAGGGTTTTGGACATGCCCTGATGGTGAACCGTCATTTTATTTTTTTTATAAATTTGAGAGATTTGTTGACCTGAGATCGTAAAGACGTCGCTAATATTTATTTTTTCCATACTGAATCTTCTATTCATTCTTTCTTGATAATGTCTTTGCCGCCAAGACTCAAAGGCTCCAAATTTATATTATGTATCGTTTAATACCTTCTTTAATTATTGGAACATTAAAATTGATTAGAAAACCTATGTGTCTGCTAGTCAACTTAAGATAGCTCAGTATTTGAGCTGCCCATACAGGATTTACATCATCAACTGCTTTTATCTCGCAAATAATAAGATCCTCTATCAATATGTCAAGACGAAGCCCTTCGTCAAAAATGATGTCTTCATATTTAATTGGAATGTCTACCTGTCTTTGGTAACGAAGCTCTCTCTTATCCAACTCATAACAAAAACAGACCTCGTATATTTTTTCGAGCAATCCAGGACCCAGGTTCTTATGCACATGGTAAGCGGCATCAACAATTTTCTTTGCTGCTAACTCCTCTTTTTCACTCGGAACATACTGAGTCATGAAATATTCTTAGAGTCTTTGAGTCTTGGTGACTAATCCTCACTAACAATAGGAAAGATTTAACGGATGTTTTTTCGGCGCCTTCAGATTTTTAGTCGGAACCGCTTCCTGCGGACCGAGTTTTACCGGTAGTTTGGTCGTCGGACAAGGCTTGATTTTCCCGAAGAGTAGGTCAGTCGAAACTCGAATTGAATCCGGCGTACCGCTGAAATTGCAGACCACGGCGTCGGCTTCTTTGGTAGTGCCTTCGAGATAAGGATTATTGGTGACGACCACGACCTTATGACCGGCTTCTTTTAGTTTCTTAACCAGGAGCTGATTGTTACCGGATTTGACGATCCGGGCATAGTAATTAGTCATTACTACCAGATCAGCCTGTTTGGCCAGCTCTAAACACTCTTTGATCTCATCTTCAAAAGCCGAAAATGCGGTGTCCACTAAAATCAGATTTTGATTGTGATTCACCATCGCCTCGCAGAACATATGGGTGTGACAATAAGGGTCTTTACCCAAAAATTCGTAAGGAATGCGTTGCTCAATCACCAGCATCCTCTGCTTCGGATTTAGTGGTAATATATTTTTATCATCGCGCATAATTATCAGGGCTTTTTGAGCTACTTCCCAGGAGAAATCGATAATCGCTTTACTGGAGGTAATCGCCTGGGTTTTCTCGGGATTATTTTTTCCGGCGGTTTGAAACAATCCCTGATCATATTTCATTTTCAGGAGACGCTCCACCGACTGATTGATTCGCTCCTCGGTCAATTCACCTCTCTCAACTGCCATTTTAATTCCGAAGAAACACTGTGACCGGGACTCGTCATCGGCTTTCAGCAGGATGGTGTCACAGCCGGCTTTGATGGCCATGGCGCAAGCCTGTGGTAGTGGCCATTTTTTCAGAATTGCCGCCATGCCGATCGCATCCGAAACGATCACGCCCTCGAATCCTAATTCCTCTCTCAGTAATCCGGTCAGGATTTTGGATGACAGGGTGGTGGGGTAAATTTCATCGTAGGCAGGATAGACGGAGTGACCGGTCATGATGGCTTTTACTCCGGCTTTGATCGCAGCTTTGAAAGGTACCAACTCAACTTCATGCATTCTTTTCTTATCGAGGTTGAGAACTTCCAGCACATCATGTGCATCGGTTCCCGAATCGCCTCTTCCGGGAAAATGCTTGGCGCTGGCCGCAATACCATTATCCTGCAAGCCCCTGATCAAAGCCACGGCATGGCGGGCACAGACTTCAGGATCGTCGCTGAAGGAGCGCACGCCGATTTCGGGGTTCTTGGGATTGGTGTTAACGTCGCAGACCGGCGAATACATCTGAGTTATACCGATTGCCGTCAGCATTTTGGCAATAGTTGCGCCGATTTTATAAGTTAATTTCTCGTCGCCAATCGCCGCCATACCCATTGGTCCGGGAAATTGGCGGATGCCGCCAGCCATATAATCATTTTTGAAATCACCCTCGAAATCAATGGTCATATGCAGCGGAATCCCAGATGGCCGATTCATGGCGATCTGCTGCAGGCGATTCAAATCTTTGGTGTAGTCTTCGGGTGTGATGCTGATGCCAAAGGTTTTGCCGTTAAAGTAATTATTGGCAATTTTAAAATAGTCCTTAGGCTTTTTAAAAGTCTGATCAATCTGGGAATTGCCCCAGTAAAGATTCTTACAGGTTTCGAGCGCATAAGGTTCGAGGCACAGACCGCCGCAGTGCAGGCGGGTGATCTGTTCGATGCCGCTGGGAGTCAATATGGTCCCCCGACGGGTGAATGTCAGCAGCTGCCCGATCTTTTCCATTAAGCTCATGCCGGCGATTTTGTTCTGAATAAATGAATCTCGTTCTTGCAACATTATTTCTCCTAATTATCTACTTGATGTTATTCCCATGTGCCGTGGTTATCGGGTCCAACCCAGAACTCACGCTCTTTCTTCCAGCCTGGTTCAGCTATTTTCAACTCTTTGGTCTGCCAGCCAGCCTTGATCCTTCGGGTAAGGTCAGCAAATCCTTTATTCCAGGTCAGACCGTCGGGTACGGTGACATTCATGCTGCCAGCCGCATTGGCGTATCTTAAGCAGGATTCAACTGTATGACCCCAAATGAAAGCTGACAGAAATCCGGCAATTGCCGCATCGCCTGAACCTAATGCCCCAACAAATTTTTCCTCTTGATAGACGGGGAACCAGAGCTCACGGTTCGCCCAGTTTTCGAGATTGGCACACTGCGCCGCGCCAAATTGTTTGAGGCGCTCCTGACCGGCAGTGCGCACGTATAAGCCGCGGTGACCACATTTCACCATGGCGACCCCGGTGCCCATGGCAATTAAATTATTTCCGATTTCGGATATTTCTTTGACCGTAATATGATCAAGCACACTCTCCTTCGGTCCTAAGTTAGCCTTCTTCTCGAGGAATTTTTCCTTGTAGAGAAAATAGAAAATCTCCTCAGCACTGGGAACCATGATGTCGGTCAGGGGGACCCAGTTGTGCAAAATTGCCAGCCAGTCTACCTGACCGGCGCGGCTGTTTACATCGGGGAGCGAGAGATCGAGAACGGTTGTGGTATCTAATTTTTTGGTTTTCCTCAGAATTTTAGTCAATTCAGCTCCGGTGTTTTCGTACAGCTTGGCCATCCAAGGCGGATAACCGAAAAGCATTAGTTGGGAACGCCCCACCAGATTGAAATCCATGTCGTCATAGCCAAAGGTATCATTTGCCCCGCAGTGATGCAGATAGAAACGGTCTATGCCGGGAATACAAATGGCAATGGTGTAGGAGGTTGATTCACCGGCTACCATATGAATACCTTTAAAGTGGCCCTCATGCTCTTCATACCAATTCAGAATTTGATGTCCAAAATCGTCGTCACCAACCTTGCCGATTAATTCGGTCTTAACTCCCAATCGGCGGATCGAAACCCCGGCATTAGTTACCGGACCGCCACCGACAACAACACATTTGCCCATATTGATCATTTTTCCGGGCACGAGCACATCCGTCATCTTATCCACTTTTCCCTCGATGGTGAAGGCAGGAATTAAATCAAGGCAGGTATGTCCGGCCGATACAATTTCAAGATCCTTTTTGGGTTTCATTTACAGTTCCTTTTTCATGTTCTGGTTGGTTTATCGGGTTGTTTAGGTTGCTATTTTGAGGATTGCCTCAAGTGCCGGTTTTGGTCGGCATTGCCGATCAAACAAGGTCGGGTAGTCCACTCTGCCCCTGATCGGCAGGTAGCTGCGCCAGGATTGCTGATCATGCACCGCCCAAAAGGTTATGCGGCTGAGCTTGTCGCGGAGTTTATAAAACAGGGCAAATAATTCACCATAGCGTTTTGCCTGCTCCTTTTGGACGGAATCGGGCAGATTATCCGGATAAGGATTGTACTTCTTCTGGGTTTCAGAATCGAAAGTCGAAATATCCACCATCTTGGAATCAACCGGATAAAAGGGCAGTACCCCGATGTCCAATTCCGTAATCATCTGGGGAATGTTCAATTTTGAGAGCTCTAAAATGGATTTTTCGATTTCATCCAGTGTCGGATAATCTAAAAACCAGTGTCCCTGGGTGCCAATGCCATCGATCCGAACGCCATGGGCTTGCAGGTTTTGGATCAGGCGAATGACCGCATCACGCTTGGCTTGATGCTCGGTGTCGTACTCGTTGTAATAGAGCTGGGCATCAGGATCGGCTGCGCGGGCGTATTCAAAAGCCAGCTGGACATAATCTTCGCCGATGATTTCGAGCCACTTGCATTTTCTAAAGGTGCCATCCTGCATAATGGCTTCATTGACGACGTCCCAGCCGTGAATGCGACCCTTGTAGCGTCCCATCACGGTGAAAATATGATCGCGCATGCGGTCAAGCAGTGCCTGCCGGCTCAGCGGTTTGCCGGCTTGGTCCTCAAAAACCCAATTAGGTGTCTGGTGAAACCAGACCAGCGTATGACCAATGATCTGCATTTGATGCTTTTCACCAAAAGCTACATATTGGTCGGCAGCCGTAAAATCATATCTTTCCGGCTCGGGATGGACCTCTTCCCATTTCAGAATATTTTCCGGTGAGATACTGTTAAAATGTTTTTTAATGACGGCGATGGCTTTTTGATCTTTTCCAGTGATTTGGTCTAAATTCAGGGCAGCCCCGATGGTAAAATCACTTGCAAATACCTCTTTGAGAAATGGGTATTGAATTGTTATAGCCCTATTTATAGTTGACATTTATCGAATTCTATCTTGTTATTAAGGAGTAGTACCAGCGGACTTAGGATTGTTACTGTGAAGCTCTAATATCATAGGCTATGAATATAATCCAATCATCTTTTTCAATGAAGCTTTTT
>Ga0208828_1000899_pt1 | contig 12396 bp, 13 predicted proteins | sample Kivu_160m_FD_185487 | JGI IMG/M metagenome (GOLD analysis project Ga0208828, IMG submission 185487) | Freshwater microbial communities from Lake Kivu, Western Province, Rwanda to study Microbial Dark Matter (Phase II) - Kivu_160m (SPAdes)... | ecosystem: Environmental > Aquatic > Freshwater >... | reverse complement strand
CCTTATCCCCATCGGGCTTAAGGATGACTTTGGCGTACATACGGTGATGTGGTGGATGATTCAATGCCCTTACGGCTTCGATGATCGGGAACGTGCTTTGACAATCAGGGCACGTTGCATTTGCCTGGCCCGCTGGACCTTCCTGGGGATTGTAGGATGTGCCACATTGGTCACACTTGACTTCTGTTTGATATACCATTGTGGAATTGATGGCCTCGCAAGCGGGGCACAGGGATTTTGCTTCTGGTTGTTTGCTTGGGCGAGCGTTCCTGGCAAAGATACGACTATCGAACAAATCAACTTGTGCGCCACAGCAAGGACAGGGAACGAACTTCACCCAAAAGTAATAGAGCACGTCTACGAGACCGTGATGCTCAGTTCTTGCTTTGTAATACACTTTGATTCTGTGACTCACGTCCCTTTCAATGGCCTTGAAAGTCTGACGTACTTCAGAGATGTCGTGTGTACTCAGTGCATTCTTGACCATAAAAAAGGAAACCGGGTTGATGTCCCGTCCAATGACGCGGCATCCTAGCTTGTACGCTTCCCCAACCGTCGTCCCACTTCCCATAAATGGATCGTAGACCAGTGTGTCTGGAAATCGGTTAGGTCTGTAGAACAGGTCGAGTATGCCGTCTGACCCAATGGCAGCAGCGCCTTCCGCAGGAGCGCACGCCCCTAACACGATGGCGCGAAACACGCTGCTGAGGCGTCTGGCCCACCACTTGTGAATGTAGTAAACGGGTTGATAAACGTCCTTACGCCACGACTGCCGTTCGGCAATCTCACTGATCTCCACGAACGGAAAGGATCGCTCAATGGCTTTTCGCTGTTTGGGCGGATCGCCGTTGGCGTAAACAGGACGCACCTTAGCTACTTTTTGCATCAAGGCACTCATTGTCTAGCCTCATCCTACAAAGGCTCAATCGGGAGCCTGAACCTGCCTCTACTCTGGGTGAGGGTACTGCGAGACATCGGTGTGGGAAATGGATCCTTCAAGTCGGTTATGCAGAGGGGATTGTCCTTCGCGTCATACACGCGAATCGTTCCACAAGGGGGTGTCGTGTTGTAGTCGAGGCCAGATTGCCTCGCCACTGCACCCGACTTTGTGCGTTCCAGCTTTTTAACCTCGATCCCAACAATTCTCGTCAAGTCGTCCCGCAGGGCTGCTCTGGAAACGCCGTTGCATCGCTCTGGGCGAAGCAGCACCAGATCGGGGCTGATTAACGGGCCAGGAGAAGGTATACACTCGCTGTCCCGTAGATGATTACGCAATACGTCACAGATGTACTCGTCCAGCGGATTGTCTTGCGTGTTTCGCTTTTCCCGCAGCGGGAATATTTTTGGCACGCTGTTCTGGTCGAAGAAGTGCTCACGGAGGATCGTGAATGCTTCGAGGGTCAAGTCAGCATTGCTGACCATAGATATCGCACTCCTATCTTCTGCTTGAATAACGGTTGTAGCGAGCGAGCATCAAGCTCATTCTTGTTCAGCGAGTAGCGATGCAGGCTGCCGTGGACTGCTGGCGTCAGCAAGTTCGGCCATTTACTCTACAGCGATTGCGAGGCCAGAGAGATTGTCTCCTCAACCGCTGGCCGGGTGAGTTCGGGCCAGCTTCTGAGCAGTTGATCCACCGAATAACCTTTTGCCAAAAAGGTCAACACCGTGTCTACTGGCACGCGCGTGCCTTTGAAGGTCATCTGGCCATGACAAATCTCCGGGTCAATTACCAGGTAATCGCCGATTTCAACTTTTCGCATTGTTCCCCCTTCACTCTCCTCAACCAAAGTTGAATTACTGATCCTCACAAGCTCATTCCTGTTCAGCATAGTAGCGATGCAGGCTGACGTCGAAAGGCACATTGTTGAGGACGGCCCCGATCAGGCGGGCGTTGACTTTCTCCAGCAAGGCTTTGGCCCGCTGGGCGTGTTCCCTCTTTGTGCCGCCAGCTTTGAAGACCAACAACACGCCATCAACCTTGGAAGCCAACACCGCCGCGTCGGTCACGGCGATGATGGGAGGGACGTCGAACAGAATCATGTCGGCTTGCTCCAACAAGATGGCGATGATCTCCTCCATGCGGCGCGAGCCCAATAGCTCCGAAGGATTGGGCGGCAAGGGGCCAGTGGGAAGCAGCCAGAAGTTGGGGACGCCAACCTCTTGCAGAGGGGGCTCCTTCATGGCCCGGTCTTCAACGACCATGGTGGTGAGCCCCGCCCCGTTGGGGACGCCGAAGATGGTGTGCTGGGATGGGCGTCGCAAATCGCAATCAATCAGGATCACTCTCTTCCCACCTTGAGCCATGGTAACCGCCAGGTTGGCCAGGGTCGTAGATTTGCCCTCTTCAGGGCCTGGGGAGGTGACCACCATGGTCTTGATGGGTCTATCCAAGCTGGAGAATTCCAGATTGGTGCGCAGTGTACGAAATGCCTCGCTGACAGGCGAGCGGGGATTGGCTATGGTAATTAAACTCTCCTTGTGATCAATTGCCATCGTAATTCCATCCTCCTATATTCATTTGAGACTCTTCAAGAAAGCCCAACGGCGCTTTCGCCTGGCCCCGACGGGTATGACCTCTTCCGAGGCAATAGCGGGAATGGAACCCAGCACGGCGACGCCGACGTGGCGCTCCACATCCTCGGTGGTCCGCACCACGTCCGACTCCAGCCACTCCAGAAAGAAGACAATCACCACGCCCAGCATGGCGCCGAAGATGCCACCGGCCAGGGTATTGATCTTCTTGCGGGGTGAGAAAAGATAATAGCGCGCATCGTTCAGGATAGACACCTCGAGCTGGTCGCGCTTGTCCTGAAGTTGGTTGAATTCGTCCTGATCCTCCTTGAAAACCTGGGCCAGGGTCTCGGCGATCCTCTTGGCTATCTCCGGGTCGTGATCCCGGGCTTCGATCTGGATGGAGAAGGTCGCTTGGTCGGCAGCCGTGGCTATCTTACCTTTCAGGGCATCAACTGAAAGATCCAATCGTAACCGCCCGATGACATCCTTAAGCATCTGGTCACTTTGGATCCTCTCCCTGTAGAGAGGCAACCACTCTTTGGCCGTGTTGGTCAGCCCCCAGTCAACCCGATATGGTCGAAAATGGAGCTTGCTGACGCCCTTGTACACAGGCACCTGCATGCTGCTGAAGCCATAGGCGCTGAGAGCAGTAATGACAGCTACCAGAACAATGATCCAACCCCGCTTCCACAATATTCTAAAATACTCCTGTATTTCCACGCTTCCCTCCTCGATAGCGGTCAATCTATTTTACCATAGCCACTGCTTTTGGGCAAAACGAGGTATATTTTGAAGCTTGAAGTTTAAAGTCTTAAGTTTCGTCAGGGCAATTTCCTCTCCCAGGGAAACCGCCGGCGACCAGGCAAGGGCGGTATCTCGCCCAGGACGGGCAGCCCCATGGCCTCCACCTCGGCCCGCTGGCGCACGGTGTCGTCCAGGTAGTCCAAGAGGAAGGCCAGGGCCACTCCAGCCAGGAGGGCCAGGAACAGGCGAATGGGCAGGTCCAACTGCTCTTTCAGGCTTCGACCAGCAGGCAATACCACGGGTGGGTCAATGAGGCGAATGTCGGCCCCGGTGGGGCCAAGCTGACCCAGGAAAGCGGCGCTGCGCTCGCGGACTACCCTGGCCGCGGCATCGGCTATCGCCTCGAGTTGTTCCTGGTCAGCCCAGGTGATGTGCACGGTCAAGATACGATGCTTTCTGTCGGCTCGCATTGAACCGTGCAGCACCCCGGCTGGCAGGTCGAGCCCCCTATCGCCCAACACCTCGCCAACCGCCTGGGCAAAGGCCTCGCTTCCCACTATCTCCGTGAGTTCGTCAACGAAGTACTCCGAGGCCATCCAGGTGTAGTAACGGTCAAAGGCATAGTAGTCGTCACTCCTGGACTCCGGCACCACGGCCACGGTGAAGCGCATGGAGGTTTGGTAGAGAGTGGAACGTCCTGGTCGAAGGGCTAAACTGCTGACCAGCACAATGGCAACCAGGGCGATCACAATCCAAAGCCGCTTGTAGATGATCCTCCAGTATTGGCGAAGTTCCATAATGACCTCCTGAGAACAACGGATCGGCAGGATTCACGGATCAGGTGGCGTGGACCGAGGAAGAATCCGTAAATCCTGCGCATCGGTGTTCTTATGCTCCGCAACCTTCTCCTCGATAAACGCGCTCAGCCGCTCCTTGAAGACCCGCTTATCAAACCGTTCGGCATGGCGGCGGATGACGGCTGGGTCGTAGCTACTCTCGTTGAATTCTCTGATTACTTTGATCAGGGCCTCAGGCGTCTGATGGTGGAAGAAGACTCCTGTGACCCCGTCTATCACTGTGTCCAAGGCGCCACCAGCAGCGTAGGCGATGACGGGCCGCCCCGCTGCCTGAGCCTCCACAGGGGCAATGCAGAAGTCTTCTTGGCCGGGCAAAATGAAAGCCCAACAGCGGGCGAAATAGTCGCCGATTTCCTCGTCAGGAACGTAGCCCAGGAATTGGATATTGGACTTGGCCAGAGCCTGCAAACTAGCTCGATCCCTTCCACCTCCGATGATCACCAAAGGCAAACCCAGTTCGTTGAAGGCTCGCACCGCCAGGTCAATACGTTTGTAGGGTGAGTCGGGAGACGACGAGGAAGTAGTCATCGTGGGTGTCGCTAACAGCGAACTTGCCGGTGTCTACCGGGGGGTGAATTACAAAGGAATCACGGCGGTAGTACTTAGCGATACGCCGCCGGACCGTCTCTGAAATGGCGATGAAATGATCCACCCGCTCGGCGGCCGCCCGGTCCCAGAGCCGCAGGTAATTCAGGAAAGGCGGCAAGGCCAGGCGAGCTAACTTGGCCAGTCCTTCACGTTGAGCATAAGCGGGGTAATCCCAGAGAAAACGGGTGGGAGTCAGGCAATAGCAGACGTGCAACGTGTCGGGTGAGGTGATCACACCGTGGCAGAAGCCGCTCTTGTTGCTGATGACCAGGTCGTAGCCTGTGAGATCGAAGCTCTCGAAGGCCAGGGGATACAGGGGGAGGAAAGGCTGATGGTATCTCTTGACCAGGGGCAGCTTGTCCATGAACGAGGTGCGAATTTCCCAGGAACGGTATTCCTGGGGCATGGCCTGAGGCCAATACATAGAAGTGTACACCGGGGCCTGGGGATACATCTCCACCAGAGCCTCCAGGACCGCCTCTGCCCCTCCCTTTTGGTTCAGCCAGTCGTGTACAATGGCGACTCTCAAGTTCAACCTTCCCTCACCGATGTTGGTGTAAGTATACCAGAAACAAGGGAAATAAACAAGGAGAGAGCATTTGACAAGCCCACGGAAGCGTGATACAATGCTTGACAAAGCAAAGAAGGGAGGAGATCAAAGCAATGACCAGAAGAAGATTGAGAGCGACGGTGATGGCCCTGGCAGTCGCGATCACGTTGACGATGGCGCTGACTTCAGTGGCTTCGGCCCAGCCTCCATCGTCAGGAGGCTACTGGTATCAGGTAAAGCACGGCGATACCTGGTACAATCTCTCGCGCAGAACGGGCGTTAGCATCCAGAGATTATGGGACGCTAACCCAAATCACCATCATCTGAACAATTGGCTGTTCTACGGGCATTGGCTATGGATTCCAGTCTCCCCTCAGCCTGCCCCCCAGCCACGAGGAGGGTATTGGTATCAGGTGAAGCACGGGGATACCTGGTACAACCTTGCCAGTAGAACGGGCGTTAGCTTCCAGACGCTGTGGGACGCTAACCCCAATCACCATCATCCCCACCAGTGGCTGTTCTATGGCCATTGGCTGTGGATCCCCAACTGAGAGAATCCTCCACCTGGGGCGCCACACCTGATTGACGCACCTGCGTCAGAATGACGTCTCCAGCAAAAAGCCAGGGCTTTGGCCCTGGCTTTGCTTTACCCCCTGGTCAAGTCTTCTCTACCGTCATAATGTCCGCTACCCCAGGTCAATGGGCTTGGAGAGCACAGCTACCAGCAACTTGACGGCGTTAAGCACGTCGTGGTGATCCACCATCTCTGAGGGCGTGTGCACGTAGCGGCAGGGGATCGAGAGGCAGCCGGCCGGCACACCCTCCCGCGAAACCTGAATGGCCATGGCGTCAGTGGTGCCCCTCTCCAGGACCTCCAACTGATAGGGAATCCCCAGTCCCTCGGCGGTCTCGACCAGCAGGTTCTTGACCGCCGGATGGGCCAGCATCCCCCCGTCTTTGACCTTGACTGCTGGCCCTTCTCCCAGGGAGACGGCCATGGTGCGAGCCTCCGGCGTATCGCCAGTGCCCGTCACGTCAACCGAGATGCCCAGGTCGGGCTGGATGCCGTAAGCCGAGGTGACGGCCCCCCGCAATCCCACTTCCTCCTGCACGCTGAATACGAAGTACACATCGTGGGGCCAAGCCTCCAGGTCGCGCATCACCTGGATCAGAACGGCGCAGCCAATGCGGTCGTCGAAGCCCTTGGCCATGAGGCGATCCCCCCGGTCAGCGAGAGGTCGCTGGAAACAGGCGATGTCTCCCACGCCTACGGGTACCGACTCCCTGTCCTTCGCCCCTACGTCCAGATAGAGCTTGTCCAGGTTGGGAATCTTGTTCTCGTCCTCCGGTTCCCGCTTTTCCAGGCCAATGGTGCCCACTGTGCCATTGGCGAACACGACCCGCCCACCCAACAGGCCCAGTGGCCGTACCCCGCCCACAGGGGCAAAGCGCAGAAAACCCTTCTCGTCCACGTGGGTAACGATAATGCCGATCTCGTCCATGTGGGCGGCCAGCATCACTTTCAACCCCTCGCCGCTACCCCGTTTTAGGGCGATCAGGTTGCCCATGGTATCCACCCGCACCTCATCGGCCAGACCCTCGATTTCCGCCTTGAGCACCTCCCTGATCTGCTCCTCGCGTCCTGAAGGGCCGTAGGTCTCAACCAGCTTCTTGATCAATTCCTTCACGCGACAATACCTCCTTGCTTAGGCGTAGATTCGGGATTCGTAGATTCGGGATTCGTAGATTCGTGTTCTCAATCCACGAATCTACGAATCTACGAATCTACGAATCTACGAGTTACTAATCTCCCCAACGCCGCCTTCATCAACCGCGCCGTGTTCTCCAAATCCTCCAGGCTCAGCAAGCAGACCGGCGAGTGGATGTAGCGGCAGGGCACAGCCACGGTGGCCGAGGGCACGCCCTCTTTCACCAGGTGAATGGCTCCAGAATCAGTGCCGCCGATGCCGGGCTGCTTGAACTGATAAGGGATGCCTAGCTCTTCGGCTGTCTCGACCAGGAGCTTGACCAAGCCTCTATCGGCAATAAAAGAGCGATCCATGATGGTGATGGCTGGGCCAGCCCCAATCTTGGTGGTGGGACTCACATCCTTCTTCTTGGGCATGTCGTCACAGATGGTGCCTTCCAGGGCGAAAGCCACGTCGGGCTCGATGGCGTAGGCTGCCACCCGCGCCCCCCTCAGGCCGACCTCTTCCTGGACAGTGAAAACAGCATAGAGATCGAAAGGATAGCGCTCCTTCAGCACCTCGATCAGTACGGCGCAACCGGCCCGGTCATCGAAAGCCTTGCCCTTGACCGTTCGCAGTCCGTCGTCCGTCAACGGACAGAATTCGGTGGCGAACACAGCATAATCGCCTATCTTGATCACCTTCTCTGCCTCTTCCTTGCTCTTGGCGCCGATGTCTATGGCCATCTGATCCACCCTGACCACTTGTTTGCGCTCCTCCTCTTTGATGAGGTGAATCGGCTTGGCGCCGATGACGCCGGGCACTCGCTCCTTGCCAATAAGCACAAGTTTGGACAGCAGGATGCGGTCATCAATGCCACCCACTGGCCGGAAGCGGATGGTACCTTCCTCCTCCTCGATGTGAGTGATCATTAATCCGACCTCATCCATGTGAGCGGCCACCATCACCTTTAGCCGATCGCTAATAGCTGATGGCTGATGGCTCTTTTTGGTGGCAATCAAGTTGCCCAAGGCATCAACACGGTATTCATCCACATGGTCCTTAATGGCCTCGATGATGATCCTGCGGACCTCATCCTCGCAGCCCGATACTCCAAAAGCCTCTGATAGTTCTTTAAGGATCAAAGCTTCCCTCCTCAGAAGAATCGTCAGTGAGATGCATTGGTTAACCTTACTATTACCATTGCCATTCGCGTGGCCACCTCCAATAGAGAGGCTCCTCACCCTCAGGATAGGCGTCTATGATCTCCCAGTGTCGAACCGGACATCCCATCATGTCCCCATAGTAAGGGCCTCCCGTTACCCAGACATCGAAGACGTAGGTGACCTTCTCTTCAGTGGCTCCACCGACGGCGACACGCAAGCGAGCGAGCCCCGCTCTACTGGGATCATCAATCACGCAAGGCTCACAGCAATTGCTCCACCACTCGACATTGAGAACATGAAATGAGAAGCCGGAGCCCAGGGCTGAGATTGCTTCCGTGACCGCTTGCCGCCGCGCCTCATACTCAGGGCCGAGATGCTCATTGGCTGTCCGCCAGCAGTTGTATACCGACGCCCTATTGCCTTGGCGAATCGCTTCCAGATAAGCGGCTACCTTGGCCTCAGGCGTTTCCCCTGTAATCTTCTCGATGAGCGGGTTGATGAAGCAGGGGATGCGTGATGGAATCCCAAAGTTCCATGCAACAAGAACGAACAGCAGGCCGACCAGCGTCAGGAGCAAGAAAAGCCAGCGAGCAAGCCCGCCCTTTCGACACTTTGACATCATTCAGGGCTGAGGAGTTGGTATGAGCTCTGGATAGGGCCAGTAGGGACTCTCAGCTTCTGTAATCTTCTCGATTTCTTGACCGTCTTCAGTGACAAAATGCAGCGTGAGTGGAAGCGAGCGCTCTGGCCTGGCGAATTGGACGAACTGGACACCCTGCTCCATCGGCTCCACTACCACGACATAGTGAGTGTCTAGCCGCTTGACGCTTTTCACCCTGTGAAGTAATGCCCAGACTTCTGCTGTTTGGAGCTTCAATAGGGCATCGTGACGTTCTGGTTCAAAGCATTTGGCCCTCACATCCCCTGGAAGCGTCCAAAGCCCAGAAAGGTTTGTGATGTCGTACTCGCCACTGGCACTGCCATACACTACGAAGAAGTTGTGTGTCCAGGGATACTTGATGACTTCCTCGTTTCCGCCGGCATACCGTCCAGAACTCCACCACTTTGCATTCTGTTCTTGCTCAGCCGGACGCTCCCAGGTGGTTGATTCGCCACAAACCTCAAACGATAGTTCTTCTCCTTGAGCCATAATCTCTGCCACAGTTGGCGGGAGCAGGATTTCGGCAGATGGTGTTGGTGTTGGAGGCACAGGGGTCGCCGTTGGAGGCAGTGAGGTCGCCGTTGGAGGTAGCGATGTGGCCGTTGGCGGCACTGGCGTTGCTGTTGGGGGCACGGGTGTAGGCGTTGGCGCCGCTGGTGCACATCCTGCAACTAAACCCAGGACTATGACCAAAGTCAGCAGAGACATCAAATCTTCTCTATCGCGCATCTTATCCTCCTTTCGTACAGCACCTAACCCCACGTTGAAGTCGGACGAGCGCATTTCCGCATAATTACGAATTTACGAACTATGAATCTTCGAATCCAACTCTCTCCATAAACTCCTCATCCAACCGCGCGATGAACCCGGCCATCAGCCTCCCCGTCCGCTCCACGTCTTTGAGGGAGAGTGTCTCCACCGAGGTGTGCATGAATCGCACGGGGATGGAGAGCAAGGCGGTGGGGATGCCTTCCCGCGTGACCTGGATGGCCCAGGCGTCGGTGCCGCTACCGCCGGGAACGGGTTCGACCTGGTAGGGAATCTCCAATTCCTTCGCCACTTCCACCAGGGCCTCATGTAGCTTGGGATGGATGTTGGGGCCGAACCCGATGGCTGGTCCCTGGCCGATCTTGAGGGTCTCGGCCTCGGAGACACCCGGCTGGTCGCCAAAGGTGACGTCAATGGCGATAGCCACGTCGGGGGCCAGACCATAGGCGCTGGTTATGGCGCCACGTAGCCCCACCTCCTCCTGCACCGTCGCTACAGCGTAGACGTCCCAGGCATGTTTGACCGAAGCGAGGCCCTCCAGACAAACCAGGATCGCAGCCAGTGACGCCCGGTCGTCGAAGGACTTGCCGGCCACCACATCCCCTTGCAGGGGGGTGAACTGCCGCCTCAAGGTGGCCAGGTCGCCCACCCGAACCCAACGTCCCAGTTCCTCTTCTCCCATTCCCACGTCTATGAACAACTTATCCATCGGCATGGTCTTCTCGCGCTCCTCCTGCGGGAGCACGTGGGGTGGCCGGCTGCCGATGATGCCGGGCAGGTCCCTTCGGCCATGCACGGTGACCTCTTGCCCCACAAGGGTCTGCTCGTCGAAACCACCTACCTCGGTGAAATGGATGAACCCTTTCTCCAGCTTGGTCACCATCAACCCGATTTCATCTATGTGACCGGCCAGCATGATGCGGCGACGAGGCTCCTCACCCTCTCCCCTCTTCAAGGCGATGACGTTGCCCAGCTTATCAGTCTGCACCTCGTCGGCGTATCGCCCGAATTCCTCGGCGACGATCTCTCGCACCTCGGCTTCGTAACCCGAGACCCCCCGGGCCTCGGAAAGTTTCTTCAACAACGGCGCTATTTGCACGGCTTATGGCCTCCTCAAGAATGGCTACTTGGCCTGGATGAAGACTGGCCTTAGAGTTCCTTCGAGGGTGGGAACTCAGGGGAACTCATAGGAACTTATCTTTTTGCTGGTGGAAAACGTGGGTATTATAGCTCAATTCTACCTTCTGTCAAACGGAGATCATCCACCAGGTGTAGGTGTCTCAGCAGGCTCAGATGTAGCTGTATTGGTGGGCGTCTCCGTGGGGGTCTCTGTGCTGGTTGGCGTAGGCGCCGCAGTGGCCGTCGGAGTGTCGGTCGCGGTAGCCGTCGGCAAGGGTGTGAGCGTGGCTGTTGGGGTGTCGGTCGCTGTCGGCAGTGGTTGGGTCGGGGTCGCCGTGGCAGTGGGGGTTCCCGTAGGAGTGACCGTGCGCGTCGGTGTAGCCGTAGTTGTGGGGGATGGCGACACCGTCGGGGTCTCGGTGGGAGTCGTCGTGCCTGTCACCGTGGGCGTGCCAGTGGGTGTGTCGGTTGGGGTGGCCGTCGAAGTGGGTGTCGGCCCTGGAGAGGTAGGGCTGGGCGTCGGTGTGCGCGATGGGGTAGGGGTACGGGTAGGAGTAAACACGGCCGTGGGGGATGGCGAGGGGGTAAAGGTTGCGGTAAAGGCTGTGGGTGGAGGCGGCGCAAGGGACAAGGCTGCCAATCCCAGGCAATAGCAGGGCAGGGTAAGCAAGATAATGGCCAGCAATACCCCGTAGGTCGTCCTCTGTCTGTCGGATAGATTTGAGTACCAATTACGCAACTCGTCCATTTGACTCGCCTGAGGTACTCCTCACTTGCTCCTGCTGGACCCTAGTCCAGCAGCCTCGTTGGTCTATTGTTACCTTGGCCAAGGCTGTGTTTCACAGTTTTCGGCGCTGGCCATCGCCGGTGGAGTAGCGGACTAGGGTCCGCTGCGAGCATGAGGTGAGTAGTAGATACTGGCTGAGTATGATAACACCGATTAGGCCTATTGTCAAAACGCGGGTTGCGCATTTTGACCACTCGTGGTAATATTGTTACACCTTATAACCAAGGAGAGCTTGAAGATGAACAACCTGTCCCCCAAAACGAGTTCTGTTGATAAAGTCCGGGGGTATCTGAGACGCCGTGGGCTGAGCATTGAGGTGATGGAGTTGAACGAAAGCACCCGCACGGCAACGCTGGCCGCCGAGGCCGTGGGCTCGCCCTTGGGGGCCATCGTCAAGTCATTGGTCTTCCTGGCCGACGGGGAGCCAATCCTCGTCCTGGTGTCCGGCGACAAGCGGGCTGATCCAAAGAAGCTGGCCAGAATCCTCGAGGCCAGGCGGGTCATCATCGCCGACGCCGATCAGGTACGGGAGGCCACCGGCTTCGCCATTGGCGGTGTGCCGCCGGTGGCCCACAAGGTTAAATTATCCACCTTCATTGATAAGAACCTGGGGCGCTTTGAGAAGCTTTATGCAGCAGCAGGCTCGCCGCGTGCTGTCTTCCCCATCTCCTACGAAAAGCTGGTGGAGATAACGGAGGGACAACTGATAGACGTGGCCGAGGATTAACCTCCGCGAAAGGTAACTACTCAGGCTGTCATTGCGAGGAGGCGGTTTTTGCCGACGAAGCAATCTCCAATTCGCAAGTTGGGGATTGCTTCGCAAAAAACGCTCGCAATGACAACAGAGGCTGAGTAGGTAGTTACCGCGAAAGTCTGAAAGGAGATTGTTATGAAACGCATTGGTGTATTGACCAGCGGCGGTGATGGGCCAGGCCTGAACCCCTGTATCCGCGC
>Ga0208828_1000898_pt1 | contig 12399 bp, 8 predicted proteins | sample Kivu_160m_FD_185487 | JGI IMG/M metagenome (GOLD analysis project Ga0208828, IMG submission 185487) | Freshwater microbial communities from Lake Kivu, Western Province, Rwanda to study Microbial Dark Matter (Phase II) - Kivu_160m (SPAdes)... | ecosystem: Environmental > Aquatic > Freshwater >... | reverse complement strand
TTTCAACTTGCTTACTCTCGATTCGATCACTATAAGGCAGGACACTACTCAAAGCCTCCTTGAGGACTTTATCCTGATAGGCGCTGATCTTGGGTTCGGTGAAGAGATTCAGAAATGCCAGTAATGATCCCGATAAAATTGCGCTCAAGGTCAAGACAAGAATCAATTTGTAGGATTTTGTCATCGCTTTTTTTCTCCAAAAATAGTGGGTCGGGTGGAGCGGTTAATCAATGGCACAAAACCGTCCATTATTAGAATAGAATACATGACGCCCTCGGGCAATCCACCGAATAAGCGGATGGTAACGAGTAAAAGTCCGGCACCGCAGCCATAAATCCACATCCCTTTTGGAGTAATTGGTGAAGTCACCATATCAGTTGCCATAAAGAAGGCACCTAACATCAGACCACCGGAAAAGAGGTGGAATAGCGGATCGGGATATTTTGCCGGATTCAAGAGCCAGAACAATCCACCGATTAGAAAAACGCTTCCTAAGTAACTGACTGGAATGCGCCAGTTTGCATATTTCTTGATTAATAAAAAGACACCACCAATAATAATAAACAGGGCACTGGTCTCACCAATGCAGCCGCCGACGTTTCCGATGAACAGGTCAAACCAGGGCGTCAAGGTTTTTTCGAATTTAAACGAGCCTAAGGGAGTGGCAGTGGTAATTGCGTCAATTGTGATCGGCGCAACCCAGGTAGTCATTTTGACCGAAAAACTGGCTTGCAGAAATGCCCGACCGAGCAAAGCGGGATTGAAAATGTTATAGCCTAATCCACCGAAAATCTGCTTCCCAATCCCGATGGCAAAAACGGAACCCAGAGCGGCGTACATGCTTGGAAAAGTTGGTGGCAACGTCATTGCTAATAACAGACCAGTCAGAACCGCACTACCATCGCTAATAGTAAGTTCCTTCTTTCTCATTTTATTGATAATTGCTTCGGTAACCACGGCTGCCGCGATGGATGCAATCATCGTCACTAAGACCTGATAGCCAAAGTTGTAAACACCAAAAACTACGGCTGGCATCAATGCGGCTACCACCGTCCACATAATTTTAGGGACACTCTCTTGACCGGCAATGTGGGGTGAGATGGTCAGGAGTAAATTTTTAGGTTTTACGCTTTCTTTTATATTGGTGGTTGATGTTGTCGGTTTTGAAGTACTTTCACTGGTCGGTTGAGAGGGTATGTTATCGGATTTTTCGTTCATTGCCATTATCTCGACTTTATTTGGATTCTTTGGCTGCCGTTGCTTTCTGCCGCTCCTGCAATTCACTAACACGTAGTTTGCCGATTTTGATCCATTGAACCAGGGGAATTTTTGCCGGGCAGACATAGGCGCAGCATCCGCATTCGATGCAGTTGAGGATCCCCAATTCGGCGGCTCGCTGCCAGTTTTCAACCTTACTAAAACGAGCCAGGCGGGTTGGCATTAAATTCATTGGGCAGGATTCGATGCATTTACCGCATTGAATACAGGGATATTCTTTGGATGCCAGCGGCTGGTTATCTTTTAAACAGACAATCCCACTGGTGGCTTTGATGATCGGAACCTGAAGTGTAGGTTGAGTTAGTCCCATCATTGGACCACCCATGATTACCTTGACTGTATCATCGCTTAATCCACCGCAGAAATTGATTACATCTTTGAAGGTTGTCCCAATTCGAGCAATCACATTCTTTGGTTCCCGGATGCCATTACCGGTGACGGTCACAACTCGCTCGATCAACGGTTTCTTTTGCGTGACGGCCTCAGCTACGGCGATAGCTGTTCCAACGTTATTGACCACGACTCCCACATCCAGCGGCAGTCCGCCGGTGGGTACGGTACGGTTGATTGCGGCTTTGATCAGCATCTTCTCGGCACCCTGAGGATATTTTACAGTCAAAGGGATGACAGTTATATTAGAATAGGGCTTGAATGCCGCAAACATCTTGGCGATTGCATCCGGCTTATTGCTCTCGATTCCAATCACCGCCTGCTGAACACCTAAGGCTTTCATCAGAATGCGGGTACCTAAAACCACAGCGTCAGTTTGATCCAGCATTATACGATGGTCGGCGGTCAGGTAAGGCTCGCATTCGCAGCCATTCAGGATGAAAGTATCAATACTTTTACCCTTAGGCGGCATTAATTTTACATATGAAGGGAAGGCTGCTCCGCCCAGACCAACAATTCCGGCGGCTTCAATCATTTCAATGATTTTATCAGAAGTTAGACTTTCCCATTCTAAATTTTTATCTGGCAGCGCGATCCATTCGTCTTTGCCATCACCGGCGATTTGGATCATGAGACTGTTCATCCCGAGAGGGTGGGGGAGAGTCTCAATAGCTTTAATTGTGCCTGAAATAGAGGCGTGTATCTGACTGGAGATAAATCCAGTTTTAATGCCGATTAGTTCACCGGTCTTGACTGACTGCCCTTTTTCAACTACTGGTTTACAGGGTGCTCCGATATGTTGGTGAAGCGGAATCAATACCTCTTCCGGTAGCGGTAATCTTTCCAGCGGCTTGTGTTCGGTATAATTTTTAAATTCTGCCGGATGGATTCCTTTTTTGATAGTTTTTAATTTCATTTATTGATGAAACCTTTACTAAATCAGGATTAAAATGGTAATAAAATCCGCCAAATTTATGATCAGTTAAATTGATCTACTCGTAACTGAAAAACCAAATGAAAACCGGAGTGAAAAGTGGAGGCGGCGGGAATTGAACCCGCGTCCGAAAAAGTGAGTGGAAGAATCACTACGTGTGTAGTCTATTGTGAAATTTTCGCTTTTCCCTCGACAATCGACAAACTTTGGGAAAAGTTAGTCTGAAAGAATTCATTCCCGACCTTCAGACGGTAGCCGGGAACTAACCTGTCTTATCCACGCCCTCAATCAACCAACAGGCAAAATTGAAAGAGAACGGTCGCTTAACTAAGCGTAAGCGACGTTGCCAAAAGTATTGGCACTTGACGTGATTCAGGTTTATTAACGTGGCCCTCCTGAAAACCACGGCACGCAATTCTTCGACCCTGCGATCCCGTCGAATCCATTCGCCCCCTCAAAGAACGCCGTAATTTACATTGATCCTTTAAAAAATACAATGAACCTGCTAATCTTGAAATAAGGGAGGTGGTAAATGGATTGTGTTACTTTTAGGTCACAACGCAGAATGATGCGTTGAGATTTTCTATAATTATTAGATTAATAAATAAAGATGAGATATATACAACTTAACCATCACTGGCGAGGATTAAGGATGGTAAAATCCCAATTAGTAAAAATGGCATTGTTGTTACAACTCTTCATTTTTTCTTTTGTGATCTGATAACTGTTTCTAGTTTCCTACCTGCTTCTGCATCAATTGAAAATAGTGTGCTCATGAATCGGTAATTCACTCCGCAAGTCTCCTTTATTTCAGATGCTGTTATCGGTGATTCTACCAACTCAAATTTATTCAAAGGCATTGAATAATCTTCATCAATGTACTCTGGATTTCCTTGATAGGCACGCTTCTGTAGTTTACCATTAGCGACGCCAACTGCAACGATCCCAATTCCCGACTGGTATAGAAATATGACATCGCCTTTGTTGATACGTGCAATTTTCTCTTTCCATGGTGTGAAGAAAGCGGCAGCAACCTGTTTATGGAGCATCATATCGTGGTCATTGGGATCATTTCTATAGTTTGTGTTGATGATGTAGTAACCTTCTTGAATATCTTCGTAAGGATCATTGACAGTTGCGAACCGGGATATTTCAAGAAGCATTTGGTGATTTGAGTCTCTATAGATACGGTAGACCCAGGGACGGACATCAAGACCTCGAGATCTCCAATATTGTACTGCTTCACGGGTTTTATAGTCTATTCCATTAGTCATGACAACAAAGACTTGAGTATTATTAAAGTCTTTTTCCATAAGCGATATATTGAAGGCAGCTTGGTGTGCCTCTCGGAGCGTTTTCTTTCCAATATAGAACGATCGAAACATCTGGTCGAGTTGCTCATAATTGTATTGCCCATAGATCTGACCGTAACGAAGCACCTGCAAAATATTCTCGTAATTTGATTCCCAAGCTTTTAACTCAAAAATATATAATTTGCCCTTGTCATCAAATGCCATCAAATCTGGCTCCTCACGCCAATTGCGCGATTGCATAATCAAAAGGAGTTCTTCTTCTGGGATCAACTGATCTAATGCATGAAATAGAATATTTTGGAGACTACGTTCGTCTAAGCCAAAATCCGCAAGACGGACGCTACGTGCTTTGGTTGCGAGTTGTTTTTCTTTATCGACTTTTAAAAGCATCAGTTATCTCCTCAATTGGCGGACCAATTATACGATTACTCTTCAAACAGTATTTTGAGATAATCCTGCCAGTAAGTTTCCCAGTTGTAGCGACTGAGCACCTGTTTGAAAAGAATATCGCTGTGGGATAAGTTTTCCCGGAGAAATTTCACCAGGCGATTGGCATTAGCTTCCGGACTTTCGTCGATGGGCAAATAGAAGACTCCATTATTGGCAATTTCCCTGAATACTGGTATTTGGGTTACGGCGATTGGTGTTCGCGAAGCACCAGCTTCGAGAATTGGTAATCCGAAGCCCTCATCGAGACTCAAATACAAGACCAGATGCGCCACAAAGTACAAGTCATGAACGACACCCCGGTTTTTTTGGGGTGGAATGCCGAGTTCATTGAAGACATCAGCCAAAAAAATCACATTTTCCGTTAATTCTTGATTGTTAACCAAATCCCGGAGATGCAGCGAGTAGGAAGTTAATTGCCCGTTTTCCCATTCGGGTGGACCGGTGACAATACCGAGAATCTCTGGAAAAGTTGACTTTAAGATTGCAATGATTTGAATGCTGCGCTCGATATTCTTGCGGGGGATTTGCTGCGCCGGGATTAATATTAATGGATATTTATGAAAAAGAGACAGCTGTGAAATCACCTGGGATGTCTCGTCATGGAAATTTAAAAAGTCCTGATATTTTAGGACGTTGGGAATGACCGTAATTTTTTTCCGGGGGAAATTGAGCAGTTCTGCCGCCTGCCGGCGCCGGAATTCGGAAACGGCAATATAATGCACTTGGGGCAGGGCTGATTTTAATAATGTCCAGGGACGCCGGTTATAGAGCTGATTGATGTGCTCATCCATGAGCCAGGCCAAGTCATGAACCCAGATATAATATTTTTTATCGGGATTCTTCTCGATGTAATTCCAGAATGCCTCGGTGGCAGTGAGATTAAAAGGCATTGACATGATATTGTGGATGATAATGTTGGAAATATTGCCAACTTCGGTTTCGATTTTTTTCTGCAGATTTGTGAGGCGTAATTCATAATTTTCCGGCAAAGAGCCTATGTGGAAAATCCGTTCGGCTGCTTGGGAATGAGGATTATTCGGACTTAAATCCGGGATCAGACTGGTCTTGATATTCTGTCCCTCGATATTACCCTCACCAGCAAGGAGAGTTACATAGTAACCATGTTGAGCAAAGACCTCTGCCTGGGGTTTGAGAATACTTTCGACTCCGCCAATCACCGGCGGTAACGTATAGTAAGCAATGATAATCTGTTTAATTGGCTTCATCAGAAATCTTTCATAACCGGAGTGTAATTTAGGAGATATTTATTTGAAGGGAAATGATTTTACTAGCAGCACTCTGGGAATATTAATTGGATGTTGGATCTGGCTTGACGTTTTGAAGTGGGAGAGCTACCCAGCTAACTTCCCGATTCAGGCTGTCATACTGAATGACATACAAAATTTCATTGGCATAATCGAAATTAAATTCGGTTCGGGTTAAAATTTGGTTGTCATTACCCTTTGTCCAGGTTTCGCGAATTAAATCACCGCGTTCATTGTACTCCCGGTTTATTCGACCGACTGTCGTCCCACCGGCGGTCTGAACTTCGTGCAAAATCGGTCTATGTAGTGAATCAAACGAGGTGATCGTAAGGTAATCCGATTGGGTGGGTACCCAGCTCCGACCTTCGATTTTCTCGATTAATTGCTTTTGGATTTCATCGGGGTAGTAAGTCGTTCTTGAGATTAATAATGAATCCCGATTAAACACATCTTTGACTTGAAGATTACCTGAAGAGTTATAAGAAAATTGGATTTGCTGCGATATAATTCCGTCGGATTCGATGAAATTTAAGCGCTGAATTAGATTATTTTGATATTCGGCTCTCAGAAAAGCTTTACCGGCAACCTTTGCTGGTCTGACATCTAGCCCTCGAATAAAATCATTATACGACAAAAAGTATTTAACCAGCGTCTGAGCTGTTAGGATAACGGTTAAAAATATCAGGGTAATCCCGAGCCGATATTTGAAGTTATGCATCTGATTGGCTCCTATTTTAATTCTTGCCAGCGGCCGTCGGTTTTTGGAATAATCGGTGAATTCTGCTTGATATAATCAACGATTGTCTGACGTAAGAGGGTGCCGGAATAATTGATTTTATTTATAGGTATAGACGTTAACCGATCATATCCGGAATTACCCTCGGCAAGGTAATCTGAGACAGCCAGAGTATATTCTTGGTTTTCGTCAATTGGTTTTCCGGCAATGTTGAATTTTATGACCCGTGAGCCGTCGGGCTGGTGGCGATCAATCACGATTTGTGCTCCGCCTACCAGCATTCCGCGACTGTTGCCCGAGACCAGGTCCTCGACGAGTTCCCTCAGAAATCCGCCGGTGACTTGCATGACGACAAGTCGGTTGCCGAAAGGCATCACGTCGAATACATGCCGGGGTGTTAGCGGACCGGCGGGTAAATCCGACCGGACACCGCCAAAGTTGGAAAATGCTATGTCTGCCCGCGTACTGGCAAGCATCGCATCGGTCAATAAATTACCCATCGGTGATTCGCCCCCGGATGAACGAGTCACCGGGCCAGTCGTGCTGCCGATTACAACATCGAAGCCGGCTTCGGCTTTTCTGACCCAGTGGTCTATTAAATTACCAATGCTGGTATCTGGCAGGAAATCATCTTCGAACAGGGTGAAAATCATACCATCATCGGTCGCATAATCATAGCCAGCCAGGGTAGCGGTCTTCCGATGAATGTAAAAATTAACATGCCCGAGGTTACTGCCATTGGCATAATTCTGGAAAATCAAAGTGTGATTCAGCGGATCTTCCCAGGGGTCGTAAAAACCCTTATGCAGATGACCGGAAAATATGATGTCGATTCCTGGAACGCGATGCGCAATCGCCTGAGCGCTGGTATTATAACGCTCCGGTAGCTTACCATTTTTAAGGTCGGACAGCATTTCCTGATAACCTGCTTGGGGGTCGTAAGCCAGCCAGGCATGCGTCAGTAAAATGATTGTGTTGACCCCCTGCGCCTTGATTTCGGGCAAATAACGGCTGATACCATCAACCTCGGAGCGAAAATCTAAATCTTTAATATGTTCTGGGAAACTCATACTGGGTGTGGATGACAGGGTTGCGCCGATTATTCCAATTTTAATACCCTGAATTTCTTTGATGATATACGGCTTGACGAATTCTGCTAACTCGCCGGTTGATTTGCGAAAGAGGTTCGAACTTAAAAACGGAAAATGGGCTAACTCCGTGAGTTTTTTCAGGTTTTGCCAGCCGTTATCAAAATCATGGTTGCCGATAGTCGTGGCGTCGTAACCAACCGTATTCATGTATTCGATCACCGCCTCGCCTTCCGAAAGCGTTCCCAGCGGCGTACCCTGGTAAATATCGCCGGCGTCGAGCAGCAAAAATCCCCAGCCGTTTTTTTTGGCTTCCTGGCGTTTTTCCAGGATATAGCGCCCAGCGACCGCGCCACCGCCCAGCGTCGGCGGAAAGTCGGGATTGATGAAACTGGCTTCACTGCGATCAATTCCGCCGTGAACGTCATTGGTGAAAATAGTGACGATTTTGAGATAGTCCCGCTCCGGAAATTGCTCCGCAATAGTAATTATTGACGATAATAGAATGAATAGGAGGGAATATGATAAATTTAACTGCTTCATAATTTATAAATTGTATCTCAAGGTTATTATTCCAACCAACACACTTTCACGAACGGTATCAAATTCGACCCGTTCTTCCGCGGTAACTGGGAATAAATCATGATATTCATATTCGCTGGTTGTAAAAGCTCCCGATATTTCCAGATTGAAATTGCCCAATTGGTAGCCGGTTCCGACAGTGAACCAATTGCGGTCTAAATCGGCATCAATCGGATTGGGATCGTGGTAGAAACCCAGCCGGAAGGGTATGCCCGCAAAGAAAACATGTTCGATGCCGAGGTGAATTTTTGTCACATTGCGGTATGGAATTTTATCTTTATAGATATTGGTAGGAATATGCGCAATCGCCGAGACAATTGCCATTTGATAATTTACGGAAGCGTCTTTCCAATGCTGATAAATTATTTCGAAGAATAATTGGGTTGGAATGATATTGACTGGTTTTATGCAGAAACCTAAGCGCAACTCGCCCGGCATCTGCCGGGTGACTTTGCTAATTGTATAATTGGAATCTATTTCCATTACTGGCAAAGTTTCTGTGGAATCATGCATTAAGTACAGCAGCCCGCCCTTCTGGATGGTTTCATACGGAAAATGATAGGCGGTCGAAATGCTGAAATGTTTGTTAATGTCCAAAGTCAAGCCGATGTTGCCGGTCACGACAGTTGCGAATTTTGGTTTGGCATCATACGAAATAGTATGGTCGGAGGATTGATAGTTGCTCTTTTTAATAACTTGAATCGCGTAGGTCTGTTCGGCATTGTCCGTAGTGCTTAGGTTCATTCCCAAACCGAGCCACAGAGATTTAACCGGATTCAGTGCCAGTCCGAAGGAAGTATTATAAGTCGAATAGCGATTCGACAGCCGGTTGTAACCGACCAGCGGATCGCGGTTGTATTCGCCGTACAACGAGCCTCTGACTTCCTCCTCATACTGAAAATCGGTGCGATTAGTATGATTGATTAGCATTGCCAATCGCAAACGTGGCACTAACCGGAAATTAGCTCCTAACTGAAAATCCGGGAACCAGTTTTGGTTTAAAACATAAGTATTGTCGGCTAAAAAGTCGCCGTAGCTGTCCTGTACCGGAAATGAGCGTTTTTCATTGATGGAAAACGCATTAAATCCGGTAATTAAAGATAATCTCTGGTCGCCGAGTCCCAGCAGCGCGGAATTGGTGAGCAGAGCCGAGGCACTGCCGCCATCGCCCCAACTCGAAAGTCCAACTGCCGTTGAACGGGCATCGGCCATAATCGGCAGGTCGCCGATCAATGGACTGAAGAAACTCTGCCCCCAGCTGACGGTAAATAATAAAAGAATCAATGTGAAAGGGTAAAATTGTCGTTTCATTTAAAACCTATAATCAAGTTGGATTCTGAAATCCGAGTAAAATCTTTCGTAATAGACCTCGCTGATTGCCGGATCGGCGTCGGTGTCCGGGATGTCAATCGCACTTCCGACCACATTGGTCAACGGTTCGTGCAAATCGAAGCTGTATTTTAGACGAATGGAGAGATCGCGCGACAGGCGCGAAAAAACCGTTACCCAGCCATGCAGCGCCCGGGTGTCGGTGTTAAACACCCGGAAATCAGTATCTTCAAAATTCCAGAAAAAGCCGCTGTAAGTCATCAGCGAACCGATTAATTTGATTCGTTCGTTGATATTATGGGTAACCGTCATACCAAGAGCATCACCGGGCGCACCGGCACTGCCAACATAGGAAGTCGAACCGGTTTCAGCATTGATCACCAGACGCGAGCGTGGAGTGAATTCGGTATAACTGTTCGAGTAAAACAGTTTCACCTGATTAAATTTCGCCATGCGGAGAGTGGCTTCTAGCCGGGTTTCATTTGCCTGATAAAAGACCGGCGTCAGAGTATTAGTTTTATCACGATACTGCCATTTTTGGCGAATTTTGAAACGGTACTTAAAAACCGGGCGATACTCTAAGTTGACAACAGTCCGATTATACTGGGCATTATCGGCGATGCGCGTCCAGACGTCATGCTCGGCTGTGGCGATTAAACTACGGTGTAATTGATAGCGGGTGGATAGATATAGACCGCGTTCCGCCTGCGGTTGGGCTGTTCCGCTGTACAAATATGCCAGTACTGGATCTTTCAGATAATAAACATCTTCGTAAATTGTGCCTTTAAAGCGCTGATAGTTGCTGTAGGAACGCTGATAAGGATTATCGAAATCTAAATCGTAGTCGCGATACAACATCAGGAAATTGAAATTATCAAACTGCAAGTAGCCCGATAAAACCAGCGCACTGGGATCACCGACACGATTGGCTAATTTCAGATTGCGGTCCAGTTCGGCGTATTCGCCCTGCAAAATCAGGTTACTGATGACGGTCGAGAATTCGACGCCACAGATCCGCCGCACGGCGTTAGCCGCCGACCAGAGTAAAGATGCAGTTGATGACTCGTAGGAAGCGGCGATTTCGTCATCAGCGGAATTACCGATCTGGGTTAAATATTTACTGTACCCCGATGGATCTAATAGTGACTCGGTTACCTGCAAATCAAGTGGTCTGTCGTACATGCTCTGGTAGATTGTCAATCCTAAGAAGGTTCCCGGCAGGAAGGAATATTTGAGATTGCCGCCGACTAACATTTCCCGGACTGAGTTGACCATCGCAGTTGGAATATTGTTGTATAAACCATGCTTCAGGCGCGGGTACATTGTAATCAGGGTCGAGAAGGAACTATCGGCATTAATCACCGCATCGCGCTGGTTTAGCGAAAAGAAGCCGGTGCCAATCAGGTTGCCGAGCTGGGCTTCGGCTCCGATTCCCCGCAAGCCATACTGCGTGACCCGCGAGGAATTGCCGCTTAATCCAATCAGCCGTTTGCGGAATCCGAATCCGGTTTTGCGCGGCAGGAAAAAGTCAGTTGCCTCGAAAGTCACACCTTGCCCGAAAGAGGCAAGATAATCACCAACGACGATCTTGTTGAACTTCACCGGTCCGGTTTTTAGATTATTTGCCTCGAAGAAGGCTTTGAATTCGGGAATTTTAGAATCGTTATAGAAAATTGTCTTTTCACCTAAGTTGCGCAGATAGGAGCCTTCCAACCGGTATTTTGTGCCCCAGTGTAGGCGCAATTTGTAGTAAACATCCAGCGGATGATCCAGCCGGATAAATTCCGAAAATGACTCGGCGTCATCGCTGGGAGTCTGACTCAAGGTAATATTCTTCACAATTGCCGCAAAACTACCACCAAATGCATTGACTTCTCCATCATCGGTGTAACGGATAAAATCCTCTAAATTGGAAAAGCCGTAATAGGTCAAGTTAGCGGTATTGCGCAGGTCACTGCGGTTTCTAATCAGCCCCTGTTGCTGCCGCTTGATGATCGCCACCGCATCCCCAGGCGAAAGACCGGCTAAGTTCAATAATTCGAAATACTGAAGTGAGTTAACATTCTCCGGATTCGACAGCATGTCAATCCAGTTATTGACGAAATACTCGCTGGCACCGTCATCGGAAATCCATTGCTCGACTTTGTAATAATTATCTTCTACCCGCTGCTCGGAAGCCTCGAGTAAAACCGGCGAGAGTTGCGTCAGTTCTTTCAATTTCAGGAAAGTATCATAGTCAATGCTTTTAATCCTATGCAAATCGTAGATGCTCTGAAATGGACCGAGATATTCGCGCCAGTTAAGAATATCAATCAATTGCTGCTGATTCAACGGCAGGCGCGCCAATTCGGCTGCCGAAGCCGTGTTCAGATCAATTTTTTCCGCAGACTCGACTGCAAGGGTGAAACCTGCCGATAGCATGGTCAGGAGAATTAATCCAATGAAATATTTACTGGTGGTCAAGAATTTACTGTTTATTTTTTCCAAAGGAATAGCCCAGACTGAATTGATGAGTTTCCGGCAAGATCGGGTGACTGATAAAGGCATAATCCGTTAGGATGCCCCATTTCTCGATTCCGAATCCGAAACCGATGCGATTCGGCTCGGTATCCACACCGGTGCGAATGATTAACCAGGGGATGATGCGATATTCGATTCCCGCCCGATATTGAGTCTGATCAAAACCGATTCTCTGAAAAATCATGAAACTAGTTGTCAAACCATAGTACGGCTCGTAACCAAAGCCAATCGCTAAGCTGCGCGGCAAGTTTTGCGCACTCAGAGAACTGCCCATTGCAGGCGAATTAATATTCTTGGCGTACAAACCGACCCAGGTTCTTTCGTGCAGGCTGCCCTGAATCCCCAGATCAACACCGAATCCTAATCCGCTGCCGAGATTGATTCCATCGCTGCCGTCACCGGATACGCCGGCTGATTGCCCGTAATCTAATTGATAGAAGTGAATCGTATAACCAATTGCTAAAGTCGAAAATAAATCCTTCTGCAGATAAAAGCCGTGTGATAAACTTAAAGT
>Ga0208828_1000896_pt1 | contig 12421 bp, 10 predicted proteins | sample Kivu_160m_FD_185487 | JGI IMG/M metagenome (GOLD analysis project Ga0208828, IMG submission 185487) | Freshwater microbial communities from Lake Kivu, Western Province, Rwanda to study Microbial Dark Matter (Phase II) - Kivu_160m (SPAdes)... | ecosystem: Environmental > Aquatic > Freshwater >... | reverse complement strand
AGACCGCCACCTCGCCCAGATAATGCGCCATCACCTAAGGCCAACATCAAACTCCGTTTGACATAGTGAGTCTACTGCCTACTTCCATGTTCAGCACCCCGTGTATGACAGTGGGCATGGCACGAGCCAGGGATGACATCGAGTTCTCGTGCACCCCGGCAAAGGACGAATCCCTGAGCACGAGGACGGCTTGGCCCTTCTGGTCGATGACGTACATCCTCCGGTGCTGCGGCACCCACGCGATGTCTCTTGGCGACTGGCCTGCATCGAGGAGACTGAGGAAACGGTTGGCCCTGCCGTCGACGAGTGATATGCAGCCGTAGTCCGGGCTCGTCACCCACATGCGGTCGGCGATTGAGTCGAACGCCATCTCGCTGACCTGCGCCGCGAGCCGAATCTTGGCCTCAAGGCTCATGTACCGGCAGTCTATCACCGCCTGTTCATCCGAGCCTTCCAGGAGGCAGTGGAGCTTGTTCGACAAACGGTCCAGACAGAACCTCCGTGGATATCCACCGGACTGAGCATACCCGATCACCTGCTTTGCCGCGCCGTCGACCATGACAATGCTGTCTCCTATCCCGCAGCAGACGACGTCCTGGGATGGAATGTAGCACATCTCCTGAGCGCTCCGGCCGTGGCCGGAGAGGACTGAGACCGCTCCCGCGACCGTGTCGGCCGCGCAGTCAATCGCGCTGATGAACAGCGAGTCGCCCCGGTATGCCGCGCAGTAGACCCGGTTCGATTCAGGGCTACAGACCAGCCCGCTCGGGTACTGCCCGACGAGCACTTCGGCGACGAAGCTGTCGCCGGCGCAATCAACCGCGACCACGGTGGACTCGCCCAGGGTTCCGGCCCAGTAGATACGATCCACAGCCGGGTTGTACACGATGGAGGGCGTACCACCGAAGTTCAGCGGCAGCGCCGCATCGAGGCTGTCGCGCTCGCAGTCTATCACCAGCAGAGCGTCCTCGTTGCCTACCCGGGCGCCGTAGTAGAGTTTGTTCGAACCCGAGCTGTAGACGGGCGAGTGCAGCTCCCACGCGGGTGTGAATACCCCCCTCTCCAAGCTGTCGGTCGAGCAGTTGACAACGTCAATCAGCCCGCTTTCCTCGTCGGAGCAGTAGAACTTGTCCAGCGACCCGACGTAGCATCCCTCGGCTGGGGCAGGGCGCATCTGGAAGGCAGCCACGTGCTCGGAGGTGGCCGGGTCCACCACGAATACATTATCGGCCCCGCGGCCGCGAATGTAGATGCGGTTCTGCTGAGGATTGTAGCAGGCCGGGTCCGGGTCATAGACATCGCCATGGAACGTAACCCACCCTGCGACCGTATCGGCGCTCCCGGATATGGCTGGGACAGTAGAAGAGAAGGATGAAAAACAGAAGATGCGGTTGTCGACTGAGTCGAAGACAAAGAACATCGGGTCGCCGATTGCCAGGTCGAGCGAGACAAGAACCGTGTCGGTGTGGCAGTCAATTACATCGATTACTCCGTTTTCGTTGCCGCTGTATACCTTGTTCGAGACCGGGTTGTAGCCCAGTGCGAGCGGCCAAGTGCCGACTTCTATCAGCTTGATTAGTGTATCCGGTCCGGCGTCGAAGACCGCGATCTCGTCGTCTCTGGAAACCGCGCAGTAGAGCTCGTTGTTGACCGGGCTGTAAGCCAGCGCCATGGGATAGTCGCCCACCTCCAGAAACCTGAGCAGGCTATCGCCGACGCCGTCTATCACTGCAACCGCGCCCTCGACATCGGACGGAACATAGACCTTGTTGCCGGCCGGGTTGCAGCAGATGGAAAAGTAATTGTAGTCGGTGCGGCCGACCCAGATGTGGGCGAGGATCGAATCGTCACTGCAGTCGACCACGGTCACGGAATCGCGCCCGTCGCCAGTGAGGCAGTACACCTTGTTCGCTGCCGGGTTGTAGCAGAGTCGCGTCGGACTGCTTCCAACGTGGTGTCGGGCGAGGACATGGTGCGTCAACGGGTCTATGACTGACAGCGACTCGCGACCCGACATGTACACCTTGTTGTCATGCGAATCGAACGCCATGAACAGCGGCTCATCCATGTCTATCCGCGCCACTCGGGCGTGGGTCGCAGCGTCGACAACGATGACGCCATCATCACCGGCGACGTACACGCAGTTGCTGCTGGGCACGTAGTAGACAGCCCGCGGCGTTATGTTGCCGAACGAGTCGGATAGGCCGATAGTCTTCTCCAGCCATTGCCCGCTGACCGCCGACAAGCAGCAACCGATGGCCAACAGCACGGCCACGGGTCGTACGGCCCGATTGGTGGTTATGAAGGCCCGATTGTCCGGACCACCGATTCGGTAACGCAGCATCGCGCACCCCCAGACGAAACCGACATCCATGCAGCCTGGCGCCGAAGGGACGTGTGGGGCGGGCACCCGGACCCGCCGCACTCGGCGTCGCTAACGGATTATAACTCTCGCCGGTTACTAGTCAATAGGTTGACGCGCATGGCATTAGTACGCTGGCCCGGAACCAGTTCACGGCCGATTCGGGGGAAGGAAAGACGGCGGCCCGAAGGCCGCCGCACTGAGTTCCGGGCCGGCCGGCTAGGTCGGCTTGCGGACTCTGACGCCCGCCTGGACCAGCATGTCGCGGCCGAGCTTGTCCGGGTAGGGATGCTCGACCACGAACTCTCTGATGCGCGCGTTCAGGAGCATCTTGGCGCAGGTAACGCACGGTTCGTGCGTGCAGTAGAGCGTCGCGCCGCTGACGTTGATTCCGAAGGTCGCGGCCTGAACGAGTGCGTTCTGCTCGGCGTGAATGCCCCGGCAAATCTCGATGCGTTCCCCGGAGGGAATCCCGAGCTTTTCCCGCAGGCAGCCGACTTCGTCGCAGTGCGGCAGCCCGTGCGCCGCGCCGTTGTACCCGGTGCAGAGAATCCGTCGGTCCCGCACCAGTACCGCGCCGACCTTGCGCCTCAGGCAGGTCGAGCGCTCGCTCACCAGTTGCGCGATGTCCATGAAGTAGTGGTCCCACGTTTTCCGAGAGACTAGGGATTGAGGAATAGGAATTAGGGACGGACTTCGGACCTCGGCCTTTGTCCTTGTCCGGACTTGCTTCGTCCCTCGTCCTTTGTCCTTTGTCTTTCGCGCCATCTAGCGCACCACCGCCGTCTTAAGGACTACGGACTTGTCGTTCGCGACCAGCCGCACCAGGTACACTCCTGCCCCGACTTCGCGTCCATCAGCGTCCGTGCCGTCCCACACGATGCGATGCATGCCGGCTCTGGCCGGGCCGTTCGCCAGTTGTCTCACTCGCCGTCCCGCCCGGTCGTATACCGCCAGCTTCGCGGGACCACTGACCGGCAAGTTGTAGGAAAGCAGCACGCGGCCGCGGCTGGGGTTGCCCAGACTCGCCAGCGTCAGTCGGTCGGGCGGCATCAAGCTCGACACCGGTTCGACAACGCCTGTCGCCGACGAAGTCGTGTACTTGATGGCCCGGCCCGCGGCAATCGGTGCCGCGCCGTGCGTGTAGGTACCGTTGTAGAGGACCTGGATCGCGATGGCCTGAGTCGGGTCCTGGATGCCGACGGTCGAACTGCTGAACCCGGTCGCGGTCATGTACTGCGCTACGATGACGTTGTCGCCGGAGGGTGAGACGACGGTGGTATCGTAGTAGATGACCTCGAACTTGTCGCGGTTCGAGCCGGCGTAGTACCTGACGCTGTCGTATTCAACGATGAGTCGGTGGCCGGCCGTGTCGTGATACCAGTAGACGTATCCGGCCCCGCCCGGGCCCGAGCGGGGGTAGAGGTCGTCCCAGTTGGCAAAGACCGCCGCCGGCGGAGCCGAGGTGCTGGGCAGGCCGGTGTTGTCGAAGTTGTCCTGCGTGTAGTTGCCACAGGCGATCCAGCCGTCGGCAGAGACTGAAATCTGCGCGTAGCTGTCGCCGTAGAACTTGAGCGGCCCGAACTCGGCCGGCAGGTTGACGAGGACGACATCGTCATTCTGCTGGAACGTCAGCCGAGTGCCGACACCGTTGACCTCGACCCACTCGTAGGTCGGATAGTCGGGGTAGAGCGTGTCGATATCGTCGTATGCCCAGTACAGCGCCGGCGTCCGCGGCCCGTCCGGAATCGGGTCGGTCGCAAGTATCTCGCCGACTGTAATATTGAACAGCAGGCTGTCGGAGTAGTTCATGCCGGTGAGGTACAGCCGCATCTGGGCTCGGTGCTCCTGTGGCGTGTTGCCGGCCGCGGCAACGTGGAACCGGTCCGCGTCGTTGTCTAGTGTCGTATCGGAAGGAACCGAACCGTAGTAGCCGGTCGAATCCGACACCGAGACGTATGTATCGGCGGTCCGGAGCACAGCAAACAGGCTGTCGACACCCAGACGCCCGGCATTCCTGAGCGCGACTACGAGGTCGGCGTTCTCACCCGCGTCGAGCTTGCCGTCACCGTTACCGCCGGGCTGCGAGTCGACCATGGTCTGCGCCTGGTAGAAGAGGATCGGTGCGTCCGTGACTACCGCTTCGATCGCGTCCAGGTCAAACCCGGCGTAGGGTCCAGACCCGCCGTCGCCGTCGTCCACAATCCGGACGAATCGGGCCGTATCCATACCCGCGACCGTGAGGTCGTAGCCCTGGGTACCGGTCCCGAACCCGACGTAATGCCACGGCCCGTTCCAGTCGTTGGAGACGAAGACGCTGCACGCCTCCGGGCTGGAGTCGCCCTCGATGACGAAGAAATCCGAGCTGGCGCCGTTGATGAGGGGAGTCTTGGCGCCCATGTCGAAGCTGCAATAGCCGCGGTTGCCGATTGAGTAACGGATGCTGTCGGCTCGGCCCAGGGCGTAGCTCAGAAAGGTCGGGTTGGAGTTGGCCGGGCTCTCGTTCATGTAGCTGGTAATGGCCTTGAACGCACAGGCCGGCGCGGTGGTATCGGCCACAAGCGCCACGTTGACGACGGCAAACGTATCGGATGGAACCGTCACGTCACTTACGGTCTTGGTCTGATAGCCGTTGGCTTCAAAGGTGACGGTATACGTCCCGTCATGGACGTTCTTGTGGTAGTAACCCATCGAATCGGTGTATGTGAACCAGTTGGGCGGGTTCACGATGACGCGGGCACTAACCGGCTGACCCGTGACCGAATCGAGCACGCGGCCGCTGATACCCCACATCACTCGTTCGATCTGCTCTTTCATCGCGGTCCAGTTCTTGTGGTTGATGGTATCTATGTCCGACGGCGGGCTGGGCTGGCCGCCGCAGACCTCGACCGCATAGCCGAGGGCGCCGCGCGCGCCGTAGTACCAGTCGACTGAACCACCGGAGACCGGGTACAGGTCTCGCGAAATCTGGAAAGCGGGGTATTCGCAGATTTCGCCGTAGCGCACCATCTCATAGGCGTGAACAACCGAGTCCATCGTCGCTTTGGTCGTATAGCCCCAGGGCCACATCGCGGATTCCACGCCCGAATGGTACTGGGACCAGGCTGCCATCGGGTGCTGTTCACTGAGGAAGTAGTAGCACTGGCTCTCCGGCTCACTAAAAGGCCCGGTGCCGCCGCCCGAACCCGGATCCCAGGCCAGCCCGTAGTTCCGGTTGCAGTCCACGCCGTTGCCGTTGTAGCGCGAACGCGATATCAGCCCGTCCGGGTTGTCCATCGGCACTATCCATATCTCCCGCTCGTTCACCCAGCGCGTAATGTCCGAGTTCACGCCGTAACCGCTGACTAACTCGATTATCGCGTGCAGACCGATTTCGCAGCCGTTGTTCTCGTTGCCGTGAATCGAGCAGTCGAAGCAGATGCGCGGTTCGCCTTCCATCGCGTTGACGTTGTCGGATATCTTCATCGCCAGCAGCAGATTGCCGTCGTACGAGTAGCCGATGGTGTCGAGCCGGCAGATGCTCGGGTGGTCTTGAGCGATTATGACCAGAGTATCCCGAATTTGCTCGTAGGTGTGAAAGGCATCCACATCCTGCATCGCCGCGGCCCGGACGTCCGGTACGATCACTTCGATATCGAAGCCCTCGCGCGCAAGTTCTTCGTAAGTCGGCCGGGTTACTGCGCCAATGAACCAGCCGTCGCCGCCGCCGTAGAACTCCAGCACGTCGGGCGCGATGCGCGCGACCTGCTCCGGCGTCGCGTGGATCTTGGCCTTCATTTCGACGATGTCGAGATGGCTCTTTGCCGAGACCGGCGCGACGAGTGCCAGCGCAACCAGAAGTAACAACACAGACTTTTTCACATTGCCTCCAAGAAAGACTTCAAACGACATTGTAGCAAAGGCTCAGAAGCTGTAAACAAACCCGAAGCCGGAGACTCGAATGACGAGTCGATGTCGAGTTTCCAGTCAGCGCTCTCCGCAGCCGGGTTCAGGACGGGACTCGGCGTTCACTCCACAACCAGCACCGTCTCCGGTTTCGACCAGTCCGTGACGTAGGCCAGCGTATCGCGCGCCCGCGCCCGCACGAGCATCGTCCCGGCATGCGGGAAGGAGTGGCGGACACTGAAGAACACATTCGGTCTGACGTACTCGCTCCAGTCACCCAGGGTGTCTCCCCAATCGAACTGGAAGGAGACTTTCCGCCCTAGCGGATGGCCGGTGGTAGTGACGTAGTTGGCAGAATCGCCGACCGTCACCGTCTCGGGTCCGGCCGGCCGATGCGGAACAAACGGCCCGTATTCACCGATGCGGACGAAAGACGTATCGGACCACGGGGTCTCATGGGTTTCGTCTTTCGCCTTGGCGAGGACAACGAACGTCCCGGTATCGCCGTAGACGTGGTAGACGTCGTAGTCCGACCCGGACGGGATCGGTCCCAGCCAATCGGATTCGGTCCCGTCGCTCCACTCGACGAGCAGGTAGAGCGAATCGTCATCCTTGTCGTAGCAGGATATCCTGGCCCGCACCGAATCGCCGCGCTGGGCTATGTCCGGCACAAACAGCAGAGGCACCAGTGGCGCGTGGCTGTTCGGGCAGCCGGCCAGCACCAGCAGGCAGGAAGTGAGAATGACCCATGGCATGCGCATGACTGCAAGCTTATGCCAGGGACCCGTCTTGTCAATTCCTCGCCTGACTTGACGGCTGAGGCGGCCGCCCCTATCTTCACCGGTGCCCTATATCCGCGGCTTGTGGGACGACGCGCGCAGGAACGTCACCGCCGCGCCCGACCTGCTGCTGGCGGCCGCCATCTTCGCGCTGGCGGCGCTGGTTCCGCAGTACGTCAAACCCCGGTTCCCGAACCTGAGCCCGGGATGGCCCGGAGCCGTGACCGTGCTGTGGCGCAGTCTCTTCTACCTGGCTCTGCCGCTGCTGTCGCTCATACTGCTGCGGCTGTCTCCGACCGAGGTCGGGTTCGGCGTGGCGAAACCATGGCGCTGGTTCCGCGACATCGGGCTGCTCTATGTCGTGATGCTACCGATCGTGTACGTCGCTTCCCGCCAGGCCGGTTTCCAGCGCGCCTATCCCTTCTTCGCCTTCGAGCGCCTCGGCACGGGCAGCCTGCTGCTCGGACTGGGCATCAGGGCGGTAGGCATGTTGACCTGGGAGTTTCTCTGCCGTGGCTACTTGCTGTTCACGTTCGAGCGCCGGGTAGGCGGCCCCGCGGCCATCGCGATTCAGACCATCCCGTTTGCAGTGATGCACGTCGGCAAGCCCGGGCCCGAGGCCATCGGGTCGATCATCGCCGGCATCGTGCTCGGTATCATCGCTTTGCGGAACCGCAGCTTCATACCCGGCGCGATTCTCCACTGGTCGGTCGCCGCGACGCTCGACGTCTTCGCCCTTGCTCACGTCTAGAGACCGTATACCGTTCGCCGTTCACCGTCGTTCGTACTCCGTCACTTCAAGGAGTATGGAGCAACCCGGGCGACAGCGTTCAGAGCAACTCCTGTGTGCCTGCCTGAGTGGCTGGCAGCTGCCGACCGGCAGTCTTGACACTGCCGGGTCAGCCGCCGAGCAGCAGCAGGAACACGGAGAGAATAGCTATTCTCTTCACACGTACCTCCAACCGAGTCTCCCCCACATTCCCCCGGTGTCAATGACGGCGGGCCGGCACTCCCCGGCCCGCCTGCTTGAACTTGTGCTTGAGCTGCCTAGGCCCCGAACGCCTCCTGGCGCTTGTGGAGCAGGGCCCACTGCGCGTCGATCTGACGCTGGGCCTCGGCGATAATCGCCTTGCCCTTGTCGCCCTTGAACAGGTGGCTGAACCGGCCCTGCGGCTTCATGAACTCCTCGACCGGCTTCTTCTCCTTCGGCTCGTAGTTGATCTTGTACTTGCCATTCTCCCATTCGTAGATCGGCCAGAAGCAGGTGTCGGCCGCGAGCTTCGACATCTCGATCGTCAAGTTGCCCGGGTGCTGCCAGCCGAGCGGACAGGGCACGAGCACGTTGAGGAAGCTCGGCCCATCCGCGGCCAGCGCCTTGCCGACCTTGGTGACGAGGTCATTCCAGAGCGCAATCGTGGTCTGGCCCGCGTAGGCCGGGTTGTGAGCGATGATGATCTCCATCAGGTCCTTGCGGGGCATCGTCTTCCCCGGTATCACCTCGCCGGCGGGTGAAGTCGTCGTGTGTGCGCCATAGGGCGTAGCCGAACTGCGCTGGATGCCCGTGTTCATGTATCCCTCATTGTCGGTGCAGACGTAGAGGAACTTGTGGCGTCGCTCGAACGCTCCGGAGATCGCCTGGAAACCGATGTCGTAGGTGCCGCCGTCGCCGGCGAACGCGATGAACTTCACGTCGTCCTTGATGTTGCCCATCCTCTTGTGGAAGTTGTAGGCGGCGACGACGCCCGACGCGGTGGACGCGGCGGTCTCGAACGCGGTGTGGATCATCGGTATCTGCCAGGCGGAGTGCGGGTAGATGGACGAGAATATCTCGGTACACCCGGTCGGCATGATGCCGACCACCGGCTGCGGTGCAGCCAGCAGTATCTGTCGGACTGCCAGCGCCTCGCCGCAGCCCGCGCAGGCGCGGTGGCCGCTTGAGAAGAGCTCGGGATTCTTGCAGAGGTCCTTGAGTCTTGCCATGGCTTACCTCACTCCCACGTAAGTAACGAGGTCTTCTTTCTTGCCGGCGTGCGCCTGCTCCAGCACCGTCGCGGCATCGGCCAGCGAGAACTCCTTGCCGCCGAGGCCGTAGACGTAGGAGAGCACCTTGGGCCGCTGGGGCAGGTCGTACAGCACTGACGTCGTCTCGGTGAAGAGTGGGCCGCCGTACGAGTTGACCGCGTCGGCCCGGTCCATCACCGCGACCGTCTTGAACTTCGCCAGCGTCTCCTTCAGCAGCTTGTGCGGCAGCGGCCGGAACACGCGCAGCTTCACCATGCCAACCTTCTTGCCCTGGTTGCGCATGGCATCGACCGCCTCCCGCATCGTGCCGCAGGCCGAGCCCATCAAGAGCACCACCGCCTCGGCGTCCTCGGTCCCGTATTCCTCGATGATTCCGTAGCCGCGGCCGAACTTCTGCTTGAATTCCTCCTGTACCGCCTCGATGATGGGCAGCGCCTGGTTCATGCCTTCAATCTGCGAACGCTTGAACTCGAAGTAGTAGTCCTGCATCGTTGCCGGACCGACCAGAATCGGCTTCTTGTAGTCGAGCAGGTTCCAGCTCGGCTTGTAGGGACCGAGGAACTCGCGTACCGGCTCGTCGTCGAACGTCTCGATCCGCTCCATGCAGTGGGAAAGGATGAAACCGTCCACGGCGCAGATCGCCGGCAACGAAGCCCGCTCGGCAATCTTCACGCACTGGATGAGCGTGTCGTAGCCCTCCTGCACCGACTCGCAGAAGAACTGCATCCAGCCCGAGTCGCGCGATGCGAGCGAGTCCGAATGGTCGCCGTGGATGTTCAGGGGCGAGGAGAGCGAACGCGACGCAATCGGCACCACGATCGGCAGGCGCAGGCCGCCGGCGATGAAGAGCATTTCATGCATCAGCGCCAGCCCCTGCGATGCGGTCGCGGTCATCGTCCGGCACCCGGACGCGGCCGAGCCGATGCAGGCCGACATCGCCGAATGCTCGCTCTCCACCGCGACGAACTCGGAGTCGACCTTGCCGTCGCTCACGTACTGCGCGAATATCTGCACTATCTCGGTCGAAGGCGTAATCGGGTACGCGGCCACGACGTCGGGGTTGATTTGCTTCATCGCGTACGCCAGCGCCTCGTTCCCCGTCTTGGCGAGAATCATCTCGGCCTCCCTTCCGCCGATCTGCAATCTCCAATCTGCAATCTGCAATGCCTCACTTACGCTCCTCTTCCATGGTGATGGCCTGCACCTTGGTCGGACAGACATTGGCACAGATGCCGCAGCCCTTGCAGTAGTCGTAGTTGATGCCGGTCACCTTTCCGTCCTCCACGATGACGGCTGCGTCGGGGCAGAAGATCCAGCAGTTCAGGCACTGGATGCACTTCTCCTTGTTCCAGCACGGACGCACCGAGCGCCACGCGCCGGTCTTGTTGTCCAGCACTGCCTTCATGTCCTCGATAATCGCGCCGCATGGCAGCTCTTTCCAGTTCTTCAGTTCGGCCATGTCAGTCCGCCTCCTCTGCCCTCAGTCCGCCATTTTGCATTCTGCAGTTTGCATTCTGCATTGCATCCTCATCCCTAGCATCGAACCTCCTCGTACGCCCGGCGGACGCTGACCAGGTTTGGCTCGACGAACTTCTCCTTGCCGCCGCGGAACTTCTCAGCGAGCTTGTGCTTCACCGCCTCCATCATCTGGTCGAACTCAAGCACGCCGGTGACCTTCACCAGCGCACCGAGCATCGGCGTATTCGGCACGTTCTTGCCCACGGTCTCCATCGCAATCTTCGACGCGTCTACCACGTAGAGCCTGATGCCCGACGGAAGGCTCAGCCGCTTGCGCAGCTCGGCCGGCTCGAGATTCGAATTAACGAGCAGGATTCCGTCTTCCATCAGTCCCTCGGTAACCTTGGCCGGCTCAATCAGCGATGCATCGAGCACGACCACGACCCGTGGGTTCTTCACGCCGGCGTGAGACCAAATCGGCTTGTCGGAAAGCCGGTTGAAAGCGGCCACCGGCGCGCCCATCCGCTCCGGCCCGTACTCCGGGAACGCCTGGATGAACTTCCCGGTATCGAGCGCGGCTTCGCCGAACAAGAGCGCCGCGGTCTTGGCGCCCTGCCCGCCGCGCCCATGCCAGCGAATCTCCAGCGGCTGGCCGCTCAGCATTATGCAGGATTCAACCATCATGTCTCCAATCCGCGGAGCGCGCCGCCGGCCGATACGGCCCGCGTCCCGGCTCCGTCTTTCGTCAATCGCCAATCGGAAATAGTCATTCTATTGTCGTTGCGGACTTAGATGGTAGCGAACCGCCGCCGAAAGTCAATCAGACTTGCAGCCGCTGCGGCGGTCTACAGGCAGTCGATGCCGGCCTCACGCAGGGAGGCGACTATCATGTCACCCATGCGCTTCATCCCCTCTTCCGGGTAGCGCATCTTGAACAGAAGCTGGGCGGCATTCCCGACCTCCATTCGTACCATCAGCCGTGCAATCTTCTGGGTGAAATCGGGCCGCGACTGCTCGTCGAGTTCCAGCGCCTCCTGGTAGGTCCGCTTGAAGTAGGCCTTAACGTCCGATGTCAGGTCACCATACTTCTCGCGGTAGAGCTGTCGGAGTTCTTCGGGCGGCTTCTCCTCATACCGCTCGGAGTGAACGATCGCCGCCCGGGACAGCTTCGCGATGCCCGTCGGTACTTTCTTGGGGTAGCCGACGCAGAGCGCGACAACCGGTACGACCTTGTCCGGCAGTCCGAACTCCTGACGAATCTCGGACATGGCGGCTAGGACCATGCCGATGTAGACCGTGCCCAGACCGAGGCTCGTCGCGCACAGGACCGCGTTCTCGGCCGAGCAGAACACGTCGGCGTAAGCGAGCAGGAAGCTCATCAGCGCCCTCTCGCCGCCGTAGCTCGCGCCCTCGGCCTCGGCCCACTTGCCGGTCCGGTGAAAATCGACGCAGAAAAGCAGGCAGAGCGGCGCTCTCGCCACCCATGGCTGGTTTACGGCCAGCTTCGCCATCTTGTCCCGGCCCTCGGGTTTCTCGATTCTGACTATTGAGATCGGCTGGATGTTGCCGCCGGACGGGGCGTGGATCGCCGCGTCGAGCAGCTTCAGAATCTTCTCCTCCTCGACCGGCTGATCGGTGAACGACCGCACTGTCCTGCGCCGCATGATTACGTCGTATACGCTTTCCATGGCCAATGCTAGGAAGCAGGGGTCAAGGGGTCAAGGATTCTAGGATTCAAGTGCCGGAATTCGGACGGGCCACGGGAGCCCTATCCGCCTAGAACTTGAGAACGCCGGCCGGGTCGATGCGCCGTCCGTCCTTGCGTATTTCGAAATGGAGGTGCGGGGCGGTTGACATTCCAGTCGTGCCGACCCAGGCGATGGTCTGCCCGGCCAGAACCGAGTCGCCCTTGTCC
>Ga0208828_1000894_pt1 | contig 12441 bp, 8 predicted proteins | sample Kivu_160m_FD_185487 | JGI IMG/M metagenome (GOLD analysis project Ga0208828, IMG submission 185487) | Freshwater microbial communities from Lake Kivu, Western Province, Rwanda to study Microbial Dark Matter (Phase II) - Kivu_160m (SPAdes)... | ecosystem: Environmental > Aquatic > Freshwater >... | reverse complement strand
CCCCTCTATCCCCACGAGATGATCAAGCTCCAGGACGGGAATCCCAAGAACCTCAACGCCCGGATCATGGAGCTGATGACGCCCATCGGCAAGGGCCAGCGCGGCTTGATCGTGTCGCCGCCGCGGGCCGGCAAGACGACGCTTCTGAAGACGATTGCCAAGTCCATCGAAAAGAACCATCCGGAGATCTTCCTCATCGTCCTGCTCGTCGCCGAGCGGCCCGAGGAGGTCACGGACTTCCAGCGGAGCGTCAACGGTGAGGTCGTGGCCTCGACCTTCGACGAGCCCCCCGCCCGGAACGCCCAGGTGGCCAATATCACCTTGGAGAAGGCCAAGCGGCTGGTCGAGATCGGCCGCGACGTCGTCATCCTCCTTGACAGCATCACCCGCCTGGCCCGGGCCCACAATGCGATCATCCCGCCCTCGGGCAAGGTCCTCTCGGGAGGCATCGACGCCAACGCCTTGAACAAGCCCAAGAAATTCTTCGGCTCGGCCCGCAAGGTCGAGGAAGGCGGAAGCCTGACGATCATCGCCACGGCCCTCATCGACACGGGGAGCCGGATGGACGAGGTCATCTTCGAGGAATTCAAGGGCACGGGCAACATGGAGATCAACCTCGACCGGCGGCTCGTCGACAAGCGGACCTTCCCGGCGATCGACATCAACCGCTCCGCGACGCGGAAGGAAGAGCTCCTCATCGAAGAGGCCGACCTCAACCGGATCTGGATCCTGCGCAAGGTCCTCAGCCAGCTGGGCGAGGTCGAGGCCATGGAGCTCCTGATCGACAAGCTGGGCAAGACCAAGACCAACCAGGACTTCCTCAACGCGATGAGCAAGGGCTTGTGACGCCTGACGGGTCCGATCCCGCCCCGCCGGCCTTTTCATCAGCCTGATGGAGAAGGGGCATGGGCCCTCTCCGCGACTTCCGTTAAAGGAGGACCGAAGATGAACGTCCGAAAGAGCGCCGTCGGGATCGGGATCGCCATGATCGTGATGATCCCTCTCCAAAGCGCCCTCGGCCAGCCCAAGCCCGAGGTCGTGAAGTTCGAGCCGTTCACCTGGAGCTCGGAGCCGCCGGCCGATTGCCCCTTCGAACGGTCCAGGGACCTGACGGGGATCCGTTTCCTAGGCCTCAAGAGCGGCTTCCGCTATGGGGACACCTGGTACCCCTCCTGGGCCGCGGATGACAAGCTGTATTCGCCCTGGACGGACGGCTCGTGTTGGCGCTTGGACGGCTCCAGGGAAGTCTGCAGTTCCGGGGAAAACAGCGGCAATGCCGCCCGCACCGGCCAGGCCGTCATCGAGGGGAGCGACCCCCTGGACCTCAAGGTCTACAGCCTGGGTCTACACGTCTCCTCGGCGGCCCCCTATCATGGCCGCTATCCCTGCGGCAGTCTGGTCTACAGAGGGGTATGGTATTATGGGACCTACTGCCTCGACCCGAATGGCTGGACGCCCTATGGGCCTCTTACCGTGAACTGGCCTTGGCTGGGGCCCTTCGTCGGGTTCCGCGTGTCCTCGGACCTGGGAAGGTCCTGGAAAGAGACCCCGCATACCCCCGCAAAGCCGCTCTTCGGCGAGACCGGGATCAACGGCTATCCGGTCAAGATCGGCTCGCCCCATTTCGTCGATTTCGGAAAGGACATGCAGCACTCCCCGGACGGCAAGGCCTATCTCGTCGCCCACGGCGCCGATCCGTCGGACCCGAAGTGGCGCTTCTGGAACGCCAGCTGGATCACCGGCGACCAGGTCTACCTTTTGCGCGTGAAGCCGTCGCCCGAGACCATCAACGACGCCTCGAAGTACGAGTTCTGCGCCGGCCGCGACGTCCAGGGGAAGCCCGCGTGGACGGCCGATTTCGCGAAGATCAAGCCGCTTCTCGAGTGGAACAACGCCATGGGCTGCGTCACGGTGACCTACGACGCGCCGCTCAAGAAGTACCTGATGTTCGTCACCGACGGCGGGAACACCTGCGCCCGCATGAACACCTATCTCCTCGAGTCGGACGCCCTCACGGGGCCCTGGCGGCTCGTGGCTTACATGAAGGACTTCGGCGAGCAGGCCTATTTCGTCAATGTCCCGTCCAAGTTCATCAGTGCGGACGGCCGGACGATGTGGCTGCTCTACTCGGCCAACTTCGCCGACGACTGGAACGGCGAGAAGCTGGCCATTCATCCGCCGGGCGGACACTACGGCTTGGTGCTCCAGAAGATCGAGCTCCTCGGACCGCGTTGACAGACGGGACGAAGACGCGTGCCGCCAGAGGCGCCGAGGGGGCTTTAGCGCGCCGCTCCCCGCGCACGAACGGGGGCGCCGACAGGACGGCTCCAGACGCTCTCCGGTGCGGCGGCGCGCCGGATGGTCACCGGCCCGAATAGGCCGGACGGGACGAGGTCCCGCAGCTTCAGGATCATGTTTGTCCGGGCGATGGGTTCGTGTCCCGGATTCAGCAGGTCTCCCACGAGCCTGTTGGTCCACAGGTTCGTGACCTTGACCTCGAGGCTGTTCCGGCCCGGGCGCAAAGCGCTCGTGACATCTATCTGAAAGGGCTCTTTCCAGAGAATGCCGAGGCCTCGGCCGTTGAGGGTCACCTCCGCGACCTCCTGCAGGGATCCGAGTTCGAGGAGGACGCCCCCGTCGGCCCGCAAGAGCGGTTCGTCGATCTCGAATTCCGTGGTATAGGTCGCCGTCCCGGAAAAATAGCGGATCCCTGGATCCTCAGATCCGGTCCAGTCGATCAAGCGGCTCCAGGTGACGGATGCGGGCGCGCCCCAGCCCGGCGGGAAGCGGAGCGTCCAGGGGCCGCCGATCGTGAACGCCGGCCGGTCCTCCGCTTTCGGGGGCTCGGGGGACCGCAAGGCGGCCGGCGTCGGCTTCTGTCTAAAGACGACGAAAACGGAGCCATAGGCCGGGAGCTCCAACGTCAGCCGGCAACCGCCCTCGACGCGGGTGAACAAACGGCAAGGGACGATCCTGCCCGTGTCGGGATACCAGAACTCGGGTGTCCTGTCCGTCCCCACACGGAAGACCGCTTCGAAAGTTTCCGAAACCTTGGCGCTGTTGGAGACGAAGTAGAGGTCATCGCGCGCGGTGGATCTATGGATGAAATCGATATGCTGATCGGCGTTAGCGACGCCGAGCGCCCGGAAATCGGGCCCTAGACCGCGATCACGCAGGATGTCGTCGAGCGGGATGCCCCAGACAACACGGCCTTTTCCGTAAGGCCGTTCCCTGACCGCCGCGCCGTCGCAGGCCCCCCAGATCCCGTCGGCCAAGGCTTTGACCCCGTCGTCACAGGCGGGAAACCCGGCCAGACCGGGGGCCCGAACAGGCTTTCGGCCGACGACCGTCGCCCCGGCCCGGACGAGCTCGCCGAGCTTTCTCAGAACCTCGAAAGGCATGTCGTCGCGGTCCGGAAGGACGAGCAGGGCGTAGCTCAGCCCGTCCGGAAGAACGATCCGCCCGTCCGCGACCCGCATCCTATCCAAGATCACTTCGGAATTGACGTAGTCGTAGTCGTATCCCCGGTCGAGCGAGGAGGTCTGAATGGGCCTCGGCCGGCCGCAGTGCTGGCAGGCCGTGTCCGGGTAGATGGGCGCGATATCGGGATCGATCCGCCGCGCGGGCACGAGGTTGGGCGCCTGATCGCCGTAATAGAAGGCGACATCGGCCACGAAGAGGCCCTGCTGGAGAAGGTGATCGCAGCGGGATATGTACTCGATCAGGGGGCCGGCCTGGTCCCACCAGGTGGCGTTGACATTGAAGTGCTCGCCGGCGTGATAGACGAAACCCGGCCGGCCCGCAGCCGGCGGATTGTGGGTGAAGGTGTGGAACGTGGGATGGTTCAACCCGGCGCACAGGGCGATGTCGAACCGCCGCTTGTACTCCGCGGGCCCGTCCTGCCAGTTCCGCCAGCCGGTCAGGGTCTCAGCGTCGACGATGCGCCGGCCGTAGATGTGCGCGGCGCTGGCGGCCTCCTTGACCACCCAGAACCGTTCGTGATTCCAGAATTCCCCCATCGGGATATCGGCCGAGCCCAGCGCTTTCAAGGCGTCCACTCGGGCATACCCGCCATGTCCCGCTTCAGCCAGGAGGCCCACCCCCCGCCGGTTCAGCAGGTCCCGGACCGTCCGGAAATGGTTCTCGATGATCAGGTCGCTGACCGTCTTGCGGTAATCGTATAGAAAGCGCCCGGCGATCGCGGCGTCCAGAGCGGCCGGTTCGAAGAGCGCGGGCAGGTACGGGACGGGGTCGTAGCCGTGCCGCGTCCGGAAGGCGTCGATGAAGTCGTCCGTCCAATCGACCGCTTCGCGGACCTCATAGCTGTCGAGCATGAAGGTCTTCAGCGCACCGAGGCTCGCCCGGACACTTAAGAGCCGGTCGAGGATGTAGGTCATATCGACCGCGGCGGCCTCGCGGCTCAGATGATCGATGATCAGGCCGTCGGAGCTGGGGCTCGGGCATTCGAGGGTCTGCCCCGTGTTGCTGGCGACGAAGCGCATGATCCGCGACGCCCCGGGCGGGGCGTCCCATTCCAGGCGCCCCTGAGGATCCATGCGGTCCGAGATGTCGACTGCGGCACCGCCCGCCGGGACGGCCAACACCGCGACATCCCGCCAATGGACCGTCACGCCCTCTGGCAGCGGGACCGTCGTCCGGACGCGGCCGGGTCCCCGAACATCGACCTGACGGCAGAGCAGCTGCCGGCTGGCGTTCTCGGGCTTGATCCACGCTCCCCCCGCGTTCCAGCTGCTCGAGGCGAACAGGCCCAGCTCGAGGCCGAGGCGGCCGGCCACGTCGATAGCGTGAGAGATACTGGCTACGGACTCCGGGCCCAGGAAAGCGGGGCCGGCCGGAATGATCTTCTTCGGATCACGCAGGCTGCCCACGTCCCAGATGATAGCCCCGCGCAGGCCCTTGGCTTTCAGCTCCTCCAGCTCGCGGGTCAGCTGATCGAGGTCGACGAAGCCGTTGAGCCACGCCCAAAGGACGCCCGGCCGGGCCGCGAGAGGGGGATCGAAGAACAGTTCTTCCGAGAGCCTGTCCCCGTCTGAAGCCAGGCGGGATCTGGAAGAGCCCCCCGTTCCGCAGGCCCCGAGGGTCAGGACGGCCGCGGCGAACAGCGTTAGGCAGATCCGCCAAGATCTCGTCATGGCCGTATCGTTAGGAATATCCTTTTCATGCTCACCGAGGAACCCCGGCTCGAGGATTCTCTCTCAACCTATCCCATCTCGACAAAGAGGGTATCATCGGCCCAAACCGCTGTCAATTCCTCGCAGTTGAGCCGACCCGGCAGCCGGAGGGCGAGGGCAAGGCCGTGTACCGGCACGGCGAGAAGGGCACCGAGCTCGAGCGGATGGACTATCTGGAGTTCATCGCCCGGGTGACGTCGCATATCCCCGACAAAGGCCAGGTTTCCGTCCGCTATAACGGGCTCTACGCTGACGCCGGACGGCGTTCGCGCCGGGCGCCCTTCATTTTCGCTCGAACAAAACCCAAGGCCCGGAGCGTGCCACGGGATTGGCCCGTTCCCCAAGATAGCCGAGAAACGCCGTCGGTGCGCCGCGCGTCAGGAAGAAGCGATAATCGTCGGAGTGGATATCCCACTGAAAGCGGCCGGCTTCGTAGGATGATAGCACGGGAACGGCGGCTCCTGCCTTGATCCGGATCGGTCCGATAGAGAAGCTTAAGAGATACGGATTGAATCCGCCGCCGACAAGAACGTGATAGTACTGATGGTCGTGAAGGTGGAGATCGAAGAAGGGCCGATCGAGCTTGGGAGAGTCGTTGTCGAAGATCAGAGGAAGGATTCTGGAATTCGGCGGAATGCGCTCGAAAATGGGGACGACGTCTTCGATCTCCCCGGATATGCTTTTCTGCTGGACGATGGACATAACCATTAAAGCAGCGAGGGGAACTGCCAGAGCAGCGTATAGCCCTCTTCTCAAACGGAGCCCCGAGAGAGCCAGGACGAGGAAGAAATACGAAATAGGCGCGAGCCTTAAGTTGATATAAGAATAGCTGCCTTGGGCGAAGGGGAGGCCAAAGAAGAGAAGGAGGCTGATTCCCCAGAAGAAGGCGTATCGTTCGGAGCGGGAGCGGCCTTGTTTCGGCGCGAGAAAATAGGAGCAGATGACCGAGATGGCGAGGGCGGCCCAGAGAAGAACCGGGACGAGATTCACTCCGTCGAACCAGCGCATCCCCGTGAACATGTAAAAGAAAAAAGCAAACGTCATCTTCGGCGGCAGCCAGCGCGGGGAGAGTCCGGCCGTCGGCGAGGATGCGGGCGAGAGGAGAGATATAACAAACCAAGCCAGGAAGACTAAGCCGGCCAAAAAAGATAAGACCAGAGAGCGCTTGTATCCGGGGCGGGCGCGGTCGAATATGACCGCTCCCATAACCGAGAAGAGCACATAGAGCCCGAACGTAAAGGGATGGGCGAGAAAAAGCGCCAACTGCCAGGCGGCGAGCCGGAGGACGGGATGTCGGCCGGCCCCATCGTCTGCGATCCGCTCGTGATCCAGCAGCGCAAGGACAAGAAGGGGGACGGAAATGAGGAAGTTCAACATTCCGAGAAAGTAGAATTGGTTGAAAGCAAAAACGAAGAACAGCAGGGGAACCGCGGGAACGACGGGGGAGAGGCGGGTGGGATCGGACCTCGCCAGTCGGGAGGCTTTGACGAAAAGAACGGCAATCAGAATCAGGTAGATCGAGAGGAATAGTTTGCCCGACGCTTCGATGCCGACGACCGGTTTAAAGGCAAAGGCCGCAAGATAAAAAAGAGAATACGGTCCGATCCGGAGGCGGCCTTCTAAGTTTCGGCCGTAGTCGAGCGCGGGATCGTGAAGTTTGGCAAGGATCGAAGCCGCGGCCAGGTGCTGAGGGTAATCCTGCATGGGAGGAAAACGGGAAGACCACACGGGATATAGCGAAACAGCCAGGAATAGGATCAACGCGGCCCATCCTGCGACCGATGCGGGCTCGCCGGTTCCGTGCCGTAGTCGCGGCCGCCTGCCGTGCCCTTGGGGATCCGAGTTCATCGGTATTCTTTTTACTATGGAACGGCAGCATGAGCAAGCGTCGAGATGCCGGCGGACGCGGTTGATTTTTCAACCGTATTCATTCATACTGAATGAGACTGCGAGATAATTATGAAGTCGAGTGAGGTCACCATGAAAAAGAGAATCATTCCGGCGCTTGGAATCGCTGCGCTTGTATTGGGATGGGCGAGCCTCTGCGGGCAGGACAAGCCCGCCGACAGCGTCTGGGCGGCGCAGCCGCCGAAGATCGACGGAGCGAGTAAGGATTGGGAAGGGACGACATTCGCCCAATGGGAGAAGGGCGCGGTCCAATACGCTTTCCGTAACGACGGAAACAACCTCTACCTGGTGTTTATGATCACGGACCCTAAGATGAGGAGCACGATCGAGGAGCTGGGGCTGACGATTTTCGTCGACGCGGAGGGCAAAGAGAGCAAGGATTACGGCATCAATTTCCGGCGGAAGCGGATCACGGCCAACGAATCGATCGCTTTACTCGAAAAACAGGGATTCGTCTCCGACGAGCAGAAGGAGAAGATGCGGGCGACGCCGTTCTACAACTACTACTTCGCCGAGGTCGTAAACGCTAAAGGAGAAGTCGTGCCCGTTCCGCAAGGGGTCGCGGGGCCGCCGGCGCTGTTCAAGTACGCGACGGAAAAGAAGGTCCTCGTTCACGAGCTGATGATTCCGCTGCCGCGCGTGAATCCGGCCCTGCCCGGGCTGGGCGTGGCGCCGGGAGGGGCCTTATCGATAGGCTTCGAATGGGGCGGCCCGACCGAGGAACAGCGGAAAGCCCTGGCCAGGGCGCGGGGGGCGCAATCCAATATCTCCAACGAACAGGTCGCCGTCGGCCAGCAGACCGACATAACGGCCGGCGCCAGGAATATCGAGCGGATGCCCGTGAAACACGTCTTCTGGACGGGGATCAAGCTGGCCGCCGGGCAATAATAGGCCCCGTATCTCAAATAAGATCAGGCTTGGGGGAGTGGCTCGGTCTGTTTTTTATTACAAATAAAAGGAAGCCCCGCGAAGGGGATCCGATTGCGTTTCCGTGCTGGATCTTCGATTGATGATATGGCTGCTTTCAATAATGGAAAGTCTTGAAAAAAAAGAGCGCAATGAGTGCCTTATATGGTCGCCTGAATAAAGCTAGTCCGAAAAATAGTCCCAATCCATAGCGTCGATATCCACAAATGCACAATTTGTCGTCTTGGAACTTTTCAACAATATTATAATCTTTGTAAATAATTGATTATAAAAGAATAAAAGAAATAGAGCACAATGGGTCGCATAAGTAATATTATGTAAACTAATAACAACGAAGCTGAAAAAGGGCCCAAAATACCCTTCCAGAATTATTTCCCGGGCTTTCGCCATCAATCTAATGATCCTTGTTCTCGAGCAAGCTCTCGAGTTCGCCCATCCAGTTTTAATCCCGTTCTACGCAATATGGGTCCTGCGGATTGCTTTTACCGCCGAATCTAGAATAAAGGCTCACCAAAATTCGCTGGATACAGGACTTTTATTGGGATAGAACGAGGTAAAAACGAATTAATGGAGCTTGAGCTTGGCCAGGAGGTCTTCCAGAACCCGGATGATCTCTTGGCGGCTGACCGACTCCTTCTTGAATTCGATCTTCAGGCTGTAGGAGTGGTCGTCTTTGGGGCTGTAATTGAAAATATAGTGTTTGGCTCTCTTCTTCCCGTGTTCCTTCCCCTTGAGCTCCTTGGTGAGGTCGCGCGTATCCTCGCGCTTCAGGCCCCGTTCCCGGATCTTTTCGATCATCCCCTTCATCTCGTCGTCGTCCTTGAGCTTCGAAAGCTCGATGAGAAGGCTCCGGTTCTTGTCGATCGCCGCGGCGACGCAGAGTTTCCGGACCGGCAGAGAAATCCTGCTGATGTTGATGATTTCGGTGATCGTCGAGCGGGCCTTGCCGATCTTGTCCGAGATCTGGCCATGGCTGTAGCCGTAGGTGTCCATGAGGGCTTTCAATCCGTCCGCTTCTTCGAAGACGTCTAGGTCCTTGCGCTGCAGGTTCTCGATCAGCGAGATCTCCATGGCCTCGTTGTCGGTGACGTTCATCTCGATGCACGGGATTTCTTTCTGGCCGACGTTCTTGGAGGCGACAAAACGGCGCTCTCCGGCGATGATCTCATATTTGTCGCCGCGGGGGCGGACGATGATCGGTTCGAGCACGCCCTTGGCCTTGATCGAATTCATGAGCTCGTCGATGTCGCCGAGCTCGCTGCGGGCCTGCCTCGGATTCGGATCGATCCGGTCGACGGAGATCATGCGAACGAGCGGAGCTGTGACCTTTTTAGAAATGAATTCGACGAAATGCGTGTCGTGCCGCATGCCAATGGCGTCCGGCAGACCGGAGCGTTTAGTTTTTTGCACGTTCTAAAATCTCCTCGGCGACTTTTCGGTATTGGAGCGCGCCGACGGAACTGCCGGCGTAGGTGAATATCGATTCCTTGTAGGCCGGGCTTTCTTCGATCTTGACGCTTTTCGAGATGTGCGTCTTGAAGACCTTGTCGCCAAAGACCCTCTGGATCCTCTCGACGACGTCCCTGGCGATATTCGTCCGCATGTCGTGCAGGGTGATCAGCACGCCCAAGATCTGGAGGCCCGGATTGGCCACCCTCCTCACCTTTTCGATTGTTTCGAGGAGGTCGTCGGTGCCCTCGAGACAGAGATAGGACGACTGGATCGGGATCAAAAGATGGGACGAGGCGACGAGGGCGTTGAGGGTGATCAGGCCCAAGGTCGGCGGGGTATCGATGAAAATGAATTCGTAGCGGTCGCGGACGGGTTCCAGGACGTCCTTCAAACGAAAGTGGCCGTCGATCTGTCCGAGGAGCGAAGCTTCGAGCTTGGCCATCGACATTCTCGAAATGGCTACGTCGAGGCCCGGAACGGTGGACTTCATGATGGCGCTCCCGATTTTGTATTCGGGATGCATGAGAACGTCGTACAGCGACTTCTCGCTGCGTTCAGCGTCGCGGACGCACGATTTCGTACTGTGGGCTTGAGAATCGGTATCGACGAGAAGGACGCGGCATCCGCTTAAAGCGAGAGCCGCAGAGACGTTGACGGCCGTGGTGGTCTTCCCTACTCCGCCTTTCTGGTTGGTAACGGCGACAATCACGATGCTGTTTCCGTCGATGGGCTTGAAGAATGTTAAGATAATCGATATCAAGAAAAAATACAAGCAATATTTAGGGGTAGTGTCGGCCGGCCGACATAGCTACTATATATTGTATTATCTGCTATATAGGAATAAGCTTGCCATTCGTGGAGCCCGTGCCCATTTCGGACAGCGTATCGACTCCCGGTTTTTTTTTGTAGCAAGACGCGCGGTCGAGCTCGTCGGATCGCCGCGCCTCATAGAGGATTTTCTTTTTAATATACATTATATATATCGGAAATATAAGAAATAAAAAGACGACGCGCCTCTGCGCGCGTGATCTGGGCGAAACGGATGTCCGAGGAGCGGTTGGCGCAGCGCAGACTTGGTCATAAAAACGCTGCAGCGTGACCAACAAAGCCGGACACGGATAGATTTTTCATTGATGTAGCCGAGGCGTTTGCCTATAATGTTTGAGAGTTAATGGCAGTATCTATGTAAATATATTATTATCAATTATTTAAGTAAGTTAAAGGATTTCCGACGCCATGACGGAGCTGGCCCGGCGATTAGGACTTGCGGACGCTGTCTTCCTCGTCATCGGCTCGGTCTTCGGGTCGGGGATTTTTCTGACTTCGGGGATCATCGCGGCCGAGCTCCCCGCTCCCGGATTGATCTGGCTCGTCTGGTTGGCCGGCGGCGTCCTTACGATCATCGGGGCCTTAATTTATGCGGAGCTCGGCACACTCTATCCGGGGTCGGGCGGGCCCTATGTCTATCTCAGGGAGGCGTACGGAACGGGGATGGCCTTCCTTTATGGGTGGGCTTTTTTTTGGGTCATCGGAGGGGGAGGCATCGCCGCCTTGGCCATGGGCTTCGCCGAGAACCTGGGATCGCTCGTCCCTTCGCTTGCGCCCGCCCATGACCTGTTCTTCGCTTCGTTCGGGCCGGTCCGCTTTCATTTGAGCGCCGGCCAGCTCGTCGCGGTCCTGGCTATCGTCCTTCTCTCGGTCCTCAATTTTTTTGGGATCCAGGGCGGGGCCCGCTTCCAGAACGTGTTCACGGCGTTTCGATTGATCGCGCTCATCGCGTTCGCCGCACTCGGATTCGCCGTCGGCCGGAAGCCGGGGCTGCAAAATTTGGCGCCGTTTTTTCCGGCCGGCCCTCTCCCCTCCTTGCCGGCCTTAGGCGCGGCGTTCCTGGCCGTCGTCTGGACCTATGACGCCTGGTACTCCGTGAACTGCACGGCTGAAGAGATTCGGAACCCGGCCCGGACGATCCCCCGGGCGCTCGTCCTCGGCACCGCGGCCGTCACGGCGCTTTATTTGCTGGCCAATATCGTTTATAGTATGGCTCTTCCGGTGGAAAAAATGCGTGGCGTCGTCCGCATCGGCGAATCGGCTGCGGCCGCGTTGTTCGGCCCGTCCGCGGCGGCGGTCTTTACCGCGTTCATCGCCGCCGCCGTATTGGGCTGCCTGAGCGCTAATATCCTCTTCTGCCCGCGGGTTTCGTTCGCCATGGCCAGGGACGGATTGTTTTTCAAATCGCTGGCCAAGGTCCACCCCGCGCACCTCGTCCCGGGCGTTGCCATCGGCGCCCAGATGGGCTGGGCCGCCTTCCTCTGCTTTTCGGGAACCTACCAAAGCCTTTTCGAATACGTGGCCTTCGCTTTGCTTCTCTTCTACGCCGCGACGGGATATGCGGTTTTCATCCTCCGGCGCAAAGCGCCGGCCAGGGAACGGCCTTTCAAGGCCTGGGGCTATCCGGTCCTGCCGGCTTTTTATGTCGTTGTCAATCTGACGATATTCGCGGCGGTGCTGTTCTCCCGGCCGATCCCGTCGCTGGCCGGAGCGGCGGTCATCGCGGCCGGGCTTCCCGTGTATTTTCTGTGGAAAGCCCGGAACGCGCCGGCCGCAGGAGGCCGGACATGAAGACGACGCTCCGTATTCAACCTGAAGGCCGCACCCTCGCGGTCGCGCCGGGGAGTCTGCTGTCGGAAGCCCTCGAGGACGCCGGAATCGCGATCAGCCTCTATTGCGGCGGCCGAGGGGTATGCGGCAAGTGCTTCGTCGAGATCGTCCGCGGCCGGCTCGACGACCCGAGTGAAGAAGAGCGGGCTTTGAGGAAGCGGCGCGCGCTTCCGCCGAGCTACAGACTCGCCTGCCGCTGTCCCATCGGAGGAGACCTCGTCGTTCGAGTTCCGTCCGCATCGCGCCTCCCCCAGATGCCTGTCCTCGACCGGGGAGTCCGCCGGACCCTGGCCCTCGACCCCGC
>Ga0208828_1000890_pt1 | contig 12465 bp, 11 predicted proteins | sample Kivu_160m_FD_185487 | JGI IMG/M metagenome (GOLD analysis project Ga0208828, IMG submission 185487) | Freshwater microbial communities from Lake Kivu, Western Province, Rwanda to study Microbial Dark Matter (Phase II) - Kivu_160m (SPAdes)... | ecosystem: Environmental > Aquatic > Freshwater >... | reverse complement strand
GTAATATATAATTCCTGATAAAAATGTGAAAATGATTTATGAAAAAAGGAGTTGTGCACCATTTTTAAAAATAATATTAAAAACAAAGGGGAGAAGAATGAAATATTTTGCTGAGGAAGGCAAAAAAACGGTAAAACCATCCGAAGTAGAAAACAAGACAGAAAGGCGCTATGACATTGACTGGCTTAGAGTGTTTGCGATGTTTTCAGTTTTCCTAATTCATAATGCCATATACTTTACTTATTATTCCTGGTATGTTAAGAATCCTCAAACTAGCCGGGGCATGACAATATTTGCCACCTTTTTACTTCAATGGACTGTTCCCCTTTTCTTTTTTCTTGCAGGAGAAAATTCACGTTTTTCGTTAAGCTTGCGAACAGGCGGACAGTTTATAAAAGAGAGATTCATGCGGCTTATCATACCGTTCCTGTTTGGCGTACTGATTGTGATTGCACCATTACAGGTCTATTTTCAGCGTGTAAGTAGATTGCATATCACCGATTCCTTTATAGAATTTTATCCTCAGTATTTTAAAGGATTTTATGGATTTGGTGGAAATTTTGCCTGGCATGGACATCATTTGTGGTTCTTGCTGGCACTATTTATTTTCTCTTTGCTTTTACTGCCATTATTTATTTATTTAAAAAAGGAATCAGTACAGAGACGTATTTCCAGAATGGCAATTTTTTTTAAAAAACCAGGTGCTATCTTCTTGCTCGGTATTCCTCTTGTCATTATAGAATTGCTTGTCAACCTGCAGCCGAGCGGAATTGGCATGAAAGAGTTTGGTGGCTGGAGCCCGGTCATATATCCAATCTTTTTTTTATATGGCTATATCTTTGCTTCTGATGAGAATTTTAAGGAAACAATAGAAAAGCATAGAATAATCTCGCTGGTAATGGGCACAGTATTAAGCGCGTTTGTACTCTTTGTAGGGTTTGCTCCTAACTTTAAAATACAGCTTTATAAATATATCCCTAATTTCCCTAAAGAAATTTTTTCTTTAATAGACGGCATTATTCTTCCTTTTTCATGCTGGTTCTTGCTCATTGCTATTCTTGGCTTTGGCAGCAAGTACCTGAACTTTAACAATAGAATATTGAAGTATTCAAACGAAGCTGTTCTGCCGTTTTACATACTTCATCAAACCATAATCATAACCATTGATTTTTATCTCGTCAGCTGGAATGTCGCGGTGATCTTAAAATATCTAATTATAGGCATACTATCATTTGCTTCGATTATTCTCATATATCATTTGATAATCAAAAGAATTAACTGGTTAAGGTTTTTATTCGGTATGAGGCCCAGGAAATGATTGAAGGAGTAGGAAGATAATAAAACCTGTGCTTTCTGTTTATTAATCTTTAAAGAGGTACCTGTAGATATCATGTCTGATAACTGTGATAGAAACCGGGTTATTGTATGCTGTCTTTTATACCCATTATTTGAATCATATGAATGGTCTTACCGATGACATTGAATATAAGCGAGGCTGCTGTTTTTATATCTTTGATTCTGAGTTCATCCTTTATCTGGTTTAACAAATCTTCTAAGTTCCTTATTGTAATTATAAATGGTTGAAGAAGAGGCTATTTTTTCAATTTTCATATAAGCCAGAAAGCTATCTATATAATTTCTCATATTTGTTTTTTTCTTCTCTTGCAAGACAAACTAAGAAATTATATCCTATTTAGTATGGAACTCGGCTTACAGGCTAACTATCATTCATATCTTAATGCGTCTATAGGGTTGAGCCGTGCGGCGCGCATCGCCGGATAGATCCCAAAGAAGAGGCCCACTATAGTCGAGAAACTTAGAGCAATGATTATAGGTAAAGTGGTGATAGATGTGTCCAGAACGGTATAATTGCTTAAAAGGACCGAAATCAGGATTGCGAAAAGAATACCAATAATGCCTCCGGTTATACTCAATACGATACTTTCAACCAGGAACTGAATAAGTATATCTCTGTTTTTGGCTCCTATTGCTTTTCTTATACCGATTTCCCTGGTTCTTTCGGTTACCGAAACCAGCATTATATTCATAATTCCGATACCACCCACCAGAAGTGAAATACTGGCAATGCCTGCGATAACCACGGTGAAGATATTTGTAATAGTACTTATGACATCAAGGATCTGGGTCTGGTTTCGAACGCTGAAATCTTCATTTTCACCGAATTTTATACCTCTATGCCTTCTCAATATGGATTCTATCTCTTCCGAGGCCTCATCTATTTCTTCTTCGCTAACACTCTGGGCAAGGATCATATTGTATGAATCCAGTCCATATAATTTGTTCTGTGCGGTAGTAACCGGTATACTGACAAAATCATCCTGGTCATTTCCGAATGTATCGGTTCCTCTGGATTCAAGTGTACCGATCACCTTAAAATTTTTGCCGTCAATTTTGATTATTTTACCTATTGGATCTATTTTTCCGAATAATTTGTCTATAACTGTCTGACCTATTACCGCTACATTTGAAGCATTAGAGACATCGCTTTTACTGTAGAACTTGCCTTTTTCCACATTCATGTTATAGAGTTCCCGACCATTTTCTGTAGAAGCGTATATAGTGGATTGGATACTGCTGTTTGAATATAAAATAATGGATGAATTGAATACGACCGGTGCTGCCCCAGTTATTAGAGTCGCCTCTCTTTCTATTGCCTGTAGGTCGTCCGCTTTCAGCTTTACCTGCTGTCCCGCCAGCATAAATCTTGCACCCAGGTTATTTTCTTCCTCTGAATTACCAGGAGTTATTATGATAAGATTCGAACCGATACCCTGGACACTCTGTATCACCGACTGCTGTGCGCCGGCGCCTATTGAAAGCATGGCTACAACGGCCCCTACTCCTATGATAATACCGAGTATGGTAAGAAAAGATCGAAGCTTATTTAAAAATAGAGCCTGAAAGGCAATTCTTATATTTTCCAGTAACCTTTTCATAGTCTTAAACTGTATATTTTTCTACAAGTCTGTCTTCAAGTCTCGGCATCTCTCTTAAAATTTCTTCAGCAGAAAGCTGTTTTTTGACTTCTTCCTGTCCGTGGATGATGCCATCTCTCAAGTAAATGATATTGTGGGTATGCTTTGCTATATTCAGCTCATGGGTAACCAGTATAATCGTTTTCCCCTGCTCATTAAGTTTTTGAAAGATAAGCATTATTTCTTCTCCGGTCCTGGAATCAAGGTTCCCGGTAGGTTCATCGGCCAGGATTATGGAGGGACCATTGACAAGAGCTCTTGCTATGGCAACTCTCTGCTTCTCCCCGCCTGAAAGTTCACTGGGTCTGTGCTTTATCCAATCGGATAGTCCCACAGATTCTATTGCCTCCAGTATTTTCTTTTTCTTATTTACAATTCTATCTTTGGAATAGATCATAGGAAGCTCGACATTTCCGTAAATATTCGTTCTGGAAAGGAGGTTGAATGTCTGAAAAACAAAACCCACTTCTTTATTTCTTATACCTGCAAGCTCGTTATCATTTAGTTTACTTATGTCAATATTATTAAGAAAATACTGGCCCGAGGTTGGAGTGTCGAGACATCCGATGATATTCATAAGGGTCGATTTTCCAGAACCCGAGGGCCCCATTATTGCCACAAACTGGCCTCTTTCTATCTCAAGATTTATACCCCGAAGCGCATTTACCTTGATACTACCTATCCTGTAGATCTTTGTTATATCTATTGTTTTTATAACGGTATCCTGATTGATATCTACCATCATTTTTTACCTTAATGAGTTATTATGATTACTGAATCGGTGAAATTAAAACAGTGTCGCCCTCATTTAGTCCTGACTTTATTTCGATAAAATCGAAGTTGTATATTCCGGTAGTGACTTCTGCTTTTTCTACCCTACCATCTTCACCGGGGACATTTATATATGATTTCCCATTTTCTTCGAATACGGATTGTATGGGAACGTATAGAACATCTTCCGCACTGGAGGTGACTATATCAAGACTTGCTGAAAGGCCATATAGAAGTTTGGGGCCATTTTCTACCTCAGGTTTTACTATAAGCTCGAATGATACCACCCCACCGATGTTACTTGAAATCGGGGATATTTCGGTTATTTTACCTTCGAATTCGTTTTCAAAGTAAGCATCCAGTCTGATTACCACACCCTGCCCCACTTTTAAATTGACTATATCGGTTTCATTTACCTCTGCCTTTATTACAAAGTCATTGCTGATTGTAGAGATCGCAGGCGCTCCCAGTCCGGCGTATTCACCTTCTCTGTAAGCAGAAGAGAGGACTATTCCGTCATAAGGCGCATAGATTATACTGTTATCTATATCCAGGTTCACAAGATCAAGATTTATTCTTGATAGCTGGAGCTGACTTTCGGCCTGTGTAATATTTTTAGCGGTTATTTCGATTTGACGGGCTGCGGACTGGGTAGAAGAAAGGTTTGTCCAGTATGTAGTAGATTGATTTATAATGGTCTGATTATATAAACCTTCAGCCGAATGGGATTGAGCGGATGCCTGGGAGATAAGAGCATCGGTTGATAGAGCTGATTCTTCTACAAGACTCAGGTATTCATTTGCGTCCTCAAGGGAAGTTAAAGCATTCTTCACGGATAGCTCTGAAAGCTTTTTATTTTCCTCGGCCATCTGCAATGCTATATGATTTGAATCAAGTGCCTGCTGGTAATTTAATCTTGCAAGTGAGAGGGAACTTTCGGCAATATTTAAGTTTTCTTCCGCCTGTGCAGCCAGAAGCTCAAGCCTGCTTGTGTCTATCTCTATCAATATATCATCCTTCTTAAATATATCTCCTTTTTCAAGGCTGTAGGCGACCTTCCCTGAAGTCATTAGGGAATAGCTGTTTTCTGTTTCACTTAATATATAACCGCTGGTATTTACAGTTTGAATGATATTTCCTCTGGTTACTTCGAAAGTTTCCGTATCCTCCTGGGAATCTCCAATTGCACTGCACGCCAGCAGATTAAGCATTGCTAATATAATAATGACAGCAGCGGTGATAAGAATAATCTTTTTAATCGTTTTAATCATTATTTCATCTCCTGCTTCTATACGTAATCAAAATGTTGTTTAAAATTTCTTTAAAACATTTTTATGTAAATCTTTTCAGACCAAATGCTATTTAACCAAATTTTTGTTAAATTATAAACATAATTTTTAATAATTAATTTTAAAATGTAAAAAATACTAATATAATGATTTGTATAAAATATTCTTCAATCATATTACCTGGTAATTAATAGGTTGTTGGAGAGTTCTTTATCAATATCGGGAAAGGAAGAATAATAATGAGTGATTGGACTGAAATTACCGGAATTTTTGCACGAGAGATCCTTGATTCAAGGGGCAATCCGACTATAGAAGTTGAAACGGTTCTGGATTGCGGAGCAATCGGAAGGGCATCGGTACCTTCGGGAGCATCTACCGGAGGATTCGAGGCAGTCGAATTAAGGGATAATGATAAAAAAAGATACCTGGGCAAGGGTGTCCAGAAGGCAGTAGATAATGTTAATTCTTTGATTGCTCCGGAACTTGAGGGTATGGATGCTATTTATCAGCGTGAGATAGACCGCGCTATGATAGATCTTGATAATACTGATAATAAATCCAAATTGGGAGCAAACGCAATACTTGGCGCATCTCTTTCTGTGGCAAAAGCTGCCGCAATAGCCCTTGACCTGCCTCTATATAAATATCTGGGTGGGGTTAATGCGCACGTTCTTCCTTCGCCAATGATGAATATTTTAAATGGCGGTAAGCATGCCGATAACACAGTTGACCTGCAGGAATTTATGATAATGCCCCTTGGTGCATCTTCATTCAGCGAGGCTTTAAGAATGGGAGTGGAAGTATTCCATAGTCTGAGAAATGTCCTGAAAAAAGACGGATTAAATACTTCAGTGGGCGACGAAGGCGGCTTTGCCCCCGATCTTAAGACTAATGAGGATGCAATAAAATATATAGTCAGGGCTATTGAGAATGCAGGCTTCAAACCCGGTAAAGATATCTATATTGCGCTCGACCCTGCTGCCACTGAATTTTATAAGGATGGAAAATATAACCTTAAGGGAGAAGGTAAGATCCTGGCTCCGTCTAAAATGGTTGAATATTACAAGAATCTTGTAGAGAAATACCCGATAATCTCGATAGAAGATGGAATGGCCGAAGAGGACTGGGAAGGGTGGCAGGAATTGACCGCAAAGCTTGGTAAAAGAATTCAAATAGTAGGAGACGATATTTTTGTGACCAATACCAGAAGAATCAAAAAGGGAATTGATATGGGAGTGGCAAATTCTGTCCTTATTAAAGTGAATCAGATAGGGACCCTATCGGAAACTCTTGACGCAATTGAAATGGCTAAAAAGGGACATTATACAGCAGTGGTATCTCATCGATCGGGAGAAACTGAGGATACTACTATTTCAGATATAGTAGTAGGAGTAAATGCAGGCCAGATAAAAACCGGAGCTCCTTCGAGAACTGACAGGGTAAGCAAATATAATCAGCTGCTGCGGATAGAAGAAGACCTCGGGGATGAAGCAGAATATCAGGGACTTCATGCCTTCTATAATTTAAAATAGAAAAATAATTGTCCCGATCTATAAAATATTCAGTATTTTGGGATTAAAATCCACTTTGACTTTAGCAAAAAAAGTATTACAATCATAAAAGTAATACTTATAAATGGGTATTACTTTTATTATAATAGGAAATTGTTTAAATAATATTATTAACCAGTGAGTAAAGCAGGATATAATGCCAAGAGTTACATCGAAGGGACAAATAACTATACCCAGGGAAATCAGGGATAAATTTAATATAAAATCCCATGATATTGGCGAGTTTAAAGTAAAGGAAGGAAGTATCGTCTTTACTGTAAGAAAAGGTACCATACTGGATGCTATTACCAAGAAATCAGGTAAAAAAGTTGATTTTAAAACAGTAAGAGATCAGATGGAAAAAAACATTGCCGAAGAAGTTATCAGGAAAATGAAATGATTTTTATAGATACTAATATTTTTTTAAGATATTTTGAAAAAGAAGATGAACATATCTACAGGAAGACAGAGAGATTATTTACCGAAATAGTTAATGGTAATATTACTGGTATTTCTACAAGTCTTGTCATTGCTGAAGTAGTCTGGGTTCTGGATAAATTTTATAACTGGGAAAAAGGAGAAATATGCAATAATATAAATTTGATCCTGAGAACCCCAAATATTATTTTTAAAGAAAGAGCCATTCTGCTGGAAGCGATCAATATATATGCGGAAAGAAATATGAGCTTCATCGATGCTTACGACTATTCTTATATGAAAGCCAATAAGGTTGTTGAGATATACTCTCTTGATAGAGATTTCGATAAACTGCAGGATATAAAGAGAATGGAACCTTAGATACCACTATCCGAGACACCTCTATAAATCCAGATTATAGTAAGAAAAAAGTAGAATAGTAATAAGCCTTTATTGACCAAACAGTGAGAAATAGGGATAATAATATCCTTATAAATTTTGAATATTTTGACTCTTTACTTTTAAAAAGGGAAATAAAAATGGACAAATTGAGGATGATAGTAGAAAAGATAAAGAAGCCGGATTCGAGTTTAACTAGACAAGCGCAACTCAACCTTAATAACCTTACCAAGCCTAAAGGCAGTCTTGGAAGATTGGAAGAACTGGCAAAAAAAATTGTATGCATTACAGGGAATTTAAACCCAGAGATAAAAAAGAAAGTCATCGTGGTAATGGCTGGTGACCACGGTGTTGTAGAAGAAGGTATAAGTGCTTACCCCGGGGATGTTACTTCCCAGATGGTTTATAATTTTCTAAAAGGCGGTGCGGCAATAAATGTACTGGCAAGACATATCGGCGCAGAGGTGCTGGTGGTTGATATGGGAGTTGCTGCCGACTTCAAGGAGCATCAAATACTGATGAAAAAGAAGATTGGCTATGGTACAAAGAATATGGTAAAGGGTCCCGCAATGACAGAGATCCAGGCAGTAAAATCAATAGAAGCAGGTATTGAAATTGCAGAGGAAATGATAAAAAAAGGTTATGATATTATAGCCACCGGAGAAATGGGAATTGGAAACACCACTGCAAGTAGTGCTATCGCGTCGGTAATCTGCGGGGCTGATATAGAATCTGTCACCGGTTATGGGACAGGCATTGATGACGGATGTCGTAAAAATAAAGTCGATGTTATAAAAAAAGCTATTTCAGTAAATAAGCCGGATGTAGTGGATGGTATTGATGTACTTACAAGGGTCGGGGGGTTTGAAATAGGAGGGATTGCTGGAATTATTTTAGGGTGCGCCGCCAGTAGGACTCCGGTGGTAATCGACGGTTTTATCTCTGGTGCAGGGGCACTTATTGCATCAGTTATTGCACCTGATTCAACAAATTATATGATTGCATCACACTACTCATCAGAAAAAGGTCACAGGATTGTTCTTAACAGGCTTGGCCTTAAACCGCTTTTTGATTTTGATATGCGCCTTGGTGAGGGAACCGGAGCGGCAATAGGAATAAGTATTATAGAAGCCTCGGTAAAAATATTAAATGAAATGGCTACATTCAGCCAGGCTGGGGTTTCAGAAAAAAAGGAGTAGTTTTATGGAAGTCGTAACAGGTGCAGCAGGATATATTGGTAATGTACTTATTAGGGAATTGCTCTGGAGAGGTAAAGATGTTAGAGCTTTGGTACGCCGTACTTCTGATGTTTCTTCACTGGAAGGTTTAAAAATCGAAAAGGTTATCGGGGATATTGGCGACCTGGACTCTCTTGCGAATACTTTCAGAGGAGCTGATATTGTATATCACCTGGCTGGCATAATTTCAATAATGCCGGGAGATAGAGCATTAATCCACAGGGTCAATCTTGAGGGAACCAGGAATGTTATAACTGCATGTCTTAGATGTGGGGTAAAGCGGCTAGTTTATACAAGCAGTATACATGCATTAAAAGAGCCGCCTACCGGAACGGTAATTAATGAAGATATGCCTTTTGACCCGAACTGCAATAGAGGTGAATATGACAGGTCAAAAGCCCTTGCCAGCCTAGAGGTGATAGAGACAGCCAAAGACGGTCTTGATTCAGTAGTAGTATGTCCAACCGGTGTTGTGGGTCCTTATGATTTTAGGGGATCGCTAATAACCAGGACATTTATTGACTTTGCACAAGGTAAAATGAAAATAATTACAGACGGAGCTTATGATTTTGTTGATGTCCGGGATGCGGCTATAGGTCATATTCTGGCAGCTGAAAAGGGGAAAACCGGCCAGTATTATATATTATCCGGCGAGAGAGTTACTATGAATGAAATGATGTCAATGCTTAATGAAGTTAGTGGAATACAGCCACCGAAATATAAGGTTCCTACCTGGCTGGTCAAGACTGCCGGTATTTTTACTCCTGTCTATTATAAGCTATCAAATAAAACTCCGCGATTTACTTATTATTCTATAAATACCCTGTTGAGCAATTCGTACATCAGCCATGAGAAAGCCAGCAGGGAATTAGGATATAAGCCTATGACAATAAAAAAATCAATTGAAGATACCTTCAAATGGCTAAAGGAAAATAAAATGTTTCAATAAACTCCCGGCTAAGATAATCGTATTTTTGATTGCATTTCTTTTTTTTTATAGTAATATTGAAAACTAGAAAATAAAAATGTTCTTTTAAAATAAATAGCAGGTCATATAGTTCATATTGTTTTAATTAAGGGAATCCAGTTCAAATCTGGAGCGGTCCCGCCACTGTGATAGGGTGTGTACTCTCTAATTAAGCCACTGGCAGAAGACTGCCGGGAAGGCAGAGAGTAAAGTCCCTTAAGCCAGGAAACCTTAAAAGTGTTTTGATTACCTCTCTTCGGCGGAAAGAGGGTGATTTTTCATTTTATGAAAAACTCCCAGCTGAAGAAGGTTGGGAGTTTTTTTATTTATAAATAATAAAAGACAAGGGGGAAAAATGTCAAAAAAAATAATGTTTGCAGCAGTAGTAATTATAATTTTATCTCTTACAGCTACCCTGGGTATATTTTCAGGATGCAAGGATAAGGCAGCAGAGAAAAATGCTGAAGAGATTGTTGAAATCGAAGGGATAGAAGAAGCAGAAAATACTCCAATAAAGGTGGTGGATGGTGAAGAAAATGTAATAGAGCTTACCAGACCTGCCAAAAAAATTATTGTCCTTTCACCGAGTGCGCTGGAAATAATTGATGGTCTTGACGCAATGGAATTAGTGGTAGAGGTTGATAGTTGGAGTGTATCGGAAGGTGAACCGCTGGCAGAAGGATTTGAAGGTATTGGAGATTACCAGGGGCTAAATATAGAAAGAATAACTGAATTGAATCCGGATATTTTAATAGCTATAACCGGTGGTCCTGAAGACGATTACCGGAAAGTGGAAGAGCTGGGAATTGAAATTTACAGAGTTATTGATATTAAAGGTATCCAAGGCGTTTATGATGAAATAACCAACATCAGTAAAGTAATAGGACTTGAAGATAAGGGAAAAGAACTTGTGAGTAATCTAAAAAATGGTGTTGATGAAATATATAATAAGGTTAAAGATTTGAGCAATGAAGAGAAACCAAGAGTTTTTTATGAGGTTTGGAATGATCCTTTAATGAGCGCAGGAGCTGACACCTTCATTAGTGACTTAATCGAAAAATCAGGTGGAGTAAATATATTATCAGAAGATAATCTGACCGGCTGGCCTGAATACAGCGTGGAAACATTGATAGAGAAAAATCCGGATGTAATAATTGCTCCTATGAGCCTGGCGGCAGATCCATCGGTAATAACAGGAGATGAGAGGTTTTCGAGCATTGATGCAGTGACGCATGGAAGGGTTTATGTTATTCCGGATAATCCTATTTCACGCCCCAACCAGAACCTGATTAAAGCACTATGGATGCTGTCAAAAGCAATCCATCCCGAAATTTTTGGGGAGTTTGAAATAATAGAATAAGGTTAACCGATAACCGGAGAAATTTAGTATACTTAGCGTAAATATATTGAGAGCAGGTAAATTAAAATAAGAAAGAAGAAAGGAGTTTATCCTGTCAAAGACATATCTTTTACTTGGTGGAGCAAGAAGCGGAAAAAGTATTTTTGGAGAGGAGTTAGCATCGTCCTTCTCCGGAAGGGTTGCTTATATTGCCACTACAAAGATTATTGACGAAGAAATGAAAAAGAGAGTCTCGCAGCATAGAAGAAGGAGACCGGCTAGCTGGAAAACTTATGAGATTAAAAGCGGGCAGGTTAAAGTAGGTGATATTGATAAAATACTTTCAGATATCGAACTGGAGGAAATAAATACCATACTTATTGATTGTTTTACTAATTTACTTTTTAGGATTATTGACCGGTACAATCTGGATAACGTAGAAATTATAAATAATAAGGTTGAGAAGGAAATTGAAAAGAAAGTTGCATTGTTTTTTAAGACATTCTTAAGCCGGCTTAAAAGTAGCAATTTAAACGTAATAATAATTTCGAATGAAGTTGGTATGGGGGTGGTACCGGCTTTCCCCCTGGGAAGAATTTTCAGGGATTTAATGGGGATTGTTAATAAGGAAGCAGCGCGGGTTTCAGATGAAGTTTATCTTTTTATAGCCGGTTTAAAACAGAGGTTAAAATAAATGAGTAAGTTTATAAATGCTCTGGGTTTTCTTACTATTATTAGAATTCCTGATAAATATATCTTAGAAGAGAAACAAATATCCAGCTCTACTGTATATTTTCCGGTAGTTGGACTAATCATTGGTTCTTTTATGGCTTTATTTTATTTTGCAATCAGTTTTGTCTTACCAGTATTTTTATCAATTATCCTGATGCTGATACTCGAGGTATTTTTAACAGGGGGTGCTCATCTTGATGGTCTGGCAGATATGTTTGACGGCACTTTTTCTGGTAAAAGTGACAAAAATAAGATTATAGAAATTATGAGGAAAAGCGATATTGGTGTCTATGGTATATTATCCGTAATCTTTTTAGTTCTTCTCAAGATATCTTTATTGTATTATCTTGTAAAAATTAATCCGGCATATATGCCTATATTTTTTCTCGCTGTTGTTTTTATGCCTTCTTTTGGGAGATGGAGTATGGTTTATCTTGTGGCAAGATATAGAAATGCAGGTGGTAACGCAAGTCTTGCCAGGGTATTTACCGATAGTGGGAACAAAAGAAAAAATCTATACATTTCAAGCATATATATGACTTTATCGTTTTTAATCTCTTTTGTCTTTTTGGAATACTACTGTGCAGATGGAAATATGTATTGCGTGATTTTTGACAGTAGATTTGAAGGTATTTACCTTGTGCTTTATATTCTAATAAAAGCTTTGCTGGTAATTGCCGTATTATTTTTACTTCTTTACCTTATAGGCTGGTTTTTTACCAGAAGAATTAGAGGGATAACCGGGGATATTATAGGTGGAATAAGTG
>Ga0208828_1000886_pt1 | contig 12517 bp, 8 predicted proteins | sample Kivu_160m_FD_185487 | JGI IMG/M metagenome (GOLD analysis project Ga0208828, IMG submission 185487) | Freshwater microbial communities from Lake Kivu, Western Province, Rwanda to study Microbial Dark Matter (Phase II) - Kivu_160m (SPAdes)... | ecosystem: Environmental > Aquatic > Freshwater >... | reverse complement strand
TTTCCTTCCCCGCTTCGCCCCGCCCGACGGGAAATCCCTCCAGGGCTTTTTCGAGGAGGCGGCCTGGGGGGGATTCGAGGAGCGGGCCGCGGCCCTCAGGCCGCGCTGGGCCCGGGGCGGGCTCGTCCATCCCGAGGAGGAATACCGGGCCCGCCTCGAGCGAGAGATCAAGCTCATCGAAACGATGAGGTTCGAAGGCTACTTCTTGATCGTCTGGGACCTCATCCGGGCCGCCCGCTCCCAAGGGATTCCCGTCGGGCCGGGCCGCGGCTCGGCCGCCGGAAGCCTCCTCGCCTACAGCCTGGGGATCACCGACATCGACCCTCTCGAGTACGACCTCCTCTTCGAGCGTTTCCTCAACCCCGAGAGGATCAGCCTCCCCGACATCGACATCGACTTCTGCGCCCGGCGGCGGGAGGAGGTCATCCGCTACGTCACCGAGCGGTACGGCCAGGAAAACGTCAGCCAGATCATCACCTTCGGGACGATGGCCGCCCGGGCGGCCATCCGCGACGTCGGCCGGGTCCTCGAGGTTCCGCTGCCCGAGGTCGACAGGGTCGCCAAAATGATCCCCTTCGGGCCGGACATGAGCATCGCCCGGGCCGTGGCCGACGTCGCCCCCCTCAAGGAGCTCCGCGACAAGAACACCAAGATCGCCAACCTGCTGGCCATCGCCGAGAAGGTCGAAGGCCAGGTCCGCCACCCCTCGATCCACGCCGCCGGGATCGTCATCACCCCCCGGCCCCTGACCGAGTTCGTTCCCCTCTACCAGTCCGTCAAGGGGGAAATCACGACCCAATTCGCCATGGGCGACATCGAGGCGATCGGCCTTCTCAAGATGGACCTCCTCGGCCTCCGCAACCTGACGGTCATCCACGACGCCCTCGACCTCATCGAGAAGGACACCGGGCGCCGGCTCGACGTGAAGAACCTGCCCCTCGACGACGCCCCGACGTTCGACCTCTTCAAGGCGGGGCTGACGGACGGCGTCTTCCAGTTCGAGTCGCGGGGGATGAAGGAGCTCCTCCGGAGCTACAAGCCCGAGGAGTTCCGGGACCTCATCGCCCTCAACGCCCTCTACCGTCCCGGGCCTCTCATGAGCGGGATGACCGAGGAATACATCAAGCGGAAGTTCCACCCCGAGCGGATCGTCTACGAGATCCCCGAGCTCGAGGGGATCCTCGGCGAAACCCGCGGCCTGATCGTCTACCAGGAACAGGTCATGAAGATCGCCGTCGAGCTCTCCGGCTTCTCCCTGGCCGAGGCCGACGTCCTGCGCAAGGCCATGGGCAAGAAGAAGGCCGAGATGATGAACGCCCAGCGGGAACACTTCGAGACCGGGGCCCGGCGGCGGGGCGTCGCCAGCGCCGCCAAGGCCCGAAAAATCTTCGACCAGATCGCCAAGTTCGCGGAGTACGGCTTCAACAAATCCCACAGCGCCGCCTACGCCGCCCTCGCCTATCAGACGGGCTACCTCAAGGCCCACTTCCCCGTCCACTTCATGGCCGCCCTCCTGACGTCCGAGGCCGAGCGCGGGGCGACCTCCCAGGTCGTGAAATACATCAACGAATGCCAGAGCATGGGCCTCCGGGTCCTCCCCCCCGACATCAACAAGAGCGACTTCACCTTCACCGTTGAGGCCGACGCCATCCGATTCGGCTTGGCCGCGGTGAAGAACGTCGGCGAAGCGGCCGCCCGGGGCCTCATCGAGGTCCGCCGGCAGCGGGGGGAATTCCGGACGCCGTTCGACGTTTGCCGGGACGCCGACACCAAGGTCATCAACCGCAAGGTCCTGGAGAGCCTCATCAAGGCCGGGTCCTTCGATTCCCTCGGCGGGCCGAGGAGCCGGCATTTCCATCTCATCGACCGGATGATCGATTACAATCACGAAGTCCAAAAGGCCCGGGCGGCCAAGCAGACCCTTCTTTTCGGAGGGGGCGAGCTCGCCCTTCCCGAGATTCCGGACGAGATCCAAACCATGCGGGAGTGGGATGAGCCGCTTCTCCTGTCCTACGAGAAAGACGCCCTCGGCTTCTACATCACCGGCCATCCCCTGGCCCAGTACCGGAAGGTCCTCCCCCGCCTCACGTCCCACGAAATCGCCGAACTCGACGACGAACGCGACACGAACGGCGAGGTCCGGCTGGCCGGGGGGATCGTCGAGTTCAAGGTCACGAAGACGCGCAAGGACGAGCGGATGGCGGTCTTCCAGCTCGAGGACATGACCGGACGGGTCGAGGTCGTCGCTTATCCCGAAACCTACAAGCGATTCTACGAGCATCTCCGCGAAGGGATCATGGTCTGGATCCGGGGGAGGTTCCTGGGCGAGGGCGAAAGCCGCAAAGTCAGCCTCGCCCACATCCTGCCCCTCGACGAGGCCCAGCAGCGGCTGGCCAAGAAGGTCATCCTCCGCGTCTTCACCCCCGGGCTCGAGAAGGGGCTCCTCTCCGAGCTCCGGGACGTCCTGGACAAATACCCGGGCGAATGCCCGGTTGTCTTCGAGCTGGAAACGCCCCATGCCTACCGGGTCGTCGTCGAGTCGGCCGAGGTCAAGGGCGTCGTTCCGAGCGACGCCATGACGAGGGCCCTCGAATCGCTTCTCGGCGAGGACGCCGTCGTTGTAGAATATTGACCATGGCCTATCGTCTTCTCATCGCCGAGGCGTCGCCGACGACGCAAAAGGCCCTCGAGCTCGCCCTCGCCCCGCCGGAATTCGAGATCTGGGCCTTCGCCGACGGACTCGAAGCCATCAAGGCCTTGCCCAGCGTCGCCCCCGACGCCGTCTTCGCCGCCCTGAATCTTCCGGGCAGGGACGGCTACGAGGTCGCTGCCGTTCTCCGGTCCCAGGAGACCGGCCGGAAGACGGCGCTCTTCCTTCTGCGGGGCGTCTTCGAACCCATGGACTTGCGGAAAATCTCCCGGATCGACCACGACGGCCTCATCCAGAAGCCCTTCGACGGCGAGTCGCTTCTGGCCGCCGTCCGGACCGCCATCGACCGGAGGAATACCGTCCCTTCTCTCCCCGAAGAGCCCCTGACGGCCGGCTTTGCCGCGCCTCCGAGCGGGTATCTTCCCGAGCCGGCCCCGCCGACGGACGTCCTGCCCGAGTGGACGGACGCCGTGGAGAGGAAAATCCGGGCCGTCGTCCGGGAGGAGGTCCTCCGCAACCAGGCCGAGATGGAGGACCGAGCCCGGGAGATCGTGGCTGCGGAATTCAAAAAGGTTCTCGTCGCGGAGCTCAAGGCCGTCGACCAGGAAAAATGAGGTCGCGCCCGACGGGTCCTGGCTCGGCTCACCCCCATACGTCCTCGCTCCACCCATCCCCCAGTGGGGCCCTTTCGCTCCGGGCGTCTGGGGGGCCCCCGAGCCTTCCACCCGTCGGGCGCAATTTCACTTCACCCGTTTCTCGATCATGTCTGACGCGATGACGGCCTCGAGGCTCCGCGACGTCCGGCTATGACTCGCAAAGCGCCCGCCTTGGAGTTCAGCGTCAGCAAAATCGGGGTGTGCGCGTCGACGAACGAAATCGCCAAGGAGATGGCCTACCTCGGCGCGGCCGAGGGAACGGTCGTCGTCGCCGAAGAGCAAACCGCCGGCCGGGGGACGAAAGGCCGGACCTGGCATTCGGCCCGCGGCCTGGGGCTCTACGTTTCGCTCATCCTCCGTCCCCGCCCGGCCGCCCGCCTCTCGCTCCTTCCCCTGGCCGCCGGGCTGGCCGCCCGAGAGGCCGTCGAAATCGCGTCCGGACTTGCCGCCGGCCTGCGCTGGCCGAACGACCTCGTCCTGACCGGAAAGAAGCTGGGCGGGATTCTCTGCGAGACCGAATTTTCCGGGGCCGAGGTGGTCTTTGCCGTCGTCGGCCTGGGCGTCAACCTGGCCCATCGTCCTTTCGATTTCCCGGCGGGCCTTCGCGATCTCGCCGTGTCCATCGCCGGCGCCGGGGGACGATGCCGGGCGGATTCCCTTCTCGAGGCCTATTTGGCGGAGTTCAAGGAGTGGTACGGCGACGCGATCGAAGGCCGGGCCGGCCGCCTCGTCCGGGCGTTCGAACTCCACTCCGTCTTCAAGCCCGGCGATGAGGTCACCGTCGAAATGACCGAAGGCCGGCGGGAGGGGCGCTATCTCGGCTTGGCCGTCGACGGGACGATCCGTCTGGCCTTCGAGGACGGCGAGCGCCGCTTGGCATCGGCCGATGTCGTCCGCATCGGCCGGCCTCCGTCTATTTGACCGCGGAGAGCTTTTTTTTGACCTCTTCCTGGCCGGGGTCGACGGCCAGCGACCTCGTCCAGGCCGCCGCGGCAGCCTCTTTGTTCCCCAAGGCGAGGTGGCAGTCGCCCACGGCGTTGAGGACGGCCGCAGAATAGCCGTTGACCGTCAGGGCCCGCTCGTACCAGGCCACGGCGTCCTTGAGGTCCCCGGCTTCGGCCGAGGCCCTGCCCAGCGTTTCGTACAGGGCGAAATCCACCCCTTCCGGCTCCACATAGCGGAGGAGGGCGGTTCGTGCCCTGGCCGGCTCTTTACGGGCTAGGAGGGCGCGGGCGTAGCCGACGCCGAAGAGGACGTTCTTGGCGTCGTTGGCGTGAGCCCTGTCGAGGAAGGGAAAGGCCTTTTCGACCTCGCCCGCGCCGAGGTATTGTATCCCTTGGGCGTAGGCGTAATAAGGATCGTACGGAGGCGGGAGGATTTGGGCGACGACCCAGGAAGGCCGAAGCGTCCGGGCCGTCATCTCGAAGGTCGTCTCGGCGGCGAGGACCTCACGGCCGTCCGGTTCGACGATTCCGACCCGGAGGACGTATCGTCCCTCGAGGAGGCGGTCCGTCGGAAGCTCGAGGAGGATATTTCCTCCCTCCCCGAAATTCCGGACGGGGGAGCGGACTGTCTCGACCGGCTTTCCGTCCTTGAGGAGCGTCGCCTCGACCCGGCCGGCGGCGAAGACCGCCGGCGGAGAATCCGAGATCTGGAAGCAAAGCTGGACCCGTTCTTTTTCCGGAAAAGCCCGGCCGGTCGAGGGATAGAGATGGGAAGATCCGACCTGGAAGGCGCGTGCCGGTCCGCCCGGCGAGGGCGCCTGCTGGAAGGCCTTGCGGGCCAGGATCATCGGGCTCATCCCGAACTCCCCCGCCCCGGGAACCGTGATCTTCCGCTCGACCGTCGTGAACTCCTTGGAGACCGTGTTTTCGAGCAGGATGCGGAGGGTGTGCTTGCCGGGGATGACGGGGAACGCGCCGTAGAGCTCGAACCCGCAGTCGGCCACGGCTTCGAACTCGTCCTTCCGGAGGTCGATCGAGACGAGCCTTTGCTCGGAGAAAAAAGTCCTTCCCTTGGAATCCTCCAGGCGGCAGGTCGTCCGGAAGGCGGCGAAAAATCGGTCCTCGAAGGCTTCGGCGGTGAACGTCTCCGGCGCCACGGCGAAGTGAACGAGGTCGACGCCCGTGGGATCCCGGAAGACGGCGACGTCGGCAACGTTTCCGACGGCCTCGACCGAGTAGCCGACCTCCGTCGGAGGCTTTCCGGCGAGGACGTCGAGGGCGTAATCGTCCCGGATGCTTTTCTGCGGGAGTTTCTCGATCTCGTCGAGGAAAGCCGGGGAAGCCGAGACGATCGCCGCGGCGAGGCCGGGCGAGACGGCGTCCCGGAGAAATCGCCAGGCCTGTTTATCCTCGGCGATCCAGGACGGGGGCGCTCCTTCGATCGGACCGGGAGGCGGAGCCGGAGCGTTTTCAAAGGCGGAGGCTTTCCGGATGAGGGCGCGGGGCGTCGCCCGGCGCGGATCATAGAGGGCGAAGGAGCCGCCGCCCTTCTCGTAAAAGAGGAGGGGAAACTCTTCCCTCCGGCCGAGGAGAGGGTTGGCCGGATAAACCCATATCTCGCAGGGGCGAATCTCACGGCGTTCGAACTTCTCGACCTTCAGGGGAAGGCCGAGGATGACATAGGTCCGTCCCCGGTCGGTCTCGGCCCCCCGGCCGCGGGCTCCTCTTCCGAAGGCGGGATCGGCATAGGCCAGCCGCCGGGAGTGCTCTTCCCGGAATTCGTTGGCCGGCGTGCCCGGCGTCGGGTCGCGCTGCAGCCAGAACTCCTCGATGAAGCGGCCGCGGCCGGCGTCGGTCTCGAGCTTCCGGAAGACGTCCTTTTCCCGGGGAGTCGCGATCGACGCGATCTCCGCCTCGAAACGGAGTCTCTCTTTGGGGGAAATCGACGTTTTCTGGGCCGCAGGTCCGGCGGACGAAAGGACGATTCCGGCCGCCCCGATCAAAGCCATCGCTCTCGGGTTCATCGTCCGCCTCCTCAAAATTTCACCCGGAGGCCGACGGAGAGGTCGACCCCCGAAAAATCGATCCGGGCTTTCCGGGCGCCGCCGCCCGGCGGATCGGCGCTGACGTCTAGGGCGGGGAAACGCCCCCCGGAGAGGAAATAGAGGGGCCCCTGGATTTCAGGTCCGCTCACGTCGAGGCCCTCCCACATGTCGAGATGCCTGCCCCTCCCCGTCACGTTCGACGACCGGCCGTATCGTCCCACGGCTTGGAGGACAAAGGCCGTCCGGGGATTGACGCTGACTTCGAGGGCCGCCCCCCCTTCGGCGCCGAGGATGGTCTTCCGGGTGCGAAGGTAGAAGGTCTTCTCCCATCCGGGGATGATGATGTTCCATTCGTACTGGAATTTCGCCAGGATAATCGCCGGGCCGCCGCTCAACCGGAGGGCGACGAGACGGGAAAGGGGAATCGTGTAGTGGGCCTTGGGCCGGAGGGCCTTCGAGATGAGGAGGGGAAGGCTGTTGGCCGAGTACATCTTGCCCCCTATGATGTAGCTGAACGTGTCGATCCGCCTGGCGTAGAGATACCCCCCCCCGATTCCGAGGCCGAGCCGTCGGCCGAGGTTCCAGATGACGTCGACGGAAGCCTGGACGCCCTGGTGGAGCGGCCGGAATTTTCTCTCCTCGACGGGGAAGCCGAGGTCCTCGACCGAAGCGGCCAGCTCGTCGTACATCCCCCGGACGCCCTTGGCCACGTCGCCGCCGCCGAAGGCGAGGAGCCCCGCGCCGAGGACGATATCGAATCCGAGTCCCTGGAAGCTCCCTTCCTCGGGCGCCCAGAAGTCGCGTTGAGGCCCGGTTTTTTCCTCGACGATTTCGACCTCGTTGGAGGCGACGAAACCGATGAGGGTCACGCCTTCCCGTCCGGCGGGGACGACGACCCGGAACCAGGCCCCCGCGGCCTCGGACGAATCCAGGGCCGTCCCCTTGGCCAAGGTCGTCAGAACCGGGCTGCGGAGGTCGGGCTCGAGGCGGACGGCGGCCCGCTCGACCGAGACCTTGAGCTTCCAGGCCGGCGTCTGCGCCGCCGCGGCCGGCCCGGCCATCAGAAGGGCGAGAACGGACAGGCCTCCGAGAACGGCCTCCAACCCGACTCTCCAAAACGCCGACATTGCCCCCGGATCCTTTCGCGACATTTTGATCCTCGCCTTCATTTTCCCCTCATCGTATTCCTCATCACGTTCCGGCCGTTCTCGGATGCCGGGCTTTCGAGGTCCGACATGGCCATGTTTTCCCATACGACAGCGAATGGATGAATTATAACAGATTATCATCGCGGCTACCGCTCCCGGGCGACTCCGGATATAATGGGACGGAGAGAGCGGCCATGCTCATCGCGTTCGACGTCGGCAACACGACCATCGCCATCGGCGTCTTCGAGGGGAAGACGCTCGTCCGCCATTGGAAGGTCCGCTCGGACCGCGACATGACGGCCGACGAGTACGGGATCATCCTCCAGAACCTCCTCCATTTCTCGGATCTCCCCGCCGGCCGGATCACGGCGGCCATCGTCTCGAGCGTCGTTCCCCCGATCACCCCGAACATCCAAATCTTATGCCGGACGATGCTCCGGGTGAAGCCGCTCGTCGTCGGCCCCGGCCTCCGGACGGGGATGCCGATTCTTTACGAGACGCCCCTCGAGGTCGGGGCCGACCGGATCGTCGCCGCCGTCGCCGGCTACGAGAAATACGGCGGTCCGTGCATCATCGTCGATTTCGGCACGGCCACGACCTTCGACGCCGTCTCGGCCAAGGGCGAGTATTTGGGGGGGTCCATCGCCCCCGGCGTCCAGATTTCGGCCGAGGCCCTTTACCTCAAGACGGCCAAACTCCCCCGGATCGAGGTCCGCAAACCCGGCGGGGTCATCGGCAGGACGACCGTGGCCAGCATGCAGTCGGGGCTCTATTACGGCACCGTCGGCCTGACGGCGGCGATCATCGCCGAGATGAAGAAAGAGCTCGGAGGCGAAGCCCGGGTCGTGGCCACGGGAGGGTTCGGCGAGCAGATCGCTCCCGAGGTCAAGGCCATCGAGGCCTACGAACCCCACCTCGTCCTCGAAGGCCTGCGGATCATCCACGAACGAAACGTCGACCGATCGTGAGCGACGAGCGGGCCCGCTATTTCCAGGAAACCTCCCGAGCCTTCCTGGCCCGGAGGGGCGCCCCCTTTTTTCTTTCGCCCAGGGACCTGGCCCTGGTCGAGAGATGGGAGACGGACGGCATTCCCCTCGACGTCGTCCTCGAGGGGATCGAAAAGGCTTTTGAGCAGCGGTCCGGGCGTTCCGGCCCGCGCGGCAAGGTCGTCTCCCTGGGCTTCTGCGAGGCGGCGGTCCGCCGGGCCTTCGGACAGCACCGCGACCGCAAGGTCGGCGGCCGGCGTCCGCCATCCGCCGCCCTCGCCGGGAAACGGGCCCGGATCGCCGAAGCCGTGGATGACTTCCTCGCCCTTCCGGGGGGAGGCCCCGGTTTTCTCGCGGACGTTTTTCTCGAGGCCCGCCGGGCCTTGGAACATCCCGGCGCGGCCGCCGAAACCCTCGAAGCGCTCGACTCCCGGGTCGACGTCCTCCTCGTCCGGGCCGCGACGCCCGCCGACCGGAACGCCGCCGAAGGCGAGGTCGGAACCGGCCATCGCGGCCTTCCCCCGGCCGAGCGCGCGGCCGCGGCCGAAACGCTTCTCCTCAAGAGCCTGCGCCGGAAATGGCGGGTGCCCTACCTCTCGCCGTTCTATTACTGAGCCATGACCCACGGGTGTTTCCGACGGAGCCGATAGGAAAGGGGCGATGTCTCAGAGGCAGGCGCTCGACGAACGAATCCTCGAGCTTCTCCGCCGGAATCCCCAGGGCCTGACCCTGCAGCACGTTTTCAAGGAGCTCCGGATCGAACGACGGGAACGGGCCAAGGTCGAAGACCGGCTGCGGCTCCTCGAAGGGACGAACCTCGTCCGCCGCGTCCGGAACCGTTTCCTCCTCCCCTTCCGGGCCGTCCTTGTCCGGGGGACGTTCGAGACCTCGGGCCGCGGCTTCGGCTTCGTCATCCGCGAGGACGGCGGGGAGGACATCTTCATTCCGGCCCGTTTCGCCCAGGGCGCCCTTCAGGGCGATTTCGTCGAAGTCCTGGCTCAGGAACGGGGCCGGAAGGGAAAGCCCGAAGGCAAAATCGTCCGCCTCATCCGCAAGGCGAGAAAGAACGTCGTCGGCGTCTACGAGGAGCGCTTCGGAAATCCCGTCCTCCTCCCCTTCGACGCGGCCTCGTCCGAGGCGGTTCCCCTCCGCTCCCGGGGAGGGTTCTTTCCCGCTCCGGGAACGGTCGTCTCCGCCGACCGGGCCGGCCTCGTCGTCGTCGAAGTTCTCGGCCGTCCCGAAGACCCGGGAGTGGATACCGAAGTCGTCATCCGGAAGTACGGACTCGCCGGGGCGTTCCCGGCCGAGGCCTTGGCCGAGGCGGAAGACGCCGCCGTCCGTCCCGTCGGGGAAGTCCTGGAGGGCCGGGCCGATTTCCGCCCGGCGACGACGTTCACCATCGACGGCGAAACGGCCCAGGATTTCGACGATGCCGTCTCGGTCGAGCGGCTCGAGGGCGGGGGGTGGCGCCTGGGGGTCCACATCGCCGACGTCTCGCACTACGTCCGGCCCGGGTCGGCCCTCGACCGGGAGGCCTATGCCCGGGCCACGAGCGTCTATTTTCCGGACCGGACGCTCCCAATGCTGCCCGAGCGGCTGTCGAACGACATCTGCTCGCTCCGGCCGCGCGTCGACCGGCTGACCGTTTCGGCGGTCGTCGATTTCGGGCCCGACGGGGCCGTCCTCCGGACGGAGTTCCGCCCCTCGGTCATCCGGACCGCGGAACGGCTGACGTACACCTCGGTCTTCAAGGTCTTCGAGGGGGACGCGGCCGAACGCCGGGCCCTCGCCCCCCTCGTCCCCGACCTCCTGGCGATGAGGGACCTCGCCCGGACCCTTCGTCTTCGCCGCCTCGCCGCCGGCAGCCTCGATTTCGACCTCCTCGAGCCCGAGCTCGTCTATAAGGAAGGGAAGCTCCATTCCGTGGCCACCTTCGCCCCGAACGAGGCCCACAAGCTCATCGAGGAGTTCATGGTCGCGGCCAACGTGGCCGTCGCGACCTTCCTCGGGAGGCTCGGGATTCCGTCGATCTACAGGGTTCATCCCCGCCCCGCCGAGAGCGACCTCGAAAGGCTCCGGGAGACGCTGGCTTCATTTCACATCGCCCTTCCCGAAGCCGGCGAGGTCACGTCCAAGGACCTTCAGGCCGCCATCCGGGCGGCCGAAGGGACTCCGGTCGAGAAGTTCGTCAACGTCCAGGTCCTCCGCTCGCTCCGCCTGGCGGTTTATTCGCCCGACAACGTCGGCCACTACGGCTTGGCCCAGTCCGATTACACCCATTTCACCTCGCCCATCCGGCGCTATCCGGACCTCGCCGTCCACCGGATCCTCAAGGAGGCTCTCGCCGGCCGGAAGCCCGAAACGCCGGGGCTCGCCGCGGTCGCCCGCCATTCCTCCGAGGAGGAGCGCAAGGCCGACGAGGCCGAGAAGGACCTCGTCGAGTGGCGGATCTACCGGCTTCTCAAGGAGCGCTTGGGGGAGGAGGTCACGGGCATCATCACCGACATCGCCCGGTCCGGCCTCGTCGTCGAGCTCGACGAGTATTTCGTCTCCGGCCTCGTCGCCTTCGAAGACCTGGGCGGCGACTATTTCGGGAAGCGGTCCCGGGGCGTCCTGGCCGGACGGCGGACGGGCCGGACGTATTCCCTCGGCCAGAGCCTGCGCCTCCAGATCGCCGCCGTCGACCCGGTCGGCCGCCGGGCGACCCTCGTCTTAAGTCAATGAGAACGTTTCTCTCTTTGTTTTCGAGAAACGTTCTCTCTGAAAGGCCAGCCGTCCTGTTTTCGAGAAACGTTCTCTCCGGATGGCGATTCGGGTAGAATGGAGAACGGCATAGAGAAGACCCGGAAAAAACGGGTGGCCGGCGAAGTTCCCTTCCCGCCCGCAGCGAAAGGGCCCCACTGGGGGATGGGTGGAGCGAGGACGGAAAGGGAACGAGCCGAGACAGGACCCGTTCTTTCCGCGGGTAAAAGACGCTAACATCGTGGTCAAGAACGTCATCACCGAGGCGGATCGAGACGCGGCCCGGCTCGTCGAGCTGGCCAAGGCCAAGGGCCTTTCCGGGCTCGAAGAAGGCGAGGCCGCGGACGCCCTTGGCCTCGACCACGCCGGCCTCCTGGCTCTGGCCGAGAGGCTCGAGGAAGAGGGGGCCATCCGGATCATCTCCTTCTCCCCCTTGACCGTCATCGCCCGCGAGTCCATCGACTATCTCGGGGGAAAGGTCCGGGCTTATATCGCCAAGTTCCACGAGGCCCACCCCAAGGAGAAGGGCGTCGAGCTCGACCGCCTCAAGGCCCGCTTCAAGGCGCCGCTCAAGGTCCTTCTCCTCGTCCTCAAAAGCCTCGTCCATGAGAACGCGCTGAGGGAAGACGGCTCGGCGTACGCCCTGGCCGGATTCGTCCGCGAGCTTCCGGAGCGGGAAGAGAAACTCCTTCGCGACCTCGAAGCGATGTGTTACCGCGGCGACTTCCGGACGGTGAGCCTTCAGGACCTCCGGGAGACCTTCAAGCTGACGCCCCACGCCCTCGACCGGATGCTCGAGATCCTCGTCGAGCGCAAGCGGATCGTCCAGAACAAGGAGGGATTTTTCCTCCACAAGCGCTGGCTCGACGAGGTCATCGCCCGCGTCCGCGGCCTCGGACGCCGGGAGATGTCCGTCGCCGACTTCAAGGCCATGACCGGGCTCAGCCGCAAGTACGCCATCCCCCTCCTTGAGCTCCTGGACGAGATGGGCGTGACCAAAAGACGCGGCTCCGTCCGCGAAATTCTCTAACGGCTCCGCCCAGGGATCGCCGCCTGGCGTATGGCGGCGGCATGTCCGTCCTCTAACCCCGGCCCCGGGGAACCAGTCCCGTCGGTTCCCCCCCTCGGCAAAGCCATGGGGGCCCCCCCTCCGACTCTCGAAGACGCTGACGTTTCTCTGGGCTCCCCCCACGAAGGGGGGAGTAGAGGGGGGCAGTATCACTAGTCCCATTTCTTGGGAGCGTCTTCGTCGGACGGACATGCCGCCGCGAGATACGCCCGGGACCTGGTGATCATCGGGAACCTCGAAGAACACCTGCCTGGCGGCAAAACCTCATCACGTTCCG
>Ga0208828_1000884_pt1 | contig 12526 bp, 7 predicted proteins | sample Kivu_160m_FD_185487 | JGI IMG/M metagenome (GOLD analysis project Ga0208828, IMG submission 185487) | Freshwater microbial communities from Lake Kivu, Western Province, Rwanda to study Microbial Dark Matter (Phase II) - Kivu_160m (SPAdes)... | ecosystem: Environmental > Aquatic > Freshwater >... | reverse complement strand
GGTCTGAGGAGTTGGCGCGGTGATGAGGGAGATGGCATAGCCCAAGGGTTCTCCGTGGAATGAGACCTGCTGTTCATAGATGTCCTCTTCGACAAAATCGAAGTGGCGACTATCCTGCCAAACGATGCGGTACTTGTCCTGGACATCGCTTAGGGCAGGGCGTTCCTGGTTGTTGGGAGCCGTTGAGATGGGGAGGTTGGTCGCCGGGTCGGCATCGGGATTTCCCGCCTGGTCGAGAAGTTCTCCTTGAGCTGAAACTGGCTGGGCGAATATGTCCTGGTTGCCATGGCGTAGATCTTGCCAGACTACCAGGTATTGGGGATTGTCACCGTTGCAGACGACTGTGGGATGGTCCTGATCACCCGTGGCTCGCGATACAGCGAGATTAACCGCAGGATCGGCGCCAGGGTTGCTCTCACCATCCAGCAGCTCTCCCTGGGACGATACCCGCTGCGCGTAGATGTCGAAGCCGCTGCTAACTGTGTTTCTGTTGTCGGCCCACACGACCAGGTAGTCGTGGACTGTGCTATTCCAGGCCACATCGGCGCGACCCTGGAAGCCCGCCGCAGTGGAGACAGGGAAGTTGCCGCTCAGCGGACTGCCGTCGGAGGAGAGTATTTGTCCGTAGATGTCGTCCGCGCTGGCTGGTGAGTTCCTATTGTCCCACCACACTGTCAAATACCGATTGTGCACACTGTCGTGGGCCACGGCGGGATACCACTGCCGTCCTGACACCCTGGAAATGCCAAACTCATTGTCTGATGGCGCACAGTCGTCTGCGATTCTGCGCCCGTAGATGTCCCAGTCACCATAGCGATCATCCTGCCAGACCACCAGGTATTCGCCCACAGTGTTGTTGTAAGTGACATCGGGAACTTGCTGATCACCTGGTGCGGTGGCAATAGGACAATCGTTGGCTCCTGCTTCCCCCTGGCCCGCGATCAGTCGTCCGTAGAGGTTGTACCCGGTTAGGACGCGATCCCTGTCGTCCCACCATACCACGAGATACTCGTCCTTGGAGCTGTTATAGGCCACAGCAGGGTCGCGCTGTTCGCTGGCCGCTATCGAGATCAGGAAATTCTGGCCGTCGAGCTCTCCATTCACCACCCACTGGCCGTATATCCTCCAGCCCCCATCTCTGGAATCCTCCCAAACGGAGAGACAGCGGTCTTCCGGGCTGCAGACAATAGCTGGGTTTCTCTGCCCCCCGTCAGGTACAAAGCTGATAGGGAAGCCGCCGCTTCGGCTACGCTCAGGGCGGGTTTCAGTGCTGGACACTTGCACGGCCTGCTGGCGGCCTAATGATGGTGTGGGTTGCTCTGTCCATCCTGCGCGAGCGCCAGGAGGAAGCAAGGTCAGAACAATCGCCAGGATAGCTAAAACTTGCTTATAGTCATTCTTTTTCGGCATCTTCTAACTCCTTGTTGGGCAAGATGCTGTCTTGCCCTACAGAATCTGGCAAGCCCGAAGAATCACTTTGTTGGGCAAGATGCTGTCTTGCCCTACAGAATCTGGCAAACCAGGAGAATTAGGATGAAATAACAAGAATCAACATAATTATACCATAAAATTGGTAAAATGACAAGACCCAATTCTGATCCAATCCCGCCAATCTTCCATTCGCGCGAACTCGCTCATTAACCACAATATATAGTAGTTTAATCCGATAATAAACCACTAATTAAAGTATATTGCATGTCGCAGCGTCATCACATCGCCCCTGGCTCCCAACTGGTTGGGAAGGGGAGACCAGGTTTGACATTATGGCCAAGTTGAACTAAAATCACAGTGTTATCATAGAAGCTTGGGTGTTAAGGGGGGATTGGCTATGTCAATGACCAGTGCCGAGATCAGGCAATCTTTCTTGAATTTCTTCGTCAGCAAGGGACACACCATCGTTCCCAGTGACTCATTGGTGCCTGCTGATGATCCTACCTTGCTGTTTACCAATGCGGGGATGAATCAGTTCAAGAATATCTTCCTGGGCTTAGAGAAGCGTGAATACACACGGGCGGCAGATACGCAGAAATGCCTGCGCGTCTCCGGGAAGCACAATGACCTGGAGGATGTGGGGTATGATACCTACCACCACACCTTCTTTGAGATGTTGGGCAACTGGTCTTTTGGCGATTACTACAAAAAAGAAGCCATCGCCTGGGCCTGGGAACTGCTCACCGAGGTGTGGGGGCTGCCGAAGGACCGCATCTGGGCTACCGTGTTCAAGGATGACCAGGGTGAACTGGAAACCGATGAGGAAGCAGCGCGCTATTGGATAGAAGCCACAGACATAGACCCTGAGCGAGTCCTCTATTTCGGCCGCAAGGACAACTTCTGGGAGATGGGCGACACGGGCCCCTGTGGTCCGTGCAGCGAAATCCACCTCGATAGAGGAGAGGAGGCGTGCGACTGCCGGGATGATCCCCATCACGTTTGTGCCGTGAATGGCGGCTGCAGGCGTTTCTTTGAGCTCTGGAACCTGGTGTTCATCCAATACGATAAGGACGCAAGCGGAACCCTCCACGAATTGCCCGCTAAACACGTTGACACAGGGATGGGCTTCGAGCGGCTGGTCTCGGTCTTGCAGGGCGTCCTGTCTAACTATGATACCGATTTGTTCATCCCCATCATGGACCGGGTGCAGCAGATGGTTGGACACAGCGACGCCGAGCGCGAGGCGAACATCGTGGGCTATCGGGTGATCGCTGACCACGGTCGGGCAGTGACCTTCCTGATCGGCGATGGGGTGTTGCCAGGCAACGAAGGCCGCAACTACGTGCTGCGCATGATCCTGCGTCGCGCCGCTCGCTTCGGTCGGAAGATCGGCTTCACGGAGCCTTTTCTAGCAGAGGTGGCCAAAGTGGTCATCGAGACGATGGCGTCCTACTTCACCGAACTACAGGCCAGGCGCGAGTTCATCCTGCATACTATCACCCAGGAGGAGGAACGCTTCCAACGCACGCTGGATGTGGGGCTGGATCTACTGGACGAACTCGTGGCTGATCTGAGCGCCAAAGGCCAGAGCGTGATTCCGGGAGATCAGGCGTTCAAGCTCTACGATACCTATGGCTTCCCGCTGGATCTGACCAGAGACGTGGCTAAGGAGCGGGGTCTCAATGTGGATGATGAGGGTTTCCTGGCAGCACTGGAGGAGCAGCGAGAGCGAGGGCGGGCCGCCCAGCAGTTCGCCTTGGAGGTGGAAGCGAAGCTGGAACTCTACAGCCATCTCTTGGATGACCTGAAGCGGACGGGCGTGCTGTCTCAGGCCGGCGTGGAGCATCTCTACACCGAAGGGATAGAGGCCGAGGCCAGGATAGCAGCCATCGTGCGGGCTGGGCAGGTAGTGGACTTGGCGCAGGAGGGCGATGAGGTCGAATTGGTGCTGACGGCGACCCCCTTCTACGTGGAGGGCGGCGGCCAGGTAAGCGATAGCGGGGCGATCGTCTCATTGGACTCCAACTTCCAACCTCCAGCTTCTAGCTTCCAAATCCACATCAGCGATGTCCGCCAGCCCCTGCCAGGCCTCATCGTTCACATCGGGCAGGTGTTGTCGGGCCAGCCTCAGGTGGGCGACAGTGCCAGGGCGATGGTGGATGCCGAGCGGCGTATGGACATCGCCCGCAACCACACCGGCACCCATCTCCTGCACAGAGGGCTACGCCGTGTCCTGGGCGAGCACGTCCAACAGGCTGGCTCCCTGGTGGCTCCCGACCGCCTGCGCTTTGACTTCACCCACTCGGCGATGCTCACCCAGGACGAGTTGAGCCACATCGAACAGTTGGTCAATCGGGCCATCCTGGCCGACTATCCGGTGCACGTATTCTATCGTCCCTACAAGGAGGCCATCGCCGAAGGGGCTCTGGCCTTGTTTGGCGAGAAGTACGGCGAGCAGGTGCGGGTGCTTAAGATCGGCACCTCCCCCCACCCCCCCCTGACAGGGGGGGGACAGGGGGGGGTGTTCAGCCAGGAGCTCTGCGGTGGTACCCACGTGACCCGCACCAGCCAGATTGGTCCCTTCCACATCATCTCCGAGTCGTCCATCGGCGCGGGCTTGCGCCGTATCGAAGCGGTTACCGGCCGGGCTGCTCAAGAACTGATACAGCAACGAATGAGGGTGCTGGAATCCTGTGCGGCATCTCTTGGCTGTTCCCCGGCCGAGGTGGATCAAAAGGTCTTGGCCCTTCAGAGCGAGCTTCAGGAGCGGGCCAGAGAAGTCGCCCGCTTACGTCGGCAGATCGCCCGGCGGGACTTCGAGGAGCTGCTTTCCCAGGTGCGCACTGTGGCAGGCGTCAAGGTCCTGGCGGCTCAGGTTGAGGCGGCTGACGTGGATACCCTGCGCGAGATGGGCGACTGGTTCCGCGACCGCATCGGCTCTGGCGTAGCCGTTCTGGGGGCGGTGATGGCCTCCAAGCCGACCTTCGTGGCCGCAATCACCCCCGACCTGGTGGAGCGCGGTCTGCACGCCGGGCAACTGGTCAAACAGGTGGCTCAAGCAACGGGTGGCAGCGGCGGTGGCAGCCCCACTATGGCCCAGGCTGGCGGCCGCGACGTCAAACGCATCGCCCAAGCCCTGCGCCTGGTACCCGATCTGATTGCGGGTTGCGAATTGCGGAATGACTCCGAAATCTGAAATGGAACAATCCGAAATCCGAAATCCGAAATCCGAAATCCTTCACTTGGAAGTGGACGACGAGATCACCACCGTGCGGGCCAAGCTGGAAAAGGCCGGGGCTGGTCGAGTGGTTTTGGTGGTGCCGCCGGGATGCCAGGTTTTCGATAGCCTGCTCGATTTCAAGCTGCTTCAGCGCTATGCCGATTCCCTTGCCCTGGAGGTGGCCCTGGTTACCAGGTCCACCAAGCTGCGGGTTCTGGCCCGTCAGGTAGGCTTCCCCATCTTCATTTCAGCCCGACGGGCCCAGAAAAAGGGCAGGTGGCGTCGCCCAGAAACGACTCGAACATGGCAGAGACGACTGAGTTTGGGGGAGCGCGCTTTCGCTGCTTTCATCTTCCTTCTCGCCCTCTCGGCCGTGGCGGCCTGTGCTCTGTTGATTGTGCCCAGCGCGGAAATCACCCTGGCCCTGGCCAATCAGACCGTTGATGCCAGTGTACCGATTCAGGCCGATCCTGAATTGGAGACCATCAACTACCAGACAGGTGAGATTCCGGCCCGGGTGGTGCAAGCTCTGGTCGGGGGGACCGCTCAGATTCCTGTTACTGGAGCAAAGGATGCCCCCGACGAACCAGCCAGGGGGAAGGTGCTTTTTGTCAACAGCATCAACCAACCTGTTACTGTGCCCCAGGGAACAGTAGTCGCTACCTCAACCGGCACGACAATCCGGTTCACTACCATCGTCGAAGTCACGGTGATGGGAATGGTAGGCGCCACTGCTGAGGCGGAGGTGGTAGCCGTGGATCCAGGCCCCGGTGGCAACGTGAGGGCCAACCTGATCAACATGATTGAGGGCCCTCTCTCCCTGCAGGTTCGAGTGACAAATCCCGAATCGTTGCAGGGAGGCAGTGTCAAGCAGGTAGGGATGGTAACCGCAGCCGATCAGGAACGTCTCAAAAGCATCCTGGTACAGCAATTGCAGCAGGCAGCCTATCCTCGATTGAGCGAGCAAGTGGAGGAAGGGGAGTTCTTGCCTGCCGAGTCCATAGCCATGGATCACATCGTGCGTGATGTCTACGACAAGGCGGTTGGCGAGCAGACGGATGTCGTTACCCTGGAGATGGAAGTGATGTTCCGAGGAATAGCCATCAGGGAGGAAGACGCATACGCTGTGGTCCGGGCGGCCCTCGAGGTCCTGGGGCAGGAAGGCTTCGCTCTGGTAGGTCAGAGCCTGCTGTATCAGCGAGGCGGCGTCACCGCCGTGAGGAATGGCAGAGTATCTTTCGTCATGAAGGGATCTGGCTCAGTGAGGGCGGAGATTGACGAGAAAGCCATAAAGGAGGCCATTCGGGGCCGGCCGTTGGATTGGGCGGAGGAGTATCTCACTCAGGCCCTGCGCCTGGAGAGACCCCCTCTCATCGAGGTCACGCCTACCTGGCCCGGACGGATACCGTGGTTCGGTTTCCGTATCCATATCTCGATCGAAGAAGAATGATGCGGGTTTTGGCGTTGGATGTGGGGGACAAACACATCGGCGTGGCCATCAGCGATCCGACCCAGAGTTTGGCTCGCAGCCTGGGGGTTATTGAGCATGTATCCCCGCGGCAGGACTTCGCTGCCGTCGTCAGGTTGGTTGAGCAGTATGAGGTGGAGACTGTGGTGGTCGGCTACCCTCGGAGTCTCGATGGCACGACTGGCCTACAGGCTCAAAAAGTGGAGCAGTTTGTGGCAGGTTTGACCGAAGTTCTGAGCAGCGCGAAGGATCACGTGCCCGTGCTGTTATGGGATGAGCGCCTTTCCACCGTCAGCGCTGACAGGCTGATGAGCGAAGCAGGGCTGAAAGGCAAGAAGAAACGGGAGAGGCTCGATGCGGCGGCGGCAGCGGTGATCTTGCAGGATTATCTCGATTCCGAACTTCAAAATCCAAAGCTCAAAGCTCAAAGTCCAAAATTCGAAAAATGAATTGAACCACAAAGGCCACAAAGGACACAAAGATTCTTCGTTCTTTGTGTCTTCGTGGTTGATTTGAAGGAAGCTCAATATGAAGAAGCGCATCTTGATGCTGGTGCTTGGTCTTGCGACCCTTATGCTGGTCAGTGTGGGATGCTGTGGTCTGAGCCGAAGTCCTGAGCAGGGCGAAGGATCAGGGGATGGTTCTGAGGCCCTGAGCGACTTGTTATTGAGGACCTACCTGGCCTTCAAGCAAAGCGAAATATCACAGCCGGCCAGCGATGACCCCACGCCAGTGGTCTTCACCGTAGAGCCGGGGGAGACAGCGAGCGACATTGCCCTCCGGCTCAAGCGGTTGGGTTTGATCACTGACGCCGAGCTTTTCCGCCAGTTAGCTCACTATCAGGGAGCCGATAGCAAACTGGAGGCTGGACGATATGAGCTACGAGCCAACATGACCATGGGGGAGATCATCGAGGCTTTGCAGCACGGACGGCTGGAGGAGCTTGCCGTCACCATCCCCGAAGGCTGGCGAGCCGAACAGATCGCCGAGATGCTGGCAGAAAAAGCAGGCGTGGACACTGATCAGTTTCTGGACCTGGTTCAGAGAGGGCGCTTCGATTACCAGTTATTGCAGGATCGGCCAGCGGGAGCGAGTTTGGAAGGTTTTCTCTTCCCCGACACCTACTATCTTCCGCTGCAACCCACTGCCCAAGACATCATTGAGCGCATGTTGGCTAACTTCGATAGGCGTTTCACAATTGAAATGCGCCAGAAAGCTGTGGAGCGGGAGATGACCATCTACCAGGTAGTGACTCTGGCCTCCATCGTGGAGCGAGAGGCAGTGATGGCCGAGGATCGCCCCATCATAGCTGGCGTCTTCTTGAATCGTCTGGCAGCGGGCATGACTTTGGAAGCTTGCCCCACAGTGCAGTATGCCCTAGGCTATCAAGAGGACACAGGGCAGTGGTGGAAAACGCCGCTATCGCTGGATGAACTCAACCGCGTTAACTCTCCTTACAATACTTACCTTCACCGTGGACTGCCCCCCGGCCCGATCTGCAGCCCAGGCCTGGCTTCGATGCTGGCCGTCTTGGAGCCTGTAGAGACCGACTATCTCTACTTCCTGGCCAAGGGCGATGGTTCCCACGTCTTCGCCACAACTTTCGAGGAACACCTGCAAAATCAACAGCGATATCAACAGTAGACATAAAATCCAAACTTCAAAGGTCATGAGACATTTACGAATCGAAAATCGCAAATCGGAAATCGAAAATCGGGCAAATTGCACGCGGGCGTTTTCGCTTGGCGTGCTTTTTGTACTGGCAGGATGCTTGCTCGGCGGTTGCGCTGGCCCCGTAAGACAAAATGCCATCTTGCCTTACCTCTGGGGATCAGGCAACACCAAGCCTGTGGTCAAGATCGGCCTGGTGGCTCCTTTCGAGGGACTCTACCGTCACCTGGGCTACGATGTGCTCTACGCGGTGAAGCTGGCGGTGCGGGAGCGCAACGCGGCCGGTGGCGTAGGCGGTTACATGGTGGAACTGGTGGCCCTGGACGATGGCAACGATCCGGCTCAGGCGCCACTGCAAGCCAGGAAGATGGTCGTGGACACTGATGTGATGGGTGTGATCGGTCACTTCTCCGATGAAACCGCACTGGCTGCCCTGGACGAGTACCATCGGGCCGGGCTGGCGATGATCACGCAGGTGGCGGCAAGTGAGGTGACGGAGCGGGGTTACCCTGAGGTATTTCGTATCTACGCCTGCAACGAGGTTCTTGGGGCAGCGGCGGCCAGATACGCTGTGCAGGAGCTGGAAATGCATCGCCTCGCCGTTCTGCGTGGCCGCGATGACTTGGCCGCCGCCTTTATCCAGACAGCCGAGCAGTTGGGCGCCACGGTTGTGCTGGACGCTGACTATACGTTTCACGCTTCACGTTTTACGTTTTACGTTTCACGTTTCACGTCTACTGACCTGATTTTCTTCAGCGGTGGGGCGGTTGAGGGAGTGGAGCTGATAGCTCAGGCGCGAAAGGCCGGTATCGAGGCCATCTTTATGGGGGGCAGTGAGTTTGACTGCCCTCAGTTGACGCAGATCGGAGGGGAGACAGTTGGGGGAACTCTGTACGTAAGTGCGGCGCCAAGAAGCAACAGCGGTGATGTTGGACAAGATGCCATCTTGCCTTTCGTGACTGGCTATCAGATCCTGGCCGGGCGTTTGCCTGGCCCACAGGCGATCATGGCCTATGATGCCACTCGTGTCCTCCTGGAAGCATTGGCTGAGGCCATCGCGTCACAGGGGAGACCTTCTAGAGATGCCGTCATCAGGGCCCTGGATGCCCTTCAGGACTATCCGGGTTTGATAGGCCCCATCACCTTCGATGGCCAGGGCGACTTAGTGGAGCCGAAAACCTACGTTTACCGTGTCGAATTTTGAAGCTCGGACTTTGAGCTTTGGATTTCCTCGCTTATAATCCGGTGTATGACGGGCGGACGCTCCACAGGTTCATCGCTCCAGGCACAGGCATCCAGCAATCTTTGTCTGGCATCGGCAAGCTTCTGCTCGTCGTTGGCATGGATGGTCAGCAAGGGCTCGCCATTATTGACATAATCACCAATCTTCTTTGCCAGGACGACGCCCACGGCATGGTCAATGCGATCTTCCTTGCGGGCGCGGCCGCCTCCGAGGAGGGTTGCTGTCAGGCCAACTTGCCTGGCGTCCAAGGTGGCCAGGTAGCCCGAACGGGGAGAGGGGAGGGGTTCGATGAGACTGGCCTGGGGAAGCAGAGAAGGGTCGTCAACGTAGGTTACATCGCCACCCTGGCCCGCGATCCACTGACGGAATCCTTGCCAGGCTCTGCCGCTTCCCAACTGGTGCAGTAATAGCCTGCGGGCCTCTTGGGCGTCTGATGCGCGGTCGCCCAGGACAAGCATTTGGCTGGCGATGGTTAGGCAGTGTTCGAGAAAATCGTCGGGGCCGCGGCCGTGCAGGGTGTCAATGGCCTCTTTGAGCTCGAGCGCGTTGCCCACCGCCCGACCCAGGGGCTGGTTCATGTCGGATATGACGGCAGTCACGCGGCGCCCCAGTGTCTTGCCTATGTCCACCATCGTGTGGGCCAGCTCTAGCGCTTCCCTTTCGGTGTGCATGAAAGCCCCCAGTCCTACTTTGACATCCAAAACGATGGCATTAGCGCCGCCCGCTATTTTCTTGCTCATAATGGAACTGGCGATGAGGGAGACGCTGCTCACTGTGGCCGTGACATCGCGCAGGGCGTAGAGTTTCCCATCGGCGGGGACCATGTCGGCCGTTTGCCCGACCACGACGATGCCATGGTTGCGCAGTGTCGCCAGGAACTCTTTGGCAGAGAGATTCGCCTGGAAACCGGGTATGGATTCCAGCTTGTCCAGGGTGCCGCCGCTGAAACCCAACCCTCGCCCTGATATCTTTGCCAACGGCAATCCTGTAGATGCTACCAGGGGGGCAATTACCAGGGTTGTCTTGTCCCCCACTCCGCCGGTGGAATGTTTGTCCACCACCACAGGGGCAATGGCTGAGAGATCCAGGATTTGACTTGAGCGGGCGATAGCCATGGTGAGGTCAGCGGTTTCCTGGGTGTCCATTCCCCTCAGGTAGATGGCCATCAGCAGAGAGGCCGCCTGGTAGTCGGGGATCTCGTCGCGCGTGAAGCCCTGAATGAAGAAGTTGATCTCTTCGCTGGTGAGAGGTTGGCCATCTCGTTTCTTGGCGATGATGTCAACAGCACGCATGGGGATCTCCTTGTGAGATTAGAAAACAGGTGATATTATAGCACAATAAGGTGAAATATGCCAAACGACGAGGGGGGATCATGATGAAAACTGACCTGATTCTATCCAATGGCACGGTGATCACTATGAATGAGCGGCTGCCTGTTTTCCGTGAGGGAGCGGTGGCCATTACCGCGGGCAAAATCGTCGCCGTCGGGCCAACGACGGAGGTAAGCAAGAGGTACGAGGCTGAGGAGAATATTGACTGCACGGGGCAGGTGATTATGCCTGGCTTGATCAACGCTCACACCCACGTGCCTATGAGTTTGCTCAGGGGCCTGGCCGACGACTTGCGGCTAGATGTCTGGCTTTATGGCTACATGCTGCCCGTAGAGAGGGAGTTTGTGAACGAGGAGTCGTGCTACTATGGTACGCTGCTATCTTGCGCCGAGATGATCCGCTCAGGCGTGACCTGCTTTGCCGATATGTACTATTATGAGGATGAAGTGGCCAGGGCGGTGCAAGAAGCGGGCATGCGGGCAGTCTGCGCCGAAACCGTGATGAAGCTGCCTACCCCCGATGCGACCAGCTATGATGAGAGCCTGGGGTATTGTGAGCGGTTCATCGCCGGCTGGAAAGGACATGAGCTTATCGTGCCTGCCGTCGGACCCCACTCGCCCTATACGTGTACACCGGAAATCCTGAGAGAGATGGCGCGCCTGGCCCAGAAGTATGACGTGCCTTTGCTTATCCATCTCTCGGAGACAGAGGCGGATGTGGAGGGTACCCGGGAGCTTTATGGCTGCCCACCCGCCTTCTGTCTCGACAATTTCGGCATTTTGGATAGCAGGGCATTGGCTGTTCATGGCGTGTATCTCACGGAAGAAGAAATGAAGCTGTTAGCGCAGAAGGGAGTTGGGGTGGCCCATGCACCAACCAGCAATCTGAAGCTGGCCAGCGGCGTAGCGCAGGTGGCTCGCATGTTGGAGCTCGGTCTGAACGTAGGCATCGGCACGGATGGCCCTGCCAGCAACAATGACCAGGACATGTTTGAGGAAATGCGCTTGGCGGCACTTTTGGCCAAAGGGATAGCACGCGATCCGAAGGCTGTGCCTGCGCGCGTCGCTTTTGGTATGGCTACCATCGGAGGGGCGCAGGCATTACACCTGGATCACATTACAGGCTCGATAGAGGTGGGCAAGCAGGCCGATCTGGCGGTCGTGGATGTGGAAGGTCTTCATGTCACGCCGAAGTTCAGCCTGTCGGCGGACAACCTGTATTCCCAGTTGGTCTATGCGGGGAAGAGCGCCGATGTATGTCATGTCCTGGTCAACGGGCGCCTGTTGATGAGGGCCAGAGAACTGCTCACAGTAGATGTGGAGACGATCACGGCCGAAGCGCAACGCATCGCCGACCGGGTTAACACCTTCATGATGCGGAGGGAGGAGAGCCTATTAGACAAGCTGGTGGCCATTGGCGGCTTGGAGTGGGCGGAAACGTTCGAGGTGCAAGTCAAGGGGCATGTGGAAAGCGAAGACGCCGTTCGCGAGCGGCTGGGCCATCCGGACATCACTGCCGTGTGGAGACCGTCAGTTCGCGATCAATACGACACCTATCTCCTGTTTGCGGACGAGAGGCAGGGGCACATTCGCTACCGTGAGGATAATGTGATAAGGGAAGGGGAAGATGTGCCGGTGTCCATACAAACTCTCACCTTGACCGGACCTGGTAGCGAACGTGAGTTCGGCAATTCAGTACTGCTTTCCCGCTCTCGGTTTACCTCTAAAGCCGATCGAACCCTGCGTTTCTACCGTGAGTATTTCGAGCCGGATCGCGTGAAGGAGGTCCATAAGCATCGGCAGCGCTGGCATATCCGCTACAAGGGCGTTCATTTCGCGGTGAATTTGGATCGGCTCAGCAAGCCAGCCCGTGAAGGGATCTTCTTGGAGATCAAGAGCCGCACCTGGTCGAAAAGAGATGCAGAGCAGAAGGCCCTGTTGATGGGGGAGTTGCTGGACATGTTCCAGGTTGATCGCGCGAGCTTGCTGAAGCGGGATTACGTGGATTTTTAGCCCTGTCCAATCGAACGTAGGGCAAATTGCCAATCTGTCCTGCTATTCGCGTAGTCAGAATCTCCAATCTATCTTTTTTCTCTGTTTCCTGAAACTGGACATAAACTACGCGAAGAGATGAGGTAGGGAAGGGAAAGGCCTTTGTCGGGC
>Ga0208828_1000881_pt1 | contig 12568 bp, 11 predicted proteins | sample Kivu_160m_FD_185487 | JGI IMG/M metagenome (GOLD analysis project Ga0208828, IMG submission 185487) | Freshwater microbial communities from Lake Kivu, Western Province, Rwanda to study Microbial Dark Matter (Phase II) - Kivu_160m (SPAdes)... | ecosystem: Environmental > Aquatic > Freshwater >... | reverse complement strand
GATAGACTCGCAATGACACCTAAGCTTGATCACTTACAAGCGAGTGGTCTTATCTTACTGACATTGAGTAAACAGTGATCAGCGAACCACTGATCACTGATCACTGACCACTGACCACTGACCACTGATCACTGATCACTGACTAGAGGAAGTACAGGATGGCTATCACAGCCAAAGCCCAGAGGCCGAGAGCTATAATCATGGGTAGATCGCTCAGGAATATCTCCTCAGGGGTGCCGCCTTTGCCCCTGACGTGGATCAGGTAGAGATAGCGGAACAGGCCGTAGATGACGAAGGGGATGGTCAACATCATGGCGTGGTTTTTGGGCAGATTCGGGGCGGAGAAGGTGTAAAGAGAATAAGCGATGATCGTGGCCGAGGTGACGACGGCGATCATCTGGTCTAACAGAGGAAGGTTGTACTCGTTAAGGCTGGCGCGGTGCTCGTTGGCGTTTTCCGCCAGCAGGATCAACTCGTGGCGTCGCCTGCTGATGCCGATGAACAGAGCCAGCAAGGTGGTGCAAACGTAGAGCCAGGGAGAGATGGGGACCGAAATGACCACTGCCCCAGCGACCGCCCTGAGGACAAAACCAGCGGCTACCGTCAGCACGTCGAGGATGACGATGTTCTTGAAGACAAAGGAGTAGACGGTCATGGTCAGGAGGTAGGCCAGGGCCACCAGACCAAAATAGAAGTCCAACAGGAAAGATAGGGGCAGGGCGACGAGGGGGATCAATACCCCGGCGGCGATGGCTACCGAGGGCCTCAGTTGCCCTGAGGGCAGAGGTCGCAGGCGCTTGCTGGGGTGCTGGCGGTCCTTTTCGATGTCCACCACGTCATTGATGAGATAAACTGCACTGGACAGAAGGCAGAAGAGAGCGAAGGCCGCGATGGTCCTGAGCAGAGGTAACGGCGTGAACAGCTTTTCCACGAAGACCAAGGCGGTGAAGATGAATACGTTCTTGGGCCACTGCTTGGGCCGCATCGTTTTGAGGAGGTTGATTAACATGGCATTATGATACCAGATTATGCCGATTTGAGCAAATCGGTTGTATGGTGCTCGCGATGGACGCTAGTCCGTCGCCCAATGCACGCGGAAAAAGCTGATGTGATTATCCTATAGCTGACGTGAAAATAGGCAAGACGTAGGACAAGTTGCCAACTTGTCCGCAGGTGACCGATTGCCTCAGGGTCCTGTTTGACTTTTTCACCAGTTGTGATTATCCTATAGCTGACGTGAAAATAGGCAAGACGTAGGACAAGTTGCCAACTTGTCCTACGACGCATTTTCATGTATTGTGGTGAACATAGTTCACGATGACTGCGATGAAAAAGCGTCTGGACGTGTTGCTGGTGGAGAGGGGGCTGGTCGAGAGCCGCGAGCGGGGCCAACGGCTGATCAGGGCCGGCCAGGTGCTGGTAGACGGCCAGGTGGCGGATAAGCCGGGGATGCAGGTGGCTGGGGGCGCGGACGTTCGCTTGCAGGCGAAGCCACCCTACGTCAGCCGGGGCGGGTTGAAGCTGGCGGCGGCGCTGGATCGCTTCGACGTTCAGGTGGCTGGGGCCGTGGCTGCCGATGTGGGAGCCTCCACGGGAGGGTTCACCGACTGCCTGTTGCAGCGGGGCGCCAGCAAGGTCTACGCCATTGACGTGGGCTATGGCCAACTGGCCTGGCGCCTGCGCCAGCACCCGCGGGTGGTGGTCATGGAGCGGGTCAACGTGCGTTACCTGGAGAGCCTGCCGGAACCCATTGACCTGGCTGCCGTTGACGTTTCCTTCATCTCCCTGGAACTGGTGCTGCCCCTCGTCATGGGCTGGCTCAAGCCAGAGGGTGACATCATCGCCCTCATCAAACCCCAGTTCGAGGCCGGGCGGGCAGAGGTGGGCAAAGGCGGTGTGGTGAAGGATCCCCGGGTCCATCGCGCTGTCCTGCGCAAGGTCCTCGGTTGGGCCTTGGATCACGGCCTGGCGGTCCAGGGCCTGATGGCATCGCCACTGAAGGGGCCCGCTGGCAACGTGGAGTTCCTGGCCCACCTGAGCAAAGGCCGCGAGGAGACAGGCATCCAAATTGAGGAGGCCATCGTCAAGTGCCTCTCAGAGTTCCCCGGAGTTCCCCCAAGTTCCCAGGACTAGAGGAAGTCGGGGGACTTGCAGGATTCTAATTGTGGTGTATACTATGTGAAACGTCAAACCACGCATCACGTCAAAAGGAGTCAAGTCCCTATGAAAGAAATCAGAGTGGCGGTAGTACAGATGAATCCCCGTCTGTCCGAGACTAGCGAGAACCTGGTGCAGATGTCCGATTTCATCGAGAAGATCTGCACCGAGCAAAGGGTGGACCTGGTGGTGTTCCCCGAACTGGTCACCACCGGCTACGAGTGCGGCGTGCGTTTCACCGATCTGGCGGAGCGGGTGCCTGGGCCAACCGTCAACCTGTTGGCCGAGCGGGCCGCCGAGTTCGGCACCCACATCGCCTTCGGGATGGTAACCAAGGAGAGAGTGGAGAGCATCCTGTACAACGCCGCCATCCTCATCGGTCCCGACGGCGAGCTAATAGGCCAATACCGCAAGGTACATCTGCGAGGGGAGGAGCGGTTGGCTTTCCGATCCGGTTATCGGTATCCTGTCATGGAGGCGGGGTTTGGGCAAGTGGGCTTTCTGCTAGGTTGGGACCTGGCCTTTCCTGAGGTGGCCCGCAGCCTGGCCTTGGATGGGGCGGGGCTGTTGATCGTCTGCGCCAACTGGGCTCAGCCGGACGTGGAGGAGTGGCGGACCTACGTGCTGGCCAGAGCCTGCGAGAACTCGCTCTTCGTGGTGGCGGCCAATCGGGTGGGGGAGGAGTACACCTACTCCTTCTTCGGCGACAGCATGGTCGTAGGCCCGCGGGGCGAGCTGTGCGCCTCGGTCGAGGAGGGGGGCGAAGGCTATGCCGTGGCGCGCATTGACCTGGACGAAGTCCGCAAATACCGCGAGGAGTTTCAGTTCCTGCAGTGCCGCCAGCCGCAGACCTACCGGGCTATCGTCAGAAGGTATTAGCGGCCAGTAATCAGGGAATCAGTGATCAGTAATCAGTGGTCATTCAATGTCATTAGGTTAAGGGAACGGATGTGTCATTGCGAGCGTAGCGAAGCAATCTCCTGCCTTCAAATGCAAGCAAGGGTGGGGATTGCTTCGTCGCTCCCCTCCTCGCAATGACGCACCACCTGAGGAGGAGATGAGATGAGTATAGGTGTGTCGGTTTCCCCCCGCGTCCTGCGAGTCCTGAACCTGATCCGACGTCTGGAGCCGCAGGAGCGATCGCAACTGGGTAAACTACTGCCACCTGATGTGACGCCACTGTCGGTGGTATCTGAAGAAGCACTGGCCGAGGCAGTGGCCTACTTTCAGGATAAGGCCCGCCGACGAGCGACCTTACCATCCCTGGACGATTCCTTCATCCCTGGCCTCACTTACCGGCAGTACTTCGCGCTGCCAGACGACGAAGCAGATGCTCTCTGGGAGGAGCTGGAAGCAGAACTGTGGCAATCCACGAAGGCTCTGGCCGAGTTGCCCTGAACACCACATAGGCACAGGAGGGAAGCTTGAGAATCATAGACCTGCGTAGCGATACCGTGACCCTGCCCACACCTGCCATGCGCGAAGCGATGTACCAGGCGGAGGTGGGCGACGATGTTTTCGGGGAGGACCCGACGGTCAATCGGCTGGAGGAGATGGCTGCTGAGTGTATGGGTAAGGAGGCGGCCCTTTACGTAGCCAGTGGCACGATGGGGAATCTCGTTGCCCTGTTGACTCACTGCGGTCGGGGTGACGAGTTCATCGTAGGCCACCTGGCCCACACCTTTCTCTACGAAGCCGGCGGCTCGGCGGCGCTGGGCGGCATTCACCCGCGCACTGTGCCTAACCAGCCCGATGGCACCCTGGACCTGGCCGACGTCGAAGCGGCCATCCGCGCCGAGAACGTCCACTTTCCCCGCAGCAGGCTGATCTGCCTGGAGAACACGCACAACCGCTGCGGTGGGGCGGTCCTCACGCCGGAGTACACCAAGGCCGTTTGCCAACTGGCGCAGCGGCACGGCTTGGCCGTCCATCTCGATGGGGCCCGCATCTTCAATGCAGCCGTGGCTCTGGGAATTGACATCAAGGATTTGGTGAAGGACGTGGACTCGGTGCAGTTTTGCCTGTCCAAGGGCCTATCAGCGCCGGTGGGTTCGGTCATCTGCGGAGATGAGGAGTTCATCTACGAGGCGCGGCGCAACCGCAAGATCGTCGGCGGCGGCATGCGTCAGGCGGGCATCATTGCGGCGGCGGGCATCGTGGCCCTGGAGCAGATGGTGGACCGCCTGGCGGAGGACCACGCCAACGCTCGCCGCCTGGCGGAGGGCCTGGCCGAGACGCCGGGCCTGGCCATTGATTTGGACCGCGTGCAGACCAACATCGTCATCTTCGAGCTCACCAGTGAGCGCCTGACACCAGCGGAGTTGCAGGCCAGGTTGGGTGAGAGAGGGGTGAGGCTGTTGGCCATCGAAGGCCGGCGCTTGCGGGCTGTGACCCACTACGGCATCGAGGCTGAAGACATCGAATTCGCCCTGGCTGTCATCCGGGAGGTGATGGGGCAGTTGTGAATCCCAAGCGGGGTAGCAGACTGGAGTCCTTGGCGAATCTTGATCCCTATTTGACCTTTCTGATCTTCGCTGTCGTTGGTTTGGGGACGTTGGGAATAGGGATGGAAGCCCGCCTGCTGATACTTTGGCTGGTGCTGCTGGGCCTATGCTTGATCTATGTGGAGGGGCAGGCTATGGTCGTGGAGTACAGTCTGCTCAACCTGGGGCGCGGAGCCGTAGTTGGTCTGGTGATCTCCTTGCCGTTGCTGTTGTTGGCCAGGGATGCCCTCGAAAGTACCTCGGCCAGGCTTTTCCCACTGACCAGTCAGGCCGTCCTTTTCCAGAACGTGGTTCTCCTGTCTGCCCCCATCGAAGGCATGTATTTTCGAGGCGTCCTGCAGCGGGAGCGCGGGGTGGTGGCTGCGGCTTTGTTCTATGGTCTGGGCCAGGGCATCATGTTCTTGCCTGGTCTGGGCGGATTTCCAGTGGTATTGGCTGCCGTGGTGGTGGCTACAGCGGTGCTGGGGTTCGTTTACAGTTACGTGTGCCAGCGCTATGGCCTGAGCGCCAGCATAAGCTGCCACGCTACGGTGAATCTAGTCTTGTTCTTCCTGCCGCTGGCTCTGGACCGGTGGCTCAGCGCAACTTGACGAAAACCGGTTTCTGTGCTATCATTTATCCCCAGTGGGGGCGTGGTGTAGTGGCCTAACATATCGGCCTGTCAAGCCGAAGATCGCGGGTCCGAATCCCGTCGCTCCCGCCAGAAAACCGACCTGCTTTGGAACAGGTCGGTTTTTGTTTTGGGTCTTTGGGAGTTGGCATGGATAGCTGGCCGGAGTCCTCAACTTGTTGAGGTTTATCGCGCCCCGGCCCCAACAAGTTGGGGACTCCGATGCTGTGACCCTGCGAAATCCCAGAGAGCCTTTGTTTTTTGGTATTGCAAACTGCGCTCAGGAGTGGTATAATATGGCCATGGAGGAAGAAGCAGTCGTGAGGAGGAGGAGGAGGGTTTAATATGTCCACTGTGATCAGAGAAATGACAATGAGAGCTGAAACTGCGCCAATTCATCTTAGTTTACACTTAGTAACCACGCTGAACATCGCTGCCGCTGATGCCCGTCGCCGGGTCAATCGGGAGCTGGTGACCGAATTGGGCACTGGACTCATTGGCCGCGACCCTGATCTGGTGATAGAAGGCGAGCAGTTTTTCTGGCGGGTGCCGATAGTTCTGTCGCTGCCGGGGTTAGGCGACCTGGGTCAGGTCGGTCATGCGGACGTGGATGCGCGTACCGGTGAAGTCCTCGCTAATGAAGCAATGCGGGATAGGATTATTCAACATGCCAGAATGCTCTACCACGGTGCGACATTACCGGCAGAGTAATCCAGGCGCCTGCCTACAAGCTTGTGTTAAGATGGTGCTTGCCGCGATGGGCGACGACTTCAGTGAAGAACGACTCGCAGCCTGGTTAGGCAGCTACGAGTTTGGCACGCCGGCGAGTCGCGTCACCAGACTGCGCAGGTGGGGTTACCGGGTCGAGTTTGGGCTTGCCACGATTGATGACTTGCGGACTCAGCTTCAGTTGGGTTGGCATCCCATCGTGTTTGTGCGCGCTGATCTTCTGCCCTGGGCGGACTTCGGTGGCTTTCACGCGCTGGTGGTGGGCGAGGTAACGGAGAATACCGTGTACGTCTTTGATCCAGTCCTCGACGACGGCCCCACGGCACTCTCGCTGGATGGACTGCTCCTTGCCTGGGAGGAATTTGACCGCCTGGCAGCGATAATCAGCAAGTGACGACATTCCGATTGCTGACCACCCAACCAACGCCAGAGCAAGTGTTGGCTATTCGCCCATCCCCTGAACTTCAGGCGCGCGTCAGCGAGCTATTGGGCCGCAGTAAAGAGGGAGAGCTTTCGCGTCAGGAAGAAACTGAGCTGGAGCGGTACTTGACATTGGAACACCTGGTCCGGTTGGCCAAAGCGCACGCCTATGAACAAGCGGTAATAGAGGACTGATAATGAGCGAGTACACCAGGGAACAGATACTGAAGCTAATCGAGGAGAACGACTTCTTCTAGGTATCTCTTCCCTTTTTTCCACGTTCCCAGCAGCAGAAACGACCACGTAGTAGTTACAGTGTCAGTTAGCCTGCACAGCTATGACTGCCACTCGTTGAAAGGCCTCGCCGTCCGTGTCTTGGCCCGTGGCAGTAATGGCGACGGTGTAGAGGCCGGCGGTCGGGGCTGCCCACGTGGCGGCGAACACCCCGTCGCCTGCCTGGTCGTCCTCGTGAGCGCCGTCGTCGAAAAGGGATGCCTCTGCCACCACCTGGCCTGTGGTGTCCCGGGTCACGGCGCTGACCTGGGTGCTGGCCGTATCGCCGGGGCCTGTCAGAACTGCTCGCAAAACGACGGCCTCGCCTGCCTGGGCCACCGCTGGCCGGGCTTCGCCCGTTAGCCGCAGGTCGCTCTGCACGAAGACGGCCATTGCCCAGAACGCCCCCTCTTTCTGTACGCCGGGCCTGGGTGTTAACACTACGTTCCATGTGCCCGGCTCTGGCTCTTTGATCCCCCAGCTCTCCGTCACCGTGGTGCCCGGATCACCATCCTTGTGCAGGGTGACGTCGGGCAACTTCCGTACTGTATCTGGGCGGATGTCTCGGCCGAGGCTGCTGGTGACGGCCATGTCCACGTCCTCGGCCGGGGCGTAGAGCACGAAGCTCACTGCCGTAGCCCGCTCCACGTCCACAGACAGACTGACGCGCCCGTCCGGGGCCAGTGTCCCACTCTGGAGAGCAGCGAGTTGCAGGCTCTCCACGTCCTCTGGCCAGGGAACTGGCGCCGTTGGGAGGGAAATGGGGTACTCGTCTGGGCCTCTGGACAGGCTGCGAAATACGGCCTCGAAGACCTCTGGCGACTGAGGCTGCTTGCCGTGCAGCACGGGCATGGTCGTAGCGATCACCGGAATGGCCGACGCGGCGCTGGCCACAGATACGTACACGTCGGTGGGCACTGCGGTGCATATCAGGGCGGTGTAGTCGCGGATGGGATCGCCGGCCAGGATGAAAAAGGGAACGCTTCGCGGCTCGTTGATCTGGCGATTGAAGATGTGTTCCGCATAGGAGGGCGTCATCTGGGTGGAAGCTGGCACGTAGAGACCCAGGGCGGCTGGTACAATGGCGCAGGTGGACCCAGCGTTGGGTGTCCCGATCATGTAAAGTTGGTTCACCGCCGGCACTGACGACAGCCCTGGACGTTCCACCATGGGCATCAGGGCGGCGACGTAGTGGCGGGAGATGAGGCCACCCATGCTGTGACCTACCAGGTCCACCCGTTCAGCGCCCGTCGCCTGTCGGACGGCCTCCACGTAACTGGCCAGGATAGCCGCGTTCTCGGCGATGGTGTTCGTTGGTTGGCGCGGCTGGGCGAAATTGCCGCTGTTCATAGGCTCAATGCCGAACTGCCCATCGCCAACCGCGAAGCCCTGCAGCCCACGGGCGGGCAGGAAGCCGTCCGTATCGGTCCAGCCTTCCCAGACCCAGGCGCCAGAGTTCAACCCGTGAACCAGGACCACGGGCTTGGGCTGTACGGCTACGCTGACCGAGGCTGTGAGCTGGTGTTGCTCTAGCATTGCCACCAGGGTGCGCTGTTGGAGGCGCTGGTGATCCTGCCAGGCCCAACCATCGGCGGACACAGTTGCCGAGCATGCGCCGGTTGAGCCGGGCGGCGCCTGAAGGTGGCAGGTGGCGATGGGCTCAACCATCTGATCCAGGGCAAACCGCACTGTGTTCTCGATGGGCGTGTCTGTTGGATTATCCAAGCGGGCCACGAGAAGCAGGCCATTGCCGTCAATCACGCCGTTCAATGCCTCACCGCTGAGCGATTGCACGGCAACCGTCAGGCGGGGTGGGACCTGGCTGGCAGGAGGCGTGGGCGTTGGTGTTTCCTCGCTAGGGGATGGCTGAGGTCTGGGCGTTGTCGTCTCCTCAGTGGATGCTGGCGGAGGTGGGGCGGCAGGCGTTTCTTCTGTGGCGGGGGATGGCATGGGCGGCTCAGTGGCGGGAGTCGGTGTGTGGTCTGGTTGGGGAGCAGCGGTCTGCTGAGGCCGGGTGGTCAGCTCAGCCACGATCGCTGGGGTGGGCGTATGCGGTGACGAGGGTGTGTTGTCTAACCTTGTCCCGCAGGCCAGAAAGGCGACTAAGACAACAGCGAACAGTGACATAACAGTTAGACAGCCGAACAAACGTCGCATCGTGAATCCTCCTGGTGGGCATGGAGGAGTTTAGGGTAGAACCATGCCCGCTAACCTGTAAGACGTCTCAGGGGCAAGATATGTTCCCACTTCTGGACAGGAAAGCAGAATCGAAATATAATTACTGCAAATATCACTTCACGGAGGTAGATATGCAAACCAAACTCAATTCAACCACCCTGGGCGTGATCGTCGGCAACCGGGGCTTCTTCCCCGACCACCTCTGCGAGAGCGGGCGAGTGGAGATGTTGCGGGTGCTGGAAGAAGAAGGGATCACCGCGGTGACCCTGAGCCCCGCGGACACCAAATTCGGCTCAGTCGAGACGCTGCAGGATGCGAGGAAGTGCGCCGCGCTGTTCAAACAGCACGGCGAGGAGATTGATGGCGTGTTGGTCACCCTGCCCAACTTCGGCGACGAGCGCGCCGTGGCCAACACCCTGCGCTGGGCTGACCTCAACGTGCCGCTGCTGATCCACGCCTTCCCCGACGACCCAGGCAAGATGACCCTGGCGGATCGGCGGGACAGCTTCTGCGGTAAGATGTCGGTCTGCAACAACCTGGTGCAGTACGGCATCCCCTTCTCTCTCACCAGCCTGCACACCGTGTCGCCAGACTCCGAAAGCTTTCGCCACGACCTGCGCCAGTTTGCCGCTACCTGCCGGGTGGTGGGCGGCCTGCGGGGAGCTCGCATTGGCGCCCTGGGGGCCCGGCCGGCGGCCTTCCTCACCGTGCGCTACAGCGAGAAGCTGCTGGAGGAGGCCGGCATCAGCGTGGAGGTGCTGGACCTGTCGGAGGCCTTTGGCCGCGCCAATCGCTTGAGGAACGATGACCCAGAGGTGCGCCGTAAACTGGACGAGATCAGGGCCTACGTGCCCACCGCAGGCATCCCGGCCGAGGCGTTGACCAGGATGGCCAAGTTTGCCCTGGTGACGCAGCGGTGGATGGACGAGAACCAACTGGTGGCCACCGCGGTGCAGTGCTGGACGTCTATGGAGGAGTTCTTCGGCATTGTGCCCTGCGCGGTGATGAGCATGATGAGCAACGCCCTCCTGCCCAGCGCCTGCGAGACGGACATCACCGGCGTGATCGGGATGTACGCCATGCAACTGGCTTCCGGCAGGCCCAGCGCGCTGGTGGACTGGAACAACAATTACGGCGACGATCCGGACAAAGGGGTCATCTTCCACTGCAGCAACTGGCCGAGGGACTTCTTTGCCGAGGCCAAGATGGATTATCAAGACATCATCGCCGGCACCGTGGGCAAGGAGAACACCTACGGCACAGTGGTGGGCCGCGCCAAGAGTGGGCCGTTCACCTACTGCCGGGTATCCACCGACGATTCGTGGGGCGTCATCCGCGCCTACGTGGGCGAGGGCGAGCTGACCGACGATCCGCTGCAGACCTTCGGCGGCCACGGGGTGGTGCGCGTCCCGGCCTTTCAGAAATTGCTCCAGTACGTCTGCGTCAACGGCTTCGAGCATCACGTGGCCCTCAACCTGTCGCAGACGGCCTCTGCTGTATATGAGGCGCTGAGCAAGTACATGGGCTGGGACGTGTACTTCCACGGGGCAAACAACGCATGAGCTGCCGCTGGATACAAGCAGTAAAATGACAGTAAAATGAGCCTGCTTGGTATAGACGTAGGCACTACAGGTTGCAAGGCGGCCGTGTTCTCCACAGAGGGGTATTTGCTTGCCTCGGCCTATGAGGAATACGATGTCCAGAGACCTCAGCCAGGTCGGGCAGAATTGGATGCAATTGAAGTATGGACGAAAATCAAAAGGATGATCAGCCAGGTCGTATCCAATTCCGCTTCGGATCCGATCAAGGCCCTGGCCGTATCCTCGCTGGGCGAGGCCACGGTTGCGGTGACGGAAGACCGCCAGGTGCTCGGTCCGTCCATCCTGAACTTCGATGCGCGAGGGGAAGAGTACCTGGAAAGCCTGAGCACTGCCCTGACCAACGAGCGTCTCTACCGCATTAACGGGAACACGCTCGGCAACCATTACGGGCTAACGAAGCTGAAGTGGATTAAGGAGCATCAGCCCGCGCTCTACGAACGGGCGCACAACTTTCTCCTATGGGGCAGCTTCGTCTCATTCATGCTCGGCGCGGACCCAGTGGCAGATTACTCCCTGGCCAACCGCACCCTGCTTTTCGACATTGACCGGGAAGCCTGGTCAGAGGAATTACTGGCGCTGGCCGGGCTCGATCGCTCCAAGCTCCCCGATACTGCCCCTTCCGGCACCGTGATCGGCATGGTTTCTGAACGGGTAGCGGGCGAGCTCGGTTTGCCGTCCAACGTGTCTATCATTACCGGCGCTCACGACCAGTGCGCCAACGCGGTGGGCTGTGGGGTGATCGAAGAAGGTCGCGCCGTGTACGGGATGGGCACTTTTATCTGCATTACACCTGTGTTCAGCCAGCGGCGCGAGCCGGCGGTGATGATCGAGCGGGGGCTGAATACGGAACATCACGCCGTGCCGGGAAAGTACGTGAGTTTCATCTACAACCAGGGCGGGTCATTGGTCAAGTGGTTCAGGGATACGTTTGCCACAGCCGAGCATCGTCGGGCGGAAGAGGCGGGAAGAGCCTGCCCTGAGCGAAGCCGAAGGGATGTTTACCCCGACCTCCTGGCGGAGATTCCAGAAGGGCCAAGCGGTATCATGGTCCTGCCGCATTTCACCACCACCGGGCCGCCAGAATTCATCTCCGACTCTTGTGGGGTCATGGCCGGGCTGCGTCTCGAGACGTCAAGGGGAGACATCCTGAAGGGAATCCTCGAGGGGACCGCCTTCTACCTGAAGGAGTGCGTCGAATCGCTACCCCCGACCGGAATCGAGATCGCTGACTTTCGGGCGGTGGGCGGCGGCAGCAAATCGGACGCCTGGATCCAGCTCTGCGCTGACATCATGGGCCGGCCGTTTGTTCGCCCCAGGATCACCGAGGCAGGCGCTTTGGGGGCAGCGATCATGGCTGGGGTCGGGAGCGGAGTGTTCCCCTCTTATGAAGCCGGCGTCGAGGCCATGGTGAGCCTGGAGCGGACCTTCGAGCCGGACCCGCAGCAACAGAAACTCTATGAGAGTTGGTTTGACAAGTACCGAAAGCTGTGGCCCTTTATGAAAGAGTACCTGCGGGATCTCGCATCTGAGTAGATAAGGAGCTAACGATGACTGAATTCAACCTGAAACAGGAGCGCATTCAGGCCCTGCTCGTGGAGCACAAGCTCGACGCGCTCCTCCTTCGGCGGGTGAGCAGTTTCGCCTGGGCCACGTGCGGCGCGGCCTCGTACGTGAACACGGCGACCACCAACGGCGAGGCTGCGCTGCTGATCACGCCCTCTGGCCGTTGCCTTATCACCAACAACATCGAGGCCACGCGGTTGCAGCAGGAGGAGAAACTGGCGGCCCAGGGTTGGGAGTTTCGCGTTGCACCCTGGCACGAACCGCAGGACACCGTGGCCGAGTTGACCCGAGGGTTGAGGCTGGGCGCCGACGGGCCTTACCCCGGCGCAACTGATCTCTCCAGAGACCTGGCCCGCCTGCGTGCTAACCTGACCCCCGAGGAGGACAAGCGCTTCCGGGAGTTGGGCTGCCTGTGTGCCGAAGCCATGGATAGCGCTGTGCAGGCCGTCCGTCCCGGCCAGAGCGAGTATCAAATCGCCGGCCTCCTGGCTCACCAGGCGGAGCGCCGTGGCGTGCAGGCCATTGTCAACCTC
>Ga0208828_1000874_pt1 | contig 12619 bp, 4 predicted proteins | sample Kivu_160m_FD_185487 | JGI IMG/M metagenome (GOLD analysis project Ga0208828, IMG submission 185487) | Freshwater microbial communities from Lake Kivu, Western Province, Rwanda to study Microbial Dark Matter (Phase II) - Kivu_160m (SPAdes)... | ecosystem: Environmental > Aquatic > Freshwater >... | reverse complement strand
GTCTTTACCTTTAGGGCACCTCTAAAAACTACTTTTTTTTGATGCCAATTTCGACACAAATATATACTATGGTTTTCTAAAAACCAAATTTTAGCCCCCTCCTATTTTATATATAGCTGAATATCAATACTATGCAAAAAACATCTTTCACGTCTTGACATACCTATCCCATGGCAACCACTATTTTTAATTGAGTACAGCGACAAATATTGTAAGTGAGGTTCATCATCCCGATTTTGGCATTTGCCCTGGCAATGCCAATGGTACGTACAATGGAGCCATGCATGCTGTTTTCTACAAAGCCGAACACGTGTTCAACCCTCACGCGTATGCTTGATTTCTCTTTATTGCCGGCTTTTTGCGTTTCGGTCAAGGGCTTGTTCCTGTATCCTTTTTCATGAACTTTGCTTATCACCTCTTTCTTTTTGTATATTTTCTCCTGATCTTCACCGGTATAAGCGCTGTCAGCATACAGTGGCTGATTCTTGTCTTTCTCCGTTAGCAATTTTTCTATGGCTTGTGAATCATGCACCGAGGCATCGGTAACAATGTATTCTTCAATGAGTTTTGTCTTGGTGTCGGCTTTTATATGGTTTTTATATCCATAAAAAACAGTGTTGTTCTTTTTTGTCCAACGGGCATCCACATCCTTCTGAGACAGCTTATTAGGCTTCTCTCTCCATTCATGTGGAGCAGTCCCGGTTTCTTTAATGTGCTTGTTCTCTTCGCGGGTATTGCGTTGGCGCGGGGCTTCCACAAAACTGGCATCAACCATTTTACCTTCGTTTGCAAATACGCCTGCCGCATCAAGGGTTTCATTGAAACGCTTGAATAAGCCCAGGATAACATCCTTTTGAATAAGTTGCTCACGGAATAACCAAAAAGTACGACTATCAGGAACTTTATCGCTTTTCTTCAATCCGAGAAAACGTTTGAAACTTGCCCGGTCAACAATCTGAAATTCCAGTTGGTCATCTGAAAGATTATACAAGCTTTGTATGAGAAGGGCTTTGAACAATGTCAACTTACTGAATGGAGGCCTTCCCCCTTTCAATAAATCCTTTGTATCATTTCTAAATGCCTGATCTAAAGGAACTTCAAATATACTCCAGTCAATGTACTCATTCAATTTTAGCAAAGGATCCCCAAGTTTACTGAGCGTTTCCAATAAAAAATGATCGTCAAAAAGTCCGAGAGGGTTTATGTTTTTCATGACTTGCTTTTTTCTACAGCAAATATAAAAAATTCAACAACATAAACAGGGTTAAGTTATTAACAATCAGGTTTATATATTAACAATTGGTTTTTAGAGGTGCCCCTAAATAAATCATACTGATCAGCAATTGGAAAAGTGAGTTTCTTCGCAGAGCCAATGAGATATTCGGGAAACGGGAACCGGATAAAGAACTCGAGAAGCAAAATGAGAAGCTGTTCGCAAAGATCGGCCGGCTTGAGATAGAAAATGATTTTCTTAAAAAAAACACTATTGTCCGACTAAAAGCTGATTCGTTTCGTTTTCACTTGTAACTATCAAATAATCAGGCTTAATCTCATTAATTTTAACTTTTTCAAAAACAGACTCCTCTTATGTCAATGCGAATCTTAGCTGTGTTACCTGGTTCGGAGGGTGATCTTTTACCAGATAGTTTCGTTTTTTTTCCCTATGCAATGAGTCTTCTTGTTGCTGCAGGTGTGATACCCTTAGTAGTTAGTCTTATAATTTTAGACGGGGCGTTCGCATATGTTGATGAGACTCATATGCATTGGGCAGGTATTTGGATGTTTATATGTGTTGGGTGCGACTTTCCTGCTGGTTTATTAGCTCTCATTGTACGGTATTTTCGTAGATATTGATCATACAAACAGGTATGTATCCATCGCCTTAAGGGTGATAAAAGGAGTACAATTGATACAGAAAAAGGCAACTTCACTTTTTGAACGCCAGTAATCTAATCCAGTAACTTGACAATGTATTCAGCCGCCTTTTGCGCCCCATCACAGGGGATAGGCGGGTAAGAGACTGCTGTCCCGAGAGTTGTAATTATTTTTTCTGACAGCAATTCAGGGGTTGTTTTGGAGAGGTGGAGTTTTACTCCTGCTCCCCGTTGAGCCAAGATCCTGGAAACATTCGCCTGCTCGCAGTGACCCTCAATCGGGAAATAAATAGAGTCTGCTGATTTTATCCACAACCCCTATCATTCAAAGGATTCTGTTAACTTTATGGGGTACTAAGTGCACAAGAATATAGCAAAAGCACAGAAAAACCGCGCATCCAAGAATTCTTACGTCAGTCCCAATCAGCTTAACCTGGTTGGATTTGAAAGCCCTTTCAGTCAATCCCTGGACCCGAATAACCGCTGGGTGGTATAAGTATTACGGTTCAGGGAATACTCATTTTTTGCCATTTGATGTTTCAAAAACTTCTGATAGCGGGTATATCATTGGCTCAGGTTTTTTCCCGATTTATGGTTCAAGCCAGGATGATGACCCGTATTTGATAAAAACGGATAGTTCAGGAATTGTGCAGTGGTCACGACATCTTGGGAACCCGGATTGTTATGAAGAATATACAATGGTGGATCAAACGATGGATGGGAATATCATATGCGGAACAACTTTCTCAGATACCTGTTGGGGTTCTGCTGATTGTTTATCACTTATCAATTTGGTTAAAATCTCGAACAATAATGTTATAGTTTGGGATAAAAAATACGGTGTTCGTAAACGATATCTCTTTTTAAACAAAATACGGGTATTGCCTGATGGCTCTATTATAGCTACAGGACAACATGACTACAGCCATGATTATACAAGGAACGATGTGGGCTGGATCCTGAAAACTGATTCAGCTGGTAATGAACTCTGGTATAGGGAATATATGCTATTAACGGCAACGTTCAGTGAGAATATATTGTACAATGTTGTCCCAACTCTTGATAACGGGTATATCGCCTGTGGGACAGTGTGGCCATACCCCCCCGACACCGGTACCCAGGACTCCTGGGTATTGAAGGTGGACAGCCTGGGGTGCGAAGCGCCGGATCAGTGTTGGGTAGGGCAGGAGGAGATTTGGGTAAAGACCTTTACGCCGGATAAACCCTTCTTCGTTTATCCGAATCCCGCAACGGATCATTTGACCGTTGAGTTTCACATCAATCAGGAAGGAGCTGATATCGAGCTTCTTAATCTATTGGGTCAACCTGTGCGATCCACCCGGATACCCCCGGATCAGGATATCCTTGAAATGGATATCGGCCTTTTACCCAAAGGTGTCTATATCATGAAGGTTACCATGCCGGGGAAAAGACCCGTGATGGAGAAAGTGGTGCTGGAGTAAACCCTCTCTAACCTCCCCCATAAAAGAGTAACGAGGACGGCTAAAAAGGTCTGTAAGACATACGGACCGCAAGATTAATTTATTAGTAATTCGTCATTCGTAATTTGTAATTCTCTCCTCATTCCTCATTCTTCATTCCTCCTTCCTCATTGGCTCTTCGTCCGCCTGTTTCACCACACCACCACACCACCACATCACCATCTCACCACACTCTTCACCGCCACGCCTGTCTCTGTCCGGAACCTGATCAGATAAACTCCCGCGGGTTTGCCGGTAAAATCTACCCGGAGCTGCCTTTTTTCTGAGGCATCCAGTTGCAGGAGTCGTTTGCCTGCTTCATCAAAAAGATCTATGCTCATCTCATGGAAGGGTTCCCGGAACCATATGGTCAGCAGGTCGTGAACGGGATTTGGCATCAGGAAGATGGATTGATCGAAGGAGGTTTCAGCAAGGGCGTTGATCACGGAGTTGTTGGCGGAGATCAGCCAGAGGTCGGGGTCGAAGAGCACGGAATCGGCCTGGAAGGGAATGATGATATTGAACACCTCACCGGAGAAGCTGTTCTCCAGGCGAAGATTGGTGTCGGTTTCACTGTTTTTCACCCGGATGGGTAACGGGAGCTCGAAGAAGGAGACGGAGGGATGGGATTGTGTCTGGTCGATCTGCAGGGTGAGGGTGTCGCCCGACTGTCCCCAGCGGATCAGGTAGGAGGGAAATCCCTGCCCGGTGTACCAGTCGTCGAAATACCAGGTGAGATCCTGCCCCGAGGAGGCCTCCAGGTGATTTTTCAGGTCGTAGGTATGGGCAAACCCGTGCCAGAGCGCCGGATCGTAGAGGTAGTTGTTCACGGCGGTAAAGAAGGCCGAATCCCCGATGATCCACCGGAGCTGATGGAGGATCATGGCTCCTTTGGCATAGCTGAGGCGGGTGCTGAAGATGCGGTCGACGCTGGTTGTGTCGTCACACCACACCGAACCGCCGGGTTCGCTGGTCACCTTGCCGATACGGTCCTTTTTAAACGGCATCCACCAGTAGCCGTTGAACATATGCTCGTAGGTCAGTCCTGAGAGGTAGGTGGCGAACCCTTCGTTCAGCCAGATATCTTCCCAGCTGGCACAGGTGACCATGTCGCCGAACCACTGGTGAGCCAGCTCATGGGCGATCAGCTCATGGCCAAAGCTGGTGACGAAGGTAAAGGTCTGGTGCTCCATCCCCCCTCCCCAGCCAAACTGGCAATGGCCATATTTCTCAGCAACGAAGGGATAAATCCCGAACAGCGTGTCAAAGAGCTGCATCACCGGGATGATGTCGGGGGTTTGGGAAGCTGCCAGGGCCGAATCTTCCGGATAGACATAATTCAGCACCTCCACCAGAGTGGTGTCGTATGGCACCCAGTCGGAATAGGCGGCATAGTTCGACACCGCCATGCACACCAGGTAGGGGACGATGGGGTAGCGGTGTTTCCAGTGGGTGATCATCTCCGATCCATGCAGGATCTCCGACACCAGGAGGCCGTTGCTGGCTGCCCTGTATTCCGCCGGATGAACGATCATCACGTCGATGGAGTCGGCTTTGTCGGTGAGGCTGTTCTTGCAGGGCCACCAGTCGCTGGCCCCGTAGGGCTCAGAGAGGGTCCACAACACCGGAACGCCCGCATGCTCTTCCGTAACGAAGGATCCGAAACCCGTGACCGGCGGCGCTCCCTCGTAGACCACCGTGATGGAATCAACCGTTCCGGATGCCAGGATAGCCGGCAGGGGGATCGTCACCAATCCTTCGGAATGAAAAAAGGGAAGGGAGCCGGAATGGTAAAATACGGAATTTACCGTCAGCGAGTCACACAAATTGAAACAGATGGTGTCAAACGCATCGATGAGCGGAGAGAACCAGGTGGTGACCTCCCCCCGGATGTACTGCTGTGCCGGATCTACCTCCCACACGCAGCGATGGTACCGGACATCGTAATCATCAATCAGCGTGGCCGGAGGAGGCAACAGCCTCCCCAGGAAGGCCTTCATCTCCATCGAAGCAATCTCATCAAGGCCATCGCCATAAGGCAACGGCTGGGAAAGAGTGATCAGGATGCCGGAGAAAAAGGCAATGCAAATCCACAGAATATGACGAACAGTCTTCATAGGAGCTCCTTCGGTTAAATCTATTCAAAGATACCATTTCTGCGCATTTCTTTCGTATTTTTACCTTTGGTCCCAATCAGTCCGTCACACGTCAAGTCCCCTCACATGAAAACAAAATCCTGGATTATCGCCGGCAGTGCCTTCATCGTGGTTGCCCTCATCGTGGTTCTTTTTTTCTTCTTTCCCTGGAAACAATCCCGCTCGGAGCTCTTTCTCCCCGAACAGGTGAGCTCCTCCTACCAGCAGTATGTCCAGGCATTCACCTCGGGCGTCATCTCCAGCCGGTCGACCATCAAGGTGATCTTCACGAACGACGTGACCGATTCGGCCGGTTTTGCCAAAATAAATCCCTCGAAGCTGCTGAAATTCAGCCCTTCCATCCAGGGGCAGACCTTCCGGGTGAACAACCGCACCATCGAGTTCCGGCCCGACAATGTGCTTCCTTCGGGCCAGTCGTACCATGCCACCCTGAAGCTCTCCGCCCTCTTCGACGTGCCTGATTCCCTCTCTGAATTTGAGTTTGGCTTCAGCACGATGAAACAGGAATTCGAGGTGGAGGTGCTGAACCACAAAGCCTATAACAGCACCAACCTGACCCGTGAATGTCTGACCGGAGTGTTGCGTACCTCCGACATTACCTCCGACCAGGCGGTAGAGAAGACGGTTACCGCGATCCAAAGCAGCCGCAGCCTGCCGGTGACCTGGACCCATGATGCCGGAGGGAGGGTCCACTATTTCAGGGCCGATTCCATCGTCAGGAGCGCTTCAGAGGGGAAGGTGACGGTGCGGTGGAACGGTGAGGCGATCGGGAGCGACCGACAGGGGGAGCAGCAGGTGATGATCCCGGCGCTGGATCAGTTTATTTTCCTGGGAGCCCGGATGGAGCCGGGGGGCGAGGAGATGATCCTGGTTCAGTTCTCCGATCCGCTCGATCCGGACCAGGAGCTGCGCGGCCTCTTTAGTGTGGGAGGGCGGCGCGACCTCCGCTATGTCATTGAAGATAATGAGCTGAAGATCTATCCGCAGGAGCTCCGGGGCGACTCGGTGCTGCTGGTGATTGAACCCACGCTGCGGAACCTCAGCGGGAAAGCCCTTGGACCGCAGGTCACCGGCTCCTCCAACCAACAGCTCAATGGAAAGGGTGTGGCGATCTACCTGCCGGTGGTGATCACCATGCCGGCCGTACGTTTCCTGGGCGACGGCGTGATCCTGCCCAGCTCCTCGGGGCTTCTCCTCCCCTTTGAAGCGGTCAACCTGAAAGCGGTGGATATCATGGTCATCCGGGTCTTTGAGAAAAACATCCTTCAGTTTCTGCAGATCAACGACCTCGACGGAAGCAGCGAGCTTTACCGTGTAAGCCAGGTGGTTCTGAAGAAACGGATCCCGCTCACCGATGTGATCGATTATGGCTCCTGGAACCGCTTCTCCATCGACCTGAACAACCTGATCAAGGCAGAACCAGGAGCGATCTACAACATCCAGATCAGCTTTAACAAAGAGTATTCCACCTATCCCTGCGGGGAATCTGTCACCGAACGGGATGAACCGATCCTGATGAAGGTGTTTAATGCCGATTCGATCAATGACAGGAACTGGAGCTATTACAGCAATTATACCTGGTACGACTGGGAAGGATACGAGTGGCAGGATCGGGATAATCCCTGCAAACCAACCTATTACATGGACCGCTCCCTCTCCCGCAATGTCTTTGCCTCCAACCTCGGACTGATCGCCAAGAGAGGAAGCGGGAATAAATGCCTGGTCTATGTCACCGACCTGCTGACAGCCAAACCGGTGTCGGGGGTGAAGGTGGAACTGTTTAATTACCAGCAGCAGAAGCTGGATGAGTCGCGCTCGAACGGCGAAGGGATCGCTGCGTTTGACCTGACCCGGGAGCCCTTCTTCGTCGTGGCTTCGAGGGGAAAGGAGATGGGCTATCTGAAGCTGACGGATGGCGGATCCCTTTCGCTCAGCATGTTCGACGTAGGAGGGGAGGTGGTGCAGCACGGCATCAAGGGATATCTCTATGGTGAACGCGGCGTGTGGCGGCCGGGCGATTCGTTGTACCTCACCTTTATCCTGGATGACCCCGAAGGAACCCTTCCCAAAGAGCACCCGGTGAACTTCTTCTTTTACAACCCGATGGGGCAGCTGATGAAATCGATGGTCAAACCGCCCACCCTGAACAATTTCTACAGCTTTCATGTAGCCACCTCGCCGGATGCCCCAACCGGGAACTGGACGGCCCGGGTGAAAGTCGGGGGGGCGGAATTCAGAAAGCTGCTGAAGATCGAAACGGTGAAGCCAAACCGGCTGAAGATCGTCATGGAGGTTCCGGGCAACAAGCTGATCGCCGGCAGCATCCCCCTGATCACCATGAAGGTGAACTGGCTCACGGGGCCCGTCGCCTCCAACCTGAATACTACGGTGAACCTCACGCTGACCAAGAGCGCCTCGCCCTTTACCGGCTATCCCGGCTACCTTTTCGATTACCCCTTCTCGGGCTTCAGTCCGGAGAACACTACCATCTTCACCGGCAGGCTGAATGAGCAGGGTGAGGCGAAGTTCATCCCCGGGATCCATCTTTCGGCATCTGCCCCGGGTGTGCTGAAAGCCAGTCTTGAGACCATGGTTTACGAAGAGGGGGGAGGCTTCAGCGTCGACCGCTTCTCGGTGCCTTATTTCCCCTACACCTCTTACGCAGGGATCAGCGTGCCCCAGCCGGCCAGGGGGGCCTATGCCCTGGTCACGGGCAAATCATACGATATCCCGTTGATCAACATCACCGCTGAGGAGAAGTTGGTCCCCTCCAACAAACTCAAGGTAGAGGTGTTCAAGCTTGACTGGCGGTGGTGGTGGGACGATACCGAATCGGGCTACTCGGCCAGCTTTGTTGCCAGCCAGAGCCATAACCTCACCGCCTCCCAGGTGCTCCAGACCCGTGACGGCAAGGCGAGCTACCGGTTTATGGTAGATCGTGACGACTGGGGCCGATACCTGATCAAGGTCACCGACCTGACCTCGGGCCATGCGGCAGGAAAGGTGGTGTATGTGGATTGGGACGGTTATTTCCGGATGCCGGGAGGGGAGAAGCAGGCGGCCACCATGCTGACCTTTACCTCCGACAAACCGAAATACAAGGTGGGGGATCAGGTGAAGCTGACCATTCCCTCCTCGGAAGGGGGGATGGCATTGGTCACCCTGGAGAACGGCTCCCGCGTGCTTCGCTCGATATGGGTCCCCACCCTCCAGGGGCAGACCGACGTGTCGTTTGAGGTGACCGGTGAGATGGCGCCCAACGTCTATGCTTTTGTCACGCTGCTCCAGCCGCATGCCCAGACAGTGAACGACCTGCCCATCCGGCTCTATGGCGTGCTGCCCATCCTGATCGAAAACAGCGGAACGCACCTGAAGCCGGAGATCGAGATGAAGGAGGTGCTGGTTCCCGGCGCCGATGCGGTCATCACTGTGAAGGAGGCCAACGGGAGACCGATGACCTATTCTCTCGCCGTGGTGGATCAAGGGCTGCTCGACCTCACGAGGTTCAGGACCCCGGATCCGTGGAGTGCTTTTTACAGCCGCGAGGCGCTGGGGGTGAAGACATGGGATCTCTTCGACATGGTGATAGGGGCCTATACCGGGGATCTGCAGCGGATCCTGAGCATCGGGGGAGATGAGGAGGGACCTTTGCAGGGCAGCCTCAAAGCCAACCGCTTCGTGCCCATGGTACGGTTCCTCGGGGTGTTCGACCTGAAGAAAGGACAAACGAAATCGCACCGTTTCCGGATGCCCGATTACATCGGGGCAGTCAGGGTGATGGTGGTCGCCGCCGAAGGAGAGTCGTTCGGCTCGGCCGAGCGGTCGGCGTTTGTCCGCAAGCCCCTCATGGTGCTGGGAACCCTTCCGAGGGTGCTGGGTCCGGGCGAAACGGTTCAGCTTCCGGTGACGGTGTTTGCCATGGAGAAGAAGGTCAGGGAGGTGACGGTCTCGATCACTCCCAATGAGATGTTCGAGCCGACCGGTACCGCTACTCAAAAAGTCAGCTTCACCACGCCGGGCGAGAAGGTGGTGCTGTTTGAGTTGAAGGTTAAACCGCAGGTGGGGATCGGCACCGTGGAGATCACCGCCTCGGGAGGAGGGGAGAGCGCTTCCGAGCATATCGAGCTGGATATCCGGAACCCGAACCCGCCGGTGAGCGAGGTGCTGAGCAAGGCCATCCAGCCGGGAGATACCTGGAGCATGCCGTTCAAACCTATCGGGATGACCGGCTCCAATTCAGGGACCCTGGAGCTCTCGGTGCTCCCCCCGATGAACCTGGAAAAAAGACTGAATTACCTGATCCATTATCCTTACGGATGTATTGAACAAACCGTTTCGTCCGCTTTTCCGCAACTCTACCTGAGTACCCTGATGGATCTGTCGGAGGAGAGAAAACAGGAGATTGAGACCAATGTCACGAACACGATCAAGCGGCTGAACTCTTTCCAGGTGCCCGGAGGCGGATTCTCCATGTGGCCGGGGGGAGTCTATCCCGACGACTGGGGAACCAACTATGCCGGACATTTTCTGGTGGAGGCGGAGCGCCAGGGATATGCCATTCCCGGGAACCTTCTCTTCAACTGGAAAGCCTTCCAGCACCGGAAAGCAGCCACCTGGGAGGCCAACATGAGCTATGCCAACAACGCCCTTATCCAGGCATACCGGCTCTTTACCCTGGCCATCGCAGGGGATCCCGACCTGGGGGCCATGAACCGGCTGCGCGAGTGGAACAACCTTACGGGCATCGCCCGATGGTACCTGTCAGGAGCCTACCAGGAGGCCGGGAAGCCTGAAGTGGCGCTCGCCCTGATTGACGGGGCATCGCAGGAGGTACAGCCCTACCAGGAGCTCTCGGGAACCTTCGGCTCCTCCCTCCGCGACCAGGCGATCATCGCAGAGGTGCTGTCAATGATGAACCTGAAGACCAAAGCTTCGGCCCTGGTGCAGCAGATTGCCGGGGAGCTGGCGAGCAGCAGCTGGTACAGCACGCAAACCACTGCTTACGCCCTGATGGCGGTAGCCACCTATGCCGGGAAGCAGGATCAGATGACCGGGATCGCTGCCGGCTACCGGTTTGGCAGCGACAAGCTGACGGAGATCAAAACAGATCGTAGTATGGCACTCATCGACATACCGGGATTGGACAGCTCGCCCCCCGGCTCGGTGGAGGTGAAGAATAACGGGAAAGGGATCCTTTTTGCCCAGCTGATCCTCAGCGGAACCCCTCCTCCGGGAGAGGAGTCGGCCGCCTCCAACAACCTTGGGATCTCGGTAAAATGGCTGGACCTGAAGGGACAGCCGGTTGATCCGAAACGACTGCCGCAGGGGATGACCTTTGTGGCGGAGGTAACGGTGACAAACCCCGGGATCCGGGGGAATTATGAGCAGTTAGCCCTCACCCAGATCTTTCCCTCGGGATGGGAGATCATCAATGCCCGGATGAGCGCCATGGCGGCTGCGGAAGATGGCCCCTCGCAGTTTGATTACCAGTATATCGGCGACGATCGGGTGAACACCTTCTTCTCCCTGAGTGCCGGGAGATCCAAAACCTTCCGGGTCATGCTCAACACCACCTACCTGGGACGCTTCTACCTGCCTGCCACCAGCTGCGAAGCGATGTACGACCACACCATCTACGCCAGGGATGCGGGGGGGGGGATCGAGGTTGTTGTATGGTGAAACAAGCGGACAAGCGGACAAGTAAAGGCGAGGCATGCCTCGCCTCGCATGCCCACTGTCGACTGCCTGCTGCCCGCTGGCTGATTATCCTCTCCCCGGTCATCCTGGCCGCGATCCTGCTGGTATGGTGGTTTGCATTGCCCGATCCGTTGTTTCGCGATCCGACCTCCACGGTGCTCACCGATCGTGAAGGCAGGCTGTTAGGGGCTTCGATCGCGGCGGACCAGCAATGGCGGTTTCCGCAAAACCTGCAGGTTCCTGAGAAATTCAGGAAGGCGATCCTTGCCTACGAGGACCGTTGGTTTGATTACCATCCGGGGATCAATCCGGCTGCCCTGGTCCGGGCCCTGAGGCTGAACCTTCAGCAGGGGAAGGTGGTGAGCGGCGGAAGTACCATTACCATGCAGGTGATCCGGCTGGCGCGGAAAAACCGTCCCCGCACCTATCCGGAGAAGCTGCTGGAGGTGATGCTGGCCCTGCGGCTGGAGATGAGCTGCTCCAAGGATGAGATCCTCGGGATCTATGCCTCCCATGCCCCTTTCGGGGGAAACGTGGTGGGGCTTGAAGCGGCCTCCTGGCGCTATTTTGGCGTGAAGCCCGAACAGCTCTCCTGGGGGGAGGCGGCCACGCTGGCCGTGCTGCCGAACAGTCCGGGTTTGATCTATCCGGGACGAAATCAGGATCAGCTTCGTGAGAAACGGGACCACCTGTTAGATCTCCTGGAGGCACGTGGCGAGATCGACAGCCAGACCTGCGCTCTGGCCAAAGAGGAGGAGCTTCCCGGGGTTCCGCTGCCGTTGCCCCGGCTGGCTCCGCATCTGCTGGCAAGGGCGATCGCGGAGGGGCATAAAGGGGAGAAGATCCACAGTACGGTTGATGGGACATTGCAACAGAAAGCCTCGGAGATCCTGGCACGGCATGCCCTCTACCTCCGGGCCAACGAGATCCACAACGCCGCCGCGATGGTGCTGTCGGTGAACACGGGCGAGGTGCTGGTCTATGTGGGCAATATCCCCGGGGATGGCAGCCGAAGCCACGGCAACGCCGTGGATATCATCACGGCAAACCGGAGTACCGGCAGCCTGCTGAAGCCGTTCCTCTACGCCGCGATGCTGAACGACGGACTGCTGCTGCCCACCACGCTGGTGCCGGATGTCCCCACCCAGATGGGGGGATTTGTCCCCGAGAATTACAACCGCACCTACGACGGGGCTGTCCCGGCCAGGCAGGCGCTGGCCCGCTCCCTGAACATCCCGGCGGTGAAGATGCTGCAGCAATACGGGTATGAGCAGTTTTACGGACTGCTGCGCCATCTGGGGATGAACTCACTGACCCGGCCGGCCGGTCACTACGGACTGACCATGATCCTCGGCGGGGCTGAATCCTCCCTCTGGGAGATGACCGGGATGTACGCCTCCATGGCACGCAC
>Ga0208828_1000873_pt1 | contig 12630 bp, 9 predicted proteins | sample Kivu_160m_FD_185487 | JGI IMG/M metagenome (GOLD analysis project Ga0208828, IMG submission 185487) | Freshwater microbial communities from Lake Kivu, Western Province, Rwanda to study Microbial Dark Matter (Phase II) - Kivu_160m (SPAdes)... | ecosystem: Environmental > Aquatic > Freshwater >... | reverse complement strand
GGGCCTACGAGGGGGGGAAAAGTGCCGTCGGAGGACCACGTGTCTCCGGTGATATAGACATTTCCTGAATTATCGACCGCTATGCCCCACGCCGAATCAGCGGATGATCCACCGATGAAGCCGCAGTAGACAAAGACGGCCGGATCGAGAACGAGCGGACGATTGCGGTCGTAGTCTCCGATGACGAATCCATATTCATGCTTTGTTTCCACGAATCGGTCTTCCGCTCTTTCTTCTGCATCCCCAAACATCCGATACGCCGCGGAAACGGCCGCATGTTTTCCATCTGCCTCTTGCCAGGCCAACGGAACATCGTCTTCGAATCCGCCGGCCGGCGTCCTGACCGCAAGCCGGCCTTCCTCCGTCATCTCAACGTCGTCCGCCCCGCGATACGCCAGCCGAATTTGCGACGGATCCGCTCCGGGATGAACGACGAATTCGTATTTCATCCGGTCGACCGTCCCGGAATAGAGAAGATCGATTCCCGGCCAGAGATCTTTATAGACGATCTTCGAGTATGTCGGAAGCCCCGTCTTCCATTCCTCCGGCTTCCCCTTGAAATACGAAATGACCGCTCCCGTCTTCTCCACGCCCGCCGGCTTCGCCTCGGGATTCGCTCCCACGAAATCCAGCTTCACGATCCAACCGCCGGGCTGCGGGACGCACCTGACCCCGCGATCTTGCAGCTCCCATTTTCCTTTCTCGAATCCGACAGCCCGGGCTTCCGGTCTCCCTCGGCTTTTCCATCCCGGCGAATCATTGGGACCGGATTTTCGTTGCTCGCGTAGAACGAACGTGAGCCCCGTGGGAGTGAAATAAATCGACTTGTCGCTTCCCACGACATAATAAGCCACCCGGCTGTCTATCTGGCCGGCGTTGGGGATGAATTGGAGCGGGATGTTTCCGAAGTTCGTATCTAGGAGCGGTGGTGTGCTCATTTCCGGCTTCGCCAAACGAGCTCCGGCGGGGGTCTCGACCTTTATTTGATCGGACGCGGCAAAGGTCAAGCAACATATAGCTCCCCCCGCCAGCCAACGAAGCTTCTTCGCCCAGTTCGTCCTAAAGAACATCTTTTCCCAAAGCATAATCATGTTTGATGAGGACGGTCAAGAACGGCCAAACTGCCCCCGACGGTCGACGACGAAGGCTTGCGTGATCTTGCCGACGGCAGGCGTCCCCGCCTGCCGCATGACCATCTGCAGCTCACGGCGCAGGATAGCGAGGACCGCTTCGACTCCTTCCTGACCGAACGCCGCAAGACCCCAAATGTACGGGCGCCCCACGCCCACGGCCGTCGCGCCGAGCGCAAGAGCCTTGAAGATGTCGGTGCCCCGCCTGAAGCCGCTGTCCACGAAGACCGGGACGCGCCCGGCCGCTCCGGCGACGACCTCCGGCACACACTCGATGGCGGACCGCAGGCTGTTCTCCGCGCGGCCGCCGTGGTTCGATACGTACACGACATCGACGCCGTGTTCGACCGCAATCTCCGCGTCCTCACGGGTGACAAGGCCCTTGAGGGCCAGTTTCATCGACGAGGCGTCCTTCAGGCGTTTGACGAACTCCCACGTCGCGGGTCCGGCTTCGAGCGCCGGCGGGGCGGCCTTGAGGCCGGCCAGCATCGGTTTGCGGCGGTTGTCGTTGAGTCCGCCTTCGTGACAGCCGACGCACGACTCGTTGTCGCGGCGCTGGGCCCGCGCCGAAGTCAGGCGGTTGCTGCCTCCTATCAGATCCACGGTGTAGACAAGCACGGGGCATCCCGCCGCTTCGGCCCGCCTGATCATCTGGCGCGTCTGGTTCCAGTCGTTGCGCGGGTAGAGCTGGAACCAGACCGGCCCGCCGCGCGCCGCAGTTACCTCCTCGACGGACGTCGTCGCCGGCGTCGCCAGCATGACGAGGTGATTGCCGGCCTTTGCCCCGCGGGCCACGGCCGTCTCGCCGTCGGGATGAAACGCCCGGTGGCTGGCGATCGGGCAGAGGAACACGGGATTGGCCCATTTCGCCCCCAGCACCGTCACCGAGGTGTCGATCTTGCCGATGTCGGCCAGGCGCCGTACCCGCAACTGGTAACGGGTGAAGCCTTCCCGGTTCGCCGCAATCGTCGCATCATCGTCGGTGCCGGTCTGAAGATAGCCGAAGTGGGCGGGCGAGAGGTTCTTCCGCGCGACCGCTTCGAAGTCGAAGACGTCGAGAGCGTCCTTTGCGGAAGTGATGAGGTCGGGCTCCTGCCGGCCCCCATCCAGCCATCGGAGCGGCATATTGAGGCCTGCAAACAACGGGCTGGCGGCCAGGAAGTGAAGAAACGCGCGGCGGTCAATCAGCCCAGGCATCGAGGATCGCATGTGAAGCTCCTATGTTCAGAATTTCGGCCTGATCGAGCGTCGAGCCGATCGGCAGCGGCCGCGATTCGTCGCCGACGATCACGTAGCGGGTGTCATTCATCTCAGCGGTTATACTCCTCATGACGCCTCTTATCAGGGGAGGATGTGTCCCAAAAGTATGTGTCCCCTTTTCTTTCTCGCAGCTATTTTTTATTGACGCTCAAACATGCGGCTTCCAACATGGGAAAAAAGTCATTCTTCAGATTGGCAGGGATTTTGCCGTTGACAAGGATAAAAAACGGATCTCCGGGCGGATTGATAAACCTGTATATCCAGATCCGCGGCGGGTACATGGCTGAGGAGACTCCTGCCGGATAAGTTAGGCGGACTTCGTACAGCCTGGAAGTCCCGGTTTTCCGGTCTTCGAGCACTTCCACGATGCTCCCTTTTTTATCCAATTCAGCATTTCCCGTCGAAAGTGTTTCCCACCCTTTATTCAACCGCTGGATATGGGATTCGATGTTTTGGGCGATTTTCCCCGGCTCACATTCGCCGCCGCAGGTCAGAAGGATTTCTATGGATGGAATCTCGAAAAAATCGCTTGCGTTCGCAGGCTCGAAAACGACCGTTCCGAAATCCATATTTCTTTTCCATCCTTCGGGCAAATCGATCGTTAAAGCGATCTTTTCATCCGAATTCGGTTTGAGTACGGTAAGTTCCGTAATCTTCGATGAACTGAATTTCTTAACTCTTGCCTGAAGTGATGACTGCCCGAGCGGGGAAAAAATCTGGAGGACGACGATACCAACCCACAAACAAAGGGTTTTTCGAAAACCCCATCTTCTCATAAGGGCCTCCTCGATAGCATTGATGAGGAACGAGCAACAGAATTCATTATTATTCCTGATTCGCCCCCTGCTCATTATACCACGTGTGGATTAAAGGGGGACGACGCATCCTGTCCCCAATAAGAATTCTGTCCCTTCGACGAATTCAGTTCGCAGCTAAATTCATTAAAACCAATACGTTATTATTAGGACAGGATGCGTCGTCCCCCGGCGGGATCGGATGGTGGAGCTGACCAGGGTCGAACTGGCGACCTCTTGACTGCCAGTCAAGCGCTCTCCCAACTGAGCTACAGCCCCACGGGAGGCCGATAGTTTACAGGAAGAGGGCGGTCCCGTCAAGAAGCTCGCTTGAGGCTCGTTTGAGGACGGTTCGCTTTGATTTCGCCGCCGCCGGCGGCTAAAATGAGTGACATGAAGCCAAGGATCGTCGTCGTCGGGAGCTCCAACACCGACATGGTCGTCAAGGCGGCGAGGATCCCGAGCCCCGGCGAAACCGTGATCGGCGGCGAATTCCGGATGGCGGCCGGCGGCAAAGGAGCGAACCAGGCCGTGGCGGCGGCTCGGGCGGGCGGGAGCGTGACATTCGTAGCCAGGGTCGGCGACGACATGTTCGGAAGGCGGGCTATCGAAGGCTTTCGCCGTAACGGGGTCGAAACGAAATTCGTTTTCACCGACAAGCTGGCGGCGTCGGGAATCGCCCTGATCATGGTCGACCGCCGCGGCGAAAACAGCATTGCGGTCGCATCGGGGGCCAATGCCAACCTGTCCGCAAAGGACGTCGAAAAGGCCGAGAGCGCGATAGCGGGAGCCGACGTTCTGCTCGCGCAGCTCGAAACGCCGGTCGAAACCATCGGCCGGGCGGCAGAACTGGCCGCCGGGCGCGGCATACCCGTCATCCTCAATTCGGCGCCGGCCAGGCCGCTGAGCGTGAGATTGTTGCGGTTCGTGACCGTCCTGACTCCGAATGAAATCGAAGCGGAATTCCTGACCGGTATCAAGATCAAGACAAGAGCCGAGATGGTCAAGGCCGCCCGGAAATTGATGGGGCGGGGCGTCAAGGCCGTTCTGATCACGCTTGGCCCGCGCGGCGTTTTCGTGGCGGATGGAAAGATAGAAACGATGGTCCCCGGATTCAAGGTCAAAGCCGTCGATACGACGGCGGCGGGAGACGTCTTCAACGGGACGTTCGCAGTCGCGCTGGCCGAAGGCCGGCCGCTCGCGGAATCCGCCCGTTTCGCCAACGCCGCAGCCGCGCTGTCCGTGACGAAATGGGGCGCTCAGCCCTCGGCTCCAGAAAGAAGGGATATTGAAAGATTTTTGGTACAGAAAAGAGGGGGGCCTTCGCTTCGTTCAGGACGACAAGATAAAAACGAAGGAAACATGAAATGAAGCTTGAAGACGTCAATCGGGCCAGGAGAAGAGCAGCGAAGATTCTGAAAAAGGCCGGGATCGCCGTCACGCCTCGGGAAGTGGAAACCATGGAGGTCGCCGATTTCGGATTGAACGACCTGGAGCATTACGGCATCGAGGTCATCATTTACGAAACGAACGAACGCTATTGCGCCAAGGAGCTGATCATGTTCCCGCGGCAAATCTGCCCCGAGCACAGGCATCCACCGGTTCCCGGCAAGGACGCCGGGAAAAGCGAGACGTTCCGCTGCCGGTGGGGCAAGGTCTACTTATACGTGAAAGGCACGCCGGCGAAACGCCCCAAGGCAGTCGTGCCCAAGGGACATGAGCGATATTTCACCATCTGGCACGAAGTCGTGCTGAAGCCGGGCGACCAGTTCACCCTTCCCCAGGACAACCTGCACTGGTTCCAAGCCGGAGACGAGGGCGCGGTTCTGAGCGAGTTCTCGTCGATGAACACCGACGAATACGACATCTGGACGAATCCGAATATCCGGCGGATCCCGGTCATCGAGAAGTGAGATAATCCCCCCTCGCCCCCCTATCGCACACTCGTCATCCTGAGCGGAGCGAAGGATCCGACCCCTTGGGTCATCCTGAGCAAAGCGAAGGATCTCATTTTCCTCGAGATACAAGAGGGGATTCTTCGCTTCGCTCAGAATGACAGCATTACCAAATTCGGTGACAGTTAATTCAATCCCGAAATTATTCGGCCGGAAAATAAGTGATTGAGTTGTCTGGCACCTTAATTATTCGTGCGCGGCGTCGGCCATGGCCGCGACGTTTTCGGGCGGGACGTTCGGCAGCAGCGCTTCATGGCTGGGGCTGACGATCCAATGCGGGCCGAAGAGATCCTTGAGTCGCCGCACTTCCTCCTTGACTTCACGCGGCGACGCCTGGACAAGCAGTTGTTGCGTATCGACGCCGCCCAGGAAGGCGATCTTTCCTCGGAATCGCTTCGATAATTGTTCGGCGTCCATATTATTCGCCCTCGCCTGGAGCGGATGCAGGCAGTCCACCCCGGCTTCTATGAGCCGCGGGATGACCCGGCAGACCGCGCCGCAGCTGTGGAGGATGACCTGGTAACCGCTTTCATGCGCCAGGCCGGTGAAGCGGCGGAACCAGGGCAGGACGAACTCCTCGAAATGGGCCGGGCTGATGAGAAGGTCGATCTGGGTTCCGAAATCATTGCCGAAAAAGTACCCGTCCATGAGGCCGCCAGCGTGGGCGAAGAAACGCCGGTTGGCTTCGAGATAGAAGCCGCAGACGCGCTCGGTTACGGCGTGGACGACCGCGGGATGGGTGTGCATCTTGACGAAGTAGCCCTCGATCCCGAAGAGGTCCATGATGTCGTGGAAGAAGGGCGCCCAGAAGCCGCTGGCCCGATAGAAGTCCCCGGCCACGCGGAGAGCGGCCAGGCATTCGCTGAAATCGAGATATTTTTGATCGGGCCAGTCGAAGGCGGCGACGTCGACAATCGTCTCGGCCCCGGCCAGGGGCCCGGCCTCGCCGTGGGACGCCTTCGCCGCGTGCCAATAGAAGATTTTTTTGCCTTCAGGATGCCGGTAGGTCGAGTCCCGAAATTGAGGCGTGATCCAACGGTAGTCGTCGCCCAATTTCAGCCGAAGCTCTTCTTCGCTGCGCGTTCCAAAATACTTGTGATAGACCGGCCAGGTGTCAGGATGGGGATTTCCCAGCCAGAAGCCGAGCCGCGGCACGGGCTTGCGGGCGATGATGTCGCGGATGAGCTCGCGGCTGGTCATTTTATGCGGTATTTTTTCACCGCCTCGACCATGGCGGCGATGTTCGGCGGCGGGACGTGGGGCATGATGTTGTGGACCTGGGTGAAGACGAATCCGCCGCCCGGGGCGAAGATGTCGATCCGCTCCTTGACGTGGGCGTCGATCTCCTCCGGCGTTCCGAGCGGCAAGACCTTCTGCGTATCGCAGCCCCCGCCCCAGAAAACGATGTCCTTGCCGAACTCCTTCTTGAGCCGTGCCGGATCCATGCCGCGCGCACTCGTCTGGACCGGGTTGATGATCTCGACGCCGACTTCGATCAAGTCGGCCAAGATATCGGAGATCGCCCCGCAGGAGTGGAGGAAGACGTGCGGTCCCGAGCGCTTCTTGACCGTCTCGAAGATCAGCGTCTGGCGCGGCTTGAAGACCTCGCGGTAGAGCCGTGGCGAGATCTCGAGCGCCTGCTGCGTGCCCAGGTCGTCGCCCATCTGGATGATCTGGACATAGCCGGCGACCGCATCGAGGACCTTTTCGAGATTGCCGATGTGCATCTCGACCAGCTTGTCGAGGAGGGCTTCGGCCTTGCGGCGGTTCTCGACGAGGTCGATGAGGAACTGGTCCATCCGGCAGAGATATTGGCCCCATTCGAGGAGGTTGGCTCCGAAAGCGATCATGACCGCATAATCGGTCGTTTCGTACAAACGTTTCGCCCGGCGGCGGATTTCGGCCAGATGCTCGGCATTCAGCGGCCTATGATAGGGCGCGCACGGCAGAGCCGACCAGGTGACCCTGTCCATGTGCGCGGGCATATGGTCGAGGACCGAGAGGTCCGTCCCGTCCCAATCCTTGAGGGGAAACTGGGCCTGGCTCAAGTAATAGGCGCCCTGGGGCATGGTTCCGATGACGGCGCCATCGCCGGCCAGCGCCTGCCAGCCGCCCTCGTGCGGGACGAATCGAATATACGCCGGGATCTTGGCCGGCGCGCCGTTAGGCAGGGTGAAGTCCTTCCAGTCCGCCGTTTCGGTGAGAAACGCCCGGCCCAGGTCGACGACGTCGGCTTGGACGTAATCGAGGACGATGTCTTCCGGCTGGGCCAGCTGCTGGACGACGTCGTAGACGTAGGTGTGCCCGCTCCTGATTCCAAGATGCTCTTTCAGCCGGCCGTAGGCGGCCGCCGTGATCCCGGTGGAGCGCATGGCGCCGAGGTCCACCGGGACCTTGTCCGGCTCCTTATGGGCGATCGCGGCCAGGACTCGTTCGCGTCTCGTCATTAGGATTCCTCAATGAGCGCGACTTCGCGCCAGCGGCCGGACCGCTCGACGCGCACGGTCTTGATCTCGAAGGGCTTGAAATTCAAGCGGATTTCCGGACGGGGCCGGATCGACAGGAGGGCCGTCGTCTCGAGACCCCCCGCCTCGTGCAGGCGGACGACAAGCGCCTCGCCGTCCCACGAGCGCTTGCAAGCGGTCAATCGGATGTTATGAGGTTCGACGCTGAGCAGTTCAACCGGGCTCGTCTTCGCCCCGATCGGCAGATGCGCGAGCGCGTATGGCGGGGCGCACAGCCAATCGGCCAGGCCGGGCAGCATCCCCCTTACGCTTTCCGGATCTCCGGCCGTGACCAGGATGCGGACCTCGTGGACGCCGAAGTCGGCAAATTTGCGGGAGGGCGTCCGGCCGAACTTGAATCCCCGTTCGTGGCAGTAGGCGGCGCTGCGAAGGACGGACAGACGGATCTCGCCGTTCGCGAAATCGAAGCCGTTCTGCCCCGCGCTCACGACGCCGAAGGCCTCCTCTTTTCCCTCGAGCGGCCCGCGGAGGAAAAGCCAGCGGCCGTGGACGTGCTCGCGGCCGTCAGCCGGCCTGTCTATAGCACCGCCGGGGATTTCGGCGAGGATCGTCGGCGCCTTGATGGCCGTCGGGATAGATAGCTTCAATCGGCGGCGCTCCTCGTTCCAAGTGATCCGTAAGCGGAATTCGAGGACGGGCCAATTTGGATAGGAAACCGTCTCCAAAACGATTTGGTTTTTCTTGTGGACGAAGACCGATTCGGTAATGGAGCGGACCGGCCCGTCTAAGGTGACGTTCGGCCCGCTTTTCTGCTTGAAGATACCGGCGATGGCCCGGTAGCTCTCCCGGCCCGTGCCCCAGGAATCTGCGTCGTCGTCGATGACGAGGGGCTGCATCAGCGGCCCCGCCAGAAAATTCGGGGTCGCGTCTCCACTTTCCACTTTTTTCCCTTCTTCGAGTCCTACTGTCCCAGAAGGTGGATAGTGGAGACGCGACCCCAACATCTTGATCAGGCCGGTGTGCGGGTCGATCCGATAAGTCAAACGCGGCCCGCTTTTCTCCTCTCCTCCTTTTTTAGCGGGTGCGGCGCCGCCCCGTCCTTTCGCTCTTACCTCGAACGCCCGGACCTCGTAATGAGCCACGCCGACTCCCGGTAAGCGGGTCATGAAACAGAGCTTGCGCCGCCAGCCGTTGAAGGGCAGGAGCGCTTCCGGCTGCTCTTCCTGGGAAGGGATTTCGGATCCGTCCGGCGCGAAGAGCCGCAGCCTCCACTTTCCTTTCCAGAACGGCCGATAATCCGCCATGCACTCGACTTCGACGGGAACCTCGGGACAAGACGGATTCGCGTTCAAGACGGTGACAGGTATGTAATAAGGCCGGTTTGCGCCCCGATTCATCGACGCCGCCGCGCGCAGCCTCAGCCGGCGGGCCGTTTCCTCGGCCTTCCCGTAAAGCGCGAGGGCGTCCCGTTCGGCGGGCTCCGTGCAGCTCCCGCTCAGGATATCGTGGAAGTCGTTGAATAGATGCGCGTTCCAGGCTTCCCGAAGGGCCTTCTCCGGATTAGCTTGGCCGTTCATCCACCAGGCCGCGGCGCTCAGCGCTTCGGCCTGCGCCAACAGCCCGAGGCTGCGCGGCGCCCGCCTTTTCAAGCGCGAGAGCGAAGTGTAGCAGCCGGTGAAAACGCGCTGGAGGTCGCCCCCGACGGTGGGCGCGCTTTTCGCCCCGGCCTTCAGCGCCGCGTAAAGCTTGTCGGGCGTGCTGTGGACGACCCGGACGCGCTGTTCGGCGGCCCTATACGCGTTGATCGTCCGCAAATCCTCCCTCGTCGCTCCCCCGCCGTGGTCCCCGATCCCCCAGAAAACCGGCACGTCCCGGCCGAGCTTCAGGGCCAGGGCTGTCCCTTCCCTGAGCCTTTTCTCAATATTATCGCGCTCGGTGTGGTAGAGGCCGACGGCGATCCGGTAGGCCAGGATCTCCGAGCCGTCCACTCCCTTCCAACGGTAGAGGTCCGAGGGCAGCGCGAGCTCCCCCGCCTGCGGCCGCATATGGACGTACATCTCGTATCCGGCGCTGCGGAGAACCTGGGGCAGCCCCCCGCCGTGGCCGAACGAATCGAAATTGTAGGCGACCCGCGGCGCGGCTCCGAATTTCCGCCGGAAATAGAGGCGGCCTTCGGCGATCTGCCGGATGAGGGATTCTAGCCCCGGCAGATTGACATCCGGTTGGAGATACCAGCCGCCGCTGACGGCCCATCGCCCCTCCGCGACGAGCCTCCGGATCCGCCGGAATAGAGGGGGATCGAGCTCCTCGACCCACCGATAGAGCACGGCCTCGTTATGGTTGAAGACGAGGCCGTCGTTCTCGCGCAATATGTCGACGGCCGTCCGGAACGTCGCCAGCGCCTCGGCCGCCCCCTCCTCCCAGCGCCACTGCCAGACGGGATCGAGATGGGCGCTGCAGATGAGGTGGATGGTCGGCTTCTTCACATCTCATCCCTAGCGGGCAGGTTCTTATACCACGTGAAGTAGAGAACGACCGCCACCGCCGCGGCGACGGCCGCCCAGATGCCGAACGGCCCCCACTGCCGGAGGAGCGCATAGAACGGGATCAGGGCCAGCGAGAACTGAAAGACGGCGGTGATGACGCCGTTGAGCAGATCGAACATCGGCATCTTGTCGCCGGCGGGGACGAGCCCCCGTTTGACCGCCTCCCGCCTGACCGGACCCCAGAACCCGAAGGGCCGGACCCGGGCGTAGAACTTGACCAGAACCTCCATATTCGTGGGCTTGCAGAGGAAGGTGATGATGATCGTCGTGATGAGACAGAGCGTTACATCCAGGGCGAGCGACGCGGCGGCGTGGAGCCTCTTGACGAGGAGCAGCCGGAGCGTGATCAAGCCGGCCGAGACGGCCATGCTCCAGACGAAGGCCTTCGCGCTGAACCTCCAGTAATGCCAGCGCAGGGTCGCCGGGACCAGGATCACGGTGACTACGACGAAGACCATCATCTCCCAGGCTGTGACGATATTGGAAAAGGACAGGCTGAAGACGAATCCGATGAGAACGGCCACGACGGAGGCCGCCTGGCCCAGGCGGACGAGCTTCTTCTGGGTCAGGTTCCTGGCGAAGTACCGTTTGATGAAGTCGTTGATGAGGACCGAGCTCGTGACGTTGATCATGGCGCTGATCGTGGACATGAGCGCGGCGAGGAGGATGGCCATGAAGAATCCGCGCAGTCCGGCGGGAAAGCGCTGGAGGACGAGCGGCATGATCTTCTCGGCGTCGAACCCGGCCTGCGACCCAAAGAAGAAAACCCCCAGAATCATGAACGAGACGCCGAGGACCCAGCGCAGGTTGTAGCCGACCGTCCACATCCCGGCGGCGAGCGACGCGTCGCGCGGCGATCGCAGGGTCAGGAAGAATTGAAAATCCCAGACGTTCGGCCCGGCGAGCAGCCGGAACACCATCCACAGGAATCCGGCCATGAGGATCGGGCCGAAGAGGGCGAAGTGCCGGTAGGCCGCCGCCGTCTCTCCGGCGAATCCCGACCAGAGGGTCCATGTCGGCGCGAGCGACGACCAGCCCGAGTCCTTGGCGATGAAGGTCATCGCCGGCGGATTCTTGAAGACCATGGCGACCATGATGACCGCCCCGACGGCGATGAGGAGCGTCTGGAAGATGTCGGTCAGGATGACACCGAAGAATCCGCCGAGGGTCACGTAGATGCCGACGACGCCGAGGACGATGAGCGTCGCCTCCCAGCGCGGGAACGGCAGGAATTCCTCGGCGAACTTGCCCGTCCCGACCGAGATGAACATCAGGTTGCAGACCATCAGGACGAGGAGGAAGATCGCCGCCGCGAGGCGCGCCGCTTCGGTGTCCTTCCCTGGGCCGAAGCGGGTTTCGTTCCACTCGGCGAAGGTCATGACGCCCGAGCGGCGGATCCACTTCGCCTGGAAGGCCATGTAGAAGCAGATCATGAACCAGCCCCAGAAGATATGGGTTGCCCACATCGACTTCAGGCCGACATAGAAGATGAGCCCGATCATCGACATCGTCCCGCCGATGTCGATATAGCTCGAACAGCCCGACAGGCCGAGCATCCACCAGGGAATGTTGCGGTCCGCCAGGTAGTAGGAATCGAGCTTTTTGGTCGCGCGGCGCTTGACGGCGACGCCGACCATCGCCACGGCCGCGAGATAGACGAAGATGATGACCAAGTCGACCCAATGGAGATTCATAAGGGGCCCCTTTCCCCGGGAAAAAATGCGCGTTCTCGCAACATTTTTATAAAGCCATCCCCGGGCTGAAGCCCGGGGTATTCAAAGGCTTAATACTGAGCGGCACTCTTTCCCTGATTTGAAAATCGGGGTTTGGCGCCGCGAACGTATCAAGAATAAGGTTTATATGAGGCTGGATGGATTGTCAATAGAAATCGCGTCCGAGGCTCCTCTCGGGCTATTGTTGCGGGGCTAATCCTCAGGTCATAAGGGGCAACCGGAGTTCGATCTTGGACGGGAAAAATTTGAGAAAATCCGAAAAAAACGTGAAAAAAGGGCAAAAAAATCGAATTTTAGCCATTTTTTCTTTCCAATTCTAAAAAATAGTGCTAATATGGCTCTATTGAAGGATCAAAAACATGCCTCCGAAAAAAGTCAAGCCTGTTAAAAATATCGCTTTCTGGGTGGCCGCCGGGGCCATCATCATCTTCCTCTGGAGCCTCCTCCAGACGCCCAGCCTGGTCAAGACGGACGTGACCTTCAGCCAGTTCCTCAATGACGCCGAGGGTCAGAAGATCCAGAGCGTGGTCATCACCGGGACCGAGATCAAGGGCACATATAAAGACGGGACCGCCTTTAAAACCGTCCTCCCCCAGCAGTTCAACGACTTGGTCAAGATCCTCCGCGACAACAAGGTCGACATCGACGTCAAGGACGCCAACAAGAGCCCCTGGTTCTCCTACCTCTTCACCTGGTTCCCGATCATCATCCTCATCCTTTTCTGGGTCTTTTTCATGAAGCAGATGC